>ERZ834859.218-NODE-218-length-79055-cov-15.320038_pt1 | contig 79055 bp, 65 predicted proteins | sample MGYA00519947_ERZ834859 | MGnify/ENA primary metagenome ERZ834859 (study PRJEB31850, sample SAMEA3708763) | human gut metagenome | biome: human gut; feature: human-associated habitat; material: faeces | place: China | collected 2014 ...
CACCATCTGCTTCACACCGACCATCAAGCCTGGAAAATGCCCAGCCAAAAGTAATATTCCGTCAAAAGTGACAGCCGCTTGTCTGCAAGTGGCTGTCATTTTATAATTTTTTCACATATTTTTTATGATTTGTTCTTACATTGTTCACATTTATATATTGTATTTATGGTAATATAATAACAACATATATCATATGATGGAAAGTATAAAGCATAATGAGCAAGAGGAGGTACCTACCATGAAATGTTCCTGCTGTGGAAACGAGATGCAGTCCGGCTTCGTCCGGGCTATGGGCCGAGGCGGCGTGTGCTGGGTGACGGAGAACCGTCCCATGGGCGCGGCCGTGGGCTGCCCGGGCTTCCTGCTTCTGGGAAAGGCCCCCCATTCGGAAACGGACCACGTTCCGGCCCAGCGGTGCGCCGCCTGCCGGATGGTAACCATCGCCTACGACCCGGAATAACCGGCTTGCGGCACGGATAGCGGCACGACTTATGCCGTGCCGCTAATTGTCCAAAAAGAGCAACGCCCTTTTTGGACAAAAGGCTTGCAGTCTGCGAATGACAAACTCTGCGAGGCTTTTTTGACACGCGGCGGCACGGCGTAAGCCGTGCCGTTTTTCTGCGAATTTATGCAAATTCAACGAAGGCTCTTGTATTTTCCGGGAAAATTCGGTAGACTGATAGAAAAAATCAGGAGGTTTTTCATGAAACTGGAAACCAAGCGCAGATTATCCATGCTCCTGCTGGCCGTGGCCGTGGTTTTCTGGCTGCTGCGGCAGCTGGCGGTGGTGTATATCCCCGGTGTCTCGGCTCTGGCTTTGGCGGGGGCCATGCTCTTGTTGGCCTCCGGCATGGACCGCAGCCGCTCCGGCCAGAAGGCCGCCGTGACCCTGATCTTCGCCTTCGGCCTGCTGAACATCCTTTTCGCCATCATCGAGCTGTACGGCTATTTCCGTGCATGACCCCGGCTTGTCCCGGTTTGTCCCGGTTTGTCCCGGTTTGTCCCGGCTTGTCCCGGCTTGTCTCAGCCTGTCCCAGCCTGTCTCAGCCTGCCCCAGTTTGTGACATTTTCATGAATTCACTTGACGGACTCTTTACATAGCCCGGAAAACCCGGTATAATAACTCGGATATGCAGAAAGAGGGTGGACCCTTGCAAGTGAATCAAGTGCGGCTGGGAGCGGTGCTGTCCTATGTGTCCATGGGCCTGAGCACGCTGATCTCGCTGATCTATACGCCCATTATGCTGGGCCGGCTGGGCGAAACGGAATACGGTGTATACGGCGCGGTGGGTCCCATCATCTCGTACCTGCTGCTGCTGAGCATGGGCCTGGGCAGCGCCTATATCCGCTACTATTCCCAGGCCAAGGTGGCCAAGGACCGGCGGGAAATGGCAAAGCTCAACGGCATGTTCCTGGTGACCCTGTCGCTGCTGGGACTGGTGCTGCTGGCCCTGGGCTTCTTCCTGGCCGCCCACCCCCAGATGGTGTTCGGCACCAAGTGGGCCCCGGAGGAGCTGGCCCTGGGCGCAAAGCTCCTGCGGATCATGACCCTAAACGCGGCTCTGTCCTTTCCCTTCAGCGTTTTCGAGTCCCATGTGAACATCCACGAGCGGTATCTGTTCCTGAAGGCCGTCACCATGGCCAAATCCGTGCTCAGTCCGCTGATCTCCATTCCCCTGCTGCTGTTGGGCTTCCGCTCCCCGGCCATTGCCACGCTTTCGCTGGTGCTGACCATCGTGTGCGGCCTGACGTATATGGCCTACTGCTTCGCGGTGCTGAAAATGCCGGTGTCCTTCCGGACCTACGACCTGCCGCTGATGAAGAGCATGATGGGCTTCACGTTCTACATTTTCCTGGCGGTGGTGGTGGACCAGCTGAACTATGGCATCGGCACCCTGATGACCACCTGGATCCATGGCGCGGAGTTGTCCGGCGTGTACTACAGCGCCAACCAGCTGAACGTGTACTATCTGTCCTTTGCCATGGCCATCTCCAATGTGCTGATCCCCCGGGTCCACCGGATGGTGGCGGAGGGCGACTCCAACCGGGAGCTGACCCGGCTGATGACCAAGGCCGGACGCCTGCAGTTCATCATGCTGATGGCGGTGTTCCTGGGCTTTGTGGCGGTGGGCCGTCCCTTTGTGATCCTGTGGGCCGGCGGCAAGGAGCAGTTCGCCGTGGACTATCCCGTGGCCCTGCTGCTGTTTGCCAGCACCATCGTCTCCGCCATCCAGTTTGTGGGGCTGGAGATCCTCCGGGCCAAGAATATGCACCGGTTCCGGGCCTGGGTCTATCTGGCCGCCGCCGCCGTCAATGTGGGGCTGATGATCCCCCTGTGCAAATACGGCGGACTGGTGGGCGTGGCCGGATCTATCCTGTTTATCACGGTGGTGGGGAACGTCCTTCCCATCAACTGGTATTTCCGCCGCCATGTGGGCCTGGATGTCCGCTGGTTCTGGGTCCGCATCGCCCGGCTGCTGCCGTCCATGCTGGTACCCGCCATCGTGGCGGTGCTTATCGCCGTGCTGGCCCCGGTGTCCGGGTATCTGGATATTCTCATCTGGGGCTGCGTGTTTGTGGCCGTCTACGCCGCCAGCCTGTGGCTGTTCGGCATGAACCGCTACGAGCGGGGCATCGTCACCGGCGTGCTGGACAAATTCCGCCGCAAGCGCCGCAGAAGGGCATAATATCGTTCAAGCAGCCAAAAGGGCTTGCCGTCTGCAAAGTGCAGGCAGCAGGCCCTTTTGATATTCCTGCGGCAGATGGACTGCCGGGCAGGGCAGGGGAGACGGTATGCGCTACAGCTCCTTCTTGATGGCGCGGATGGCTCCCTTTTCCAGGCGGCTCACCTGGGCCTGGGATATGCCGATCTGCGCAGAAACCTCCATCTGGGTCTTTCCCTGGTTGAAGCGCATCATCAGAATGCTGCGCTCCCGGGGCGTCAGGCGGCTGATGGCGTCCTTCAGGGCAATGCGCTGGATCCAGCTCTCGTCGGTGCAGCGACGGTCGCTGACCTGGTCCATGACGCATACCGTGTCGCCGCCCTCGGAGTATATGGGCTCGTACAGGGACACCGGGTCCACGATGGCGTCCATGGCCAGCACCACCTCCTCCCGGGGGATGGCCAGATCCTGGGCCAGCTGCTCCACGGTGGGCTCCCGCTGGCTCTGGCGCAGCAGACGCTCCCGGGCCTGGAGGACCTTATACGCCGTGTCCCGCAGGCTTCGGGACACCCGGATGGCGCTGTTGTCTCGGAGATACCGCCGGATCTCCCCCACGATCATGGGAACGCCGTAGGTAGAAAAGCGCACCGGCTGGTTGATATCGAAGTTGTCAACGGCCTTGATGAGGCCGATACAGCCCACCTGGAACAGGTCGTCCATGTTCTCGCCCCGGCTTGCAAACCGCTGGAGCACCGACAGCACCAGCCGCAGGTTGCCCCGGATGAGCTTCTCCCGGGCGGCCATGTCTCCCTCCTTGGTCCGCCGCAGAAGCTCCGTCATTTCGTCGTTTTTCAGAACCTCCAGCTTGGCGGTGTTGATGCCGCAGATCTCCACTTTTCCCTGCATTCCACTACTGCCTCCGTCACTTGGATAAAAACAGTATTCCCGGGGAAAAGTTCCTTATACGGCACCACAGAATCCCATCAGCTTTCGCTGAACAGGCTATCCAAAAATTTTTTTGGATTTTTTGAAAAAAAGACTTGCATTTTCTGGGAGACCGTGGTATTATAGCAAAGTCGTCAAGAGACACGCGCCGTTAGCTCAGTTGGATAGAGCGTCTGGCTACGGACCAGAAGGCCGGGGGTTCGAATCCCTCACGGCGTGCCAAAAAGCTCGTGAAATCCTTGGATTTCACGAGCTTTTTTTATTTTCTTCCGCGTTTGTGTTCCCCCCGCAAATGGAGCAGCCGCACAGCTATCAGATCAGGATCCATTCTGCCGCAGAATACCGTGACCGCTGCCTTTGCTTGCCGTGATGGAAAACATGATTTTTATGCCTGCGTGGATCAGAAAAACCACTAGATTTTCCGCTGCCAAAGAAATTACCCGCTAAAAATTCAGATAATTTTGCTGTCTGCGGGCGAATTGGTGTTGCATCGGTCGGAAAAAAGCTATAAGCTATTATGGAATTATGCAAGCAAATAGCAGCGAGGGGGGCAGAGACAGATGCTCAAGAAAATGTGGTATGTCTACACCGTCTATGAGGAAAAGAGCTTTTCCAAGGCTGCTAAGCGGCTGTTCGTCTCGCAGCCGTCGCTCAGCGCCATGGTGAAGAAAGTGGAGAGCGATTATGATATCACCATTTTTGACCGAACCACAACGCCGATCTCGCTGACGCCGGAAGGAGAATATTATATCTCCGCGGCAAAGAAGATCCTGAGGCTGGACGCCGACATGCGGCAGCATTTCCGCGAGTGCTCCAAGGGGCTCAACGGCAGTGTGATGTTTGGCGGCGCGAGCTTTTTCTGTGCCAATATGCTCTCGGGGATCATCCGGCAGTTTCAAAGCGAATACCCCGACATTCATATCGGCTGGCAGGAACTGCGCAACGACGAACTGGCCAGTCAGATCCTCCAGAAAAAAATCGACTTTGCCTTTGAGGTCGACAAGATCGAGACGGATGGCATCACCTCGCTGAAGTTTGGCTCGGAGGAATTGATCCTGACTGTGCCCACCACCTTTGTGACCAATGCGCATCTGCGCAGCAGCTGCTTCCGCCCGGGTGATATGAGCAACGGTGTGCACAGTATTTACGAGGCGGAGCCGATCGATGTGGGCCTGTTCCGGGATGTGCCCTTCGTCTTTCTTCGGGAGGGAAATGACAGCTATTCCCGTGGGATCCAGATCTGCAAAAATGCCGGTTTTACGCCGAACATCATCATGCAGGTGGATTCTTCCATGACCACGTATCATCTCGCAGCTGCGGGCAATGGTGCCGCCTTTATCCGCATTTCCGCCCTGTCGATTGAGGCATCGGGCAAACTGTGCTATTTCAGGATCGCCGACCCGCTGAACGTGCGGGACATTTTCCTTTACTACCGTGCGGCCGGCAGGTCCAGGGTGGAGGAAACGCTGCTTGCGTTTATCCGCGACATGGTCGGCGGCGTGCAGAAAATAGAATAATTTGCCATACGATTTTGGCTATAAGAAAATACACTTTTTTGTCTTGGACAGAAAAGTGTATTTTTTCTATAATCAAATAAAATAAATGTTTGATTCGAAAAAAATGATAGCAGAAGTCAGAACAGAAAGTGAGGAGGATTATCATGATTACAGACGAGAAAATTTTGTTCGACGATGCTTTTTTGAAGGAGATCCAGGACAAGTTCTACTACGTGCACGAGGATTATCTCGGCAGAAAGCGCCAGTTTTTTGAAAATTCCGGCGGTTCTCTGCGCCTGAAGGCCGCTGTCGAGGAAAAAGCGCGGCTGGAAAAAATCCCCGACTGCCCCGAACGTATCCACGACACCTCCATGATGCTCAAGCAGGTCAAAGCGGACGGCATGCGCGATATCATGCAGGTGATCTTCGGCGCAAAGTCCGGCGCACTGGTGACGGAGCTGACGTCCTCTCAGGTGATGTTCCAGATCGTGAGCACCATTATGCGCAATGAAAAATGGGGCACCAACGCAGTCGTAACATCCATTGAGCATCCATCGGCTTATGACTCTGTGGAGCTTTACTGCGGTCTGACCAACCGGGAATTCCGCGTGGCGATGGCGAACCCCAAGACCGGCGGCGTCGATCTCGATGAGATCCTCAGCAAGATCGATAAGGACACGCTGCTGCTGAGCGTGATGAGCGCCTCCAACATCTCGGGCTATATTTTCGATATCGAGACCATCGTTCGGGAAGCGCGCAAGATCAATCCGGATATTTATATCCTTTCCGATGCCGTGCAGCATGCACCTCACGGCGTGCTGGATGTGGAACAGTGCGGCCTCGACGGCGTGACCTTTGCCCCCTATAAGATGTTCGGCATCCGCGGCTGCGGTTATGGCTACGTGTCCGACCGTGTTGCGAAAATGACGCACCACAAACTGCTCGCAAAGCCGGAAAAAGAGTGGGAGCTCGGCACCTTCCCGCATCCCAACTATGCAGCGATCACGGCGGTCGTTGATTACGTCTGCTGGATCGGCAGACACTTCACCGATTCGGACGATCGCCGCGAGCAGTTCGTTACCGGTATGACGCGCATCCACCTGCAGGAGCACTCCCTGCTGATCCACATGATGGAGGGAACCGACGAGGTTCCCGGCTTGCGCCATATTCCCGGTGTGCAGGTGTTCCTCGATTCTGCGGACACCGTGGACCGCGACCTTATCAGCGCCATCGGCATCAACGGCATCGACTTCACACAGCTGACGGCGGAGTATTACAAACGCGGCATCACGGTCTTTGAGCGCGTGAACACGAGCCTGTATTCCAAGCGCATCGTGGAATCTCTCGGCCTGACCGGCGCGATCCGCGTCTCCCCGCTGCACTGCCACAGCACGCAGGATATCGACGACTTCCTGCGCGTTACCGCCGAGATCGCAGCTACCGTGAAGGCATAAGGAAAAAAGATACAAACAGAAAGAGGGCGTAATCTTATGAGTAAATGGAAAAAGGTAGCGCTTTGGAAAAAGATCCTGATCGGCGTTGTGATCGGTCTGATCATCGGTCTTGTGTCCCCGAAGGCCGCGGAGGTCATCTCGCCGCTCGGCGACATTTTCCTCCGTATGCTGAAAATGCTCATCGTACCGCTGGTGTTCTTCAGCATTACCAGTGGTGTGTGCAAGATGGGCGATGTCAAACAGCTCCGCACGGTTGGCATCCGCTATGTTCTGTGGATCATAGCCTCCGCGGTGATTGCCGCCATCTGCGGCGTGATTGGCGGCCTGATCGTTCAGCCCGGCCGCGGAACGACCGAATTTCTCGCCACCGCCGAGGCGGCGGAGGCACAGTCTTACAGCTTCATTGACAACGTCATCAGCTGGTTCCCCACGAACATTGTGGAGTCCATGGCCAATGCCAACATGCTGCAGATCATCGTGTTCTGCCTGTTTTTGGGCGTTGCGCTGCTCGCTCTGGGCGATAAGGCAAAAACAGTCATTCGGTTCATCGACGAAGGCAGCGAGGTCATGCTCAAGATCACAGAGTATGTCATTGAGTTCTCTCCGTTCGGCATCCTTTCCCTGATTGCGACAATGGTCTCCACCATCAGCGGCGCGATGATGAAGGAAGTTCTCGTGTTCCTGATTACCGACAACGTGATCTGCCTCCTCATTCTGATTCTGGTTTACCCGCTGATCATCAAGCTGCTTGCCAAGCTGCCTCCGTTTGGCTTTATGCGCAAGATCGCTCCCGCGATCCTCGTTGCGGTCTCGACCTCTTCCTCCGCAGCCACCCTCCCGGTGTCCATCAAAATCAGCGAAGAGGATCTCGGCATTCCCGAGAACATCTACGGCTTCACCCTGCCTCTGGGCAACACGGCCGGTATGACCGGCTTCGCGGTGTTCATCGGCCTGTGCTGTGTCTTTGCATCGAATCTTTACGGCTTCCCCGTTACGTTTTCGAGCGTGCTCCAGTTCGTCTTCTTCGGCCTGATCCTGTCCATCGGCGCAGCTGGCGTCAAGGGCGCGGGCGTCGTGATGTCCGGCGTGCTGCTGGAGGCACTTGGTATGCCGCTGACTCTGATCCCCATTCTTGCGGCGATCTGGCCTGTGATCGACCCGGCGCACACGACGCTCAATAACGTCGGCGATCTGGTCGGCACCACGGTCGTGGCCAGAAGCCTTGACCGCATGGATATGGACGTGTACAACAACGCAAAATAAGATACACGGGTCCCGTCCCGCAGCATAGGAAAATAAACAAGCGCTATTCCGCTGCAGCGGAATAGCGCTTGTCTGCATACAGGACATTCGATGCAGCGGAGACGATGAAGAAGGCCGCAATTCTAATTCCGCATCGACCGCCCAACGCGGGCTCCCCGCAGACCGCGCGCACAGCTGCCGGCATAACGTTCCGGAATCTTTCCTGCGCAAAAAGCAGCAGAGGATGGATGCGTATATGACATTCTGAACATACCGCTCGAAAAGAGCGCTGTGCAGGAAATCAAAGCATATCTGGAAACCGTCATTGGTCAGCCCTTCCGCAGCTTCCATCATTTTATGAAGCCCTATGGCTATGCGATCAGGAAAGCCTCTGGCAATACGGCGAGCCCAAACTACGGCAAACAAATCATCACAAGGATTGGGACAGGCAAAACGTGAAAGGCGGGGAAAGTTTCTCGCGTTTCCTTTTATACCGCAAAATTTGCCCCCAGCGGCAGCCAACACTTCGTGTCGGCGCCAAGCTTGCAGCGCAGTACGTGCTGCGCCCGTGCTGCTCGCTGCGCCTCAGCGGCGGTGCTTTTTCCCCTTGCGGGTCTTTTCCGGCTCGATGCCCTCGGCCTCGGCCATGGCGTCCACGGTCGCCTGCAGGTCGTCGAGCTGGGCATGCACGGGCTTGAGCGCCTTTTCCACTTCCTGCGCGACGATGGTCTGGTAAAACCGGTAGCGCGCGGCGACAGCGCCGATCGTGCCGACGGCGGCGGCCCCGCCCACGATGAGCGCGGCGCGGCGGAAACGCGGCGTTTTCATCATCTGCACAGCGATGGTCTTGATGCTCGGCTTTTTGAGCTGCTGCGCGGCGCTGTTGGCCAGCGCGGCCAGCTCCTTGCCACTGTCGATGGTCTGGCGCAGGAGCGCGAGCTCCTGCTGCATGGCCTGGATCTGTTGTTTGCGTCTCATATATGGTTCCCCCCCTGTCATGAATTGGCTTTTCAAAGCGCGACCGGCGCACCGTTGAGCACGGCCTCGACGAGCGTGTCGCCCCGATAGCGCAGCTTGAGCAGGAAAAACGGCGCGTCCTCCGCCAGCAGGCGGAAGAAAATTTTGTCGCCCGCCCACAACGGCAGCGACGGCACGGCCGCCTTGTCCACCCACTCGAGATCCCCCTCGTCGCATTCGCGCAGCGTGCCGGTGAAGCCCGTCGCCGTGAAGAGGTACATGTATTCCCCCTCCCACTCGTCGGACAAAAACGTCACCACGCCGCGGCAGCGCCAGTCGGTCAGCGTCAGGCCGGTCTCCTCCTGCGCCTCGCGCAGGAGGCACTCGTCCGGCGTCTCGTCACGCTCGAACTTGCCGCCGATGCCGACCCATTTGTCGTGGTTGAGGTCGTGTTCCTTTTTCACGCGGTGCAGCATGAGATACTGCTCCCCGCGCTCGATATAGCAGAGTGTGGTGTTGCGCATGGTACTTCCTCCTTGTCGATCGGTACGCCGCGGCTCACAATAGGCGCATACAGCGGGTGAGGTAGTCGATGGCGTCCTGCCCGGTCAGCCGCTGCGCAGCCGGGAGCTTGCGGAAATGATCCATCCAGACATTGAACTGGTGCACCATCGCGCCGGAGCTGACGGTGTAGGCCGGCTGCGCGCCGCCGGATGCCCCGTCGAGCACGAAGGCGGCGTGCTGGTTGACGAACACGGACACCGACAGGTCGTCGTAATTGCAGACGCGGTTTTGCGTGCACAGGATGCACAGCCGCTCCGGCGTCCGTCGCAGCTGCTCGATCATGCTGCGCAGATGCTCGCGCCGCGCCTCGGGCGGCACGTCGATGACCGTGCCGAGAAAGTGCAGCCGCCCGGTATAAATATAGTCCACGAGCGCGAGCTGGTAGAGGAAGATCGTCTCGAAAAACTCCGCGCTGCCGAGAAACAGCTGCAGCTCCTGCCGCAGCTCGGGGTGCCGGGACAGAAACCGCTCCCGCAGCGGCTCCGGCAGGAAAAACGGCTGCATATGCCGCAGCAGGCATCGGCCGTGCGGCTGGGTGAAGTAATCGAGGAAATACTGCTGGCGGCGAAGCTGCTGCAGGTTCGGTGCCTGCGCGAGCGGCAGCCGGTCGCGGATGTAGGCATCGGCCGCAGCGCAGTAGCGCCCGACGAGCGCGGGGTCCGCCGTCTCGAGCAGGTATACCTCGCGCGAGAACGGCTCGCGCAGGTACTGCAGCATGAGCGCGTCGCGGATGAGGTAGACATACCCTGTGCGGCTGGCGCGAAATTCGTAAAATTCGTACCGGATCTGCTTCCCCAGCCCCAGCAGATAGCAGAGCGAGCGGCAGAAGCTGTCCGTGCGCGTGGAGACATCCTCCATGTCCACGAACTGCACCACGCGCAGCGCCGTGCCCGCCGAGAGGATGCCGCGCACGCGGCGGAAAAAGGCGTCGTTGTTCTTGAACTGAATGTGGATCGGCATCGTGCAGATCATGTCCAGCCGCGCCGAGGATGGCGCCTGCTGCAAGGCCATGAAGATGCCCTCGGGGAAGAGCGCGATGTCCTTGACCGGGCTCAGGCCGGCATTTTCCGCGCCGGTCGGCTGCGGCCGCTCGGGGCCGGCCGCCCGGTCGGCCGCGATCGTGTCGGCCAGCAGGGACGCCAGCGCCGCCGAAAAGCCGGCATCATCGGCCGCATCACAGCGCAGGTCAAACTGCCCGGCAATGCGCGCGCGCACATCCGGCGCGGCGTTGGCGGTCAGATAGGCGGCGATCTGCGCGGGCAGCGCATCGTTGCTGCGCAGCGACGGGTGCTTGACGCCGTTGATCCACCGGCTGATGTACGACGGGTCGTAGCCGAGCGCGTCGGCAAGGTTGCAGCGCTTGACACCGCACAGCCGTGTCAGCTCCTGAAGGGTGCGCCCGAACGTCATATCCCCGCCTCCTCGCGTGCGCATTTCTTGACTCAGTGACGAAAAAGTCACGCATCTTTCCCATCCAGTATACGCGCTGCGCGCCGTGCTGGCAAGTCCGGATGCAAAAAATCGCGCGGCTGCGTGATTTTTTCAATATGACCGCGCAAAAACATTTAGTCAAGTTGGGGCAATTTTTATGCACGAAAAGCAATCTGCATCCAGCGGATGCACTGTGCAGGGCGAAAAACGTGTGATAAGATATTGACGATCTCCGGAGGCGTTTCCCGAGTCAGCGCCGCGCGGCGCCGGCTGCCTGCCGGAACGGACAACAAATCAGCCCAAGCATGACAGCTTCAAAGGAGGGACTGCACTTGACCATCGATGCCGATCGCAAGATCAAAGAGCTGGCGCGCGCGATCATCGCCGACGCGGGCCTGCCCTACACACCGGAGCAGCTCGCGGAGATTCCCGCGATCCTCGCGGCCAAGAACCGCTATTTCTGGTGCATTGACAACCAGGAGTTCGACCTCATGCCGGACGTGTTCACGGAGACGGGCTTCCGCACTTTCTGGAGCGGCCGCCCCGGCTTCCGCGACCGTGACGCGCAGGTGGCCCAGAACCGCAGCACCTGCGGCGACGACATGGTGCCGATGCACTTCGGCTACAACCAGATCGTGCACTTCACCGGTCCGCGCAGCGCGCAGCTGCTGACCAAAATGCATGACTACCACACCTACAAGGACAACGGCCAGACCTACTCCGGCTACGGCCTGTATGTGGACGACCTGGTCAAATGTGACGACGATCGCTGGCGCATCCAGACGCTGCGCCTGACCTACCGTCTGCTCGTCGGCAAACTGAGGAGGACAAAATAATGGATAGACTCAAAGGAAAAGTGGCCATCATCACGGGCGCTGCCGGCGGCATCTGCCACAAGGCGTCCGAGCTCTTCTGCCAGGAGGGCGCGAAGGTCGTCATGGTCGATATCGACCCGCAGGTCGAGCAGTTCAGCGCCGAGATCAACGCCAACGGCGGCGAGAGCATCGCGGTCGTGGCCGACGTGGCGCAGCGCGACACCTGGGTGCAGCTCAAGAAGCTGGCCGACGCAAAGTACGGCCGCATCGACACGGTCGTCAACGGCGCGGCGGCGTTCTCGCCCCCGACGCACGACTGGGCGCACATCACGTCCGAGATGATCGAGGACGTCATGCGCGTGAACATCGACTCCATGCTCTATTCTTACCAGACGGTGCTGCGCTACATGATGAAAAAGAAGATCCGCGGCAGCTTCCTGAACTTCTCGTCCTCGACGGCGCTGGCCTACAACGGCTCGGCCGTGCAGGGCTATCCGTTCTCGAAGGCGTGCATCAAGCTGGCCACGCAGAACATGGTCAACCAGGTCAGCAAGAAGTACGGCATCCGCTTCAACTGCCTCGCCCCGAACTACGTCTGGGTGCCCAAGCAGGAGAAGGTCTGGGATATGTACCGCGAGCACTTTGAGGCCACGACGCCGATGCCCTATGTCGGCATGCCGGAGGACGCGGCCTGGGCGGTCGTGTACCTGTGCTCGGACGAGGCCAAGTACATCAACGGCGTCTGCCTGCCGGTCGACGGCGGCTGGGCCGTGCAGAAGTGATCCAAGGAGTAAGATGTAATTATGCCTTCTATTCTGTCCCGGCCGATCCGAATCGGCCGCATGGAACTTAAAAACCGCATGGTCATGGCGCCGATGGGCGTCACGGTCGGTAACCTGACCCCCGCCTCGGTGGCGTACTTTGCCGCACGCGCCGAGGGCGGCGCGGCCATGGTGTTCTGCAACATCCGCGCCTCGCTCGCGTTCGAGTCCGGCGAGCACTCCATCTACCTCAACGATGAGACCGAGCCGCTGTTCCGCGCCCTGGCCGAGCGCTGCCACGCCTGCGGCTGCAAGCTCGCCGCGCAGATCCAGCCCGGCGACGGGCGCATCGGCGGGCCGTCCGTGCGCTACAAAGTGCCCATCAGCGCGTCCGCCTGCCCGTGGATGCACGTGCCGCGTATGCGCTGCCACGCGCTGACGATCGATGAGATCCACGAGCTGGAGGAAGATTTCCGCCGCAGCGTGCAGATCGCGCTGCGCAGCGGGGCCGACTGTGTGGGCATCCACGCCTACGGCGGCTATCTGACCGACCAGTTTCTGACCCGTCGCTGGAACTCGCGCACCGACGCCTACGGCGGCAGTCTGGAAAACCGCGCGCGCTTTCTCACCGAGCTCATCGCCATCTGCAAGGAAGAGGGCGGTGCGGACTTCCCCGTCATCGTCAAGTTCACGCCGGACCACTACATGGACGGCGAGGGCTACCGCGCCATCGACGAGGGCATCGAGCTGGCAAAGCTGATCGTCGCCGCCGGAGCGGACGCACTGCACGTGGACGCCGGCTGTCATGAAAACTGGCCCAACGCCATGCCGCCCGCCGGCATGCAGCAGATGACGCTGCAGTCGCGCTCGGCCAAGATCATCCGCAGCGTGGTCGATGTGCCGGTCATGACGCACGGTCGCTTCGGCGACGTGGACAAGGCGGAGGCTGCCCTGCGCGACGGCGTGTGCGACATCGCGGTCATCGGCCGCGGCCTGCTCGCCGACCCCGACCTGCCGAACAAGGTGCTCGCCGGCCGGCCGGACACGATCCGCCCGTGCATCTCCTGCAACGAGGGCTGCATCGCCCGCGTCTACAACGGCGAGACGGCGACCTGCGCGCTCAACCCGCGCTGCGGCCACGAGGACGGCAGCATCGACATTCCGCCGGCTGCCCACCCGAAAAAGATCCTCGTCGTCGGCGCCGGCCCTGCCGGCTGCATGGCGGCGCTCTATGCCAAACAGGCCGGCCATTCGGTTGAGATCTGGGAGGCGGGCGGCCACATCGGTGGCAACGCTCTGTGCGCCTGCAAGCCGTTTTTCAAGCGCGACATGCACCGCATGATCCGCTACTTCGAGCGCGAGCTGCTCGTGCACGATATCCCCGTGCGCTTTTACACCACGGCGACGCCGGAGCTCGCCGCGGCCTATGCGCCCGACCACATCCTCTGGGCGGCCGGCGGCCGGCCCATCGCGCCGAAGGCCATCCCGGGGCTCGACTGCCCGAAGGTGTACCTTGCGACCGAGGCCCTGTGCGACTGCTGTGATGTGGGCGAGCACATCGTCGTGATCGGCGGCGGACTCGTCGGCGTCGAGACGGCGCTGCAGATGGACATGTGGGGCAAGCACGTGACGTGCATCGACATGGCCAAGACCATCCCATCGGAGCCGGGCTTCAAGATGAACGACATGCTCATGCGCGACTACATGGCGCGCTCGAACGTGGATTTCCGCCCCGCGACGAAGCTCGTGCGCATCGACGGCGATGCGTTCACGTGCAGCGTCACGGTCGAGCACGCGCACGAGCAGCAGCAGATCGCGTGCGACACGGTGCTGCTGGCGCTGGGCTTTGCCCCGACGGCGCAGGCCGCGGCCGCGTTTGAAGCCGTCGCCCCTGTGACGGTCCTCGGCGACGCGCAGCAGCCACGCAAGATCCTCTTTGCCGTCGGCGACGCGCACGAGGCCGTGCGCAAACTCTCGGACTGAGCCCGAGCGCACCTGCATCGTTTCATGCATCATGTTCCCATTTCCACAGCGCAAGCGGCCCGCACCATCCGGTGCGGGCCGCTCTTGCTATTTCATTACCGCGTCTTACCGCGTCACTGCGTATCGTCTTTGCCGTAGTATTCGCGCAGGAACGTCAGGAACATTCGCGCCGACGTGCCGATGGTGTTCACGGACTTGACCGCCGCGCCGAGCCGCAGCGCGATGGGTTTCTCCAGCTGGAGCACCCGCACATGCCCCTCGTACCCGACGAGGGAAAACGACGACAGCACCGACACGCCGAGGCCGCCGGCGACCATGGACAGGATCGACCCGTCGTCCGACGCCGTGACCTCCAGCCGCGGGGTGTCCGGCGGGAGAAACGGCTCGATGTACTGGTCCGGGCTCGAGAGAAACGGCTCGCGCAGCAGCCGCTCGAGCGGGATGGTCTCCCCCTCCCACGTGAAGTCCGGCGGCACGACGGCCACGAGCGGCGTGTCCGCCAGCGGCAGAAAGTCAAAGCCCTGCGCGCGCGCCTCGTCCACGAGGGCGAGCTGGATCGTCCCGTTTGCGAGCGCGGCAGGCAGCTCATCACCGCGCACGAGCACGTCCATTTTGATCTCGGGGTGCAGCTCGCGGAAGGCGCGCAGCAGTTCCGGCAGACGCGCGCGGGCAATGCTCGCAAAGCAGCCGATGCGCAGCGTGCGCGTGCGCGGGTCATTCTGCTCGGCGGCCTCCTGCAGGAGCGTGTCGCACGCGCAGATCACATTTTGAATATAAGGCAGCAGCTGCTTGCCCGCGTCCGTCAGGCGGATGCCCTGACTGTCGCGCTCGAGCAGCGTACAGCCGACTTCAGCCTCCAGTTTGTTGACCAGGTGCGTCATGGCGGACTGCGTGTAGCCAAGCTGGGCCGCCGCCTTGCTGAAGCTGCCGCATTCCACCGCCGTAAGCAGTGCCCGCAGTTTTCCGTCGTCCATATGCCGCCTCCTTTTTATCATTCTTTTTCCATAATACCACGAATTTGTTCAACGCAACCAATAAAATTTTCTGACCCATGTCATTTGCTTTTTTCATATCCCCATGAACAACTCTCGTTTCTCATTTATCAAAAAGAATGATACCCTATATTCGGAAATTGAAAGCAGCCGTCCCGCTTCGGGCGGCAAAAGGAGAGAAACCATGAAAGAGACGAAAAATCGGGCGGCACGCGACGTGATCGTTGTCGGTTTCGCCCTGTTTTCCATGTTCTTCGGCGCCGGGAACGTCATCTTCCCGCCATACCTGGGCATGGAATCCGGTCCGCAGTGGCTGGCCGGATTCAGCGCGTATTTTATCGCGGATATCGGGCTTGCGCTCGCCGCCATGTTCGCGCTGCTGCGTGTCGGCAGCAGCGAGGCTGTGCTCCAGCGCGTCGGCCGTGTGCCGTCGGAGATCCTCATGTGCGCGATCATTCTGTGCGTCGGCCCCATGGTCGCCATCCCGCGCACGTCGGCCAGCACGTTTGAAATGGCCATCGCCCCGAACCTGCCCGGCGTGTCCGCCGTGGTGTTCTCGGTGCTGTTTTTCGCGCTCATCCTCGCGCTGTGCATCCGCGAGTCCGCCGTGGTGGACATCGTGGGCAAGGTGCTCACGCCGCTGCTGCTCGCCGGTCTTGCGGCCATCATCATCAAAGGCATCGTCACGCCGCTCGGCACGATTGCGCCCGAGGCGAAGATCGACAGCGCCGTCGTCACTGGCGTCAAGGCCGGCTACCAGACCATGGACGCGCTCGCCGCGCTGCCGTTCGGCATTCTCGTGCTGCAGAGCGTGGTCGACAAGGGCTATACTGAGTCCGGCAAGAAATTCCGCATCATGAGCGGGTCGTCCATCCTCGCGTGCGTGCTGCTGCTGGCGGTCTATATGGGCCTTGCCTATCTCGGCGCCACCGTTTCCGCGCAGTATACCAGCGAGATCGGCCGCGCACAGCTCGTCATGGCCATCGTTGAGGCCCTCATGGGCAAGACCGGCATGATCATCTTCGGCATCGTCGTCGGCCTCGCGTGCGTCACGACGGCCGTAGCACTCACCAGCTCCGCCGCCGCGTATTTTGCCAAGCTCTGCCGCGGCAAGGTGCCGTACAAAGTGTTTGTCATCGTCATCTGCGTGTTCAGCGCCGTCGTGTCGAACCTCGGTCTCGACCGCATCGTGGCCATCGCCGCACCGGTGCTGGATGTCGTCTATCCGCCTACCCTCGTCCTCATTTTCATTTCGCTTGTCGTGCCGCGGCTGCCTGACCGCATCAGCCGAGGCGCGGTCATCGGCGCGCTGCTCATGAGCGTGCTGTGCACGCTCGACGGCTATGGTGTGCCGCTCACGTTCCTGCACAAGCTGCCGCTGTTTGAGCTGGGCTTCGCGTGGGTGCTGCCGTCGGTGCTCTTCGGCGCCATAGCTGCCGTGCTGCCGCACCGCAAGGAGAAAGCGGGCAAGGCTGAGCCCGCCTGCGCCTGCGCAAACGGCGAACAGGGATAACCGCTCCCTGTGCAAAAATCCCCCGGAACATCCGTTCCGGGGGATTTTTTCGCTTTGGACGGTGCGCCCGCGCTGTCCGTCAGCCCGCCGCTTCCAGCAGCTTTTTGCTGACGCGCGCCTGCACGTCGATGTAGTACGCGGTCTCTGCGTCGTTCATGTCCGCGCTTTCCCACTTATTGAATTTCTCGCACGCATCCGCATACTTGCTCATGTAGCGTGCGTAATCCGCCATCAGCGTGGGATCGTTCGGATTCGCGTTGTATTTTTTCATGAACGCGACATATTCGTTCATAAAGGCCTCGTAGCTGTCCATGGCTTCTTTGAAATCCTTGCGCATGCCGTTGACGAGCTTGCCATCGTTTTGCGCCGTTGCGGATGACGTGGAGGAATCCGGCGACGGCTCGGAAGTCGTGCTGCCCGAGCTCGTGTCCGGCGCGTCTATACGAATGCTCATGATCTGGTTGCCCACATAATCGATCGAGACTTGCCACCCCGCGTCGCTATTGGCACCATAATAGTTGTCGCCCTTATTGTAGTCGACCGTAAAGCCCTTATCCCGGCAGGCGCTGACATAGGCGTTGTAATCGTCTCTGCTCGTGCCGCCGATGTAAACGAAGAAATTGTCATCATACTCAAAAGAGAATTTGCCCGTCAGGGATTTGGGTGCGGGCAGCTGTCGGCCGGCCTCGCTGTCCGGCCAGGTGATGGGGCCCATCTCCATCGGCTTTTCCAGCCGGATGGACAATCCCTCCCTGTTTCCGTAATAGCTCAGCTCCAGCTTGTATCCCTCAGCGTTGTAAGCGCCGAACGACGAGGAATTGGACTCCACATCCACCGTGAACCCAACCGTCTGACACGCCTGCACATAGTCCGCATACTGCTTGTCGGAGATCTTTTCGATATCGACCCACAGCTCATCGGCCGTGTTGGTATGGATCTGACCTTTCTTCGCAGGCGGCTGCGGCAGCTGCGCGCCCAAGACCATATCGTCCCAAGCTATTTTTTCCGACTTGCTGCCTCCGAGATCCTGCCGGCGATCGCGATCACGACCACGGCGACGATCACATAAAACCACCACTTCTTGTAAATCGGTTTCTTCGGTTTTTGAGATCTCGGGCGGTCTGCCGGGATCTCTGGCGACGGCTGCGGGCACGGCTCTGCCTTCGCGCCGCAGGCCGTGCAGAAATTGCCCTCAAATTCTGCACCACAATGACTGCATTTCATGTTTCTGTTCTCCTTTCGGTTTATCTTTCTGTCCGCGCGGCATGGTGCCGCCGGCCTGCTCTTCCAAACAAACGTTGGAAAACGTGGCGTTTCTCTCCTCCCTGCGCCCGGCGAATTTGGCTGTTTCCGGTCAATTTCGGAAAATCGCGGAAACTTCCAAACCGATAATAACACATTTGTGTTCAAATGACAACATATGTATTCATAATCTGTAGAATTTCTCTCTACACTGAAAGCAAGAACAGTGAAGGGAGCATGGACGATGCTGGATGCAAAAGTGGTTGGCAGCGTGCTGCAGCGGCTGCGGGAGGAACGCGGCCTGTCGCAGGAGATCGTGAGCGGTCTCGCCGCGATCGGCAGGACGCATTTGAGCGCCATTGAGCGCGGGGAACGCAAACCGACGCTGGAGACCTTTTACCGCATCGGCGAGGCGCTGCATATGCGGCCAAGCGCGGTGCTGGCGGAGATCGAGGCGGAGCTGGAAAGAAACACATGAGACCGGCGGCAAACGCCGGCACATCCTCTGCGCAGCGAAACGCGCAGGCATCAGGCATGAAAAAAAACAGGAGAGCGTTCTGCTCTCCTGTTTTTTGATCTCTCTGTTTCCGCTGCGCCCGTACTTACCGTTCTTCTCGGAAATACGGCAGGCCGAGGCTTGCGGGGGGCTGATTTTCGCGCTTGGAGCGCACGCTCGTGATAATGAGCACAATGATCGTGACGACATAGGGGATCATCTTGTACAGTTCCTTGACGGCGAGGTTCGTGCCGCTCGGCAGGAAGATGTGCAGGATGTACAGGCCGCCGAAGAGGAACGACGCGAGCACGCCGATGTTTGGCTTCCAGACCGTGAAGATGACGAGCGCGATAGCGAGCCAGCCGCGGTCGCCGAAGGCGTCGTTGGACCAGACGCCGCAGGCGTAGTCCATGACGTAGTACAATCCGCCGAGGCCGGCGATCATGCTGCCGACGCAGGTGGCGACATACTTATATTTCTTGACGTCGATGCCGGCGGCGTCGGCCGTCTGCGGATTTTCGCCGACGGAGCGCAGGTGCAGACCCACGCGCGTGTGCTTGAGCACGTAGGCCGCGATGAGCGCGATGGCCACGGCGAGGTAAGCGAGAAAGCCGTAGGACAGGAAGATCTGGCCGAACCAGCCGAGCTTATCGGCAAGCGGCAGCGACTTGGAAAAGTAGCTGTTTGTGGCCGAGAGCGCGATGGACGGCACCTCGCTGCCGGTGAGCTTGATGAGCGAGCCGCCCATGAAGTTGCCGAAGCCGACGCCGAACGTCGTCATGGCAAGGCCGGTGACGTTCTGGTTGGCGCGCAGCGTGACGGTGAGAAAGCAGTACAGCAGTCCCATGAGCAGCGAGCCGAGCAGGCACGACAGTAGCGGGATCATGATGGCGAGAAAGCCGTTCATCCCGGCGGCTCCGCCGGCCGCCTGCTCATACAGGAACGCACCGATGACGCCGCTGATGCCGCCGACATACATGATGCCCGCGATGCCGAGGTTCAGGTTGCCGGACTTTTCGGTGAGCGTTTCGCCGGTGCTGCCGAACAGCAGCGGGATACCCTGTACGATGGCGCGGGGGATAAAGGACACAAAATCAAACATGCTCCGCCGCCTCCTTCTTTGCCGACTTGCGGAAGCTCAGCCGGTAGGTGATGAAAAACTCACAGCCGATGATGAAGAAAATGATGATGCCGCTGAGGATATCAGCGAACGACTGGTTGAGCCCGAACGCGGTCGAGATCTCGCCCGCGCCGCGGTCGAGGAACACGAGCAGGAAGCTCGTGAGGATCATACTGATGGGGTTGAACTTTGCCAGCCACGAGACCATGACGGCCGTGAAGCCCTGCCCGCCGGCGATGGTGGTCGTGATCGTGTGATCCGTGCCGGACACGAGCAGCACGCCCGCGATGCCGCACAGCGCGCCGGACAGCAGCATCGTGCGCACGATGACCTTGCCGACCTTGATGCCGACGTAGCGGGCGGTGCGCTCGCTCTCGCCGACGACGGAGATCTCATAGCCGTGCTTGCTGTAGTTGAGGTAGACATAGACGAGCACGGTCAGCACCGCGACGACGAGGATCGTCAGCAGGTACTTGTAGCCGCCGATCTGCGGCAGCCAGCCGGCCTCGGTGCTCTGGTTGATGATGCCAACCTTGCCCGAGCCCTTCGGCGACTCCCAGACGATGATGAAATAGGCCACGAGCTGCGTGGCAACGTAGTTCATCATGAGGGTGAAGAGCGTCTCGTTCGTGTTCCACTTGGCCTTGAAGATGGCGGGAATGACGGCCCAGACCGCGCCCGCAAGGATGCCGGCGATCACGATGAGCACGATGAGCAGGCCGTTGGGCAGCTTGTCACCGAGGCAGATCATGCACGCCGCGGCGGCGAGGCCGCCGGCGAGCACCTGGCCCTCGGCGCCGATGTTCCAGAAGCGCATCTTGAACGCGGGCGTCACGGCCAGCGAAATGCACAGCAGGATGGCGAGGTTCTGCCCCAGGATCCAGATCTTGCGCGGCGAGCCGAACGCGCCGCTGAACATGGTGCCGAACACCTTGATGGGGTTGAGGTGGGTGCACAGCGTCGTGATGAGCGCGCACAGCAGCAGCGCCAGCACGATGGCGACCGCGCGGATGCCCCAGGCCTGATACCAGGGCAGCGTGTCGCGCTTGACGATGTGGAACAGCGGTTCCCGGACTTTGTTATGCATGGGCTTCGTTCCCTCCCAACTGCGTCATCATCATGCCGACGTCGCGCTTCGTGGCGCCGCGGCCGGGGACGATACCGCTGACCTTGCCGCCGCAGAGCACGAGGATGCGGTCGGCCAGCTCGAGCAGCACGTCGAGATCCTCGCCGACGTAGATCACGGCGACGCCGCGCTCCTTCTGCCGGTTGATGAGGTCATAGATCGTGTAGGATGCGTTGATGTCCAGGCCGCGCACGGCATAGGCCGTGAGCAGCACGGTGGGGGCGGAGGCGATCTCGCGGCCGACGAGCACCTTCTGCACGTTGCCGCCGCTCAGGCGGCGCACCGGCGTGGTCACGCCCGGAGTGTTGACGTCGAGTTCCTCGACGACGGTCTCGGCCAGCTTGCGCGGCGACTTGCGGTCGGTGAGGATGCCGCGGCCCTTGCGGAAGGAGCGGAGCATCATGTTGTCCGACAGGTCCATGTTGCCGACAAGGCCCATGCCGAGGCGGTCCTCCGGCACAAAGGACAGCGCCACGCCCATCTCGGCGATGCTCAGCGGATCTTTGCCGAGCAGCTCCTCGCGCGTGCCGTCGTCCTCGACGTAGCAGATGCTGCCGTTTTCGGTCGGCTGCAGGCCGGCGATGGCCTCGAGCAGCTCCTTCTGGCCGCAGCCGGAGATGCCCGCGATGCCGAGGATCTCGCCGGAGTTGGCGGTGAAGGACACGTCGTCGAGCTTGACGATGCCGTCGATGCTGCGCACGGTGAGGTTTTTGACCTCGATGCGCGGCTTGGGGTCGACGGGGTCGGGCCGGGCAATATTGAGCGTCACGGCGTGGCCGACCATCATGTTCGTCATTTCCTGCGCATTGGTGTCCTTCGTGAGCATGTCGCCCACGAACTGGCCGTGGCGCAGCACGGCCACGCGGTCGCTGAGCGTCTCGACCTCGTGCATCTTGTGCGTGATGATGACGATGGCCTTGCCGTCGTCGCGCATGCTGCGCAGGACGGCGAAGAGCTTGTCCGTCTCCTGCGGGGTGAGCACGGCGGTCGGCTCGTCGAGGATGAGGATGTCCGCACCGCGGTAGAGCGCCTTGACGATCTCGACCGTCTGCTTCTGGGACACGGACATATCGTAGATCTTCTGGTTCGGGTCGAGGTCGAAGCCGTAGCGCTCGCAGATGCTGCGGATGCGCGCGGCCGTGGCCTTGAGATCGAGCTTTTCATCGAGGCCGAGCGTGATGTTCTCAGCGGCGGTGAAGACGTCGACCAGCTTGAAGTGCTGGTGGATCATGCCGATGCCGTAGCGGTAGGCATCGCGCGGGGAGCGGATGACGACCTCCTCGCCGTCGATGAGGATCTGTCCCTCGTCGGGGAAGTAAATGCCCGAGAGCATGTTCATGAGCGTGGTCTTGCCGCTGCCGTTTTCGCCGAGCAGCGCCAGGATCTCGCCCCGGTAGATATCGAGCCAGACGCGGTCATTGGCGACGACGGAGCCGAAGCGCTTGGTAATGTCGCGCATTTTGACCGCTGCGATCTTGTTGTCCAATATGGTGTCCCTCCCGAAATGGCGGCAGACGCCGCACGACGGCGGCGCGCTTTAAAGTACATATGAGGGAAGGCCCGGGTTGACAGGCCTTCCCTCTGCGGTAGATTCAGATATCAGCTGCCAAAGTTCTGGTCGAGCAGGTTGATGCCGTCGATCTGCACATTGAAGTACGGAGCGGCGCGGAACTCGGACTCGTGGAAGTAACCGTCGCTGATGGCCTCGGTGTCGCCGGCGTTGTCGGCGTCGGTGTCAACATCGGCCATGTAGCTGGTCAGGGTCTCGCCCTTAACGGTGAAGGTGGAGGTGTCAAAGACGTGCAGGGTGCCGTCCTCGAGCTGCTTGGTGACTTCGGCAATCTTCTCGGCAGTGCCCTTGGCGGCGACCTTCTCGTTGACATCGGTCAGCACGACGGAGCCGGTCTTGAGGGTGCCGGTCCAGTCGGAATCGAGCGAGGTGCCGTCCTGGACGGCCTTGATGACCATCTCATAGTACGGGGTCCAGTCGATGCGGGAGGAAACGATGAAGGTGTTCGGGCAGGCAGACTCGGTGCTGCCGTTGTAGGAGACGTTCGGGACGCCGGCCGTCTCGCAGGCGGTCGGAGCGCCCATGGAGTCGGCGTGCTGGCTGATGAGCTTGCAGCCGCCGGCGATGAGCTTGTTGGCAGCTTCCTTCTCGAGGGCCTCATCGTACCAGGAGCCGGTGAAGGTGACGTCCATGGTCACGGTCGGGCACACGGACTTGGCGCCCAGATAGAAAGAGGTGTAGCCGGAGATGACTTCCGCATAGGTGAAGGCGCCGACGTAGCCCATCTTGGCCTGATCGGCGGTGAATTCACCGGCCTCGATCATCTCGTTGAGTTTCATACCGGCAGCGACGCCGGCGAGGTAGCGGCCTTCATAGATGGAGGCGAACGCATTGTGGTAATTGCTGAGCTTCTCGGTGTGGGCCTTGGTGCCGGTGGCGTGGCAGAACTGCACGTCCTTGAACTCCTTGGCGGCCTGGATCATGAAGTCCTCGTGGCCGAAGCTGTCGGCGAAGACGACGTTGCAGCCGGCTTCCACGAGCTCGGCCGCGGCGTTGTAGCACTCCTGGCCCTCGGGGATGTTGGTCTTGATGATGTACTGATCCTCGCTCAGGCCGGCGTTCTTGCAGGCGGCCTTGGCGGCGTCGATGAAGTTCTTGTCGTACGTGGAGTTCTCATCGTGCAGGCAGATGAAGCCGACCTTGATGCTCTCGGCTTTGTCGCCGTCCTCGGTCTTGCTGCCGCAGGCGCACAGTGCGAACACCATGACAAGCGCGAGCAGCATCGAAACGAACTTTTTCATTCTCAGCTCTCCCTCAAATCATCAAATTTTGTATTTATCTGCATTGCTTGCGCAAAGAAGATACAAAAAAACATTGGCAGGTGCTGACCTTTCGGCGCTCCTGCCAATGTGGAACCGGGAAGATGCCGGTACGGCCATCTCCCGCGGGGAATTTCACATCGATAGTCCGGCAATTTACGGTGCCAGGTAGAAACGCCAAGCCATATCCTTTGGTATATATCGACTGCTATTAACGATCGCTCCCGCAGCGCGGGAACACTTATACGTTACCATGGGCGAACAGGGTTGTCAACCGTCGAAATGAGCGAATTTCATACTTTTGAAACATTTTCCCCGTCGATTTGCACAACGCCGCTCAGCAGAACACGATGCCGGTCTCGGGGTCCATGCTCTGCACGCGGGCGAGCGATTCCACGCGGTAGCCGCGCGCGCGAATGCGCGCACCGCCGGGCTGAAACGCCTTTTCCACCGCGATGCCGGCGCCGACCACGGTCGCGCCCGCACCCTCGATGAGCGTGATGAGTCCGTCGAGCGCCGCACCGTTGGCGAGGAAATCGTCGATGACGAGCACGCGGTCGTCCGGCGAGAGATACTCGCGCGAGATGCGGATGGTGTTGTCATTGCCGTGCGTGAACGAGTGCACGACCGTCGTGTACGCATCGTCGGAGACGTTGCGGCTCTTGGTTTTCTTGGCGAACACGACCGGACAGTCGAACACGAGCCCGGCCACGGCCGCGATGCCGATGCCGCTGGCCTCGATCGTGACGAGCTTGTTCACGCCGCAGCCGTCGAACAGCCGCTTCCATTCCTCCGCCATCGCCAGAAACAGCTTCGGGTCCATCTGATGGTTCAAAAACCGGTCCACTTTCAGGATCTCGCTGGATTTGACCTCGCCCTCGGCGAGAATGCGCTGCTCGAGAAGCTGCATATCGCTCCATCCTCCCACAATCAATAAGATGATTTTTATCGTAGCACCCGCGCCGGGCGCGCGCAACCGTTTTTCGCAAAAAATCCGGCAAATCGCCGAATGGACGGTTTTTGTGCCGGACGCGGTTGACTTTCCCGTCGATGTGCGGTATCATCTGTTCCTACAAGTAGGAAAAGTACGAATTTCCGCAACAGGAGGCGAGGCTATGCCCGGAGGCAAGCACGTACTCGGCCAGAGCCGCGACCGGCACATCTTCGGCACGGTGAAGGTCGGCGAAAAGGGCCAGATCGTGATCCCGAAGGAGGCGCGCACGGTCTTTGGCATCCAGCCGGGGGACACGCTGCTCGTGCTCGGCGACGAGGCGCGCGGCATCGTGGTCACGCGGCCGGAGGTCATGCGCGACGTGGCCGCAAAAATTTTCGACGAATCTGACGAATGATATAAGGAGAGGAACAATGAATACAGAGTCCATGTACACCGCGCTCGGCATCACGCCGGCGGTGCACCGCTTCGGCGAGGAGGTGCTCGCCGGTCTGCGCGCGCGCTTCGACGAGATCGACCGCGTCGCGGAATATAACCAGTGCAAGGTCATCGGCGCGATGCAGAAAAACCGTGTCGACGCGACGCACTTTGCCGCCACCACGGGCTACGGCTACAACGACGCCGGGCGCGACAATCTCGAGCGCGTCTATGCCGACTGCTTCCACACGGAAGCCGCGCTCGTGCGGCCGCAGATCACCTGCGGCACGCACGCGCTGACCGTGGCGCTCAGCGCCAACCTCCTGCCCGGCGACACGCTGCTCAGCCCCGTCGGCGCGCCGTATGACACGCTCGAGGAGGTCATCGGCATCCGCCCGAGCGCCTGCTCGCTCAAGGAATACGGCGTGCACTACCGGCAGGTCGACCTGCTGCCGGACTACGGCTTTGACTATCCGGCCATCGAGCAGGCGCTGCGCGGCGGTGTGAAGCTTGTGACCATCCAGCGCTCGAAGGGCTACGCCACGCGGCCGACGTTTTCCGTGCAGCAGATCGGCGAGCTGATCGCGTTCTGCAAGCGCATCGACCCGAACGTCATCTGCATGGTCGATAACTGCTACGGCGAGTTCGTCGAGACGATCGAGCCGTCCGACCTCGGCGCGGACATGATCGTGGGCTCGCTCATCAAGAATCCCGGCGGCGGTCTCGCGCCCATCGGCGGCTACATCTGCGGCCGCAAGGATGTGGTCGATCGCTGCGCCTTCCGTCTGAGCGCCCCCGGTCTCGGGCAGGAGGTCGGCGCGAACCTCGGGCTCATGCCGGCGTTTTATCAGGGCTTCTTCCTCGCGCCGACCGTGACGGCCGGCGCACTCAAGGGCGCGGTGTTCGCGGCGAATGTCTATGAGCGGCTGGGCTTTCGCTGCATCCCGAACGCGGCGGAGCCGCGGCACGACATCATCCAGTGCGTGGAGCTCGGTTCGCCGGAGCGCATGGTCGCCTTCTGCAAGGGCATTCAGGCGGCCGCGCCCGTGGACAGCTATGTCGACCCCATCCCCTGGGCCATGCCGGGCTACGATTCGGAGGTCATCATGGCCGCCGGCGCGTTCGTGCAGGGCTCGTCCATTGAGCTGTCGGCCGACGGGCCGATCCGCCCGCCCTACGCCGTGTATTTTCAGGGCGGCCTGACGTGGTATCACGCCAAACTCGGCATCCTCATGAGCCTGCAAAAGCTCGTGGACGCCGGTCTCGTTACACTTGATCAACTGGAGGAGAAATAAAGTATGTGGTTCTGGCTTTCCCTGATTGCCCTGCTGTGCTGGTCGGGCTCGGATCTGTTTTCAAAAATCGGCTGCCGCGACGCGGACGACAAGCTCGCGCACCTGAAGATGGTCATCGCCGTCGGCGTCGTCATGGGTCTGCACGCGGCGTATGAGATCTTCATCGGCGGCGTGAGCATCTCGTGGCACGTCATCTGGACGTACCTGCCCGTGTCGCTGCTGTACATCGTGTCGATGGCGCTCGGCTATATCGGCCTGCGCTATATTGAGCTGTCCATCTCGTCGCCGATCTGCAACGCCTCCGGCGCGGTGGTGGCCGTGCTGTACCTGTGCTTCGGCGGGCTGGACGAGGACCTCAGCGGCGGCATGCGCGTCATGGCGCTGGCCGCCATCGTGCTCGTGTGCGCCGGCGTGATCGGTCTCGGCGTGGTCGAGTCGCGCGAGGATGACGAGCTGCGCCGCGCGCGCCAGGCGGCCTCGAACTACCGCTACGCCAAGAGCTGGCTCGCCCTCGCGCTGCCGGTGGCCTACTGTCTGCTCGACGCGGCCGGCACGTTCGCCGACAGTCTCGTGCTCAGAAGCCTCGACCCGGACTCGGCCAACTGCGCGTATGAGCTGACGTTTCTGTTTGCGGCCGTGGTGTCGTTCGTGTATGTCAAGTTCTTCCGGCACGACCGTTTCCAGCCCAAGCGCGAGGCGCCGAAATATATCGGCGCGCTCTTTGAGACGGCCGGCCAGTTCGCGTACATCTACGCCATCGCGGACGAGGACCACGTCATGTACGCCGCGCCCATCATCGCAGCCTACTGCGCGGCGTCCGTGCTCTGGAGCCGCATCTTCCTGCGCGAGAAGCTCTCGTGGCGGCACTATCTGATGCTGGTGCTGATCGTCATCGGCATCGTGCTGCTCGGCATTCTCGACCTGTGAGCGCTGCCCCCCGCAGCGTAGATTCCCGGTCTGTCCCACGCGGCCGCCTTTGGAAAGGCGGCCGCGTTTTTGCGCAAATATTTGTCAAGTGTGTAACGGCGGCTTGCATTTGGCCGCGCGTCTGGTATAATAATGACATCTCTGCGCCGTTCGGCGCGGTATTTCGGGAGAAATGTGAAAAAAATCAGGAGGGATCTCGTGGATACGGAAATCAAATCCAAACGCGGCGGCTGGGGCAGCAACTTTGGCTTCCTCATGGCCTCGATCGGTTCGGCCGTTGGCCTCGGCAATATCTGGGGCTTCCCGTATAAGATGGGCAAGAGCGGCGGCGCCGTGTTCCTGCTGCTGTATCTCGTGCTCGTCGTGCTCGTGGGCGTGACGGTCATGCTCGGCGAGCTCGCGCTCGGCCGCCGCAGCGGCAAGAGCGCCGTGAGCACCTACCGCGGCCTGTCGAAGAAGTACACCTGGCTCGGTTACGCGGGCATCGTGTGCGGCTTTTGCATCATGTGCTTTTACTTCGTGCTCGGCGGCATCGTCCTGCGCTACGCCGTCGGCTACTTCCTGGCCATCTTCGGCGGGAGTGAGTTTGCCTGGTCGGGTCAGGGCACGGGCTTTTTCGGCTATTTCCTGACGGATACGAACAGCATGATCCTGTTTTTCGTGCTCTATATCCTGCTCAACATCCTCGTCGTGTCCGGCGGTGTGCAGGGCGGCATCGAGAAGTTCTGCAACGTCGGCATGCCGGCGCTGTTCTGCCTGCTCGTGTTCATCATCCTCTACATCGCCTGCCAGCCCGGCGCGGCCGAGGGCTACAAGTTCATGTTCAGCCCCGACTTCTCCGTGTTCAGCAATCCGGAAATCGGCTTCGGCCGCGTGCTCAAAAACGCCGCCGGGCAGATGTTCTTCTCCCTGTCGATCGGTCTCGGCGTCATGATGACCTACGGCTCCTACCTCGGCAAGCAGGAGCACCTGCAGCGCAACGCGCTCATCGTCTGCGGCGCGGACACGCTCATCGCCGTCATGGCCGGCATGGCCGTCATGCCCGCCTGCTCCGCCTTCGGCGTGGAGTACGGCGCCGGCCCCGGACTGCTGTTCGCCTCGATGCAGACGGTGTTCGCCCACATGGGCAGCGTCGGCAATTTCATCGGCTTCATCTTCTACCTGCTTGTGCTGATCGCGGCGCTCACATCGTCGATCTCCATGCTCGAGCTGTGCACGGCCTACGCCGTCGATAAGCAGATCGACAAGGGCCTCACGCCCAAGCGCGCCAAGCACACGGCCAGCGTCGCGGCGCTCGTGTTCGTGGCGGGCTCGCTCGTCGCGCTCGACGGGCTGGGCGCGGGCGTTGCCGGCGGCGCCGCCGTCGAGACGCCGGCCACCCTGTTCGGCCTGAGCGTGCACGGATGGAACGACTGCTGGCTCGACCTGTACGACATGGTCGCCGAGGGCATCCTCATGCCGCTCGGTGCGCTCGTGATGACGATCCTCATCGGCTGGGTGCTCAAGCCCGAGGTCGTGCAGCTCGAGTGCGAGCAGAGCGGCTTGAAGTACCGCGCCGCCGGCTACTTCAAGCTCTGCTTCAAGTTCATCGTGCCGGTGCTGCTCGCGTTCATCCTCTTCTGCCAGCTCATCGACTTCTTCGGTCTGAAGATCCCCGGCCTGAGCTGAGCCCCGCAAAAAATTCCGTCAGCGTCTGCCTAAACGGGCGGGCGCTGACATTTTTATGACGCTTGTTGAAAAAGCGAAAACGCTCTGATATACTGGGCTTCACCGCCATTTTTCGCCCGAAAGGAGCGCAACGCCATGCGCAAAACGGTCGCCTACGCCTTCCACCACTCGATCCCGATCCTGATCGGCTTCTTCCCCGTCGGCATCGCCTACGGGCTGCTCATGCAGCAGGCGGGCTATAACTTCCTGTGGTCTGGCGCGTGCAGCCTGTTCGTGCTGGCGGGTTCGCTGCAGTTTCTGATGGTCACGTTCTTTGCCGGCGGCGTGTCGCTCGCCACGGTGGCCGTGCTGGCGCTGCTGCTCAACAGCCGGCATATTTTCTACGGCCTGTCGTTCATCGACAAGTTCCGCTCCTTCGGCCCGTGGCGCTGGTTTCTGATCTACTCGCTGTGCGACGAGAACTATTCGCTGCACTGCTCGCACGATTTTGGGCCCGACGTCAACGAGAAGTGGGCCTACGTGCTCACGGCCGCGCTCGTGACGTTTTACTGGGTGGCGCTGTCCATGCTCGGCGGGCTCGTCGGCTCGCTCATCCCATTTGACACCACGGGCATCGACTTTGCGCTCACGGCGCTGTTCACGGTCATCGTGGTCGATCAGCTGCGCGGCGCGCGCACGCGCATCCCCGCAATGGTCGCCGCCGTATCGAGCATCGGCGCGCTGCTGCTGCTCGGGCCGGACAAGTTTCTGCTGCCGTCGCTGCTCGTGACGGTCGCGGCGCTCACGCTGCTGCGCCCGGTGCTCGAGCCGAAGTATGCCGAAGGAGGCGCCGGGGCATGACCATCTCCGTCGGACAGAGCATCGCCATCATCGCGGTCTGCGCCGCGTGCACGTTTTTGGAGCGCTGGCTGCCATGGCTGCTGTTCGGCCACCGCGCCGTGCCGAAGGTCGTGGAGTACCTCGGCAAGATCCTGCCCATGGCCGTCATGGTCTCGCTGCTGGTCTACTGCCTGCGCGGGATGCAGTTTACCGCCGCCGGGGCGTGGGTACCGCAGGTCATCGCCGTCGGCGTGACGGCGGGTCTGCACTGGTGGCGGCGCAACACACTGCTGAGCATCGCCGCCGGCACCGTGTGCTATATGCTGCTCGTGCAGCTCGTCTTTTGATGCCAAACCGGGCGTCCCGACTGGGGCTCCCGGTTTCTGGTTGCACTTTTCCTGCATATCCGTTATAATATAGGGCCTAAAAAGAAATTCCTCCTGCAGCGAGGTCTGCCCATGAAACACGACAAGAAAAAACAATGGCTCTCGATCGGCCTGCTGACGCTCGGCGCGGCGGCGCTGGCGGTGTTCGCCGCCGCGACGCTCGACGCGGGCGACGTGCACGCCTCGCTCGCGGCGCTGCTGCCGGGCTGGACGGCTGCGATCGTGGGCTGCATGCTGCTGTACTATCTGTGTGACGCGCTCAAGTACCGGCTCATCACGCGCGCGTTCGGCTGCGCGCAGCCGCTGGGCGACAGCATCGACGTGTCGATGATCGGCTTCTTCTACTCGGCCGTGACGCCCGCGGCCGCGGGCGGCCAGCCGTTTCAGGTGCTGCACATGCACCGCCGCGGCATCCCGACCGGCACGGCCACGTCCGTCATCTGCACGGTCTACAGCCTGTGGAACATCGCGCTCGTGACGCTCGGCATCGTGGGCGCGTGCCTGTGCGGCGGCAAGCTCGCAGCGCAGAGCGCGGCGTGGATCCCCGTGTTGGCGCTGGGCCTGTTCGTGCACGCAGGGCTGCTGTCGCTCGTGCTGCTCTCGGCCATCTTCCCGAAGCCGATGTCCGCGTTCGGCACGGCGTGCATCCGCTGGCTGTACCGGCGTAGGCCGTTCGTCCGCCGGGGCGCAGACCCCGAGGCGGCCGCCGAAAAATGGTGCGCCTTCGTGGCGGAGTATCACGATGCGTTCGCCGCCGGCATCCGCCACCGCGGCAAGCTCGCCGGGGCGCTCGCGCTCGCGCTGGGGCAGTGCGCAGCGTACATGTCGGTGGCCTACTGCACGTACCGCGGCTTCGGCCTGCACGGCGTGCCGTTCTGGCAGATCACGGGCACGCAGGTGCTGCTGTACATCGGGGCAAGCTGCTTTCCCATGCCGGGCGCATCCGGCGCGAGCGAGGGCACGTTCTACCTCGCCTTCTCGCCGCTGTTCGGCGACTATCTGACCACCGCCATGCTCATATGGCGTCTGGCGTCGTACTATCTCACGATCGTGCTGGGCTACATCGCCGTCGTGGCCGAGCGCGTGACGCTGCGCCGCGCGGAAACGTGATATATATGTACATGAAAAGCGCCCGGCCGGAGGAACTTCCTCCGGCCGGCTGTGTTTTCACTTTTCCGCCGCGCTGTGCCCGCGCAGTCTGCGGAACGTATACACCCAGTTGCAGCTGCGGCACGCCTCGGCATAGGTCTTGCCCGTGGCGAGATAACACAGCGGCCGGATGGTTGCGACCGTCTTGGTCACGACAAAGCAGGCGGCGAACGCCAGCAGCGTCACGCCCACCGTGCTGCCGAACGAGCGCACCGACACACCGACGGAAAACAGCATACTCAGGAAGATGTTGTGCATGAGGTAGACCGCCATCGACAGTGCGACGACCGGGCCGGTGACGGCCTTGACCCATGCGCGCGGCGGGCGATTGCACGTCTGCTTGCAGAGCAGGAAAATACACGATGCCAGCACGATCTCGAACCCGGCGCTCTGGTTCTGGAAGCTCTGGTTGAACTCCCCCGTGCGCACCGTGCGCACCCACGTACCGACCGAGATCACCGCGAGCAGCACAACCGCGCCGAGCGCAAGCAGCCAGTTTGGTATCTCTTTTTCGTAGCTGCCAAGCAGATAACCGAGCACAAACGTGGCCATGGAGCCGCCGAAGATCTTGAGCTTATCGAAAATGTCCAGATCGACATACTGCGCTGCGCCGTCCGGCAGCACCGTCGTCAGGATCGTATGCACCGACACGGCCGCTATCAGCACGAACAGATACACCCGCCCGGACTTGCCGAGCGCCTGAATGCCGCCGTAGAGGATCGGCGAGAGCGCATAGAGCGCAATGAGCGTGTATAGATACCAGAAGTGTATCATGGCCGGACCGTGCAGCGCTGCGACGAGCCGCGCCCAGATGGCGCCGGGCGTGAGCGTGTGCCCCAGAAGCGCCTGCCACAGCACGGCCACGACTGTCCAGCCCGCGAGCGGCACGACCAGCCGCGGCAGCCGGTGGCGCAGCAGGACGGAAATGTCGGCCGTTTTCCGGCTCGTCATGAGCAGATAGCCCGACATCATGAAAAACAGCGGCACCGCCGTAAAAGCGAGCGACGTGCATACGTTGAGCAGGTGCCAGTCCGTGTTGACGCCGGCGCGCAGCGGGCCCGCCGCCGTATGCATGAAAATGACGCACAGCGCGGCGAAAATGCGCAGGCCGTCAAAGTAATCCACGTGCGGTCGTTCGTTCAAAACAGTTCCCTCCCGGCCGCGCGGAAAGCGCGGCTTGCGTTGTGTACGAAAAAAAGGTTTTCCGTCATGGTAAAGGTCGGAGCGAACGATATGCAGTCCGCTCCGACGTGGTGCCGGCGGCGGGGCTCGAACCCGCACGGTGCTGCCACCGAGGGATTTTAAGTCCCTTGCGTCTGCCTGTTTCGCCACGCCGGCACGCTCCGTCACATCGTACCACCGCAGCCAACACCTGTCAAGCACAGGAAACCCGGACGGCCGCCGCGCGCACATCGCCCGATCTGTTCGACAAATCTGCGCGGCAGCCGCCGATACCCGACACACGCCTCTTGCATCCGGCCAGAAAATTTGATAAAATAATAAATTATTTCTATAGGTATCGTTTTGGGATTCGAGGCACATTGCACTTATGAAATACCGCAACTGGCAAATTCCATACACGGCGCCGCAGCCGCCGGAGGCATTGCTGCGCGCGGGCTACTCGCCGCTGCTGGCGGTGCTGCTGGCCCTGCGCGGGTACGCTGACCCCGTGCAGGCGCGCGCCTTTCTCAGCGGCGGCGACCAGAGCGCGTTCGACCCCATGCTCCTGCAGGACATGGACAAGGCCGTCGCACGCATCCGCACCGCCATCGAGCGCAGGGAAAACGTGGCCGTGTTCGGCGACTATGACGTCGACGGCATCACATCCACGTGTGTGCTCACGGACTATCTGCGCCGGCAGGGCGTGCCCGTGCATCCGTACATCCCCGACCGCATCGAAGAGGGCTACGGCCTGAACATGGACGCGATCACAAATCTCCAGCGCACGAGCGACATCACGCTCATCATCACCGTCGACTGCGGCATCACCGCCATCGACGAGACGAACTACGCCCTGCAGCGCGGCATCGACATGGTCATCACCGACCACCACGAGTGCAGCGGGCAGGCGATCCCGAACGCCGTGGCCGTCGTCGACCCGAAGCGCCCCGGCTCGCAGTACCCGAACAGCGGGCTCGCGGGCGTGGGCGTGGCATATAAGCTTTTGTGCGCGCTCGAGGACGGCAGCGACCGGGTGCTGCGCGAATACGGCGACCTCGTCGCCATCGGCACGGTGGCGGACGTGATGCCCCTCACGGGCGAGAACCGCTATCTCGTGGCGCAGGGGCTGGCGCAGATCAACGCCCGCCCCCGGCCGGGCATCCGCGCGCTGCTGCACGAGTGCGGCGCGGAGGGCCGCCCCGTCACGGCCACGACCATCGGCTTCACGCTCGCGCCGCGCATCAACGCGGCCGGCCGACTGGGCAAGACGGCCGTTGCAGCGCTGCTGCTGCTGACGAATGACGACGGCGAGGCCGACCGCTACGCCGCCGGGCTCTGCCAGCTCAACCGCGAGCGGCAGGCGCTCGAGCAGCAGATCTGGGAGGAGGCCTCGGCCATCGCGTGCCGCTACCCGCCGCGCGCGCCGCTCGTGCTTGCGAGCGACTCGTGGCACCAGGGCGTGATCGGCATCGCCGCCTCGCGCCTGAGCGAGGAGTTCCACCTGCCGACGATCATGATCTGCTGCGACGGCGAGCGCGGCAAGGGCTCGTGCCGCAGCTTCGGCGGCTTCAACCTGTACAATGCCCTGAGCGCCTGCTCGGAGTATCTCGAGGGCTTCGGCGGCCACGCGCTGGCAGCCGGACTGACGATCCGGCGCGAGAACATCGACCGCTTCCGCCGCGCGCTCGGCGAGTATTACCGCCAGAACCCGGCCGACGACCTGCCGGAGCTCACGTGCGACCTGCGCGTGAACGATCCGCACCTGCTGACCATGCCGTGCATCGAGTCGCTCGACGCGCTCGAGCCGTGCGGCAACGGCAACCCCAAGCCCCTGCTGTGCATCACGGGCGCACGGCTCGTCAACGCCGTACCCATCGGCGGCGGCCGCCACCTGCGGCTGCATTTTGCCAAGGGCGGGTATAATTATGCCGGCATCTTCTTCTCGTGCACCCCGGCGCAGCTGGGCGTGCGCATCGGCCAGTGGGTGGACGTGGCCTTCACGCCGCAGATCAACGAATTCCGCGGCCGCCGCAGCGTGCAGCTGCTCGTGACCGACGTGCGCCCGAGTGACCCGCTGCCCCTGTGCCGCGCGCTGCTGAAAAATCAGTGCATCCCCGCGTGGGACACGGTGGATCTCTATCCCCTGCGCGCGGACTTCGCCGTGGCGTGGCGGTGGCTGAACGCGCCGGTGGCCTTCCCGCTCGAGGAGCTGCCCGCGCGCGCGCCCATGCGGCCGGAGAAGTTCTGCGTGTGCCTGCGCGTCATGGCCGAGATGGGTCTCGCCGCCGTGGACTTTGACGGCGAAACGCTGCGCCTGCGCCCCCTGCCGACGAGCGGCAAGGTGGACCTTGGCGCGTCGAAGCTGCTGCAGGCCCTGCGCGAGCGCCGCCAGAGCCTGCTATGAAACACTTTCAAGAAATCCCCATTCCGTTCGGGAAAGGAGCTGTCCCTATGTCTGAAGCGACCCGCGCCGAAAACGTGGCCCCGAAGCCCTACGACCTTGAGGCCCATTATCAGGAGCTGGAACAGAAGATCACCGCCGCCGGCATCCCGGCCGATCTTGGCCGCGTGCGCGCGGCCTTCGAGTGCGCCGACCGGGCCCACTCCGGCCAGAAGCGCCGCGACGGCTCGCCCTACGTGTCGCACTGCATCGCCGCCGCCATCATCACGGCGGAGATGGGGCTCGACGAGGACTCGATCATCGCCGCGCTGCTGCACGACACGATCGAGGACACCTCGCTCACGCACGAGGACATTGCGCGCAGCTTCGGCACCTCGGTGGCCGACATCGTCGAGGGCGTCACGAAGCTCACGCGCGTGCAGTACACGAGCGTCGAAGAGCAGCAGATGGAAAACATGCGCAAGATGCTCCTGGCCATGGCCAAGGACATCCGCGTCATCCTCATCAAGATGGCCGACCGCCTGCACAACATGCGCACGATGGCCTACCAGAGCGAGGAAAAGCAGCGCATCAAGTCCCTCGAGACGATGGAGATCTACGCCCCCATCGCGCACCGCCTCGGCATGCAGAAGATCAAGTGGGAGCTCGAAGACCTCTCGCTGCTGTATCTCGACCCCACGGGCTACAAGGCCATCACGGACGCGCTCGATCAGCGCATGCCGACACTCGAAAAATTCATGGGCGAGATGCGCACGCAGATCCGCGAGCGTCTGGAGGCAGACGGCGTGCACGCGACGATCTCGAGCCGCATCAAGCACATCTACAGCATCTACCGCAAAATGTACGCGCAAAAGCTCGACATCAACGGCATTTTCGACCTGTGCGCGTTTCGCGTCATCGTGGACACGATCCCCGACTGCTACAACGTGCTCGGCATCATCCACGATATGTATAAGCCGCTGCCCGGCCGCTTCAAGGACTACATCAGCACGCCGAAACCGAACATGTACCAGAGTGTGCACACGACGGTCATCGGCTCGGAGGGCATCCCGTTCGAGGTGCAGATCCGCACCTGGGAGATGCACATGACGGCGGAGTACGGCGTTGCGGCACACTGGAAATACAAGACCGGCAGCGGCGAGGGCACGAAGCCCGGCGACGAGGAGAAGTTCGCCTGGATCCGCCGCCTGCTCGAGACGCAGCAGGAGTCCGACGCGCAGGACTTTTTCCACAACCTGAAGGTGGATATGTTCGCCGACGAGGTGTTCGTGTTCTCGCCGAAGGGCGATGTCATCAATCTGCCCGCCGGCGCGACGCCGATCGACTTTGCCTACAGCATCCACTCCGCGATCGGCAACAGCATGGTCGGTGCGACGGTCAACGGCCGCATCGTGAACTTCGACTACGTGCTGCAAAACGGCGACATTGTCGACATCCGCACGTCGAAAAACGCGCCCGGCCCGAGCCGCGACTGGCTGAACCTCGCCAAGAGCGGCGCCGCGCGCACGAAGATCAAGCAGTGGTTCAAAAAAGAGCGCCGCGAGGAGAACATCGTCCACGGCAAGGAACAGTTTGAGCGCGAGCTGCGCGCCAACGGCATCGCCCCGGCCGACATCATGGGCGACGAGATCCTGCCGCTGATCCTCAAGCGACTGGCCTTCACCTCGCTCGACGATCTGTACGCCGCCATCGGCTACGGCGGCGTGACCGCCACGCGCACCGTCAACCGCATCCGCGACGAGATCCTGCGCAACCAGAAGGCCAACCAGAAAAATGCCATCGACCGCATCAACGAGGCGGCCGAGCGCCGCAACAAGCGTCCGCGCCACGCCGTGCACGGCATCCTCGTCGAGGGGCTGGACAACTGCCTCATCAAATTCTCCCGCTGCTGCACGCCGGTGCCCGGCGACAGCATCATCGGCTTCATCACGCGCGGCGCGGGCGTGTCCATCCACCGCACGGACTGCGAAAACTATCTCGCCAGCCGCGACAATCCGGAGACCGCCGGCCGCTGGATCCGCGTGAGCTGGGCCGAGCGCACCACCGATGCCTACAGCACGACGCTCATGATGCTCAGTGCGCAGCGCTCGGGCCTCGTCATGGACGTGGCCACGGCGCTCAACACGCTCAACGCCAAGGTACGCACGCTCACCGCGCGCGACGTGGACAGCGGCCGCTCGACCATCACGATCACCGTCGAGGTGCACGACCTGGCTGAGCTGCGCACGATCATCAGCCGCCTGAGCGCCATCCGCGGCGTCATCCGCATCTCGCGCAGCGGCGCGTCCGACCCCGCAAAAGCCGCCGCGCACACCGCTGAGCTGCAGGCGGAACAGGAAAAGAAAGCCAAACAGGAGGGCAAAGTATGAGAGCCGTCGTCACCCGCGTTACCGAGGCGTCCGTCACGATCGACGGCGCCGAATACAGCCGCATTGGCCGGGGCTTCCTTGTCCTGCTGGGCGTGCACGTGTCCGATACGGCGGCGGAGGCCGACCGCATCGTCGACCGCATCTGCGGCCTGCGCGTGTTTGAGGACGCCAATGGCAAGATGAACGTCAACCCCGCCGACGCCGGGGCCGAGCTGCTCATCGTGAGCCAGTTCACCCTCTTTGCCGACTGCCGCTCCCGCCGCCCCGGCTTCACGGCCGCCGCCCGGCCGGAGACCGCCGTGCCGCTCTACGAGCGCGTGATCGCGGGCTGTGAGGCCCGCGGCTTCCCGGTGCGCACGGGCGTGTTCGGCGCGGACATGAAAGTTGCGTCCGTCAACGACGGCCCTGTCACCATCCTGCTCGATACCGATCATTTATAAAGGAGGCCACCCCATGCTCATCAAATGTCTGCCCGTCGGGCACCTCATGACCAACTGCTACATCGTCACGGACGAGACCACGCTCGAGTGCGCCGTCATCGACCCCGGCGACGAGTCCAACACCATCCTCTACTACCTCGAGGACAACCACCTCACCTGCCGCGCCATCCTGCTCACGCACGGCCACTACGACCACACCGGCGCCGTCTATGCCGTGCACGAGGAGACCGGTGCGCCCGTGTACATGAACGCGCTCGACGCAGGCACGGCCGTCGCCTTCGACAGCTACACGTTCACCCCGCCCGAGGGCACGATCTTTTATAAGGAGGGCGACGAGGTCAAGGTCGGCAATCTGACCTTCCGCGTCATGGAGACGCCCGGCCACACGCCCGGCGGCGTGACGCTCATCTGCGGCGACGCGCTCTTCACCGGCGACACGCTCTTCGCCGGTTCGTGCGGCCGCACGGATTTCGCCGGCGGCAGCATGGAGGTCGAGCTGCAGTCGCTGGCCAAGATCGCGGCTCTGCCCGGCGATTACGAGGTCTACCCCGGCCACATGGATTGCTCCACGCTCGAGACCGAGCGCCGCTTCAACCCCTACCTGACCGCGCTGCAAAACCGCGGACAGTAAAACTGCACAAAGGCAACCGGCGGGACACGAACCCGCCGGTTTTTTCATTGCGCAAAAAACCTTTGCGTGACAAATCGCCGCCGCGCATGGTATGCTTTGGGCGAGGTGAACGCCATGCGCGACATTGGAGCCAACATCCGCCGCGCCCGCACGCGCCGGCGTCTGACGCAGGACGATCTGGCGCAGACCGTGCACACAACGCGGCAGACCATATCGAATTACGAAACCGGCCGCTCTCGCCCGGACGTAGAGACGCTGCAGCGGCTCGCGGACGCGCTCGGCGTCGAGCTCACGGAGCTGCTGGACGGGGCGCCGTCCGCCGATGCCCGCCGGGCGGCGCTGCGCAGGCTGTGCATCACGGGGGCCGTCACGCTCGTGCTGGCCGGGCTGTGGGCATACCTGCACGCGGTCTGCCTCCGGCAGTACCAGCACGGGGACATGACGCCGTTGGCGGCCATGCTCATAACCGAACCGCTGCTGCTGTGCGCGCTGGCGTGGACGCTGCTGCAGGCGCTGTGCATGGTCACGCGCCTGCGGCCGCGGCGCGGCGCGCCCTGCTGGGTGCGGCCGCTCGTCCGGGCACTGTTCGGCCTGTGTCTGGCTACTCTGCTCGCCAGCGTTGTTCTGCCCGTGTCCGGCGTGATATTGCCGCGGCTGTATGGCGGCCGTTCCGCCACGGCAGCGCTGTTTTTCCTCCTCGGCGCGCTGCTCTGGCTGACGCAGCCGGACGCCGGGCCGTAAAACTGCACAAAGGCAACCGGCAGAAGCGTGCTTCTGCCGGTTTTTTGCCGGTTTCGGGAAAATGTGCCCGCGCGCCCTTGCAATCCGGGGGCAGACGTGGTATATTGTTCTCGCTTGAAAAACATCTGTCCGCTCATCGCGGGCAATTTTCATCAAGACAAAAGTGAGGGAACATCATGAACATCGGACTTCTGGGCTTTGGCGTTGTCGGCAGGGGCGTTTACGATATGCTCGCTGGCCGGGACGATATCCGTGCGGCGTGGGTGCTGTGCCGGCGCGATCTCGGCGAGCTGACGGCCCGAACCACCTACGAGATGCAGGACATTCTCGACGACCCGGCGGTCGACACCGTCGTGGAGGTCATGGGCGGCCTGCACCCGGCGTATGAATACGTGGCGGCCGCGCTGCGTGCCGGGAAGAACGTGGTGTCCTCGAATAAATACCTCATGTGCCGGTACTACGACGAACTCACCGCGCTCGCCAAAGAGCACGGCGCAGCACTGCGGTGCACGGCAGCGGTCGGCGGCGGCATCCCGTGGCTGACGAACCTCGAAAAGGCCGCGCACGCCAACCATATCTCCCGCGTCTGGGGCATCCTCAACGGCACGACCAACTACATCATGGACGCGATGCACGGCAGCGACGCCGACTTTGCCGACGTGCTCGCGCAGGCGCAGGTGCTCGGCTACGCCGAGGCCGACCCCTCGGCCGATATCGACGGGCTGGACATTCAGCGCAAGCTGATCCTGTCCGCCAATGTGGCCTTCGGCGTGTCGCTGCGCGAGGCGGACGTGCCGGTGTTCGGCATCCGCAACGTGCGCAAGGCGGACATCGCCCGCTTTCAGGCGCACGGCTGCACGTGCAAGCTGATCGCAGCGGCCGAGCAGAAAAGCGGCAGCATCCGCGCCTACGTCGAGCCGACGCTGCTGGGCCATGACGCGCTCGAGGCGGCCGTGCCCGCGAACTTCAACCTCATCAGCATGGAGGGCGACCGCATGGGCGTGCAGAGCTTCTTCGGTCAGGGCGCGGGCCGCTACCCGACGGCCTACAACGTCGTGCAGGACCTCGTGGACATCCGCCGCGGCGTGCATGCGTTTTACACCGACTCGTTCGTTCCGGCCGTACCGGACAATTCCGGCGTGCAGCACCGCTACTACGTGCGCATGCGCGCCGCGCTGCCGGAGCTGGCCGCCCTCGCCGAGGGCGACTGGGACGGCGCGGTCATCACGCAGCCCGTGCCCGTGAGCCGGATGCACGCGCTCATGGCGCAGGCGCTGGTGCAGGACAGCGAGAGCTTCTTTGCCGCGCTGTAATAAGGAGGGCCCCATGCTGAAGGTTGCAAAATTCGGCGGCTCGTCGATGGCGGACGCCAAGCAGTTTGAAAAAGTGCGCGACATCGTGCGCGCCGACCCCGCGCGGAAGGTGATCGTCGTGTCCGCCGCCGGCAAGCGCAGCGCGGACGACCACAAGCTCACAGACCTGCTGTACCTGTGCTACGCGCACCTGCAGTACGGCGTGAACTGTGACGCCGTCTTTCAGATGATCTGCGATCGCTACATCGCCATCCGCAACGAATGCGGCCTGAACGTCGATATTGAGGCCGAGCTCGACGTGCTGCGCCGGCAGATGCGCGCCGGCATCTCGGAAGAGGAGCTCGTGTCGCGCGGCGAATATTTCTCCGCCCTGCTCATGGCGGACTACCTCGGCTACTCGTTTCTGGACGCGGAGCTATGGGTGCGCTTTCAGTTTGACGGCTCGATCGACAAGGAAGCGTCCTACGCCGCGCTCCGGCGGCTGGCCGACGGGCGCAGCGTTGTCATCCCCGGCTTTTACGGTGTGACGCCCGACCGCAAGATCCGCACCTTTTCCCGCGGCGGCAGCGACATCACCGGCGCGCTTGCGGCCGCGGCGCTCGATGCCGACGTGTACGAAAACTGGACGGACGTGTCCGGCATCCTTATGGCCGACCCCCGCATCGTGCCCGACCCGCTGCCCATCGAGCGCATCACCTATAACGAGCTGCGTGAGCTGAGCTTCGTCGGCGCGCAGGTGCTGCACGAGGGCACGGTCTTCCCCGTGCGCGAGAAGAATATCCCGCTCAACATCCGCAACACCAACGACCCCGACCACCCCGGCACGCTCATCATGGAGTCGTTCGACGACGTGGACGACGGTCGGCTCATCACCGGCATCGCGGGCAAGAAAAACTACTCCATCATCACGATCGCCAAGTCCGGTATGTCCTCGAGCGTGGGCACGTTCCGGCAGGTATTCGAAGTGTTCGAGCGCCACGGTGTGAGCATCGAGTACGCCCCCAGCGGCATCGACTGCCTGTCGCTCGTCGTCTCGAGCGAAAAGGTCGCCCCCTGCCTGTACTCCATCCTCGGCGAGCTGGAAAAGCAGCTGCACCCGGACAATCTGCACGTGACGGAGAACATCTCCATCGTCGCGGCCGTCGGCCGGAAGATGGCCTTCCGCCCCGGCACGTCGGGCCGCATCTTCGCCGCGCTCGGCGAGCACGGCATCAACATCCGCATGATCTCGCAGGGGCCGGATGAGCTCAACATCATCGTCGGCGTGGACACGAAGGATTTCGTGCCCGCCATCCAGGTCCTGTACAACAGCTTTGTGAAATAAGAAAGGAAGTTTTCGAATATGAAGCAGTATCGCGTAGCCATTCTCGGCGCCAGCGGCGCCGTCGGGCAGGAAATGATGAAGATCCTCGCCGAGCGCAAGTTCCCCGTCGGGGAGCTGCACCTGCTCGCAAGCGCCCGCTCGGCCGGCAAGGTCGTGTCGTGGCAGGGACAGAATATCGCCCTCGAGGAGGCGACGGACGCCGCCTTCTCCGGCATGGACATCGTCCTCGGCGCGGCGGAAAACGACATTGCCGAGCGCTTCGCCCCTGCGATCGTGCGCTCCGGCGCCGTGTTCGTGGATAATTCCTCGGCCTTTCGCCTGGACCCAAACGTGCCGCTCGTCGTGCCGGAGATCAACGCCGGAGACGTGAAGCTGCACCACGGCATCATCTCGAACCCCAACTGCTCGACCATCATCACGCTGACCGCCATCAACGCGCTGCGCAAGCTCTCACCCATCCGCGACATGGTCGTGTCGACGTATCAGGCCGTATCCGGCGCGGGCGCGGGCGGCCCGATCGAGCTGCAAAACGAGGTCGACGCCCTGCGTGCCGGCAAGAGCTACGCGCCGAAGGTGTTCGCGCACCAGATCGCCTACAACGTCATCCCGCAGATCGGCGGCGAGCAGTGTGACGGCTACACCTCCGAGGAGATGAAGCTCCAGAACGAGGGCCGCAAGATCCTGCACCTGCCGGACATGAACGTCTCGTGCACCTGCGTGCGCGTGCCCGTCGTGCGCAGCCACTCCATCTCCGCCGCCGTGCACTTCGTGCACCACATCTCCGTCGACGAGGCGCGCGCGGCCATCGCCGCCGCCCCCGGCTGCCGCCTTGTGGATGATCTCGACGCGCTGCAGTATCCCATGCCGCTCGACACGTCGGATCAGGATCTCGTGTTCGTCGGCCGCATCCGCCCCGACCTGACCGACCCCAACGGCCTGTGCCTCTGGTGCTGCGGCGACCAGGTGCGCAAGGGCGCGGCCACCAACTGCGTGCAGATTGCGGAGCTGCTGATCCAAAACGCCTGAAAAAGCAAAACGCCCCCGGCGGCTTCGTGCAGAAGCCGCCGGGGGGCGTTTTATGACACATGGCGGAAAGAGCTGCCCCCTTGCGCAAGCGGCGCGGGTGTGGTATCCGCCGCATCCGGCACACGGTCATGGCCGGTGAGTCGGACGACTGAAACAGAAAAACGCCGCGGAGGCCTCCGCGGCGTTTTTTGCTATCCCCTGAGCTGCTGCGCGTACTCTTCCTGCGGCCGCAGGCGGCCGACGGCCGAGAACGACACGCGGTCAAAGTCCAGCGTCTCGCGCGCAAGGCCGAGGATGTCCTCGCGCGTGACGGCGTCGTAGCGCGCGAGCACCTCGTCCGCCGGGAGCACCCGGCCGAGGTACAGCTCGGAATAGCCGAGCTTGTTCATGCGCGAGGCGGTGGATTCCTCCGCCATGAGCACGCTCGCGTGCACCTGTTCGCGCGCGCGGTCGAGCTCCGACTGCGTGACGCCGTCGGTGCGAAAGCGCTCGAGCTCGTCGCGGATGAGCGCGAGCGCGCGCTGCTCCGTCTCGCGGCCGACGGCGGCGGAGATGCCGAACATGCCGCAGTCGAGAAAGCTCGCCGTGTAGGTGTAGATGGCGTAGCACAGACCGTTTTTCTCGCGCACGGTCTGAAACAGGCGCGAGGACATGTTCCCGCCGAGGATGGACGAGAGCAGCGCCATGGTGAAGCGCTCCTCCGCCCCCGTCGGCAGGCCGGGAAAGCCAATGCTGATCTGGTTTTGCTCGATGGCCTTGCGCTTGAGCGTGAAGGCCGGGGTGTAGCTGCCGGACCGCATGGTCAGATCCGGCCGGCCGGGCAGCCACGAAAAGTGCGCGGCGAGGCGCGCGATGTTTGCCTCCGTGAAGCTGCCGGACACGGCGATAACGATGCGCGGCGCGATATAGTGCGCGATCTGGAACGAGCGCAGGCGCGCACCCGTCAGCCGGTCGATCGTGGCCGGGCGTCCGAGCACCGGCCGCCCCAGCGCGCCGGGGAAGGCGGCGCCGATGAGCCGCTCCGTGACCAGATCCTCCGGCGTGTCGGCGTACATGTCCATCTCCTCGCGGATGACGCCGCGTTCGTTATCTGCGTCCGTCTCGGAGAAGTTCGATGTGAAGAGCATCTCGGCGAGCAGGTCGCCCGCGCGGTCGAGGTGCTCGTCGAGCACGCGCGCATAGTAGCACGTGCCCTCGCGCGTGGTGTAGGCATTCACTTGGCCGCCAATGGCGTCCATGCGTTCTGCCAGCTCGGAGGCGGAGTGCTGTGCCGTCCCCTTGAAGAGCATATGCTCGATAAAGTGCGCGCTGCCGGCCTCGCACGGCGACTCATACCGTGACCCGACGCCGACCCACACGCCGATGGCCGCCGAGCGCACGTGCGGCATGTGCTCGTAGACGATGCGCACGCCGTTCGGCAGCGTCTGTTTTTCGTACATAATGTGCTGTCCCCCCATGGAAAAGTGGGCGGGGTGTATGCGCACCCCGCCCACACAGTTGTGCCGAAATTACATCAGGCCCTTTTCACGCATCGCGTCCTTGCGGGACAGGTCGATGCGACCGCGATCGTCGACATTCATGACCTTGACCCAGGTCATGTCGCCGATCTTGAGCACATCCTCGACCTTTTCGGTGCGCTTGAACTCGAGATCCTTAATCTTGACGAGGCCGTCCTTGCCCGGAGCCAGCTCGACCCATGCGCCGAAGTCGCTGCGGATGTTGGAGACCTTGCCGTAGTACAGCTCGCCGACTTCCGGCTCGAAGACGATGTTCTCGATGGTCTTGCGCGCGGCGCGGCAGGCCTCGATGTCCTCGGACGCGATGAAGATGGAGCCGTCGTCCTCGATGTCGATCTTGCAGCCGGTGTCGGCGCAGATCTTCTGGATGACCTTGCCGCCCGAGCCGATGACCTCGCGGATCTTGTCGGGGTTGATCTTCATCTGGATCATCTTCGGGGCGGAATCGGCCAGCTCCTTGCGCGGCTCGGCGATCGCCTTGAGCATGATCTCATCGAGGATCTGGAAGCGGGCCTCGCGTGTCATGCGGAACGCTTCCTTGACGATCTCGTGCTTGAGGCCGTCGTTCTTGAGGTCCATCTGGATGGCGGTGATGCCCTGCTTCGTGCCGGCGACCTTGAAGTCCATCTCGCCGTGGAAGTCCTCAACGCCCTGAATGTCGATGAAGGTGGTGAAGTCGTCGCCGTCCTGGATCAGACCGCAGGAGATGCCGGCGACCGGCGCCTTGATGGGCACGCCGGCGTCCATGAGCGCGAGCGTGGAGCCGCAGATGGAGCCCTGCGACGTGGAACCGTTGGACGAGAGCACCTCGGACACCACACGGATGGCATACGGGAACTCCTCGACCGGCGGGATGACGCACTGCAGCGCCTTCTCAACGAGCGCGCCGTGGCCATACTCGCGGCGGTTGGTGCTGCGGGCGGCGCGGGCGTCACCGGTGGAGTACGGCGGCATGTTGTAGTGGTGCATGAAGCGCTTTTCTTCCTCTTCCCAGATGGTGTCGAGCTTCTGGGACATGGACAGCGTGGCGAGCGTGGCGATGGACAGCACCTGCGTCTGGCCGCGGGTGAACAGGCCCGAGCCGTGCACGCGCGGGATCACGCCGACCTCGGCGTCGAGCGGGCGGATCTCGTTCATCTTGCGGCCGTCGACACGATGACCGGCAAGCAGCCACTTCTTGACGATCTTCTTCTGCATCTTGTAGAGGATCTCGTCCATGTACTGCATCATGTCCGGGTGCTCGGCTTCATATTTTTCCTGCACGGCGGCGATCCATTCATTCACGCGCGCCTCGCGCACGTTCTTGTCGTCGGTGTCCATGCAGTACTCCATGCCTTCCATCTCGTTGGCGCACAGGAGCTCGAACAGATCCTCGTCAAAGGAGGCGTGCTCATACTCAAACTTCGGCTTGCCGATCTCGCTGACCATCTTGTCGATGAGATCGAGCACGGGCTGCAGGTGCTCGTGCGCCTGCACGATGCCCTCGTACATCACATCATCCGGCACCTGGTCGGCCTCGGACTCGATCATGACGATCTTCTTGTGCGTGGCCGCGATGGTGGTGGTCATGCGGTTGGTCTTGCGCTGCTCCTGCGTGGGATTGAAGAGGTACTTCTCGCCGTCCCAGCCGAGGACGATGCCGGCGATGGGGCCGTTGAACGGCACGTCGGAGATGCTCACGGCGGCGCTCGCGCCGATCATGGCGGTGATCTCCGGGCTGCAGTCGCGGTCGACGGACAGCACTTCACAGGCGATGATGACGTCGTTACGCAGGTCGCTCGGGAAGAGCGGGCGCATCGGGCGGTCGATCAGGCGGCTGGCGAGCACGGCGGGCAGGCTGGGCTTGCCCTCGCGGCGCATGAAGCTGCCGGGGATGCGGCCGACGGCGTAGAGCTTTTCGTTAAAATCAACGGACAGCGGGAAGTAATCCACGCCGTCTTTCGGGCGGGCGGAGGCCGTGCAGGTGACGAGCACGGTCGTCTCGCCGTAGCTGACGAGGACGGCGGAGTTGCACAGCTCTGCGAGTTTGCCGGTCTCCATGACGAGGGGACGGCCTTCATACTCGATCTCGTAGCGCTTGTAGTTGGGGAACTGCTTGTGCGTGGTGATAATCATGGGTTCTGGTGCTCCTTTCTTTTGTTGGCGGAAACGCCAGAGCCAGCACTTGCATCCACGTCCCATGCGCGATGGGGCGCAGATTCAAATACTGGGCAGCGGCGCTCCCGAAAATGGGCTGCCGGGGCGGAAACGAAAAAAGCAGGGGGACAATATGAAATTATCCCCCTGCGTTCAAACGTTCATACCCTTCGGAAAAGCCGAACTTACTTGCGGATGTTCAGCTTTGCAATGATCGCACGATAGCGCTCGATGTCCTTCTTGGCGAGGTAGTCGAGCAGACGGCGGCGCTTACCGACCATCTTGTACATGCCCAGACGGCTATGCTTGTCGTTCGGGTGCACCTTCAGGTGCTCGGTGAGCTGGTGGATGCGCTCGGTGAGGATGGCGATCTGAACCTCCGGAGAACCGGTGTCGCCCTCGTGCGTCTTGTTGGCTTCGATGACTGCGGTCTTTTCAGCTTTGGTGATCATGGTGATGACTTCCTTTCTTTGTTTTCGTATCCGCTGGCGCAGAACCGGGCGGAAAGGCACCGCTGCAAAGCGGCAAGCCCCGGATCCGGGCACATGGACTGTTTTATAATACCACACACCGCGGTACTTGTAAAGAGAAATCTTTCTCCATACGCCGCGCGGCGCAAAATTCCCGCCGCCGTCTCGGCGGACAGCGGCGGGAACGGGCCAAACTTATTTCGCGCCCTTGCCGTGGGCGGCCTTCATGCGGCGCTCATGGTCGAGGATGCGCTTGCGGATGCGCAGGCTCTTGGGCGTGACCTCGAGCAGCTCGTCGTCCGCGAGGAACTCCAGGCACTGCTCCAGGCTCAGCTTGCGCGGCGGCACGAGACGCAGCGCGTCGTCAGAGCCGGCGGCGCGGGTGTTGGTCAGCTGCTTTTTCTTGCAGACGTTAACGGTGATGTCCTCCTGCTTCGGCGACACACCGACGACCATGCCGGCATACACGGGCACGCCCGCGCCGATGAACAGCTGGCCGCGCTCCTGCGCGTTGAACAAGCCGTAGGTGATGCTCTCGCCGGTCTCGAACGAAACGAGCGAGCCGGTGTTGCGGCGGCTGAGGTCACCCTTATAGGGGGCGTAGCTGTCAAAGACGGAGGCCATGATGCCCTCGCCCTTCGTATCGGTCAGGAATTCGTTGCGGTAGCCGAACAGGCCGCGCGACGGCACGAGAAACTCCAGCCGTGTGCGCTTACCGATGGGCTCCATCTGCTGCAGTTCGCCCTTGCGGCTGCTGAGCTTTTCAATCACGGCGCCGACGGCGTCGGTCGGCACATCGGCGACAAGGCGCTCGATCGGCTCGCACTTCTGGCCGTTGATCGTCTGGTAGAGCACGCGCGGGGGCGAGACCTGGAACTCATACCCCTCGCGGCGCATGGTCTCGATGAGGATGGACAGCGACATTTCGCCGCGGCCGGCGACGTTGAACGAATCCGTCGCACCCTCGAGATCGCTCACGCGCAGAGACACGTCCTTGAGCGTCTCGCGGTAGAGCCGCTCGCGGATCTGGCGGCTGGTGACGAACTTGCCCTCGCGGCCGGCAAACGGGCCGTCGTTGACGGAGAAGGTCATCTCCATCGTGGGCGCGGAAATCTTCACGAACTCGATCGGCTCGACGCAGCTCGGCGCGCAGATCGTGTCGCCGATGGTAATGTCGCCGATGCCGGACATGGCGATGATGCTGCCGGCCTCCGCCTCCGTGACGGGCACGCGCTGCAGGCCCTCGAACTCATACATGGACACGGCCTTGGCCTTCTTGGCCGGGGCGTCCGGCTCGTGGTAGTTGCACACGGCGATCTCCTCGTTCTGACGGATGACGCCACGCTCGATGCGGCCGATGGCGATGCGGCCGACAAACTCATTGTAGTCGATGGACGACACGAGCATCTGGAACGGCGCGTCGACGTTCTGCTCCGGCGCGGGGATATACTCCAGAATGGTGTCGAACAGCGGGCGCAGGTCCTTGCCCGGCACATCCGGGGAGTAGGACGCGGTGCCCTGACGGCCCGAGCAGAAGAGCATGGGCGAGTCGAGCTGTTCGTCGGTCGCATTGAGGTCCATGAGCAGCTCGAGCACCTCGTCAATGACCTCGTGGATACGCTGGTCGGGGCGGTCGATCTTGTTGATGACGACGATAACGCGGTGGCCGAGCTCGAGCGCCTTGCTGAGCACGAAGCGCGTCTGCGGCATGGGGCCCTCGGCGGCGTCGACGAGCAGGATGACGCCGTTGACCATCTTCAGGACACGCTCGACCTCGCCGCCGAAGTCGGCGTGGCCCGGGGTGTCGACGATGTTGATCTTCGTGTCGCCGTAGCGCACGGCGGTATTCTTGGCCAGGATCGTGATGCCGCGCTCGCGCTCCAGATCGTTGGAGTCCATGACGCGGTCGACGACCTCCTGATTTTCACGGTAGACGCCGCTCTGCTTGAGCATCTCGTCGACCAGGGTGGTCTTGCCGTGGTCAACGTGGGCGATGATGGCGACGTTTCTCAATTTCTCCATTTTGCACACTTCCTCAACGCAAATACATATTTCAAATGATTTCTGTTCGCACGAAATTGTATTTTAGCATGGAAAACCTGATATTGCAACAGTTTTTCGTGTTTACATTCCCCGAACGGCATGATAAAATGTGTTCATATCTGTATTTTTCGTTTTTGAGGGGACAGACCATGGATTCCAACTTCTTTGCGCTCATTTCGCGCATGCGCTATATCGCGCGCTGGGGCCTGATGCGCAACGCCCTGCCCGAGAACATTCAGGAGCACAGCCACATGGTGGCCGTGCTGGCGCACGCGCTCGGCGTCATCCGGCGCGACATTTTCCACCAGCCGTGCGACGTCAACGCGCTCGCAACTGCGGCGCTGTATCACGATGCGTCGGAGATCCTCACGGGCGACCTGCCGACGCCGATCAAGTATCACAACGCGGAGATTATGTCGGCCTACCATGCGGTGGAGGATCTGGCCGTGCAGAAGCTGCTCGGCATGCTGCCGCCGGAGCTGCGCGAGACCTATGCCGATGTGCTCGCCGAGGATAAGGACGGCGACATTTACCCGCTCGTGAAGGCAGCCGACAAGCTCTCAGCCTACATCAAGTGCATCGAGGAGCGCAAGGCCGGCAACAACGAGTTTCTCTCCGCCGAGGCGCAGACGCGCGCGGCGCTCGAGGCATCCCCCCTGCCGGAGGTGCAGTATTTTCTGGAGCATTTCATCCCTGCGTTCGAGCGCGATCTCGACGAGCTCGGCGCGATCGGTCAATAAGGAGGACAAACCATGCGTGCAATCGTAACCGTGATCGGAAAAGACCGTGTCGGCATCATCGCCGACGTGACCGCCCTGCTGGCGCAGTACGGCGTGAACGTGCTGGACATCAGCCAGACGGTATTGCAGGAATACTTCACGATGATCATGCTCGTGGACGCAGCGCAGTGCACCGTGCCGTTTGCAGACCTCGCCCGCACGCTCGACGAGGCTGGCACACAGCGCGGCCTGCAGATCCGCGCCCAGCGCGAGGACATCTTCAACGCCATGCACCGCATCTGAGAGGACACGACCATGATCAACCGCAGTGAAATTTTGCAGACGATCGCCATGATCGACCAACAGCACCTCGACATCCGCACCATCACGATGGGCATCTCCCTGCTCGACTGCGCGGACACGGATATCGACCGCAGCTGCACGAAGGTGTACGACAAGATCTGCCGCCTTGCAGGCGATCTCGTGCGCACGGGCGAAGACATCGAGGCCGAGTTCGGCATCCCGATCGTCAATAAGCGCGTGTCCGTCACGCCCATCTCCCTTGTCGGAGCGGGCACGGGCGCGCAGTCCTATGTGCCGTATGCCAAAGCGCTCGACCGCGCCGCGCACGAGATCGGCATCAACTTCCTCGGCGGCTTTTCCGCGCTCGTGCACAAGGGCATGACGGAATCTGACCGCGTGCTCATCGCCTCCATCCCGGAGGCGCTGGCCGAGACGGAGCTGGTGTGCGCGAGCGTGAACGTCGGCTCGACGCGCGCGGGCATCAACATGGACGCCGTGGCCGAGATGGGCCGCACCGTCAAGCGCGCCGCCGCGCTTACGGCCGATCAGGGCGGCATGGCCTGCGCCAAGCTCGTGGTCTTTGCCAACGCCGTGGAGGACAACCCCTTCATGGCCGGGGCGTTTCACGGCGTGGGCGAGCCGGAGTGCGAGGTGCACGTCGGCGTGTCCGGGCCGGGCGTGGTGCAGCACGCGCTGCAGAGCGTGCATGGCCAGCCGTTCGACGTTGTGGCCGAGACGGTAAAAAAGACGGCCTTCCGCATCACGCGCATGGGCCAGCTCGTGGCGCAGGAGGCGTCCGCGCGGCTGGGCGTGCCGTTCGGCATCGTGGACCTGTCGCTCGCGCCGACGCCCGCCGTCGGCGACAGCGTGGCCGCCGTGCTCGAGGAGATGGGGCTGGAGACCGTCGGCGGGCCCGGCACCACGGCGGCACTCGCGCTGCTCAACGACGCGGTGAAAAAAGGCGGCGTCATGGCGTCGTCCCACGTCGGCGGGCTCTCGGGTGCGTTCATCCCCGTGTCGGAGGACGCCGGCATGATCGCCGCGGCCGAGGCCGGCCGCCTGACGATCGAGAAGCTTGAGGCCATGACGTGCGTGTGCTCCGTGGGGCTGGACATGATCGCCGTGCCCGGCGACACGCCGGCCGAGACGGTCTCCGCCATCATCGCGGACGAGGCCGCCATCGGCATGATCAACAACAAGACCACCGCCGTGCGCATCATCCCCGCCCCCGGCAAGCAGGTGGGCGACACGGTGGCGTTCGGCGGCCTGCTCGGCAGCGCGCCGGTCATGCCGGTCAACCGCTGCAGCGCGGCCGACTTCATTGCCCGCGGCGGGCGCATCCCCGCCCCGCTGCACAGCCTGAAAAACTGAGAGGAGAGCAAAGCCTTGACACAGGAAAAGATGGACCGCATCAGCGAGCTGACGCGCATCGCGCGCGAGCGCGACCTGACCCCCGAGGAACAGGCCGAGCGCAAGGCGCTGCGCGAGGAATACCTCGCCGACTGGCGCCGCAGCACGATCGACGTGCTCGAAAACACGTACATCGACCACGGCGACGGCCGCATCACGAAACTGCCGAAGAAAAAGCGCTGAGCCGTCACGCACTTGACAAGCGCGGCATATCGTGTTATACAAGAAGAGGAATTCCCCTTAAGAAGGGGGAAATGAACCGGAAGGAGTCTGAGCAATGCGTCTTTGCAGCTGCAGCAGCATCCGGGTCGCGGCGTGTCCGACGGCCTGTTGTTGTCGTGCGCAAAGAAGCGTCGCTTTCTGCCGGTAAGTCCACGGCCGCGCCCAAAAGGTGCGTCCGTCATGCATCCACATGGTCATGCAGCGCAGGAAGCGAAACGCTTCCTGCGTTTTTTTGCCTGTGGCGCTATGTGAAAGAAGAAGGAGGGTCCCCATCATGACGCAAAAAAGTCTGCTGCACGCCGTGGCGGCGCAGATCGCCAACGGCTACGAAACGGCCGAAGTGCCCATGTACAGCGAGCAGCTGCGCATGCCCGACCGCAAGGTCATCATCAAGATCATCGAGAACCTGCAGAAGGTGTTCTTCCCGGCGTATTTCGCGGGCGGCACGGTGTCGCACGTCTCGGCCGAGACGTTTGCGGAGTTCCTGCTCGGCGAGATCTACACCGACCTGTGCGAGCAGGTGCACCTGGCGTTTTCCAACACGATCAAGGACGAGGCGGAGCTGCGCGAGCGCACGAGCGCCGTGTGCGACCGCTTCCTGTGCCGCCTGCCGCAGATCCAGGCCATGCTCATGAAAGACGTGGCCGCGAACTTCGACGGCGACCCCGCCGCCGGCAGCAAGGAAGAGGTCATCTTCTCCTACCCCGGCCTGTACGCGATCTTCGTCTACCGCGTGGCGCACGAGCTCTACGAGAGCAAGGTTCCGCTCATCCCGCGCATCATGAGCGAGTACGCCCACGGCGCGACCGGCATTGACATCAACCCCGGCGCGCAGATCGGCGAATATTTCTTCATCGACCACGGCACCGGCATCGTCGTCGGCGAGACGACGATCATCGGCGACCACGTCAAGCTCTATCAGGGCGTGACGCTCGGCGCGCTCAGCCCGCGCCACGGCCATGCCGTGACCGGCAAGCGCCACCCCACCGTCGGCGACAACGCCACGATCTACTCCGGCGCGTCCATCCTCGGCGGCAAGACCGTCATCGGTGCAAACTCCGTCATCGGCGGCAACTCGTTCATCACCGAGTCCATAGCCCCGAACACGAAGGCCAGCACCGAGACCCCGCGCATGATCTTCCGCGTCGCGCAGCCGAAGCCCGGCGACGAGAAATAAGGCATAAATACACAAAACACCGCAGGCCGACCGGCCTGCGGTGTTTTTACCTTATGCAGTTTCGCGCGCTCACAATACCCCGATGCCGATGCTCAGCACCGCGCCGACGAGCACAATGCCGATGCCGACGAGACACAGCACCACGACGACGGCGGTGCTCATATGCCGGCGCGAGGCGATCGCCCCGATGGTGAGGCCGAGCCCCATCAGCGCGGACACCGCGAGCACGAGCCACGCACCGCCCTTCATTTGCAGAGGGCGACGGCGGTCTTCGCCGCGACGCGGGCGTTATTGAGCACGAGCTGGATGTTGCTCTCAAGGCTGTCGCCGCCGGTGAGCTCCGCGACGCGGGCAAGCAGGAACGGCGTGGTCTCCTTGCCGTGGATGCCCTGCTCATGGCTCTCGGCGAGCGCCTGATCGATGGCCTTGTCGATGACGGTCTTGTCCATGGCATACTGCTGCGGGATCGGGTTCGTGACGAGCATGCCGGTCTTGAGGCCCAGGTCGCGCTGCGCCTGGAAGATGGCAGCCAGATCCTCCGGCGTGTCGACGCGCGCGTCAACGCCGAGGCCGCTCTCACGGGTATAGAACGCGGGCAGCTCATCCGTGCCGTAGCCGAGCACGGGCACGCCCTTCGTCTCCAGATACTCCAGCGTCAGGCCGAGGTCGAGGATGGCCTTCGCACCCGCGCACACGACCATGACCGGCGTCTGCGCCAGCTCTTCGAGGTCGGCGGAGATGTCCATGGTCGTCTCGGCGCCGCGGTGCACGCCGCCGATGCCGCCGGTGGCAAAGACCTGGATGCCCGCCATATGGGCGATCATCATCGTCGTGGTAACGGTGGTCGCGCCGTCCGCGCCGCGCGCGCAGATGACCGGCAGATCGCGGCGGGAGACCTTGGCGACCTTGCGCCCGGCCTTGCCGAGGTAGGTGATCTCCTCCTTGGACAGGCCGGCCTTCAGGCGGCCGCCGAGGATGGCGATGGTGGCGGGCACGGCGCCGTTGTCGCGCAGGGTCTGCTCGACGAGCAGGGCCGTCTCGACGTTTTTCGGATAGGGCATGCCGTGGGAGATGATCGTGCTCTCGAGCGCGACGACCGGGCGGCCGTCCGCGAGCGCCTGCTGCACCTCGGGTGCGATGTCCAGATATTTGTTCATGTTCATAATCAAAAACCTCCTTGGTTGTGTCGGTCCGCTTGGTTCGCCTATATTGTAAAAGGTTTTCCGAAATTGTCAAGCACAATCCATCCGCAGCCGTTCCGGCCGCGATCAAAAGGAGGCTGCCGAAGCAGCCTCCCAAAAATGCATATACAAAAAATCACGCAGCCAGGGCCATCGGAGTCGGTTCGGGAACCGGTTCGGGGTCCTCTCCGGGATGCACAGCCTGATCCATGCCGATGTTGTAGAGGTTGAAGAACACCTGCGCAAGCTGCGCGCGCGTGAGCATGCCGGTCGGGTCAAAGTGCGCGCCGCCCATACCGTTCATGATGCCGCCCAGGTAGCAGAACGCCACGCCCGCTCTCGCCCAGGAAGCGACGCTGCCGCCGTCCGCGATCTCAGCCAGAGCCGCATCGACCAGATCCGCGCCGAGCTTCACATCGGCCATGCGCAAGAGGATGGTCGCCATCTCCTGACGGGTAATGGCCCGCGCCGGACGGTACGTGCCGTCCTCATAGCCCTTCAGGATGCCGGTGCTGCTGGCCCAGAGCATGGCATCGTAATACCACGCACCCGAAGCAACGTCCGCAAATGCGCCCGTTCTCTCCACGGTCGGCGAACCGGCGAGCCGGTAGAGCACCTGCGCGACCATGGCGCGGGTCGTCGTCACGTTCGGCGCAAACTCGGTCGCGGTCATGCCGTTCATCAGGCCGGAAGCCTGTGCGAAATCGACAGCCGCCTTGTACCAGCCGCTCTGCGCATCGGTGAAGGTGTTGGGCACAAAGACCAGCTCCGGCATGGCCTTGAGCAGGTCGGCCGTGGCCGCTTCGACCGCTTCCGTCGTCTTCGCTGCCTTGTAGGCTGCATAGGCCGCCTTCACGCCCTGGACGGAGTCTTCCGTGTACGCCGTCAGGTCACACAGCAGGCTCATATTCTCCAGGAACGTCCCGCGGGCCTCCAGCTCTTCAGCGGACGCCGCTCTCACGATGCGGTCGCCCGGCAGGGCATATTCCTCGCCGATGACGCCCTTGAGCTCCTTCGTGATGTATTCCATGACCACCTCGTCCAGCGGCAGGCCGGTGTCGAACTGGTCGGTCGCCGCCGCGAAGGCGTAGTAGGTGTCGCCGCCGCCGGCCACGAAGTTGTTCGTGACGACAGCGTAGGTAGCCGTCGGGTCAAACGCCTTGCCGTTGACGTTGTCAATGGTCACGCGCTGGATGCTCTTCGGGCCGTAGTAGGTGGATTTGGGATAGGGATCCGGATTCGCGTCATACTTCTCATAGGTCTTGACCATGAAGGTCACGCCCGCCGCCTGCGGGAAGCCGCCGAGGGATTCCGGCGTGCAGAAAGTACTGGCCTCGAGCGCCTCGAGCAGCTCGGCGCCGGTCACGTAAACAACTGCCAGCGTGTTGCCGAACGGCAGCACGGTGTTGATGTCTTTCTTGGTGATGTCGCCCGCCTTGACGGTCGCGCGGATGCCGCCGCCGTTCGTGATGGCGACCACGTTTTCCACCGGGACCTTGATCGTGGCGTCGCTGCGGATCTTCCAGAGCATGGCGTCCGTGATCAGGTCGCCGAGGTTGGTCTCAGAGTCACGGTTGCCGTTGGGGGCCTTCGCGCCGTTGAGCGTGACCTTGCTGACGGCAAACTTCTCGCCATAGGCCTTGTCGATGGGGTCGATGATGGCCTTGGCGGCCGCGGCGACTTTCTCATCGCGCGTTTTATAGTCAACGACGGTGACGGACTTGCCGTCGGCGTTCTTCTCAGTGTGCCAGATGGCCTTGAGCTCGTTGCCGACGATCTGCTTCGTGGCGTTGTCAATGGTGATGACGCCGATGTTGGCAAAGGCCGTGCCCGTGGACTGGATGGCCTCGCCGTTCGGGCCGGCGGTGATCACGCTGTGGGAGTGGCCGTCGATGATGAAGTCGATGCCCTTCACATTCGCGGCCAGATCATAGGAGGTATAGGGCTCGGAGCTCCCGTCGATGCCCAGATGCGAGAGGCAGACGACGAGGTCTGCGCCCTGCTCCTTGAGGGCTTTGACCTGCGCGTCCGCGCAGGCATAGAGCTCTTTGCCGTCCTTGCCCGCGAGGAACTTCAGGCCCTCGATCAGCTTCGGGTTGGCCTTGGTCTGCGCTTCGGGCGTCTCGAGACCGAAGAAGCCGATCTTCACGCCGCCCTTTTCGATGATGGTGTTGGCATCGAAAATGGTCTTGCCGTCGGCGTCGAGCACGTCGGCGCACAGGACCTTGAACTTGGCAGCCTTCATGTTCTCCGCCAGCTGGGCATAGCCGTAGTCGAACTCATGGTTGCCGATGGTGGCCACATCGTAGCCGGTGACGTTCATCATCGCCACCGCGTCCGCGCCCTTGTGGACGCTGACGTAGACGGTGCCCTGACTGTAGTCGCCGGCGTCGGCCAGGATGACCTCGGCGCCCTGCGCCTCATAGTCTGCCTTCAGGGATGCCATGGCCGCATACAGGTCGATCGCACCGTGCACGTCGTTCGAGTGCAGGATGACGGTCTTGCCGGTGAGCGGCTTTGCCTCGTCAGCTGCAAATGCCGTGCACGACAGACTCAGAATCAGGCACAGCACCAGCAGCAGCGAAAGCAGTTTCTTCGTGTGCTTCATGTGATATCCTCCATTTTTTGAATTTGGGGTATCGCTGTTTTGATTATAGCATCCCATGAGAAAAATTGGGATGGGCTTTGCGCAAAAAGTGCGGCAAATCCGGCGCGCAATTTGAACAAAATTATTCGTCATTTTTGCCACATTTGTCAAATAACCGAAGCAGACACCGTTTTCTTCTTTTCCCCATTTACAACGCTTCAGATAATATGATAAACTATTATTTCAAAGTGTTATTTGAAAGGAGCCGAACGATGAGCTACGCAGACGAGGTCTTTATCCGCAACTGCCGCGACATTCTGACGCACGGCGTCTGGGACACCGATCAGACCGTGCGCCCCCACTGGGAGGACGACGGCGCGCCAGCGCACACGGTCAAAAAGTTCGGCATCGTCAACCGCTATGACCTGTCCAAAGAATTTCCGCTGCTGACGCTGCGGCGCACCTACTGGAAGACCGCCGTGGACGAGCTGCTGTGGATCTGGCAGCAGAAGTCGAACAACATCCACGACCTGCGCGGCCACATCTGGGATCAGTGGGCCGACGAGACCGGCTCGATCGGCAAGGCCTACGGCTACCAGCTCGGCGTCAAGCACCAGTATCCCGAGGGGGAATTCGACCAGGTGGACCGCGTGCTCTACGACCTGAAGCACAACCCTGCCTCCCGCCGCATCCTGACGAATATTTATACGTTCGAGGATCTGCACGAGATGGCGCTCTATCCATGCGCGTACTCGATGACGTTCAACGTCTCGGGCAACACGCTCAACGCCATCCTCAACCAGCGCAGCCAGGACATGCTCGCGGCGAACAACTGGAACGTCGTGCAGTACGCCGTGCTCGTGCACATGTTCGCGCAGGTGTCCGGTCTGCAGGCGGGCGAGCTGGTGCACGTCATTGCCGACGCGCACATCTACGACCGCCACGTGCCGGTCATCGAGCAGCTGATCCAGAACGAGCCGAAACCGGCACCGCAGTTTTTCATCGACCCGGACGTGCACGATTTTTACGCCTTCACCCGCGACAGCTTCCGCGTCGAGGGGTACGAATACAGCGAGTTCACGGGGAAGATCCCCATCGCGGTGTAAGGGGGACTGAGCCATGGATGCGATCGTCGCCGTCTATGCCGACTGGGGCATCGGGGCCAAGGGCACGCAGCCGCTCGTGATCCCGGCCGACCGCCGCCGCTTCCGCGAGCTGACGATGGGCGCGGCCGTGATCGTCGGCCGGCGCACGCTGGACGATTTTCCGGGCGGCAGGCCGCTGCCGGGGCGCGAAAACCTCGTGCTCACGCGGCAGAACATCGTGATCGAGGGCGCGCAGGTGGTGCACTCCCCGGCGGAGGCCGCGGCCGCCGCCGCGCAGTATGACCGCTGCTTCGTCATCGGCGGAGACAGCGTGTTTCGGCAGATGTTCCCCCACCTGACGCGCGTATACGTCACGAAAATCGACGCTGCGCCCCACTCGGACGTGTTTTTCCCGGATCTGGACGCCGACCCCGCGTGGCGCTGCGCGGCGAGCGAGCCGCGCGCGGAGCACGACGGCGTGGGCTATCAGTTTTGCGTGTACGAAAAAGCAGAAGCATAAAAAGCCTCTCAGAGTTTGCCGTCCGCAGGCGGCAAAAAAGTGCAATCATTTTCTCGCGCGACATGTGCGTGAGAGAAAATACTTCTCAGACTGCAAGTGTGGAATTTGTGCGCCACAGGCACACAAATTCTGCGCGCAGCAGACTGCAAGCCTTTAGTCGGGAAAACCTCCGGTTTTTCCGACAAACTCAAAACCGCCGCTTTCCTCTTCGGAAAGCGGCGGTTTTTTCTGCCTTCACCCGGTGAGCACCGTGAGTGAGAGCGCGTTGATGCACATGTGGAAAAACACCGGCGGCCAGATCGAGCGCGTCTGCTCATAACAGAACGTGAGCGCGGCCGACACCGGCACATACGCCAGCGCCGAGAGCAGCAGCTTCGGATCCTGATACACGAGCACATACTGCCAGACATGGTAGAGCGAGAAGAGCGCGATCGACGCGGCATAGGCCCAAAAGCGGCTCTTCGGCCGGATCGTGCCGAAGACCACGCCGCGAAACAGGCACTCCTCCACGAGCGGCGCCATGAGCACCGCGACGGCGATCATGCGCTTGTAGTCCGTCCGGGCGAGGCCGGTCACGGCATCGTTGTTCGGCACGGGCAGCTCGCCGATGAGGCTCGTGCCGAGCTGCAGCACGAGCGAGAGCAGCACGTCGATGCCGTAGGCGGCAAACATCATGCCGAGGCAGCGCAGGATGCTGCCGACCATCGTGTCAAAGCTGCGGCGCAGAAACCGCCACATGGCGATGAGCGTGAACACGAGGCCGCAGAGATAATACACCACGTTGCACGTGATGTCCGCCGGCTGCTCGCCGAGCACCGCCAGGAGCAGCATGCCGAGCGTCAGCGGCAGCACGACCGCATGGATGGGGAAATACACCCAGCCCGCGATGCGCGCGCCGCGCGGCATGGGGTCTGTCCACGCCGTGTTGGGATGTTCCACGTCAGCCCCTCGCTTTCTGCTGCAGCTCAAAGAGCAGGCGCATGGCCTCGAGTGGCGTGATCGTGTTGAGGTCGATGCTGCGCAGCTGCTCGGCGATTTCGTCCCCGGCCGCGTCGCCGAGCGTCATCTGCGCCGCATCCTGCGCCGCGTGGGCGGGTGCGGCCAGCTCCGTCGCGCCGGACTCCAGCTCGCGCAGGTAGGTCTTGGCCTTCGTAATGATCGCGTCGGGCACGCCGGCGAGCTTGGCGACCTCGATGCCGTAGCTGTCGTCGGCCGCGCCGGCGACGATCTTGCGCAGGAACAGCAGCGTGCCGCCCTGCTTTTTGGCCGTAATGTTGTAGTTGCGCACGCCGGGCAGCGTCTGCTCGAGCGCGGTCAGCTCGTGGTAGTGCGTGGCGAACATGGTCTTGGCGCCGAGGCGGCGGGGGTCGGCGCAGTATTCGAGCACCGCGCGGGCAATGGCCATACCGTCGTAGGTGGACGTGCCGCGGCCGATCTCATCAAGGATGAGCAGGCTCTGCGCCGTGGCGTGGCGGAGGATGTTGGCCATCTCGCTCATCTCGACCATGAACGTGCTCTGCCCGGCGGCGAGATCGTCGGACGCACCGATGCGCGTGAACACGCGGTCGACCACGCCGATGACGGCGCTCTTGGCCGGGACGAACGAGCCCATCTGCGCCATGAGCACGATGAGCGCGGTCTGGCGCATGTACGTGGATTTACCGGCCATGTTCGGCCCGGTCACGATGGCGACGCGGTCGTCCGCGTCGTTGAGGAACGTGTCGTTCGGGACAAAGAGACTGTCCTTCTGCGCCTGCTCGACAACGGGGTGACGCCCCTCGCGGATATCGAGCGTGCGCGAGAGATCGACCTCGGGGCAGACGTAGTGGTTTTTCACCGCCGTCTCCGCCAGCGAGCACAGCGCGTCGAGCCGGGCCACGGCGTCCGCCGCCGCCTGCACGCGCGCGACCTCGCCCGCGACGAGCTGGCGCACCTCGTTGAAGAGCGTGTACTCCAGCTCCGCGATGCGCTCGCGCGCCGTCAGGAGCGTGTTCTCGAGGTCTTTGAGCTCGCGCGTGAAATAGCGCTCGCTCGACACCAGCGTCTGCTTGCGGATATAGTCGTCCGGCAGCTCGGTGACGCCCGCGCTGTTCGGAATGTCGATGTAGTAGCCAAAAACCTTGTTGTAGCCGACCTTGAGCTTTTTCGCGCCGGTGCGCTCGCGCTCGCGCTGCTCGAGCTCGGCGACGGTCTGCGCGCCGTGGTCGCGCACGTTGCGCAGGCGGTCGACCTCCTCGCTGTAGCCTGGGCGGAGGATGCCGCCCTCGCGCACGGAAAACGGCGGTTCGTCGCAGATGGCGCGGTCGATGCGCGCGCAGAGATCGGCGAGCGTGTCCATCTGCGCAATATCGCGCAGGGCCGCACTGTGCACATCCTTCAGCAGCGCTGTCAGGTTCGGCAGCTGCGCGCAGCACAGGGCCAGCGCGTGCAGGTCGCGCCCGTTGGCAGAGCCGTACACCGCGCGGGAGACAAGACGCTGCATGTCACCGATCTCGCGCAGGCAGCGGATGAGCTCGCCCCGCAGGACGTTGTCGCCCACCAGCTCCTCCACCGCGCCGAGGCGGCGGCGGATCTGCACGGGGCTGAGCAGCGGGCGCTCCACCCACGCGCGCAGCAGGCGGCCGCCCATGGGCGTTTTCGTCTTGTCGAGCACCCAGAGGAGGCTGCCGCGCTTTTCGCCGGAGCGGAGGTTTTCCGTCAGCTCCAGGTTGCGGCGCGTGGTGTAGTCCAGCTCCATGTAGTGGTCGTCGCCCAGCAGCTCCAGCCGCCGGATGTGGCCGAGGTCGCACTTTTGCGTCTCGTGCAGGTAGGCCAGCAGCGCCCCGGCCGCGCACACGGCCGCCGGCGCCTCGCCGAGGCCGAGCGCGTCCGTGCTCTGCACGCCAAACTGCTCGCACACGCGCGCGGCCGCCGCCATGTATTCAAACCGGTCGCCGCCCGCCTCGACCAGACTGCCAAGGCGCTTGGTGAGGAAGGTGCGGATGTCGTCATTTTCCGCCGCCGCGTCGGCGCACACGGCCTCGCGCGGAGCGAAGCGGCCGAGCTCGTTGAGGATGTGGCTCACGGCGTCGGCCGGATAGTTCGCGGCGCAGAACTCCCCCGTCGAGAGGTCGCAGAACGCCGTGCCGCCGGACTGCCCGCTGAGATACACCGCGCAGAGGTAGTTCGATTTGTTCTCCTCGAGCATGGACGAGGCCGTGACCGTGCCGGGCGTGATGATGCGGATCACGTCGCGGTCGACCAGCCCCTTGGCCAGCGCGGGGTCTTCCAGCTGCTCGCAGATGGCCACCTTGTAGCCCTTGGCGATCAGGCGGCCGATGTACGCCTCGGCCGAGTGGTACGGCACGCCGCACATGGGCGTGCGCTCGGCCGGATCCTCGACATTGCGGTCGCGCGTCGTGAGCGTGAGGTCGAGCTCGCGCGCGGCCAGGCGCGCGTCGTCGTCGAACATCTCATAGAAATCGCCCAGCCGGAAAAACAGCAGGCAGTCGGGGTTGCGCTGCTTGATCTCATAATATTGCCGCTTCATCGGCGTCAGTTCCGCCATGCGTCATACCTCCTCGCCATAGAGCGCCCAGGTGTTGCTTCCGGTGATCTTCACGTCCACGAACCGGCCGACAAGGGATGCGTCCCCGCGCATATGCACGAGGCGGCCGCCCTTCGTGCGCGCCGTGAGCGGATGGTCGCCCCGGCCGTCGGCCCCGTCGACGAGCACGCGCTGCACGCTGCCCTCATAGGCGCGGTGCTTTTCCTCCGAGATGCGGTTGGCCGCCGCGACGAGCGCGTCAAAGCGCACCTGCTTCTGCGCGCGGGTGTAGGGGTCGGGCATTTTCGCCGCCGGCGTGCCGACGCGCGGCGAGTAGATGAAGGTGAACATCGCATCGTAGCGCACGGTCTCGATGAGCGAGAGCGTGTCGTCAAATTCGGCGTCCGTCTCGCCGGGGAAGCCCACGATGATGTCCGTCGTGAGCACAAGATCGGGCATGTACTGCCGCGCGAGCGCCACCTGCGCCAGATATTTCTCGCGCGTGTAGCCGCGGTTCATCGCGTGCAGGACGCGGTCGTTGCCGCTCTGCACGGGCAGGTGCATCTGGTGCGCGCACTTTTCGCACTCGGCCATGGCGCGAAAGAGCTTTTCCGTCGCGTCCTTCGGGTGGCTGCTCATGAAGCGGATGACAAAGTCGCCCGGGATGGCGTTGAGCCGCCGGATGAGGTCGGCAAAGTCCACGTCCTCGTCGAGGTCGCGGCCGTAGGAGTCGACGTTCTGCCCCAGGAGCGTGATGTCCTTATATCCCGCCGCGACGAGCTCGCGCGCCTCGCGCTCGATCTCGTCCGGGTGGCGGGAGCGCTCGCGCCCGCGCACATACGGCACGATGCAGTAGGTGCAGAAGTTGTTGCACCCGTACATAATCGATAGCCATGCCTTGATGCTGCCGTCGCGCTGCTGGGGGATGCCCTCGGCCACGCTGCCGTCCGCCGGCGCGATGGCGAACACCCGCCGGTGCTCGGTGCAGACGGTGCGCAGCAGCTCCGGGAAGCGCCACAGCTCATGCGGGCCGAAGACGAGGTCGACGATGCGGTAGGACTTTTTCAGCTTCTCGGCCACATGCGCCTGCTGCGCCATGCAGCCGCAGACCGCGATGATCTGGTTGGGGTTGCGCGCCTTGGTATGCGTCAGCGCGCCGACGTTGCCGAACACGCGCGTCTCGGCGTGCTCGCGCACGGCGCAGGTGTTCATGACGACGACGTCGGCCGCGAATTCGTCCTGTGTGAAATCAAAGCCCATGGCACGCAGATAGCCGCGCAGCTTTTCGCTGTCGGCCTCGTTCTGCTGGCAGCCGTAGGTATCGACCATGGCCAGCGGCTGGCGGCCGCCGGCGGTAAAGTGCGCGCGCAGCTGCGCGCAGATATCCAACTGGTGCTGGATGTCCGATTCGGGGATCTCCGTTCTCTGATAGCTCATGCGATGCTCCTGCCTGTCCGGCCTGGCCGGATAAAATTTGAAGTGTGATAGAACATTGTAGCATTTCGCGGTGGAATTTTCAATGACAATCCTTTATAATATACGCGCGGGGCGCACGCGCCCCATGGACTGTACTTAAAGGAGGGCAAACGATGCCCGATATTCAAATTCTCTCTCCGCATCTGGCGGATCTGATCGCCGCGGGCGAGGTCGTGGAGCGGCCCGCCTCCGTGGTCAAGGAGCTGGTGGAAAACGCATTTGACGCCGGGGCCCGCACCGTGACGGTGGAGCTGCGCGGCGGCGGCGCGACGTATCTGCGCGTGACGGACGACGGCTGCGGCATGGCGCCAGAGGACGCAGGCATCGCGTTTTTGCGCCACGCGACGAGCAAGCTGCACGACGAGCAGGGGCTCGAGGCCATCGGCACGATGGGCTTTCGCGGCGAGGCGCTGGCCGCGATCAGCGCCGTGTCGCACATCACGCTCACGACGCGGCAGCGCGGCACGGCATCCGGCACGCACATGACGCTCGACGCGGGCGACATTCAGGACATGTACGAGACCGGCTGCCCCGAGGGCACGACGATGATCGTGCGCGACCTGTTTTTCAACACGCCCGCGCGGCGCAAATTCCTGAAGTCCGACCGCGCGGAAGGCGCGGCCTGCGCCGCCGCCGCGCTGCGGTGCGCGCTCGGCCGGCCGGACGTGTCCGTGCGCTGCATCCGCGACGGGGAGGAGGTCTTCTTCTCCCCCGGTGACAACAAGCTCGACAGCTGCGTCTACAGTCTGCTCGGGCGCGACCTCGCCATGAGCCTGCTGCCCTGCGAGGGCGAGGCCGACGGCGCGCGCGTGCACGGCTTCATCTCCTCGCCCGCCGCCGGGCGCGGCAGCCGCGCGCAGCAGTACTTCTTCTGCAACGGCCGGTGGATCCGCTCCGCCGCACTGCAGGCCGCGCTCGAACAGGCCTACCGCAACACGCTGCTCGTGGGCCGCTTCCCCGCGTGCGTGCTGTATGTGGAGCTCAGCTGTGCGGCCGTGGACGTGAACGTCCACCCGGCCAAGACCGAGGTAAAGTTCACGCACGAGCGCGCGGTGTTTGACGCTGTGTATTACGGCGCGCGCGCCGCGCTCGAAGCGGAAAAAGCGCCTGTGACCACGCTGGCGAAGGCGGCTGCCAGACCGGCGCCCGCGCCGAAGGCAGACCCGTTCGTGCCGGCTGCGCCCACAGCGCCGGCATTTGCGCCCGCGCGCACCTATGCCCCCGCCGCCCCGGCGGAGGAGACGGCCGCGCTCCGCTCGCCGACGGCGTCGGCCTTCGCCGCGCCGCGCGTGACCCCGCCGCCGGTGTTTTCCGCGCCCGCGCGCCCCATGCCGGCCACACCGGCCGCACCCGAGCCGGCTATGCCGGCCGCGCAGATCGTGCAGACCGCCATCGAGCCGGAGTTGGAAACGCCCTCCCCGCTCGAGAGCGCCGCGCCCCCGGCCGAGCCGCCCGCCCGCCTGATCGGTGAGGCGATGCACACGTACATCCTCGTCGAAAAGGGCGAGACGCTCATCCTCATCGACAAGCACGCGGCGCACGAGCGCATCAACTTTGACCGCCTGCGGCAGAGCCCTGCCGACATCCCGTCGCAGACGCTGCTCGAGCCGCTGCCCTTCACGCCGGACGCAAGCGATGCCGACGTGCTGCAGCAGTACGGCGACGTGCTCGCGGAGCTCGGCTTCACGCTCGAGCCGTTCGGCCGCAATGATTACATTCTGCGCGGCGTGCCCGCGCAGCTCGACGCGGCGGACGCGCTGCCCGCGCTCGAGGAGATCTGCGCGCAGCTGCGCCACGGCACGCACATGGACGCGCAATCCGTGCGCGACGAGGTGCTCAAGACCGTGGCGTGCAAGGCCGCCATCAAGGCCGGCTGGCAGACCGAACCCGAGGAGCTGCTGCGTCTGGCGGACGCGGTGTGCGCGGGCGAGGTGAAATACTGCCCGCACGGCCGCCCCGTCGCCGTGACGCTCACGCACCGGGAGCTGGACAAGCTCTTCAAGCGCATTGTTTAAAAAGAACACAGGGAGCGCCGGAACGCGCTCCCTGTCAGCCTGTACAGCTTCGTTTACTTGTGATAGTACAAAATGCCCATGCAGCCGGGGCCGCAGTGGTTCGACACCGTGCAGCCGGCCCGTGTGTGGATGACCTCCTCGAACGGCTGGCACGCGCGCACGACGCGCTCGAGCTCCCGCCACGTGGCCTCGTCACAGCCGGAGTCCGTGATGAAGATGCGATGGCAATCGATGTCGTCGCGGCCCTTGAGCCGCTCCTCGATGTACTGCACGTAGCACTTTTCGAGCTTGCCGCGGTACTTGTGGCCGACGCCCATCTTGCCGTCCTTGACCTCGATGCACGGCTTGAGGTGCAGGAGGTTGGCGCTCATGGCCACGAGCGCCGAGCAGCGGCCGCCGCGCTTGAGATACTCCAGCGTGTCGATCACGAAGCTGACATCGAGCTTCTCGCGCTTTTTCTCCAGCGCCGATGCGATGTCGGCCGCGTCCATGCCCTGCTCGGCCATCTCGGCCGCGTCGAGCACCAGGTGGCCGATGCCGGTCGAGAGGTTGCGCGAGTCCACGGGGTAGACGTTCGTAAACTCCTGCGCCGCGATGCAGGCGTTCTGGTAGCAGGCGGACATGTCGCTCGAGATCGTGAAGTGGATCACGGCGTCATATTCCTCCCGGCACGCGGCGAAGTACGCCAGATAGTCCGACACGTTCACCGCCGCGGTCTTGCAGAGCTTGCCCGTGGCATTTGCGTACTCGTAGAGCTCCTCGGGACGCACGTCGATGCCGTCGCGCAGGGTCTCCTCGCCGCGGATGATGTACAGCGGCGTGATGCCGATGTGGTAGCGCTCGATCAGCTCCGGCGAAAGATCGCACGTGCTGTCGGCAGAAATTTTGATCTTCATGGGTTCACCTTCTTGAAAACTGGGAAATGTGCTTTCATTCTAACACATTTCTAATACTTTTCAACATAATCTTTCTGAATTCTCCCTCACGGAAAGGAGACTGCCACGATGCAGCCAAAAATTGTCGTCATCACCGGCCCGACCGCCTCGGGCAAGACCGCGCTCGGCGTGGCGCTCGCGCAGCGCCTGGGCGGCGAGGTCGTCTCGGCCGACTCGATGCAGATCTACCGCGGCATGGACATCGGCACGGCCAAGCCCACGCCGGAAGAGATGCAGGGCGTGCCGCACCATATGATCGACATCACCGACCCCGCGGAAAACTACTCCGTCTCGCGCTATGCGGCGCAGGCGGCCGCCTGCGTGGACGATATTCTCGCGCGGGGAAAACTGCCGATCGTCGTCGGCGGTACGGGGCTGTACATCGACTCACTCATCGCCGGGCGCACGTTCGCCGACGGTACGGCCGACACCGCGCTGCGGCAGGAGCTGAGCGAGCGCTATGACGAGATCGGCGGCGAGGGCCTGCTCGGCGAGCTGCGCAAGGTCGACCCCGAGCGGGCGGCCAGGCTCCACCCCGCGGACAAGAAGCGCATCGTGCGCGCCATGGAGGTCTACATCCTCACGGGCAAGACCATCACGCAGCACGACGCCGAAACCCGCGCCGTGCCGCCGCGGTACGACGCGGCAAAGATCGCGCTCGATTTCGCCGACCGGCAGGATCTCTACGACCGCATCGACCGGCGCGTGGACGCCATGGTGCGCCAGGGCCTGTTCGACGAGGTGCGCGCGCTGCTGGCCGCCGGCGTGCCGGCCGACTGCACGGCCATGCAGGCCATCGGCTACAAGGAGGCCGTCGCCGCCGTGCGGGGCGAGGCATCGCCGCAGGACGCCGTCGCCGCCATCCAGCTCGCCTCCCGGCGCTATGCCAAGCGCCAGCTCACGTGGCTGCGGCGCGATCCGGACCTGTTCTGGATCCGGCACGAAAAAACGCCGGACATGGACCGGGCGTGCCGCCTTTCGACGCAATTCTTATCCGGCCGCGGTATAGAATAGTGGCCTGTACAAATCCGGAGGAAACTGCCATTTCGACCGGATTTGTATAAATTCACTATTTCACGGAGCGGCAGATTGTGCTATGATAAATAAATGTGTATCCGCTCCGGCCAAAGGAGCGGCGATCATGCAAAAGACACAGAACCTTCAGGACGCATTCCTCAACTACATCCGGCGGGAAAAGATCCCCGTGACCCTGTTTCTCATGAACGGGTTTCAGTTGCGCGGCGTTGTGCGCAGCTTTGACAGCTTCGTCGTGCTCATCGACGCCGACGGCCGGCAGCAGATGATCTACAAGCACGCGATCTCGACGGTCGCCCCGGCGCGGCCGGTCTCGCTCGAGCCGCAGGGCTGATCTCCCCGCCGCCCCCCGCCGAAAGGAGGGCCGGATTTGAAGAAAACGAATACCTTCACGAACATCGCCATGTTCGTGCTCTTCGCGGCCATGCTCGTGTATCTGGGCGTGTACCTGTTTCGCTCGACGCAGCAATCCTACGCCACCGCCCCGGCGGTGCTCGTGACCGTCAGCGAGAGCGGACAGGCCAGCGGCATCGTCGTGCGCGAGGAGCAGGTCATCGCCTCGGACAAGGAATTTCTGTCCCTGTCCGTGGACGACGGCAAGGAGGTCGCAAGCGGCGGCGAGATCGCCATCGGCGTGGACTCCAAGGCCGCGCTCGACAGCGCCAGCCGCGCCCGCGAGCTAAAAAAAGAGATCGCCTACGTCTCGAGCCTGCTCTCGCGCGCGGGCAGCGCCTCCGGCGCGTCCGACCGCGACAGCGACGTGCGCAGCGCCATCCTGCAGCTCAACGCCGCCGTCTCCGCCGGCAGCACCTCGGAGCTGGACGACCTCTGCATGGATCTCAGCTCCCTGCTCTTCGGCTCTGCGACCGGCACCGTCTCGCAGGGCGACCTCGATGCGCTCAATGCCGAGCTGCACCAGCTCGAAAACGCCGGCGCAGGCCGCGGCAGCATCACGGCCCCGGCCGCGGGCCTGTTCACGTCCACGACCGACGGATACGAATCGCTCACGCCGGACATGCTCGAAAACCTCACGCCCGGCGGCGTGGACGCGCTCGAGCGCACGACCCCTGCCACGCCCGCCAACGCGATCGGCAAGCTCGTCACGGCGAAAAAGTGGTACTTCGCCTCCGTCATGAACAAGGCCGACGCCGACCGCCTGAACCTGAACGGCAGCGCCACGCTCGACTTTCCGCAGCATTACACCGGCACCGTCTCGGCGACCGTGATGAGCAAGAGCGAGCCGGACGACAGCGGCAAGGTCGCCGTCGTGTTCGCGTGCAACGCGGCGCTTTCCGACACGCTGGCCATGCGCAAGACGACGGCCGACGTCGTCTACAGCGAGCACACCGGCCTGCGCGTCCCGCTCAAGGCCGTGCATATGGACGATGACGGGCAGGCGTTCGTCTACGTCGTCACGGCGGCGCAGCTGGAGAAAAAACCGATCGAGATCATCTATCAGACCGACGACTACTGTCTCGTCGCCCAGAGCACGGAGAGCAACGCCCTGCGCGCCGGCAACGAGATCGTCGTCACCGGCAAGGGCCTGTCCAACGGGCAGGTCGTGAAATAAGGAGGCGCCACCCACTATGAGCACCATTGCCGAAAACATTGCCGCCATCCGCGCGCGCATCGACGCCGCCGCCCGCACTACGGGCCGCACGGGCGCCGACATCACGCTCGTGGCCGCAACGAAGATGAACGACGCCGCGCGCGTGCGCGAGGCCGTCGCCGCCGGGATCGACGCCTGCGGCGAGAACCGCGTGCAGGAAATGACCGAAAAGCTCGCCCAGGGCGCCTACACCGGTGCGCCGCTGCACTTCATCGGCCACCTGCAAACGAACAAGGTCCGGCAGGTCGTGGGCAAGGTCGATCTCATCCAGTCGGTGGATTCGCCGGAGCTTCTGGCCATGATCGAAAAGCGCGCGGCCGGGCAGGGCATCGTGCAGGACATCCTGCTGGAAGTGAACATCGGCGGCGAGGCCGCCAAGAGCGGCGTGGCCCCCGCCGCCCTGCCGGAATTGCTGGAAACGGCCGCCGGCTGCGCGCATATTCGCGTCCGCGGCCTGATGGCGATCCCGCCCGTGGCAGAAACTTCCGACGGAAATCATGCATATTTTGCGAAAATGCATGAGCTTTTTGTTGACATCGGCAGAAAAAAATACGATAATGTTTTTATGGACTTTCTGTCCATGGGTATGAGCGGAGACTTTGAAGACGCCATTTCCGCCGGCGCGAACATGGTGCGCGTCGGCTCGTCGATTTTTGGCGCGCGGGATTATTCCCGGCACTGAGCGCCGTCTCGGCACACTCCGCAGAGATCAGTGCAGCGGCACGGCAGCCGCCGGCACGTAAAGGGGGGTCCCGAATGGGATTTTTGGATGAACTGAAAAAAATGACCCGTCCGTATGATGACGACGACGAGTTTTTCGATGATGAGGATGAAGCAATTCCGGTCGCGGAAGAGCCCGCGCCGGCACGCCCGGCACAGGCCCGTCCGGCGCAGGCGCGTCCGGCTGCGGCCCGCCGCCCGGCGCCCGCACCGAAAAGGAGCGCCTTCGTGCACGACGAGCCGTCGGAATCGGAGCGCCCCGCGCCGAGCTATGCGCCGAGAGGCGACAGCCGCGCGGCCGACAAGGTCGTCAATCTCAACAACGGCGGCGGCCAGCTCAAGGTCGTGGTCGCTGCGCCGAAGCAGTTTGAGGCCGCGTCCGAGATCGCGGAGCATCTGCGCGATCGCCGCGCCGTGCTCCTCAACCTGGAAAAGACCGATCCGGCGGTCGCCCGCCGGCTGATCGACTTTCTGTCCGGCGTCGCCTACGCGCAGGACGGCAAGATCCGCCGCGTGGCCAGCGCGACGTATATCATCACGCCATTCAATGTCGACCTCATGGGCGACCAGCTCGACGATATGGAGTCGGGCGAGTTTCACCTGTAAATCCGGGCATACTGTCTCTGACAGCGCCCATCGTGTAGTACACCTATAGAAAGAATGGAGGACTATCCAACATGACTCCTCAGGATATTCGGGAAAAAACGTTTGAAAAAGCGATGTTCGGCGGATACGACATGGCCGCCGTGCAGAACTATCAGGAAGAAGTGGCCACCGAACTTGCCAACGCGCAGAAGGAAGTTGCCGTGCTCAAGGGCAAGATGAAGGTGCTGGTCGATAAGATAGAAGAGTACCGCGCCAGCGAAGACGCCATGCGTCTGGCCATACTGTCGGCCCAGAAGGTCGGCAAGCAGATAGAGGACGATGCCCAGGCCCGCGCCGACAAGATACTCGGCGAGGCCAAGAACACGTCCGACCGAATACTTGGCGGCCTCCAGCACGAAACCGCCAACGAGGAAGCCAAACTCCTCAACGCCAAAACGTCCTGCGCAAAATTTCTGGAAGATGTGCGTAATCTGTGCATGAATCAGCTCGAGTACCTGGATAAGCTCTCCGGGTCGAAAACCGCGGCCGCGCAGCCTGCTGCGCAGCCGGCGAGCGTGAGCGCAGCCCCGGCCGAGCCGGTGTCCGCGCCGGTCGAGCAGCCCGCGCAGCCGGAAGCCCCGGCCGTCGAGCAGCCTGCGCAAGCAGCCCACGTGTCCGCCGCCCCTGTGGAGGCGCAGCCGGTTAAGACCGACGACACCGCGGCCGACAGTGCAGCAGATGACGCCACGCAGCTTTATCACTTCCTGCATAACAGCTGAGTGAACATGCAATCAACCAGGGCGGGACGGCCGGTGCCGTACCGCCCTGCGCAATTTTTGATGAAAATACAGCTCTGAGAGGAGAAAGATAGAACCATGTCCAAGAACGATTTCAACGCCACGATCAATCTGCCGAAAACAGACTTCCCCATGCGTGCCGGCCTTGCCAAGCGGGAGCCCGAGATGCTCCAGCACTGGTACGACATGGACCTGTACCACGAAATGCTCAAAAAGAACGACGGCAAGCCGCGCTTCAGCCTGCACGACGGCCCTCCGTTCTCCAACGGTGACATCCACATGGGCCACGCGCTCAACAAGGCGCTCAAGGACTTCATCATCCGCTCCTACGCCATGCGCGGCTACTACACGCCCTACATCCCCGGCTGGGACAACCACGGCATGCCCATCGAGAGCGCCATCATCAAGGAGCAGAAGCTCAACCACAAGGCCATGAGCATCGCCGATTTCCGCAGCGCGTGCCACGACTATGCGCAGAAATACATCGACCGCCAGATGGCCGGCTTCAAGCGCATGGGCGTCATGGGCGACTGGGAGCACCCCTACAAGACCATGAACAAGGGCTTTGAGTCCGACGAGGTGCGCGTGTTCGGCAAGATGTATCAAAACGGCCACATCTACAAGGGCCTCAAGCCCGTGTACTGGTGCGCCCACGACGAGACCGCCCTCGCCGAGGCGGAGATCGAGTATCGGGACGATCCGTGCACGACCGTGTTCGTGAAGTTCCCGATGCACGACGATCTCGGCAAGCTGCCGAACGTTGACCACAGCAAGCTCTTCTTCGTCATCTGGACGACGACGATCTGGACGCTGCCCGGCAACCTCGCCATCGCGCTCAACCCGCGCGAGCTGTATAACCTCGTGCAGGCCCCGAACGGCGAGGTGTATATCATGGCCGACGCCCTCACCGAGAAGGTCATGCACATCGGCGGCTTCGACAGCTATGAGGTGCTCGAGCAGCATCCGGGCGACTTCTTCGAGAATATGCTCGCCGACCATCCGTTCCTGCCCAAGACCTCGCGCCTGGTGCTGGCGGATTACGTCACCATGGATTCCGGCACGGGCTGCGTGCACACCGCGCCCGGCTTCGGCGCGGACGACTACCTGACCTGCAAGCGCTACGGCATGGACATGGTCGTGCCCGTGGACGATCAGGGCCGCCACACCGACTACGCCGGCAAGTACGCCGGCATGACCACGGAGGAATCCAATCCCGTCATCCTCGCGGACATGAAGGAAGCCGGCTCTCTGTTCGCATCCGAGGACATCGTGCACAGCTATCCGCACTGCTGGCGCTGCAAGCAGCCGATCATCTTCCGCGCCACGCCGCAGTGGTTCTGCTCTGTCGATTCGTTCAAGGAGGAGGCCGTCGCCGCGTGCGAGAACGTGCGCTGGCTTCCCGCCTGGGGCAAAGAGCGCATGGCCGCCATGATCCGCGAGCGCGCCGACTGGTGCATCTCCCGCCAGCGCCGCTGGGGTCTGCCGATCCCGGTGTTCTACTGCGACGACTGCCACAAGCCCGTGTGCAATGAAGAGAGCATCGACGCCGTGGCCAAGCTCTTTGAAAAGGAAGGCAGCAACGCCTGGTTCGACCGCCCGGCGGCCGACATCCTGCCTGAAGGCTTCACCTGCCCGCACTGCGGCGGCAAGCACTTCACGCAGGAGACCGACACGCTCGACGGCTGGTTCGACTCCGGCTCTACCCACGTTGCCGCCATGCAGCGCGACCAGGGCTTCTGGCCGGCGGATATGTATATCGAGGGCGGCGACCAGTACCGCGGCTGGTTCCAGTCGTCTCTGCTCGTGGCCGTCGGCGCGCTCGGCAAGGGCGCTCCGTACCGCGAGTGCCTGACCCACGGCTGGACGGTCGACGGAGAGGGCAAGGCCATGCACAAGTCCCTCGGCAACGGCATGGATCCGGCCGAGATCATCAACGAGTTCGGCGCCGACATGCTGCGTCTGTGGGCGGGCAGCGCCGACTACCACGCCGATATGCGCTGCTCCAAGGAGATCTTCAAGCAGCTGACGCAAAACTACCTCAAGTTCCGCAACACCGCGCGCTACTGCCTCGGCAACCTCGACGGGTTTGACGCCGAGCATCTCGTCGCGCCGGAGGATATGCTTCCGCTCGACCGCTGGGCCATCACGAAGCTCAACGACCTCATCCGCCGCGTGGCCAAGGCATATGACAACTATGAATTCCACGTGGTCTCGCACGCGATCAACGACTTCTGCGTCGTGGAGCTCTCGAGCTTCTACCTCGACATCATCAAGGACCGCCTCTACTGCGAGGAGCGCAACGGCCTCAAGCGCCGCAGCGCACAGACGGCGCTGTTCCTCATCCTCGACAGCATGACAAAGATGTTCGCGCCGATCCTCGCCTTCACCTGCGACGAGATCTGGCTGGCCATGCCGCACCGCGCCGAGGACGACGCGCGCAACGTGCTGCTCAACGTCATGAATCAGCCGTTCGACGCCTATGCGCTCAGCGAAGATGAGCTCGCCAAGTGGGATCAGCTGATCCGCGTCCGCACGGACGTCAACGGCGTGCTCGAGGCCGCCCGCGCCGAAAAGCGCATCGGCAAGCCGCTCGAGGCTGCCGTGACGCTGCGCGCCGACGACGATGCCGCCAAGGCCGCGCTCGACGACGTGCAGAGCATGAACCTGCCCGAGCTGCTCATCGTGTCGCAGTGCCTCGTCGGCGGCGACGTGCCGGCCGACGCCGTCACCGGCACCGGCACGAACTTCCCCGGCCTGCACATCTCCGTGCGCAATGCGCCCGGCACCAAGTGCCCGCGCTGCTGGATGCACTCCGAGCAGGCCGACCCCGAGACCGGTCTGTGCCCGCGCTGCGCCGCCGTCGTCGCCGCGCAGAAGGCGGAGTAAAATCCCGATCCCAAAATCCTGATCCGAAAGCGAGGAACCGCTATGTGGTATGCCATCGTAGCCATCCTGATCCTCATCGCTGACCAAGGCCTGAAGTACTGGGTCACGCTCAATATCCCGCTCGACACCGGGCACGTCACGCTCATCCCCGGCGTGCTGGAGCTGACGAATATCCACAACAACGGCGCTGCCTTCAGCATCCTGCAGCACGCGCCGCACTGGATCTTCGTCATCTTCACGGTCGCGTTCGCCGCCATCGCGGTGTTCTGCCTGCGGCGCAATGTCGTGCACGGCAAGGTCGGCCGCTGGTCGGTCGTGCTCGTGCTCGCCGGCGCGGTCGGCAACTGCATCGACCGCATCCTCAGCGGCTACGTGGTAGACATGTTCAACTTCCTGTTCATGCGCTTCGCCGTGTTCAACCTGGCGGATATCTTCATCGTCGTCGCCGGCATCACGCTGTGCCTGCACGTCATCTTCTACCGGGGCGACGGCAGCGAGGAGGGCGAGCCCGCGCCGAAGAAGGCGCGCAAGTCCCACCAGCACCCGGGCGCCCCTGCGCGTGCGCACAAGCTGCATCTGCCCGCACGGAAACAGCAGCCCGCTGCGCCGAAAAAGCCCGCCGCGCAGCCCGTGTCCCCCGCCCCGGCGAAGGACGACCCGTTCGCGGCGTGGGATCGCGCGCCCGTGCAGGCGCAGCCGGTGACACCGGCAGCACCGTCCGCGCCGAAAAAGGCCCCGGCAGCGCCTGCCGCCCCCAAACCAGTGCAGGAAACGCCCAAGGCGGCTGCCCCCGCCGTCAAACCGGCGGACACAGCCCCGGACAACCCCCTGCTCGCCTATCTCAACAGCACGCCCGCCGCGCCGGCCGAACCGGAAGTCGCGGACAGCGACAAGGAGAAGGACACCGCCCCGGCGGACGGCGAGCACTATTCGCTCGACGACATTTTAGCGGAGTTTTCGGATTTCTAATGGAACAACGAACGATTCAAACACAGGAGAGCGCCGAGCGGATCGACGCTCTCCTTGCGCGCTCTCTGCCCGAGCTCACGCGCAGCGCCGCCCAGCGGCTGCTCGCGCAGGGCGCGGTGACGAAAGACGGCGCACCCGTGAAGAAAAACTATAAGACCGCGCCGGGCGACACGTTTGTCGTCACGCTGCCGGACGCCGCTCCCTCGGAGCTGGTAGCGCAGGACCTGCCGCTGGACGTGGTGTATGAGGACGACGACCTCATCGTCGTCAACAAGCCGCGCGGCATGGTCGTGCACCCCGCGCCCGGCCACGAGGACGGCACGCTCGTCAACGCCCTGCTCGCCCACTGCGGCGACAGTCTCTCCGGCGTCGGCGGCGAGCGGCGGCCCGGCATCGTGCACCGCATCGACAAGGACACGTCCGGCCTGCTCGTCGCGGCGAAAAACGACTTTGCGCACCTCGCCCTCTCGGCGCAGCTGGCCGACCACACCATGGCCCGCACGTATGAGGCCGTTGTCTGCGGCAACCTGCGCGAGGATTCCGGCACGGTCGACGCGCCCATCGGCCGCCACCCCACGGATCGCAAGCGCATGGCCGTGACACAGAAAAACGCCCGCCGCGCCGTCACGCACTGGTCGGTCATCGCACGCTACAACGGCTACACGCACATCCGCTGCGAGCTTGAGACCGGCCGCACGCACCAGATCCGCGTGCACATGGCGCACATCGGTCACCCCCTGCTCGGCGACCTGGTCTACGGGCATAAGCGGCCGGAAAAGGGGCTGAGCGGACAGTGCCTGCACGCGCGGGCGCTGCGATTCATCCACCCGCGCTCGGGCGAGCTCGTGACGTTCACCTGCCCCCTGCCGGACTATTTTCAGGACGTGCTGGCGCGCCTCGGCCCGCCGGTCGGCTAATCAGAAAGGAGCATTCCCATGCGCAGATCCGATCGAGAGATCACCGATTTTCAGGAGCTCATCACCGTCATGCGCGGGTGCGACGTCTGCCGCCTCGCCCTGCACGACGAGCCGTATCCCTATATCCTGCCGCTGAACTTCGGCCTGGAGGTGGACGGCGAGACTGTCCGCCTGTACTTCCACGGCGCAAACACCGGCACGAAGTACGACCTCATTGCCAAAAATCCGAATGTCGCGTTCGAGATGGACCGCGGGCACGCGCTCATCCTCGACGATGAGCACGGCAACTGCACCATGACGTACGAGAGCGTCATCGGTCAGGGCCGCATCTCGGTCGTGCCGGACGCGGACAAGGAGCGCGCGCTGCGCGTGCTCATGGCGCAGTATCGTGCGCCGGACTTTCCGTATTCGAAGGCCGTCATTCCCGCGACGACCGTCCTGTGCCTGACCGTCGAGCACATGACCGGCAAGCGCCGCGCGAAAAAGCACGGCTGAATGCGCCTCGCATAACGAGCAAAAGAGCCCCCGCAGGCGCTGCCTGCGGGGGCTCTTTTTGTGATCCTGCTGCAGATCAGCGGATAAAATTGGTGAACTTGCGCGCTTCCGTCTCCGGGCGCGGGACACCGGCGGCATCGCCAGCTGCAATGCACTGCAGCAGCCAGAGCAAATTGCGCGCAAGCTGGCGCATGGTCTGCAGGCCCTCCTCGTCCTGCGCGACGTCCTCCGGGCGCACGCCGTGCACCATCGGCCAGTACTGAGAGGACACGACCGGCATATTCGAGATCATCGGGTATTTGACCAGCTGATCGAGCGCGGCCGTCGTGCCCGCGCGGCGCGCCGAGACGACGCAGGCGCACGGCTTATTCGCCCAACTGCCGCCGGCATAGAACAACCGGTCACAAAAAGCAGACATCGCGCCGGAAATCCCGGCATAGTGTACCGGGGAAGCGAGCACGAGCGCGTCCGCCGTCTCCATCGCGTCGATGGCATCGTTCACCAGCCCGCCGCGCACGCAGCGGCCGGCCGCATTGCATCCACCGCAGGCGGTGCAGCCGCCCACCTGCTCGGCGCCAACGGTCAGGATCTGCGTTTCAGCGCCTGCTGCCTGAAGCACCTGCTCCATCTCATGCAGCGCCATATAAGTGCAGCCACGCGGGTGCGGGCTGCCGTTGATCATCAGAATTTTCAAAAAGATCACCTCGGCTCAAATCTTATCACAGACAGCAAAAAGCCGCAACCGAATGGTTGCGGCTTTGCATTCGACTGGAGCGAATCGCTCATAGTTCAATTATGGCTCCAGTTCAGATGTCATGGTAAAGTCCTGCGCGAAACGCGCTACAATCGCCTCTGCATCCTGAGGCTGCATCGGCTCTGCTGTTGTTGCAGCCGGCAGCAGTGTATTTGTCGTAATTCCAACGACGCCGAGCGACGTCAGCGCACCCGCAAGCTCCGCGTCATTCACGGTATATGCCTCGACCTCCAGCCCGGCCTGCGCAGCAAGCTGCATCGACAGCCGGTTCACGGCGGTATGCAGCACATCCAAAAAGACGCGGTTTTGCCCTGTCTGCAGCGTTTTCGCCATCGCCACGGTCGTGTTGGCAAGTCCATTGCTCAGTAGTCCGACCTCCGCCTCCGGGTTCGCGGCAACCACATCTTGCAGCATCCGCAAATTCCATGTGAAGGAGATCCACACGACGCGATCCGTCATCCCCGCTTCCTCCACGAGCTGCATGAGCGTCTGCACCTGCTCCGTCGTCATGCTGGACTTCAGCTCGATATAGGGTATCACATCCGCTTCCCGGCAGAACGCGATCCACTCCCGGAATGTAGGAATTCTGGTTCCCCGGTATGCCTCACCCGCCGCAAGGCCGAAATCATACTGAAGCAGCTCCTCATATGTCATGAACTGGATCGACTTCACGCCAATGATTTTACTGCCGTCAGCATTGCGCGCTGTAGCGTTGATCGTGCTGTTATGGCACAAAACTGCCACGCCGTCCTTTGTGAAGTGGACGTCCGATTCCACGAACTGATAGCCAGCCTCCGCCGCCGCCGCAAAGGCCGGCATCGTATTTTCCGGTGCCTGCACATGATAACCCCTGTGCGCAACATAGCGAATCGCGGGCATCTCCGGCTCAACCGGCGGCTGCGGCTCAACCGGCGGCTGCGGCTCGAGCGCATCATCTAAAACCGCAAGCAGATTTTTGAAAATCTGTGCCGCCTCACAGCGACGAGCCGTCACGTTCGGAGCAAAATGATTATCGCCCATACCGTGGACGATCCCCGCGCTGCGGCACACATACACCGATTCCTTTGCCCACTCGGCAATCTGCGCATCATCCGCAAATTGCGCAGACGGTACGGTTTGGAGAGAAACGTCCTTCCAAACCAAATAACGGTGCACAATCATGCAGATTTCCTGACGACTGATGGCGCGTTCCGGTTCAAACACTGAATCTGAAACGCCTACAACGATCCCGCTGCGCGCAGCCCAGCCGACATAGCCCGCATAATAGGCGTCCTCCGGAACGTCCATAAAACCAGAGGCGTCAGCCTGTGTCGGGTCGATATTTTCTATCCGGCCAAGAACCGTCACAAACATACCGCGGGTCATAGATTGCTCCGGTGAAAAGGTGGTCGGAGATGTTCCCTGGAACAGTCCCTTCTCTGCGCAGGTCTGTACCGCAGGCGCGTACCATGCGTCCGCCGGTACATCTGCAAACCCAGCAAACGCAGCCGCCGGCACAGCGCCCAGCAGCAAAACTATCACAAGCAGCATGACCAGCTTAGGCCAAGAATGTCTTCTCATAGCGCAGTCCCCCGTTTCTTGATTCTTCCACCAGTATACTGACATTTGAAAAAATGTCAAGAGAACTGCGCCCAAATCACCATGCAATAGACAGCAAAAGGCCGCAACCGAATGGTTGCGGCCTTTTATGTTGGCATTGACCTATCTTCCCGGTCCGTCTCCAGACAAGTATTGTCGGCACTGGTGAGCTTAACTTCCGTGTTCGGAATGGGAACGGGTGGACCCTCACCGTTAAAAACACCAACTATGAACCCTCGTGGCACACCACAAGGGTGGTACACCATCAGGGACTCGAACCCTGGACACCCTGATTAAGAGTCAGGTGCTCTACCAGCTGAGCTAATGGTGCATATCACTCAGATGTCTTTCGCTTACACCTTCAAAACCGAACAAAGAAGAGGATGGAAGGAAGGCCATTGCCTGCATAAATCGTAGGTCAAGCCCTCGGGCTATTAGTACCGGTCAGCTGCATACATTACTGCACTTCCACCTCCGGCCTATCAACCAGATCGTCTTTCTGGGCCCTTACTCCATAAAGGATGAGAGATCTCATCTTAGGGGGAGTTTCACGCTTAGATGCTTTCAGCGTTTATCTCGTCCGTACATAGCTACCCAGCTATGCCCTTGGCAGGACAACTGGTGCACCAGAGGTACGTCCATCCCGGTCCTCTCGTACTAAGGACAGCTCCCTTCAAATCTCTTACGCCCGCAACAGATAGGGACCGAACTGTCTCACGACGTTCTGAACCCAGCTCGCG
>ERZ834859.219-NODE-219-length-78960-cov-8.776098_pt1 | contig 78960 bp, 84 predicted proteins | sample MGYA00519947_ERZ834859 | MGnify/ENA primary metagenome ERZ834859 (study PRJEB31850, sample SAMEA3708763) | human gut metagenome | biome: human gut; feature: human-associated habitat; material: faeces | place: China | collected 2014 ...
GATTCTTGCAGTAGATGCTGATGCAAACTCAAACCTCAATGAGGTTCTTGGCGTAAAGGTAGAGACAACTCTTGGCGATGTGCGTGAAGAAATTGCACGTGCAGAGCTTGCAAAAGAGAATCCAATTCCTACCGGAATGTCTAAGGCTGATTATGCGGAAATGCGTTTTGAAGATGCGCTTGTAGAAGATGATGATTTTGATCTTCTTGTCATGGGCAGAACTCAGGGAAAAGGCTGTTACTGTTATGTTAATGGTCTTCTTCAGACTCAGCTTGCAAAATACCAGAATAATTATCCGTATATTGTTGTAGATAATGAAGCCGGAATGGAACATATCAGCAGAGGTGTTCTTCCGAGCATGCAGACTGCCATTCTGGTCAGCGACTGCTCCAGAAGAGGCGTACAGGCAGTAGGCAGGATTGCAGAACTCATTAAAGAATGTGATATGCATCCTGATACAGTTGGTCTGATCATTAACCGAGCTCCGAAAGGAGAATTGAATAAGGGAATTCAGGAAGAGATTGCAAATCAGGGACTGACACTTCTTGGTGTTGTTCCACAGGATGAAACAGTATATGAATATGACTGTGAGGGACGTCCTACAAGCACACTTCCGGAAGACAACCCTGTCAAGACTGCACTTCGTGCAATCGTTGATAATTTAAAATTATAAGATACACCCCTTGTCGGATGAGAATCCGATGAGGGATGTTTGTGCGCATAGGAAATCTATATATGCAGAGATAAATACAAGTTTACATCTTTATTTTTTAAGTTAAATAACCCATGGGAGGGGATGGGATGGGTTATCACAGTTATCTTTAACGGAGCCAATTCTTCAGATATAGATAACCGGGATTTCCTGCCTGTGGGATTATTAATAAAATAAAAATGTGTATCTTAAAGGAATACACAAACCAGAATTAAAGGAGGTCTATAATGAGTGAATTCAAATTAACTACAGTGGAAGAGTTTGAAGAGGCTACTGCCAGACTTTTGGAGACAGGTGCAAAGGTTGGAGCTGACGCATGGCAGTTCCGTGTAAAAAACCAGACTCCACATTGTAAATTCGGTGAGCAGGGTGTCTGCTGTCGTATCTGTGCTATGGGACCATGTCGTATTACCCCTAAAGCACCAAGAGGTGTCTGTGGATGTGACGCCCATGGTATCGTAGGAAGAAACTTCCTGAAATTTACAGCAGGCGGTGCAGCTACTCACTCTGATCACGGTCGTGAAATCTGCCACACATTATATTGTGCAAAAGACGGCGGAAACTATCAGGTAAAAGATCCTGAGAAACTGATCCGTATCGCAAAAGAATGGGGCGTAGAGACAGAAGGAAAAGATATCTATGATCTGGCTCATGAAATGGCTGAGACAGGATTGATGGAATATGGTAAACCATTTGGATATCAGAGATTCCTTGACAGAATGCCTGCAGGACAGAAAGAGAAACTGATTGAAAATGAAATTGCACCACGTGCGATCGACCGTGAGGTTTCCACTTCTTTACATATGGCTCATATGGGATGTTCTTCTCTTCCGGAAGCTCTTGTAAAACAGTCTATCCGCTGCGGTATGGCTGATGGATGGGGCGGTTCCATGATGGGAACAGAGTTCTCTGATGTTTTATTCGGAACTCCGAAGCCAATTGACACTGAAGCTAACCTTGGTGTAATGGTTGAAGAGAACGTAAATATCGTTGTACACGGACATGATCCGAGCCTTTCTGAGATGATCTGTGAATATGCAGACAGCAAAGAAATGATCGATTATGCAAAATCTGTAGGAGCAAAAGGAATCACTGTTTCCGGTGTATGCTGTACTTCAAACGAAGTAGCTATGCGTCGCGGTGTTCCGATGGCCGGTAACTTCCTGCAGCAGGAGAATGTAGTACTGACAGGTGCCTGCGAAGCAATCGTAGTAGATGTTCAGTGTATCTTCCCTGCATTAGGACCTTTAAGCAAATGCTTCCATACTAAATTTATCACAACTTCTCCGATCGCTCAGATGCCTGATGCTGAATTTATCAGATTCAATGCTGAGACAGCAGGAGAGAATGCAAAAGCAATCGTCAAGATGGCTATTGACAACTTCAAGAACAGAAAACCTGAACTTGTACATATCCCACAGCTGAAACAGAAAGCTACAGTTGGTTATTCCGTAGAAGCAATCGTTAAGGTTCTTGACGGTGTTACAAACTCTCAGGTTGATGAGACAGGAACAACCAAACCATTACTTGAGTGCATCACTTCCGGTGTTATCCGTGGTGCTGTTGCTATGGTTGGATGTAACAATCCTAAGATCCGTCCTGACTATGCACATATTGAACTGATGAAGAAATGTATCGCCAATGATATCGTTGTCATTGCTTCCGGATGTTCTGCACAGGCAGCTGCAAAAGCAGGTCTTATGGACAAATCTGCAAAAGATCTCTGCGGCGCAGGTCTGAAACGTGTCTGTGAACTGGCTGATATCCCACCGGTACTCCACATGGGATCATGCGTAGATATTTCCCGTATGATGATCCTTGCTGCTGAACTTGCAAAAGATGCAGGTCTTCAGATCAATCAGCTTCCTGTAGTTGGATGTGCTCCTGAGTGGATGTCTGAAAAAGCTGTATCTATCGGTAACTATGTAGTAGGTACCGGTATTGATACATTCCTTGGTGTTGATCCATATGTTTCCGGTTCTTCAGAAATGGGAGAGCTTCTTACAGAGGGAACAAGAAAATGGACAGGAGCTGCTTATACAGTAGAAACAGATATTGAGAAATTAGTTGATCTGATGATCGAAAGAATCGAAGAGAAGAGAACAGCATTAGGAATCTAATCTGCTGTGATCTTAAAAATGTAATAAAAGGTGGATGACGTAAAATGAAAATAGCAGTTACAGGAAAAGGCGGCGTAGGCAAAACTACTTTTGCAGCAACGCTGGCCAGGTTGTATGCAGCAGAGGGAAGACCGGTACTTGCAGCAGATGTGGATCCGGATGCGAATCTTGGTCTTGCATTAGGCTTTGATGAAGAAACACTGGATTCTATTGTACCAATTTCCAAAATGCGTAAGCTTGTGGAAGAACGTACAGGTGCCACTGCGGGAAATCAGTTCTATCATCTGAATCCGAAAGTAGACGATATCCCGGAGAAATATGGTAAGGTCTGTAATGGCGTGCGTCTCCTTGTCCTGGGAACTGTCGAGACAGGCGGCGGCGGATGTGTATGTCCGGAGCATGTAATGCTGAAACGTATTATTAACAATCTGGTACTGAGAAGAGAAGATGTGGTAATTCTTGATATGGAAGCCGGCCTGGAACATCTCGGCAGAGGAACCACAGAAGGAGTTGACGCATTTATCGTAGTGATCGAACCAGGTGCAAGAAGTGTGCAGACATATAAAAATGTAAAGCGTCTGGCAAAAGATTTAGGGGTATCCCAGGTAAAGGTTGTTGCAAATAAAGTGCGCAACGAGGATGACGAAAACTTTATCAGAGAACGGATTCCACAGGAAGATCTTTTAGGAATGATCCATTACAACACAGAAGTAATTGATGCGGACAGACAGGGAAAATCCCCTTATGATTTCAGCAAAACAGTTACTGATGAGATCATTAAGATAAAAGAAAAGATAGATCGTCAATAATCTCATATATTTAGGAGGTAAACAAAGTGACTTTATTTGAAAGTGTTTTTGCGGGAAATGACGCGGTTTATGGACTTACAGAGGGTGCCATCAACCAGGCAATTGAAAAATACGGCGCTGACAAAGCAGTCAGCTTCCCTGATACAGCATATTCTTTACCATGCTACTATGCAGTAACAGGAACAAAGGTTGGAACTCTTGCAGAGTTAAAAGATGCTCTTGCAGTAGTAAAAACTCTTATGACAAGAGAGAAAAGAACAAATGACGTATTTATGTCAGGTGTTGCTACAGCTCTCTGCGCAGAATTTATCGAAGTTCTGAAATATATTGACGGAGCAGTTCCTTATGAAGCTCCTTGCTACGGACATCTTGCAGATGCAGTGATCCGTGAACTTGGTGTACCGCTTGTAACAGGCGATATCCCAGGTGTAGCAGTTATCCTTGGAAAAGCTCCTTCCGCTCAGGAAGCAGCAGACCTTGTTAAATCCTATCAGTCTCAGGGTATCCTGATCACTCTGGTTGGTGACGTTATTGACCAGTTAGAGGAAGTTGGATACAAGACAGGTGCTAACGTACGTGTTATCCCGCTTGGAAAAGACGTTACAGCAGTTATCCATGTAGTATCTGTAGCACTTCGTGCAGCTCTTATCTTCGGTAACGTAAAACCAGGTGATGCTGCAACTCTGATGGATTACACAATGAAACGTGTACCTGCATTTGTTAATGCATTTGCACCGTTAAATGATGTGATCGTAGCTTGTGGTGCAGGAGCTATCGCTCTTGGATTCCCGGTTATCACAAACCAGGAAGATGTTGCAAGAGTACCGAAGAGCCTGATCTGCCAGAAAGACATCTCCAAATGGAATGCAACTTCTCTGGAAGCACGTGACATCAAGATCAAAATTACAAACATCGATATCCCGGTTGCTTTCGCATCTGCATTCGAAGGTGAGATTATCCGTCGTAAAGACATGCAGGTTGAATTCGATGGTTCCCGTGTAGACTGTGCAGAGCTTGTACATACATGTGATGCAAGTGAAGTAGAAGACCATAAGATTACAGTTGTTGGTCCGGAAGTAGACGACATGGAACTTGGCAGCAAGAACAGCATTGCATATGTTGTTAAAGTTGCAGGTAAAAACATGCAGCCTGACTTTGAACCTGTTATCGAGCGTAAGTTCCATAACTACATCAACTGTATCGAAGGTGTATACCATACAGGACAGAGAGATATGCAGAGAATCCGTATCAGCAAAGATGCATTTGCTGCAGGCTTCAAGATCAAACATATCGGTGAAGTTCTCTATACACAGGTTAAGAATGAATTTGACGCAGTTGTTGATAAATGTGAAGTTACTATTTATACAGATCCTGCTGAGTGTACAAGAATCCGTCATGAAGTTGCTATCCCGATCTTCGAGAAACGTGATGACCGTCTGAATACTCTGACAGACGAATCTGTAGATGTATATTACAGCTGTATCCTCTGCCAGGCATTCTCCCCGTCTCACGTATGTGTTGTTACACCTGAGAGACTTGGACTTTGCGGTGCCGTTTCATGGCTGGATGCAAAAGCTACCAACGAGCTGGATCCAAACGGACCTTGCCAGGTAATTACAAAAGAAAGACCTATTGATGAGAACCTTGGTTCTTATGAAGACGTAGATGAAGCTGTTAAGAAATTCTCCCAGGGTGCATTAGAGCACGTTACACTGTACTCTATCATGCAGGATCCTATGACATCATGCGGATGCTTCGAGTGTATCTGCGGTATCGAGCCATTCTCCAATGGTGTTGTTATCGCTAACCGTGAGTATGCAGGCATGACACCTCTTGGAATGACATTCTCAGAAATGGCATCCATGACAGGTGGTGGTGTTCAGACACCTGGTTTCATGGGACATGGTAAACATTTCATCAGCTCCAAGAAGTTCATGAAGGCAGAAGGCGGTATTGAACGTATCGTATGGATGCCAAAAGAACTGAAAGAGTTTGTTGCTGAGCGTCTTAACAACACAGCAAAAGAACTCTACGGAATTGAAAACTTTACAGATATGATCGGTGATGAAACAATCGCTACTGATCCGGAAACACTGGTTGGATTCCTTACAGAAAAAGGCCATCCGGCATTAGCCCTTGATCCGATGATGTAAAGATGGTGGTTTTCCCGGAGGTATTATGTGAGTCATGCGGAGGCTTTTAATAAGCCTCCGGGTTTAAACGCTCAAAAGCGTATAGATAAAAACCATAGTATATTATATTTCAAGGACATACAGAATGTGATCGTGTGAAAGTACAATCGTTCTGTTTCGTAAGGACGGAATGTGGCTGCCGTAATGATTTGCTGATAAAAAATATATGCGGAGTGTATGAAGAATCAGCAAAGTTCAGATATGGCAATTTGCCGAATTTTTTCACTTTGTTATGGAAAATAAAGGAAAGCTGTGAAATTGTTGTTTTTTTAACAAAATATGACAGACTGTACTTGTCAACGGGCAGGATAATGTTGTATACTACACATGACATAGTGTGTAAGTCTGCGAAAAGATACATACACACAGTAATTTTTTTAAGGAGGCCAAAAAAATGCCGTTTAATCAGAAACTTCAGAAATTCAATGCAAAGATTAATACAGTCACCATTGGCAGCGGAGATAAGACTGTAACAATCGGCGGAGACTCTACTTATCCATTTTATTCTTTTGATGCACCATCAGAAAACACACCTAAGATCGGTGTGGAAATCTCTGATATGGGTCTTGAGAATATTGTATCCGAAGGTATCAAAGCATACTATGACGGAGCTTCCACAATCGGAGAAATGGCTAAAAAAGCAGCAGCTATGGAAGGTGCTGACTTTGTAGCTCTTATCCTTGAAGGTGGAGATCCGAACGGTGTAAACAAATCTGTTGATGAACTTATCGCAGTTGTAAAAGAAGTTGCTGATGCAATTGATGCACCATTAGTAGTAGAAGGATGCAAGAACGTAGAGAAAGACGCCGAACTTCTTCCGAAGGTAGCAGAAGCTCTTCAGGGAAGAAATGTATTGATCCTTTCTGAAAAAGAAGAAAACTACAAAGCAATCGGTGCTGCAGCAGGACTTGCTTACGATCAGATCGTAGGTGCAGAATCTGCCGTAGATATCAACCTTGCTAAACAGCTTAACGTTGTAACTACTCAGTTAGGCGTTAACGCACAGAAGATCGTTATGAATATCGGCAGTGCTGCTGCCGGATATGGATATGAGTACGTTGTATCTACAATGGACCGTATCAAAGGTGCAGCTTTATCTCAGAATGATAACATGCTGCAGATGCCTATCATTACACCGGTATCCGCTGAGACATGGGGCGTAAAAGAAGCTACAGCTTCTGAAGCTGACATGCCTGAATGGGGACCGGAAGAAGAGCGTGGAATCGATATGGAAGTTATGACAGCTGCTGCTGACCTTGCAGCCGGATCTGACGCAGTCATCTTAAGACATCCGGAAGCTGTTGCAACTATTTCCAAAATGATCAAAGCACTTGCGTAATTGAATAGGAGGAACAAATAAAATGGCACTGAATGGTATTCAGATCTTTAAATTAACACCAAAGAAAAACTGTAAGGAATGCGGATGCCCAACATGTATGGCTTTCTCTATGAAAGTTGCTCAGGGCGCTATGAAAATCGAACAATGTCCGCATATGTCTGATGAAGCTTTAGCATCTCTTTCCGAGGCAACTGCTCCGCCAATGAAGACAATCAAAATTGGTACTGGTGCAGAAGAGCACACTCTGGGTGGAGAAACAGTATTATTCAGACATGAAAAAACATTTGTAAGCAAGCCAAGATATGCAGTAGCTCTGTGCACAGATATGGATGATGCTGCAGTAGAGGCAAAGCTTGCAGAAATCCCGAAGGTAGATTATGACCGTATCGGTGAAAGAATGTATGCTGAACTTGTATATGTAAACTGTGGCGAAGGCGCAGATGCAGCTAAATATACTGCACTTGTAGAAAAAGCTGCAGGTCTTGGCAGAACTTTAGTTCTTGGATGTAAAGATCCTGAAATCGCAAAAGCAGCTCTTGCAGTATGCAAAGACAGCAAACCGGTCTTAAACGGTGCAGATGCTTCCAACTATGAAGCAATGAACGCAGTTGCTACAGAAGCAGGTGTTGTTCTCGGTGTATCCGGTAAAGACTTAAATGAATTATATGATACAACAGCAGCTCTTGAAAAACTTGGAAACAAGAACCTTGTTCTTGATACAACAGGTGCTGACATCAAAGAAACCTTTGCAAACACTGTACAGGTTCGTCGTGCAGCTCTGAAAGATCAGGACAGAACATTTGGTTATCCATCTATCGTAAACCTTGTTAAGATTGCAAAAGGTGACCTTCACTTACAGGCAGCTTTAGCATCTATGTTTACAATGAAATATGGTTCTATCATCGTTATGGAGCAGATGACATATGCAGAAGCTCTTCCATTATATGGTCTGCGTCAGAACGTTTTCACTGACCCGCAGAAACCAATGAAAGTTGAGCCAGGCATCTATCCATTAAATGGTGCTGATGAGAATGCAGTAGTAGTTACTACTGTAGACTTCGCTCTTACATATTTCGTAGTATCCGGCGAGCTGGAGCGTTCCGGTGTTCCGCTTAACCTGGTAATCAATGATGCAGGCGGACTTTCCGTACTGACATCCTGGGCAGCTGGTAAATTCTCCGGTAACAGCATTTCCGCTTACATCAAAGAAAATGTTGAGCCTAAGGTAAAATCCAGAAAGCTTATTATCCCAGGTAAGGTAGCAGTTCTTAAGGGTGACCTTGAAGCAAAACTTCCTGGATGGGAAATCATCGTTGGACCAAGAGAAGCTGTACAGCTTGTTAAATTCTTAAAAGATATGCAGGCTGACGGTCAGATCTGATCGGAATGACATGCCGGACCGGTTATCTGACCGGTCTGGCTCTTAATAAGAAGCATACAGGTTTTATTCCTGTGTAAATAAATAAAAAGGAGAACACGGTTATGGCAAAATTTGTAACAATCGGAGAAAGACTTTCCACTACTGCACCTGCAGTAAACAAAGCATTTACAGAAAGAGATCCAGAGCCGATCATCAAAAGAGCAAAACAGCAGCTTGATGCTGGCGCAACTTACCTTGATGTAAATATCGGACCTGCTGAGAACGACGGAGAAGACCTGATGAAATGGGCTGTACAGCTCCTTCAGTCAGAATTCGACAATGTTCCGCTTGCACTGGATACAACAAATAAGAAAGCTATTGAAGCTGGTATTTCTGTATACAACAGAGCAAAAGGAAAACCGATCGTTAACTCCGCTGATGCTGGTGACAGAATCACAAACATCGATCTTGCAGCAGCAAACGATGCCATCTGTATCGCACTTTGCTCTTCCGGTATGGTAGCAGCAGACAATGATGAACGTATGATGCACTGCCAGAACATGCTTGAAAGAGGTATGTCTCTTGGTATGGAAGCTGAAGATCTGTGGTTTGACCCGTTATTCCTGGTTGTAAAAGGAATGCAGGACAAACAGATGGAAGTTCTTGAAGCAATCAAAATGTTCTCTGATATGGGACTGAACTCCACAGGTGGTCTTTCCAATAACAGTAACGGTATGCCGAAACATATCCGTCCGATCATGGACTCTGCTCTTGTAGCAATGGCTATGATGAATGGTCTTACATCTGCGATCGTTAACCCTAACGACCTTCGTCTGATGGAAACTATTAAATCCTGTGATGTATTCAAAGGCAATACACTGTATGCAGATTCCTATCTGGAAATCTAATCAGTATTTCTGATAAAGCGTATTTGAATAAATTGAATACATAATTATGGGGGCTGAAGGCTTCGGTCTTCAGCCCTCGTTTTATTACAGGCTATTAACGACTATGAGAAAGGTGGTTGCCGAATGTTTAAGGTAACATTTTCATTCGAAGATGGCAGTGTGGTAGAAGCTTATGCCAATGCGGGGGATAATTTACTCGAGGTTGCACGGGGAGCCAATGTGGCGATCGATGCACCATGTTCCGGAAACGGAGCCTGCGGAAAATGCCGTGTCCAGTTAAAAAGCGGAGAACTGGAGAGCAAAAAGACATTACACATTTCTGATGAGGAATATCAGGAAGGATGGCGCCTTGCATGCTGCAGCAAGATCAGTGCAGATGTAAATGTGCTGGTACCTGATATTGCATCTGCCTATAAGAGCAGAATGAAAGTAGCTGATTTAAGCTCTAAAGAGGAAATAGCCATTTTTGAAAATGCCAAACGAGATGTGGAACTTGCTGGCATAGAACTGAAAAACAGTCTTGAGGTAGTGGATGTTGTCATGACTCCGCCATCTTTAGACGATACAATGCCGGATAATGAGAGACTGACACGTGCCCTGCGCAAATATTTAAATATCAGCAGAGTCCGGATTCCTTATGCAGTTTTAAAGAAACTTCCGGATGTACTGCGAGAGAATAATTTTGCAGTGAAGTGTGTGATTCGTGCTACATCTGATGATATGTTTGTATATGATATTTTCGGTAAAGATGAAGATGTAGTGATCGGTGGTCTTGCAGTAGATATCGGTACAACAACCGTTTCAGCTGTACTGATTAATATGGAGAATGGTGATATTCTTGCAAAGAGTTCTGCCGGAAACGGACAGATTCGTTTCGGTGCGGATGTAATTAACCGAATCGTGGAATCACAGAAACCTGGCGGACAGAAAAAACTGCAGGATGCTGTCATCAAGGAAACAATCAATCCTATGATCCATGAGATGTGCAGAAGTGCAAATTTCCCGGCAAACCGTATATACAGGATGTGTGTAGCATCCAACACAACTATGAATCATCTGTTTGCAGGAATCAATTCTGATCCATTACGTACAGAACCGTATATCCCTGCATTCTTTAAGACCAATTCCCTTTTTGCTTCCGATGTGGGAATTGAGATTAATAAAGATGCCCATATTATTATGGCACCAAATATCGGAAGCTATGTAGGCGGTGATATCACAGCCGGTACAATGGTCAGCCAGATCTGGAACAGACCAGAGTTCTCACTTTTTATCGACCTTGGTACAAACGGAGAGCTTGTATTTGGTAACTCAGACTTTATGATGAGCTGTGCATGTTCTGCAGGCCCTGCCTTTGAGGGTGGTGACATCAGCTGTGGTATGCGTGCAACAGATGGCGCGATTGAAGCATGTACCATTGATAAAGAGACGATGGAGCCGACCTACAAGATCGTAGGTGATCAGGGAACCAAACCTGTAGGTTTGTGTGGTTCCGGTATCATCGACGTAATCAGTGAACTTTATATCTGCGGAATCATTAACCCGAAAGGTAAATTTATCCGCGAAGGTAAGAGAATCAAACATGATAAATATGGAATGGGAAGCTATATCCTTGCTTTTGAAGAAGAGGCAGGATCAGTAAAAGATGTCGAGATCACAGAAGTTGATATTGATAACTTTATCCGTGCAAAAGGCGCGATCTTCTCAGCTATCCGTACCATGCTGACTTCTCTGGACTTTGATGTGAGCATGATTGATGAAGTCTATGTTGCAGGTGGTATCGGAAGTGGTATCAATATGCAGAATGCAGTCAACATCGGTATGTTCCCGGATATTCCAATCGAAAAATTCCACTATATCGGTAACTCTTCCCTGACAGGTGCATATCTTATGCTTCTGTCAACGCCGGCGGAGAAGAAGACATACGAACTGGCTTCTAACATGACATATATGGAACTTTCCACAGTTCCGATCTATATGGACGAATTTGTAGGAGCATGTTTCATTCCTCATACAGATACCAGTATGTTCCCGACAGTAATGGAAGAGGTTCAGAACCGCTGATATTTATACGGCATACGGCAGGTTACCGGGAGTGAACCGTAACGATTGCCGCGCCTGAATGAATAAAAAGTAACAGGGCAGGCAAGTATATTTTGTCTGTCCTGTCTGTGGAGACTTAGAATGGCTTTTAGCTTAAATGATTTAAATTATGAAAAAGACAGCAAGGAAAGAATGCCATGGGAGCATTATACACAGGAGTTTGCAGCGGCAGATCCCAAAGAAATAGCTTCAAGGCTGTCCATTCCTTACGATGAAGAAACAAAAACACTGACATTAACTTTTCTTGGAACACAGTATCAGATTACATGGCCGGATTTTACAGTAACACATACGCCGGATGATAGAGGCTTTTATCCGCTGGAAGATATGATTTATGCCAGAATCCTGACCATTCGTTTTCTCTTAAATGGAGTGAAATCTGAAAGTTCCGGAAAATTTAAAACATATCGTGAGATGCCATGGGGCGAGGTATATTTAAGGCAGTTTGACGGCAGATGCATCAAACGTCTGGCATTTTCCTATGGAAATCGTCTGGGAGATTTCAAAGCAATTATGGAGCATATCAAGGCAGTTGCTGTAAAGCATGGTGATATTGCTTATGAAGTGGAGATTTTCCCGGAATACAAAGTGCAGATGATCCTCTGGGAAGGCGATGATGAATTTCCACCGTCTTCACAGATTCTCTTTTCTGACAACTTCCCTGTTTCTTTTCAGGCAGAGGATATGGCTGTTATGGGAGATGTGATCATCGGTTCACTGAAAGCATACCTGAAATGCGTTCAGAAATGACAAATGATATCAGGATTATAGAGGTTGCAGGATAATCCGCAGATATCAGAGTCAAATAAGTAAATATAAACAGAAAGAAAGAGGGAGAAAAAATGGGATTTTCAACAAGTACATGTACAGAATTCGTTGAAGTTCTGGCATCCAAGGCTCCGGTTCCGGGCGGCGGCGGTGCGTCTGCATTAGTTGGTGCAGTAGGAACTGCTCTTGGAAATATGGTAGGAAGCCTTACTGTTGGCAAGAAGAAATACGCTGATGTTGAGGAAGAAATGTGGGAGCTGAAAGGTAAATGCGACCAGCTTCAGAAAGATTTCCTTCGTCTGATCGAGCGTGACGCCGAAGTATTCGAGCCGCTTTCCAAAGCATATGGAATGCCGAAAGAAACAGAAGAAGAGAAAGCTGAAAAAGCAAGAGTTATGGCAATCGTATTAAAAGATGCCTGCTCTGTTCCTATGGAAATTATGGAGAAATGTTGTGAGGCACTTGACCTGATCAAGGAATTTGCTGCAAAAGGCTCCAAGCTTGCCATCAGTGACGCTGGTGTAGCTGCAACCTTCTGCAAAGCTGCATTAAAAGGTGCAAGTCTGAACGTTTATATCAACACAAAGTCCATGGCAGACAGAGAGTATGCGGAAGAATTAAATGCAAAGGCTGATGCAATGCTTGAAAAATACTGCAAGCTTGCAGACGAGACATTTGACAGCGTACTTGGAAGACTGAAATAAAGATAGAAAAGAACTGGCAGGAGCAAAATCCTGCAAGTCCTTTTGGCGGTCTCGAAATGCTGTATTACCATGAAACTGGTATGAGCATGACTGGATTTATCATAATATAAGGAGATTACTTAAAAATGGCAAAACAGTTATTAGGTAAAGAAGTAACTGCAGCATTAAATGAAAGAATCAAAGGAAATGTTGCAGAATTACAGGCAAAAGGAGTAAATCCTACACTTTGCATTATCCGTGTGGGAGAAAATCCAAGTGATATTTCTTATGAGAAGGGCGCAACAAAACGCTGCGAGACTTTAGGCGTTGCATGTGAAAAAATCCTTCTTCCTGAGGACGTAGCGCAGGAAGAGCTTCTTGCAACAATCGACAAAGTAAACAAAGATGACAGCATTCACGGCGTACTGTTATTCAGACCGCTTCCAAAACATCTGGACCAGGCTGTAATTGAAAACGCACTTGCACCGGAAAAAGACGTAGACTGTATGACAGACCTTTCCATGTCTGGCGTGTTCACAGGAAAGAAGATCGGTTTCCCGCCATGTACACCACAGGCATGTATGGAAATCCTGGATCATTACGGAATTGACTGCACAGGAAAGAAAGCCGTTGTAGTAGGAAGAAGCCTTGTAGTAGGAAAACCGGCAGCCATGATGCTTGTTAAGAAAAATGCAACTGTGACGATCTGCCATACAAGAACCGTAGATATGCCTTCTGTTACAAGAGAGGCTGATATTGTGATCGTAGCAGCAGGACGCGCAGGTGTAGTCGGTGCGGAATACGTAAGAGAAGGCCAGACGATCATTGACGTTGGAATCAACGTAAATGCAGAAGGCAAGCTTTGCGGCGATGTAGATTACGCAGCGGTTGAGCCGATCGTAGATGCGATCACACCGGTTCCGGGAGGAGTAGGAAGTGTAACAACTTCTGTTCTTGTGGGACATGTGGTAGAAGCTGCAATGAGAAAAGTAAACGCATGAGAATAGTACAGAAAAGAAAAGTTTTCTGTGCGCTGATGCTTGTGGGTGTCCTGGGAATCGGGACACCCTTTTCCATATATGGAGAAGCGCCGGACTATTCCGGGGAAGGGCAGATTACAGCGCCGGAAAAAACAGACGAAGAAACACCAATAGACGATGCCACAGATAACACATACGACTACTATACAGTTATGGGAGATACTACTGTTGCGGCAGAGGATATGGTGCTTCATTTTAATAAACAGAATATGGAATACCCTTCGGAAGCACTTTCAGAAGGCGGAGCGCCGGATATTGAAACCTTTTGTGGAATTGTGGTGGAAGAAGCCGAAGCAGAAGGTGTCCGCGGTGAGATTGTATTTGAACAGGCAATGCTGGAAACAGGATGGCTTCAGTTTCAGGGCGTATGTAAGCCTTCCCAGTTTAACTTTGCAGGACTTGGGGCAACAGGAGGGGACGAGCCTGGAAATTCTTTTGTAGATGTACGGACGGGAATCCGCGCCCAGGTACAGCATTTAAAGGCATATGCCTCTTCTGAGGAGTTAAATCAGGAGTGTGTTGACGAAAGGTTTTCCCTTGTGACAAGAGAGTGCGCGCCTTACGTAGAATGGCTGGGAATACAGGAGAACCCTTACGGTATGGGCTGGGCGGCAGGAAAAGATTACGGAGAAAAATTAAGAAATCTTCTGTCGGAATTAAAAGATAAAACGGATTAAAAGGAAAAGAATGGAAACTGAATTTTACAGAACAGAAATGTGCCTGTGGTATGTTGGGAATATAAAAAAGAGAAGGGCAGATGACCAAAAATGAAAAAAAGTATGAAAAAGATTTGCGTTCTTCTTGCAGTTCTTCTGACAGTTGTAGCGCTTCCTGTAAGCGCGCAGGCAGACGGAAGAAAAAAACAGACCATTCAGGCATCAGGTATGACTGTAAAAGTGGATCAGAAGAATAAAAGACTGAACGCAAAAGCAAAAACAACCATGAGCTATAAAAGCTCCAATCCTTCTGTTCTCGGCGTGAGCGCAAAAGGTGTTCTTACTCCAAAAAAAGGAGGAACCGTTAAAGTTACCATTTACGCGAAAGGTACCACAAAATACTTTTCTACCAAAAAAGATGTGACGGTAAAAGTTTTAAGAGCCAGTCAGACTGTTCGGGCATCAAATATGACAGTCTGCGTGGGAGAGTCGGGAAGGAAAATCGGCGCAAAAGCAAAAACAACCATGAGTTATAAAAGCTCCAACACTTCTGTTTTAGGTGTGAGCGCAAAAGGCGTGCTTACTCCGAAAAAAGAGGGAACTGTAACGGTGCGTATTAATGCAAAGGCAACAAGCAAATATACTTCTGCAACAAAAACAATTACAGTTCGTGTGAGAAGACGGAATCCTGCAGAAGTAACCCTGAAGCCAGAACGGAAATATACCGGTTATGATATAACGGGAGATCAGGAAGAGGATACAATTCTTGTAAAACAGACAAAGAGATATGCAAATCACGGAGAAGAGATGTACAGAGGTCTTGATCTGTACATAAACGGCAGAAAATGGTCTCTTCTTGATGGAAATGATGTGTATTATTACAATCCTGTGAAAATCAATCTGTACACACTGGAAAACGGCAAACCGTTTTTAGAGTTATACGCGTCTGCCGATAACGATTATCCTGTAATATCAGCGCTTTATCAGTGTCAGGATGGGGAACTGGAATGTGTAGTCGATTTTATGAGATTCTTTGGAAATTACGGAAGAGCTCACAGAAACGAGATGGTGTCCGTAAAGGAAAATACCATGAAAATCCGTCAGAGTATGATGTCTTATTCTACAGGTATCTCGGAAATAGACTTTGATTATGGATATATGAATGGCACTTTGCAGCCAATCAGCGGAGTGGGAACATATACATATACATCTCTGATTGCCGATGGACAGAGAAACAGAGGCATTTTAAATGCGGAGACCATATTATACAGTGCCCCGGGAGGAAATGCAGAACTTCTTACGATTCCGGAAGGCGGAAGAGTATCGGTTCTTCGCTGCAAAATGGTAAATCACGCCATGTATATTCAGGTTTCCTATAATGGAACGATCGGATGGATGGAAGCACAGGAAGGATATGAAGATAAAGAAAACCGTCTGTTTGCAAATGTAGAGTACACGGGTTGAGTGTATGACAAAAGAAGATTCTTATCTTATGATCCACATGTTAAATTCCCGGTTTAACGGAACTTCCTTATTATTCCGGAGGAGAATATAAAATAGACGGGTATAAAAACTACTTGCCTTCAGACGCTCCGCTTGAAGATGTTTTTCGACAGATAGAAGAAGATTTTGGAACGTATATCCTGCCTGAGCTGGATAAAGTTCACTGTTATGATGATTTTCCCAAATTGTGGGAAGAAAAAAGAAAAAGACAGAACGAAAAAGAAATATGTCTTCTCCGATATTATTACATGGCGCAGTGGTGTGCAAGGGAGCTGACAGGAAGAGGGCTTCAGGAATTGAGAGAATACAGAAAGAAACAGGGATTAAATAAGGAAGAGATTCTGGAACACATGGACTGGCTGGACGTGTGCGCAAAAAATTCAGATTTTCCCGCTCTTGACGCTAGAGAGTTTGCCCTGAAAGCGGTAGAAGATTAAAACCGGAATCCCCCGGTACAGAAATGTTTTTGATTTCTGTACCGGGGGATTTGTTTTTCTGAAAAGGGACTTAAATTACTTTAACTCTATATTTTCCAATTCTTTATCCGGGATTTTAGGAGTGGATTCTGCCACAAATTTTTTCAGGGCTTTTGATGATTTTGCAAATGGTGCGTTTGTTCCGGCACCGCCCATACAGCCGCCAGGACATGCCATGCCCTCAATCATACAGCCTTTTAATTTTCCTGCTTTTGCAAGCGTCAGAACTTTCTTGCATTCGGCGAGGCTCTCAGCGTGTTCAATGTTGACCGGCACATCGGGATAATATTCTTTTAGGCAGGCTTCGATCGCTCCTGCCACACCGCCTGCAACAGCATATCCTCTTCCTGCTGCCGTGGCATCGTGAAGATCTCCTGCATCTTCCACTTCAGAAGGGTTGATTCCCTTTGCGTCAAACATACCCCAGAGTTCCTCGAAAGTTACGACAAAGTCTACATCGCTTCTTACAGTTGTACGCATTGCTTCCAGCTTTTTGGAAGCGCAGGGACCGATAAAGACAACGTGGGAGCCGGGATGCTCCTGCTTGATTTTTCGCGCGGTTGCTACCATAGGGGTAAGTTCTTGGGAAATGTTGTCAATCATGTCCGGGAAGAACTTCTTTGCCATAACGGACCAGGAAGGGCAGCAGGAAGTAAGGAGGAAAGGGATATTTCCTGTTGCTACTTCCTTGGCATAATGATGCGCTTCGGAAACAGCACCTACATCGGCACCAAAAGCAACCTCGTGAACAGCAGTGAAACCGAGTGCTTTTAAAGCACCGTGGAATTTTCCTGGTGTAACATCATCACCAAACTGTCCGATATAAGCAGGTGCTACTTCTGCGATGATTTCTTTTCCCTCTCTTAAAGCGTGGGCAAGCTGGAAAATCTGAGATTTATCAGAAATTGCCCCGAAGGGACAGCTTACCATACACATTCCGCAGGATACGCATTTTTCCTGATCAATATCGGCGCGTCCCTGTGAATCACTTGTAATTGCTTTTACGCCGCAGGCGCGCTCGCAGGGGCGTTCCTTGTGTGCAATGGCGTCGTAAGGACAGACTGCCTTACATTTTCCGCACTTAATACATTTTTCCTGGTCAATATGAGACTTCCCATTTACCATAGAAATGGCGTCTTTTGGACAGACAAGAAGACAGGGGTGTGCCACACAGCCCTTACACATATTGCTTACCTCATATTTATTGGGAGCGCAGGCTGCACAGGCGGAAGGAATGACCTGCATAAGAGGCGGCTCATAATATTTTTCGTCAATATTACTAGCCTGTACGCCGTCTGTCAAATGAACAGCTTTGTTTTCCGGGCGGAGAGAAAGTCCCATAGCAAGACGGACACGCTCACTGGCAACAGCCCGTTCTCTGTAAATGCTGTCTCTGTATTTTGCCTGTTCCTGTACAATATTGTAGGGAATGGCTTCAATGTCGTGAATCAGGGATTCGTCAGCAGACTGAAAACCCGCTTTTGCAATTTCTGTAAAAATTTTCCGGCGGATCTGTTTTACCGGAGTATCAAGATTCCTCATTTTACATCTCCTTTATTTTTAGTTTTCCACGCACTGTATAAGATATATGATATAAGAAAAGGGCGGAAAAAGCAATGTATATTTTTTAACAGGATTGTTATAGAAAAAGCTTTGTATTTATTTTTGTACAATTAAAAAAATGCCATTTTACAATGGGTTTTAAACGGATAAAAGCAGTAAAATATATATAAATTGCTTGTGATAACAGGTGTTTTCGTGTATAATTAGAACATAACTTTATGGCGAAAAAATAAAAAAAGGTAATTTTGCACAAAACATAAAACTGCCAAATAAGGAGGGAACTGAATGTTAGACCAGTCTTATTACAGAAAAACGGACGAAATTATTTCACATTACGGAAAGAAAGCTGCCTCACTGATTCCTATTATGCAGGACATTCAGGCAGAGTATCGTTATCTTCCGGGAGAGCTTCTTACCTATGTTGCGGACCAGATTGGGGTAAATGAAGCAAAGGCTTATAGTGTAGCAACTTTTTATGAGAATTTTTCTTTTGAGCCAAAAGGAAAATACGTCATAAAAGTATGTGATGGAACAGCATGTCATGTAAGAAAATCCATGCCTGTAAAAGAGGCGATGATGAAAGAGCTTGGATTAAGTCATAAAAAACATACAACAGATGATATGTTATTTACGGTAGAGACGGTATCCTGCCTTGGAGCCTGCGGGCTTGCACCTACTTTGACAGTAAATGACGAAGTGCACCCGAAAATGACCCCGGAAAAAGCGGTGGAGCTTTTAAATGAATTGAGAGGTGAAAGCTTATGAGTATTCTCTGTAAAGAAGATTTATTAAAAAAACAGGAAGAAATCCGTGAAAATATAAAGAGTTATACCTGTCGTGTTCTGATTTGCTCCGGGACAGGCTGTATGGCATCCGGCGCACAGAAAATTTATGATGAGATGGTAAAATTATGTGAAGATATTGAAGGCGTACAGATAGAAATGCAGAAAGACGTACCTCATGTAGGTGTGGTCCGCACTGGTTGTCAGGGGCTTTGCGAGCTGGGACCTCTTATGCGGATTGAGCCGTACGATTACCAGTACGTTCATGTTCAGGTGGAAGACTGTAAGGAAATTGTATCGAGAACAGTGCTTTCAGGGCAGCCGGTAGAGCGTCTGTTTTATCGTCATGAAGACAAAGTCTGTCCGCATCCGGATGATATTCCTTTTCTCAACCTTCAGACAAGAATTGTTCTGGAAAACTGTGGTAAAATTGATGCAGAATCCATAGATGAATACATAGCAGCCGGGGGATTTTCCGCTCTTGTAAAAGTTCTTACAGAAATGACACCGGAGCAGGTCATTGATGAAATTACAAGATCGAATTTAAGAGGAAGAGGCGGAGCCGGTTTCCCGGCAGGAAAGAAATGGTCACAGGTGGCAAGACAGCCGGAAAAAGTCCGTTATGTAGTTTGTAATGGTGACGAGGGAGATCCAGGTGCATTTATGGACGGCTCTGTAATGGAAGGCGATCCGTATAAGATGATAGAGGGTATGATTATTGCCGCTTACGCAGTAGGTGCAGAAGAGGGTTATATTTACGTTCGTGCAGAATATCCTCTTTCTGTTAAACGTCTTCGCATGTCTATAGAACAGGCAGAAAAATACGGCCTTCTGGGAGACGATATTATGGGCACCGGTGTAAATTTCCATCTTCATATTAACAGAGGCGCAGGCGCTTTTGTATGTGGAGAAGGTTCTGCCCTTACGGCTTCTATTGAAGGAAACAGAGGAATGCCACGTGTGAAACCGCCGCGTACAGTAGAAAAAGGGTTGTGGGAAAAACCAACCGTATTAAATAACGTAGAAACTTATGCAAACGTGCCGGGAATTATCTTAAAAGGAGCAGACTGGTTTAAAACAATCGGAACAGAGGGAAGTCCGGGAACAAAAACATTCTCTCTTACCGGTTCCATAGAGAATACAGGTCTTATCGAGGTGCCTATGGGAACGACACTTCGTCATATAATTTACGATATTGGCGGTGGATTAAAAAGCGGAGCTGCGTTTAAAGGGGTGCAGATTGGAGGACCTTCCGGAGGATGCCTTGTACTTAACCAGCTAGACCAGCCGCTTGATTTCGATTCTGTAAAGAAACTGGATGCGATTATGGGTTCCGGCGGACTTGTTGTTATGGATGAAAATACGTGTATGGTAGAGGTGGCACGTTTCTTTATGAGCTTTACCCAGAGAGAAAGCTGCGGAAAGTGTGTACCATGCCGTGAGGGAACAAAACGTATGCTGGGTATTCTGGAAAAAATCGTAGAAGGAAAAGGGGAACTTTCCGACCTTGACCAGTTGGAAGAGCTTGCGAATATGGTGCAGAGCATGGCGTTATGCGGACTGGGAAAAAGTGCGCCGCTGCCTGTTTTAAGCACCCTGAAGCGTTTCCGGAAAGAATATGAGGAGCATATTGTAGATAAAAAATGTCGTGCGAAAGTCTGTACAGCCCTTCGTCAGTTCCACATCAATCCGGAGTTTTGTATCGGCTGCGGAAAATGTGCAAAGAACTGTCCGGCAGGAGCTATCACCGGAAAAATCAAACATCCGTATACCATTAACAACGATCTGTGCATTAAGTGTGGTGCATGTAAGGACAACTGCAACTTTGATGCCATTTATGTAGAGGCATAGAAGGGGGAAATACTATGGGATTTATGACAATAGACGGTAGAAAAGTAGAATTTACCGATGAAAAAAATGTTCTTTCCGTCATTCGGAATGCAGGAATTAATATTCCCACTTTATGTTATCATTCAGAGGTTTCCACCTTTGGAGCCTGCCGCCTCTGTACGGTAGAAGATGACAGAGGAAGAACCTTTGCTTCCTGCTCGGAAGAACCCAGAGATGGAATGGTGATTTATACCAACTCCGGAAAAATCAAAAAATATAGAAAACTGATTGTGGAGCTTCTTCTGGCAGCTCATTGCCGTGACTGTACTACCTGCGTAAAAAGCGGAGAGTGCGTACTTCAGGAACTTGCTCATCGTCTTGGTGTGCGGAATATCCGATTTGAAAATACAAGGGAAATTCGTCCTATTGATGATAGTTCTCCTTCGCTTGTGCGTGACCCAAATAAGTGTATTCTCTGCGGAGACTGTGTGCGTGCCTGTGAAGAGCTTCAGGGAATCGGAGCTCTTGGTTTTGCCTTCCGTGGAACAGAAGCGATGGTTATGCCTGCTTTTGATAAAAAAATTGCAGAGACGTATTGTGTCAATTGCGGACAGTGCCGTGTGTTCTGCCCTACAGGAGCGATTTCTATTAAAACTCATATGGATGAGGTGTGGGAAGCCCTTGCAGATAAAGATACTCGCGTAGTGGCTCAGATTGCACCGGCTGTGCGTGTCGCAGTAGGTGATCATTACGGCCTTACAAAGGGAAGAAGCGTAATGGGAAAAATTGTAAACGCTCTTCACAGAATGGGATTTGATGAGGTTTACGATACCGCTTTCAGCGCAGACCTTACGATTATGGAAGAATCTGCAGAGTTTCTCGAGAGAATTGAGAAAGGTGAAAATCTTCCGCTTCTCACTTCCTGCTGTCCTGCATGGGTGAAATTTATTACAGATCAGTATAAAGATTATATTCCGAATCTTTCAACCTGCCGTTCCCCTCAGGGAATGATGTCCGCTGTCATTAAGGAATACTTCAGGGATCCGGAACATGCTGCAGGAAAGAAGACGGTTATGGTATCCATTATGCCGTGTACAGCAAAGAAAGCAGAGGCGATCCGTCCAAACAGCTTTACGAAGGGAGAACAGGATACGGATATTGTTATTACAACGACAGAGCTGATTCGCATGATCGATAACTTTGGTATTGATTTTGCAGTGCTGAATCCGGAAGCCTGCGATATGCCGTTTGGTTTCGGTTCCGGCGGTGGTGTTATTTTTGGTGTAACAGGCGGTGTGACAGAAGCAGTTCTTCGCCGTCTTTCTCCGGAGCATACAAAGGAAGCCATGCAGGCGATTTCCGAGTGCGGCGTCCGCGGAGAGGAAGGCATTAAAGAATTTTCTGTTCCGTACAAGGGAATGGAAATTAAGGTATGCGTGGCAAGCGGCCTTGCAAATGCAAGGATAGTAATGGAAAGAGTGAAAAACGGTGAAGCAGAGTATCATCTCATTGAAGTCATGGCATGTCGCCGCGGATGCATTATGGGAGGCGGACAGCCTACAAGAGCCGGCTCCAGAACAAAGGCTGCAAGAGCGAAGGGACTTTATAATGCAGATAATACCATGATCATTAAAAAATCAGATGAAAATCCACTTGTGATTGAGTTGTATGAAGGACTTTTAAAGGGAAAGGAGCACGAGCTTCTTCATAATGATACATATTAAAAAATAAGACATAGAAAAAGGCTCCCCTGCATATATTGTAGCAATACATGGGATTGTGTGAATATAGGCAGGGGGGCTTTTAATATGGAAAATTTTCAGGTTTACCGGGATATTCAGGCACGCACCGGCGGCGATATATACATAGGGGTTGTAGGACCTGTCCGTACAGGAAAATCTACATTTATCAGACGGTTTATAGAAACTGCGGCTTTGCCGGGAATCCGTGAGGAAAAACAGGATGAATTAAGAGATGCGCTTCCGGTAAGCGGTTCCGGGAAAATGATCACCACAGTGGAGCCAAAGTTTATCCCAAAGGAAGCAGTCCCGGTTCTTCTTGGGGGAGAACAGAAGGTGCGGATAAAATTAATTGACTGTGTGGGATTTCTTGTAAAAGATGCAGCAGGTCATGTGGAGGACGGAAAAGAGCGTATGGTAAAAACGCCCTGGTCTGCAAAGGAGATTCCTTTTCATGAGGCTGCGCAGATTGGAACGGAGAAAGTAATTTCCCAGCACTCCACAATCGGCATTGTGATGACTACAGACGGAAGCTTCGGAGAAATTCCAAGAGAAAATTTTATTTCTGCAGAAGAGAGGACAATAGAAGCTCTGAAAAAACAGGAGAAGCCTTTTATTGTAGTTGTAAATTCCCAGATTCCCTATAAAGAAGAAACGCAGCAGCTTGTAAAAGAAATTCAGGAAAAATATAAAGTTTCCGCAATGGCGGTAAACTGCGAGCAGCTTCGAAAAGAAGACGTAAGCCGCATACTGGAAAAGGTTCTCTATGAGTTTCCCGTCAGCGAGATACGGTTTTTTATTCCAAAATGGGTGGAAATCCTTCCGGCAGACCACGAGATCAAAGCACAGATCCTTTCGCAGATACAGATAATATGTAAAAATATACGACGCATCTGTCATGTGACAAAGGAAGCCCTTCATCTGGAGGGACCGTATGTGCAGGAGGTTCTTCTTGAGGAGGCGAGTCTTGCAACGGGAATTGTTCGCGTACGGATTCAGATCAACGACGGGTATTATTATAAGATGCTGAGCGCTTTAAGCGGAGTTCCTATGGAAAGTGAATACGAACTGATCCGTACCATGAAGGAGCTGGCGGTCATGAAAGAAGAGTATGTAAAAGTGCAGGCGGCGCTTGAGGCAGTCCGTGGAACGGGATACGGCGTGGTAGTGCCGGAGCTTTCAGAAATTCAGCTTGATGAGCCGGCAGTGATCCGGCAGGGCAATAAATTTGGAGTAAAAATCCGTTCCAAGAGCCCGTCCATTCATATGATAAAGGCAAATATTGAGACGGAAATTGCGCCTATTGTGGGAACAGAACAGCAGGCAAAAGATCTGATCACGTATATTGGAGAGAGCGGGGAAAGAGGCGAGAGCGTCTGGGAGACAAATATTTTCGGGAAATCCATTGAACAGCTTGTGCAGGATGGAATCCGCACGAAGATTGCGGCAATCAGCGAGGAAAGCCAGCTAAAACTTCAGGATACCATGCAGAAAATCGTAAACGACAGCAAGGGCGGACTGGTATGTATTATCATATAAATGAAAGAGGACAGAGCTGTGAAATTCATGGCGCTGTCCTCGTTTTACGTCAGGCGTTTTCGCTTTGGCGCCTGTTCCAGTCAGCGAGAAATTTCATCTGTTCTTCATCAGAAAGTTTCTGGGAAACAGGATCGTTTCCTGCTGCGGCACAGCAGAACAGCACAAATCCCTGCAGGACAAAAAACAGTATGAGAAATAAAATCATAAATGCCTCCTCAATAAAAATACTTTTGAAATTATGATTTCAGTGTTTCCATATAACAGAAGTTTATACATTTTATGAAAATGCAGTAGAAATTTGCATAAAATTTTGATATACTTTTTATTTGATTATAACACAGGAAAAGGGGATACTATGAAGAACACAATGTTTAAGGTGCACAGCGTTTATTCAAAAGAAGACATTGTGCAGATGGAAAAAATGGCGACCAGAAAACTGCGTCACAGAAGTATGTTCGCAGCAGGGATTATCCTGCTCCTCTATGTAGGACTTCTTCTCTGGACGTCCGTACAGGAAACAGGACAGATTGTCCTTGCATTTCTCATTCCGGCAAGTGTGCTGGAGATGATCGTTGTGGTGACAGTAATCTGTACTTTTGTCATGATGCTGAGCATGCCGTATCACAAAGCCAACAGAACCATAAAGGAAGCGCCGGGGGGCGTGATAAAGGGAAATTACTATTTTTATGAAAAAACATTTCAGTATGGATGGGGAAATCATTTTGCGACGATCGCATACATGGACGTGCAGGAATTCTGGAATCTTCCCACAGCTTTTTATATCAAAGCGGAGGACCTTTCCTACTGGATCAAGAAAACGGATTTTGAAGTGGGAACACCAGAGGAGTTTGCTCAGTACATAAAGGGAAAAATCCACTGTAAAAAAGTAGTTGAAAAATAATTTCCTCTGTGACAGACAGATACAACACAGAGAGTATATCTGAATAGAATATACCAGAATCCTATAAGATTTTGGAGTATATTATGGATCAGAAAACATATACCGGAAAAGGCGTAGGTGTAGCAACGTTAGATACTGGCATTTGGAGCCATGTAGATTTCGAAGACCGCATCTGCGCTTTTTCTGATTTCCTGGCATACAGACAGAAGCCCTATGACGATAATGGACATGGAACCCATGTTGCCGGAATTCTGGGAGGAAGCGGAAAGGCTTCCAGGGGAAAGCACAGAGGTGTTGCGAGCCGGTGCAATATTATTGCATTGAAGGTTCTTGACAGTCTGGGAAATGGAAATAAAGAAGATGTCATTCATGCTTTTTCCTGGCTGATAAAAAATAAAGAAAAATACAATATTCGTGTAGTGAATATTTCAGTAGGAACGACTTATAAAACAAGAACAGACCATGATGTATTAATAGAAGGGGTGGAAAAGCTGTGGGATGATGGCTTTGTTGTTGTGACTGCAGCAGGAAATCAGGGACCTGCTCCGGGCAGTATAACCGCTCCGGGCTGCAGCAGAAAAGTCATCACGGTAGGTTCCAGTGATCTTCTTGAGGGAAAAGGGGCGGTGTCCGGGCGGGGACCGACCTTTCAGTGTGTCTGCAAGCCGGATCTTGTAGTTCCGGGAAACAGGATTGTTTCCTGTGCAGTGGGAAAACCGGACGGATACGGAATCAAAAGCGGCACGTCCATGTCCACTCCGGTGGTATCTGGGGCAGCTGCCTGTATGCTGGAAAAAGATCCGCTTCTTACAAATGTGGAAATCAAAATGATGCTGAGAGAAAGCTGTGATGATCTGGGACTTCCCAGAAATCAACAGGGATGGGGACAGTTTAATATGGAAACTTTCATGAGCCTGTAAAAAAGAAAAACAAAAAAATTTCTTATGGTAAAGCGAAAAAGCGTTGACGAATGGAAGATTTTTGAGTAAAATGGAAGCAGTCAGTGTCATAGGAGGAAGAAAAATGGAAAACAGGCGTGTAAAAATGAACAAACAGACAAATCTTCTTCAACTGGAAGAGCATATGTATCCTTTAGTCGATGTGGAAAAACCGAATGTATTTCGAAATCTTTTCCCGTATTCAGAGGTTCCGAAAATTGCATTTAACGACCGTATTGTGCCACATCATATGCCGGATGAAATCTGGATTACAGATACTACATTTCGGGACGGTCAGCAGTCGCGTACCCCTTATACGACAGAACAGATTGTAAGAATTTTTGATTATCTTCATAAGCTGGGAGGACCGGAAGGAAGAATCCGGGCATCTGAATTCTTTCTTTACAGCAAAAAAGACAGAGATGCCGTAGAAAAATGTATGGAGAGAGGGTACGAGTTTCCCGAGGTAACAAGCTGGATTCGTGCAAATAAGAAGGATTTTCAGCTTGTAAAAGACATGGGAATGCAGGAGACAGGAATCCTTGTAAGCTGTTCCGATTATCACATCTTTTACAAGATGAAAATGACACGAAAACAGGCGATGGAGCATTATTTGAGCATTGTAAAAGAATGTCTGGAAATAGGTGTTGCCGTACGCTGCCATCTTGAGGATATTACAAGAGCGGACATTTACGGATACGTGATTCCCTTCTGCCTGGAGCTTATGAAACTTCGTCAGCAGTACGGTATTCCGGTAAAGGTGCGCTGCTGTGATACGATGGGATACGGAGTCAATTATCCGGGAGCTGTGATTCCCCGTTCTGTGCCGGGAATTATTTATGGTATCATGGTACATGCAGGAGTTCCCTCAGAACTGATTGAGTGGCATGGACATAATGATTTTTATAAGGCGGTAAGCAATTCCACAACTGCCTGGCTCTACGGAGCCTGCGGTGTAAATACCTCTCTTTTCGGAATCGGAGAAAGAACGGGAAATACGCCGCTTGAGGCAATGGTATTTGAGTATGCCCAGTTAAAAGGAAACCTGGGAGGAATGGATACTACGGTGATCACAGAACTGGCAGAATATTATGAGAAAGAAATTGGATACAAAATTCCGCCGCGAACTCCTTTTGTGGGAAAAAATTTTAATGTAACAAGAGCAGGTATCCATGCAGATGGTCTTTTGAAAAATGAAGAGATTTACAATGTATTTGATACCGAGAAATTTTTGAACCGCCCTGTGGAGGTTGCTGTGTCAAACACATCAGGCTTAGCGGGAATTGCACATTGGATGAACAGTCATTATCACTTAAAAGGTGAAAAACAGATTGACAAAAATTCTGAGCTTGTTACAATGATAAAGGTATGGGTAGACCGGCAGTATGAAGAAGGCCGTGTCACAGTGCTCACAGACGAGGAACTTGAAAAAGTGATTGCAGAGTCATGCAGCCGCTTAAATATTTCCCTTTAAAAAGGAAGAAATGGAGGATAATGATGGATAAAATTCAGATGCATACACCACTTGTTGAGATGGACGGGGACGAGATGACAAGAATCCTGTGGCAGATTATTAAAGAAGAACTGCTTTTTCCATATATTGATTTAAAAACAGAGTATTATGACCTTGGTTTGGAACACAGAAACGAGACAGATGACCAGGTTACGATTGACGCGGCAGAAGCTACAAAGAAGTATGGTGTAGCTGTAAAATGTGCAACGATTACTCCAAATAAAGCGCGTATGAGCGAGTATGACCTGAAAAAAATGTACAAAAGTCCAAATGGAACAATTCGTGCAATTTTAGATGGAACGGTATTCCGTGCTCCGATTGTGGTGAAAGGAATTGAACCGTGCGTAAAAAACTGGAAAAAGCCGATTACTATCGCCCGTCACGCATATGGGGATGTTTATAAAAACACGGAATTTTATATTGACAAACCGGGAGATGCGTATCTTGTATTTCAGGGAGAGGACGGAGAAGAAAAGAAAGAACTGATTCATCATTTTGATGGAAGCGGCGTTCTTCAGGGTCTTCACAATGTGGATGCTTCCATTGAAAGCTTTGCAAGAAGCTGCTTCTCCTATGCCCTTGATACGCATCAGGATTTATGGTTTGGAAGCAAGGATACCATCTCCAAAACATACGATGGAAGATTTAAAGAAGTATTTAACCAGGTATATGAGACAGAATTTAAAGAAAAATTTGAGGCAGAAGGTCTGGAATATTTCTACAGCCTGATCGACGATATTGTAGCGCGTATTATGAAGGCAGAAGGCGGATTTATCTGGGCATGCAAAAACTATGACGGAGACGTTATGAGCGATATGGTATCTTCTGCATTTGGCTCTCTTGCCATGATGACCTCTGTTCTTGTATCTCCTCATGGGTATTATGAATATGAGGCGGCACACGGAACGGTACAGAGACATTATTATCGTCATCTGGAAGGAAAAGAAACCTCCACTAATTCCGTTGCAACAATTTTTGCATGGACAGGTGCTTTGAGAAAAAGAGGAGAGCTTGATGGTACAGAAGAACTTGTAAACTTTGCTGATAAACTGGAAAAAGCGACTCTTTCTGTAATCGAAAGCGGAAAGATGACAAAGGATCTTGCGCTGATTACTTCAATCGAGAATCCGGTTGTTTTAAACAGCAGAGACTTTATTCTTGCAATCAGAGAAGAGCTTGATGAGCTTCTTTAAAAAAAAATAAACATACGAAATAGCTCCGGAAACAGGAATTTTGTTTTCGGGGCTGTTTTCCGTGATAAAAAGTGTTTGGAGGAAATGGAAGAAAAATGCGTATTTCCATGATTGGAATTGACCACAATATGGCACCTGTGGATGTTCGTGCCCAGTTTGCCTTTACAAAGAAAAATGCAGGGGAGGCAATGGAAGCTTTAAAATCCTGTCCGGGGATCAGCGGCTGTATTATACTTTCGACCTGCAACCGTCTGGAGCTTTGGGTAAGTGCGGAGGAGGATACAGAACTTCCCTTGTACGACTGGCTCTGTGATTTTAAAGGGATTCACGATGCCTCTTTAAAAAAATACTTTACAGAGCGTGAGGGAAAAGAAGCAGCAGAACACCTTTTTTATCTCACAAGTGGGTTGAAATCGCAGATTCTGGGAGAAGACCAGATTCTTACCCAGGTCAAAGATGCGTTAAGTCTTGCGAGAGAATGTTTTGTTACAGACAGTGTAATGGAAGTGCTTTTCCGTATGGCAGTGACAGCAGGAAAAAAAATAAAGACAGAAGTTCCTTTTGCCCACGGAAATCCCTCTGTTATTCACCAGGCGGTAAAAATGCTGAAAAATCAGGGATATTCTGTTTGTGGAAAAACCTGTATGGTGATTGGAAACGGAGAAATGGGAAAGGTGGCAGCTCAGACGCTTAAAGAGGAAGGGGCAGATGTAACAGTAACGGTGCGCCAGTACAGAAGCGGTGTTGTCAATATTCCTGTGGGCTGTAAACGAATCAATTACGGGGAACGTATGGAGTATCTTCCGAAATGCGACCTTGTAGTAAGCGCTACGGCGAGCCCGAACTTTACATTAAGAGAGGAACAGTTTGAAAATCTGGAGCTGGAAAAAACTCTGATTTTAATTGATTTGGCAGTACCGAGAGATATAGAACCTGAGGTGGGACATGCAGAAGGGGTTACCCTGTATGATATGGATAGTTTTCACTTTAATGAAAACACAGAGGAACTGCAGGAACATCTGGAGGCAGCGGGAAAAATTGTCCGGGAGCAGATGGATGAATTTTATCAGTGGCTTGACGGACGCGATATTATTCCGCGCATTCAGGACATCAAAGAAGAGGCAGTGCATGATCTGAACCTTCGCATTGCAAAAATACTGAAGAAAACACCTATGGAGGAATCGGACAGAGAAAATCTGGAGAAAGCAGTAGACCAGGCAGCAGGAAAGGTGATAAATAAACTGATCTTCGGACTTCGGGACAGTTTAAATCAGGAAGCCTTTCTTGAATGTGTGGCAGGATTGGAGAAATTATATGAAGAATAAACGGTATTTTCCTATGTTTGTGGATTTGTCAGATAAGAGCATCGTGGTGGTGGGGGGAGGAAATATTGCCACAAGAAGAGTAAAGACACTTCTTTCTTTTACAAGAAATGTGACAGTGATCGCCCCCAGGATCACGGTGGAGCTTTCTGAGCTTGGAAAAGCAGGACAGATAGAGATTATAAACCGTCCGGTAAGGCGTTCGGATTTCCGACAGGCGTATATGGTGATCGCCGCCACGAATGACAGGAAATTAAACGATGACATTTACAGAGTCTGTAAGGAAGAGGGCGTCTATGTAAATGTATCAAGTGACAGGGAAAAATGTGATTTTTATTTTCCGGGCGTATTTATGAAGGATGAGGTTGTAGTTGGAATTACAGCCAGCGGTCTCGATCATAAAAAAGCAAAAAGAGTGCGGGAAGAAATTGAGAGCGCACTGGAAAAGACGGCAGGAGAATCAGACTATGAAGAATGAAGTGGTGATCGGCAGCAGAGAGAGTAAGCTTGCTGTTCTGCAGAGCGAAATGGTGCGCGATTACATAAAGAAAAAGAATCCGGATATGGATGTAAGGATTCTCACCATGAAGACGACAGGAGATAAGATCCTTGACAGAACTCTTGATAAAATCGGAGGAAAGGGGCTTTTTGTAAAAGAACTTGACAGAGCTCTTCTTGACGGCAAAAGCCAGCTTTCTGTCCACAGCTTAAAAGATATGCCGATGGAGGTTCCGAAAGAACTGCCTCTTCTTGCTTTTTCAAAAAGAGAGGACGCAAGAGACGTTCTTGTTCTTCCAAAAGGCGCAAAAGAACTGGATAAAACAAAGCCTCTGGGTTGTTCCAGTCTTCGAAGAACGCTGCAGCTTAAAAAGCCGTATCCCGATATGGAAGTAAAAAGTATCCGTGGGAATCTTCAGACACGTCTTCGTAAGCTCGATGAAGGGGAGTACGCGGGACTGATCCTGGCAGCAGCGGGATTAAAACGACTTGGACTGACAGAACGGATCAGCCGGTATTTTACGCCGGATGAGATGATACCTGCAGCAGGACAGGGGATTCTTGCAGTGCAGGGAAGAGAAAGCATAGATTACTCTTTCCTTAATGGATACTGCGATGAAGATTCCTGGATCTGCGGAAGCGCAGAACGCGCCTATGTAAAATATTTAAACGGAGGCTGTTCTTCTCCTGTTGCCGCCTATGCAGAAACAGAGGAAGATGAAATTTTTATCCGCGGACTTTATTACAGTGAGGAGAAGAAAATATTCCGCACAGGAAGTATCCGCGGAAAAAAAGAAGAGGGAGAAGCGCTCGGCGTAACCCTGGCAAAGCAGCTTCGTGACTCAGTGGAAAAAGGAGGGGCAGAATGACAAATGGAAAAGTATGGCTTGTAGGAGCCGGTCCGGGAGATATTGGACTTTTTACCATAAAAGGTATGGAGATTTTAAAAAATGCGGAGGTTGTAGTGTACGACAGCCTTGTGGGGCAGGGCGTACTTTCGCAGATTCCCCCACATGCCCGTCTTATTAATGTGGGAAAACGTGCCAGCCATCACACTATGGCACAGGAAAAAATAAATCAGGTACTTCTTGAAGAAGCACAGAAGGGATACCGAGTGGTACGTTTAAAAGGAGGGGATCCATTCCTTTTTGGACGTGGAGGAGAGGAACTTGAACTTTTAAAAGCCAATGGGATTCCATATGAGGTTGTTCCCGGGGTGACTTCTTCTATTTCAGTCCCTGCATATAATGGAATTCCTGTTACACACAGAGATTTCTGTTCTTCCCTTCATATTATTACAGGACATAAACGAGCAGGAAAAGAGTATGATATTGATTTTAAGGCTCTTGTAGATACAAAGGGTACACTTGTATTTCTTATGGGAGTTTCCGCGCTTTCTGATATTTGTCAGGGGCTTTTAGATGGAGGAATGACACCGGATATGCCTGCCGCCATTTTGCAAAAAGGAACCACAGCAGGACAGAAACGGATTGTGGCAACTGTCTCCACTCTGCCTCAGGAAGTAGAGAGACAGGGAATTGAGACGCCGGCGATTATTGTAGTCGGTAAGGTGTGCAGCCTTTCTGAGGAATTTGCCTGGTATGAAGAAATGCCTCTTGCAGGGTGGAAGGTGCTTGTAACAAGACCAAAAAGTCTTGTATCAGAAACTTCCCGTAAGCTTCGTGAAAAGGGTGCGGAAGTACTTGAACTTCCTTCTATCTGTACAGAGCCTCTTTCTGATCAGAGTCGTCTTTATGAGGCAATGGAGCAGTTGGAAAAATATAGATGGCTTGTATTTACAAGTCCTACAGGAGTGGAAGTCTTTTTTCAGGAAATGGCAAAAAGAGAAAAAGATGTGCGGGCCCTTGGAAATATAAGAATTGCGGTCATCGGAGAGGGAACAAAGAAAAAACTTCGGGAAAAAGGGCTTTTTGCGGATTTTGTTCCATCTGTTTATGATGGAGATACTCTTGGAAGAGAACTTGGAGAGATGATCCTGGAAGGGGAACATATCCTGATCCCAAGAGCGGAAAAGGGAAATGAGAACCTGACAGCTTTTCTTAAAAAAGCAGGCGCTGTTGTGGAGGATATTCCCACCTACGCCACCCATTATGAAAAAAGCCTTCTCATTGATGAAAAGAAAGAATTTGAGGAGGGAAATATAGACTGCGTTGTCTTTACAAGCGCTTCGACGGTAAAGGGATTTGCAGAGGGAACAGAAGGGCTTGATTATACAAAAATAAAGGCTGCCTGCATTGGAAAGCAGACAAAGGCGGCAGCCGATTCTCTGGGAATGAAAACTTATATGGCAGAAAAAGCCACCATCGACAGCCTCATTGCCCTGGTGGAAGATATGAAAAGGAGCGAGGAAACATGGAACTGATTCAAAGACCAAGAAGATTGAGAGGCAGCGAAACACTGCGAAAAATGGTGCGGGAGACAAGAATGGATAAATCTTCTCTTATTTATCCTCTTTTTGTAAAAGAAGGCGCAGGTATTGAGGAAGAGATTCCTTCCATGCCGGGGCAGTACCGCTACAGTATTGACCGTCTTCCTTACGAACTGGAGCGCCTGACGGAGGCAGGAGTAGGAAGCGTTATGCTTTTTGGCATTCCGGACCATAAGGACGAAGTGGGAAGCGGGGCATATGATCCGGATGGGATTGTACAGAGAGCTTTGCGCTCTGCAAAGAAGGAATTTCCAAATCTGTATTATATTACAGATGTATGTATGTGTGAATATACTTCCCACGGACATTGCGGCGTTCTCTGCGGTCATGAAGTGGAAAATGATAAAACCCTGACGCTTCTTGCAAAAACAGCGCTTTCTCATGTGGAGGCAGGAGCGGATATGGTGGCGCCTTCTGATATGATGGATGGACGTGTGAGGGCAATTAGAGAATGTCTTGATGGAAACGGACATAAGGAAACGCCAATTATGTCTTACGCAGTAAAATATGCGTCTGCCTTTTATGGACCTTTCCGTGATGCGGCAGGATCTGCACCTTCCTTTGGAGACAGAAAAAGCTACCAGATGGATTTTCACAACAAGCGAGAAGGGATGAAAGAGGCACTTGCTGATATTGAAGAGGGGGCAGATATTATTATGGTAAAACCTGCTCTTGCATATCATGATTTGATTTCTGAAATTTCCAAAGTGACAAACGTTCCAATGGCGGCATACAGTGTGAGCGGAGAGTATGCAATGGTCAAGGCAGCAGCCCAGATGGGATGGATTGATGAGGAAAAAATCATCTGTGAAATGGCTGTTGGTGCTTATCGCGCAGGCGCACAGATTTACATTTCTTATTTTGCAAAAGAGCTTGCGAAATTTATGGATGAAGGGAGAATCGGCTGATGACAAGATCAGAACAGTTATTTGAACGTGCAGTAAAAAGAATCCCGGGAGGCGTAAACAGCCCGGTCCGTGCCTACGGCGCGATCGGAGAAGCTCCCAGATTTATCGAAAAGGCGGACGGCTGTTATATTTACGATGTGGATGGAAACCGCTATATCGATTATATTGATTCCTGGGGACCTATGATCCTCGGACATAATTTTCCGGCTGTGAAAGAAAGCGTTGTAAAAGCCTGTGAAAACGGTTTAAGCTTTGGGTGTGCGACGGAAATCGAGGTGGAGATGGCAGAGTTTATCTGCGAAAATATTCCTCATATTGAAATGATTCGTATGGTAAATTCCGGAACAGAGGCAGTTATGAGCGCAGTCCGGGCAGCGCGGGGATTTACGGGAAAAAATAAGATTATCAAATTTGCAGGCTGCTATCACGGGCACAGCGACGCCATGCTGGTAAGCGCAGGCTCCGGTGTGATGACAAGCGGAGTTCCTGACAGTGCAGGTGTTCCAGAAGGCTGTACGGAAGATACCATGACAGCCGTTTATAATGACCTTTCCAGCGTAGAGACGCTTCTTTCACAGGCAGAAGGTCAGACTGCTGCAGTGATCGTGGAGCCGGTAGGAGCAAATATGGGTGTGGTTCTTCCGAAAGAGGGATTTTTAAAGGGACTTCGAGAACTCTGTGATAAATACGGTGCGCTTCTTATTTTTGATGAGGTAATCACAGGATTCCGTCTTGCTTTCGGAGGTGCGGCAGAATATTTTGGCGTAAAACCGGATCTTGTAACTTACGGAAAAATTATCGGAGCAGGAATGCCGGTAGGCGCATACGGCGGAAGAAAGGAAATCATGGAGATGATTTCCCCGGCAGGAGCCGTATACCAGGCAGGCACTTTAAGCGGAAATCCTATTGCCATGTCAGCAGGTCTGACCCAGTTAAAATATCTCTACGCACACCCTGAGGTTTATAAAGGTCTGGAGGAAAAAGGGGAAAAGCTTTACGGAGGAATGAAAAAGATCCTGGAAGAAGCAGGATTTTCTTATCAGATAAACCACATTTCTTCTCTTGCAAGCCTTTTCTTTACAGAAGAAGAGGTAGTAGATTATCAGTCTGCAAAAACGTCTGATACAAAAGCTTTTGCAGAGTATTTTAAAGGAATGCTCGGTATGGGGATCCATATGGCGCCGTCTCAGTTTGAAGCAATGTTCCTCTCCGACGCGCACACAGACGAGGCGATCGAAAAAACGCTTGACGCCGTAAAAAAGTATTTTTCTGAGAAGTAAACTTGTTCACAGAAACAGTTTATGCTATAATGAAATCACTTTATAAAGGCGATTAGGAGGCGGACAAAATGGGCAAAAAGAAATATGTAGCTTATGTGGGCTCTTATACTCACGGAGCCAGTAAAGGCATAAAAGTATATGATGTGGACGTAGAAAAAGGGATTCTTACAGAGAGAAATGAAGTGGAGGTAAGCAACTCTTCACATGCTGCTGTTTCCAAAAACGGGAAATATCTGTATTCCATAGAAGATGAGGGAGTCGCTGTTTTTGAGAGAGATAAAGACGGCGATCTGGCGCGAATGAACAGTGTTGGCATTGACGGTATGAGAGGCTGCTATCTTGCTACAGATGTGGACGGAAAATATCTTTATGTGGCAGGGTATCACGACGGAAAAGTGACGGTTGTACATACGCATCGTGACGGAAGTCTTGGAAGTCTTATGGACGGCGTTTTCCACAAAGGTCTTGGAAGTGTGGCAGAGAGAAACTTCAGACCACATGTAAACTGTGTGCGTCCCACACCGGATAACAAGTATCTCTGTGCAGTAGACAATGGAATTGATCAGGTAAAAATTTACCGCATCAATAAAAGAACACATAAGCTGGAGCTTGTTGATATTTTAAGATGCCCCAGAGAGACGGCTCCGCGTATTATCCGTTTCAGCGATGATGGAAAGTATGCGTATCTTCTCTGCGAGCTGAGCAATGAAATCCGTGTTTATACATATGATGGAAGCGGGAAGCACCCGGAATTTGAATTGATCCAGACAATCAGTACCCTACAGAAAGCGGAAGATCAGGATGCGGTTCATAATGCGGCAAGCGGCCTGACCCTCGCCAATGACGGAAGACATCTTTTCTGTACTACAGCAGGAGAAAATACAGTTTCCATGTTTGAGATCAATCCGGAAAATGGTATTCTCACAAAGAAGTTTACCCTTCCCATAAGCGGAGATTACCCAAAGGATATTGTGATTTTCCCGGATGATAAGCATCTTGCAGTTACAAACCATGCAAGCAATACCATTACGGTATTTTCCATTGATTATGAGAAAAATATTATTGTTATGAACGGAAAGCCATTAAAAGTAGATATGCCCAACAGCATTCATATCTGGGCAGTTCCGGAAGAATAAAATAGAAAAATAAAAGATGAGAAACAGGAAAAAGGATATTCAAAGAGCAGACAGCAAAATGTTCTATGAATATCCTTTTTTGGGTTATCTGTTATAAAAATCAAGAATACGGTCAAGACGTGCGCTCATATTGGAAAAGAGGGCATCTGTGATAGTGATGGCGGCCATAGCCTCCACAACAACGACAGCTCTTGGAACAATAACCGGGTCGTGACGCCCGTGGATCACCATGTCAAATTCTTCGCCGTCTTTTGTGACAGTATGCTGGGGCTGGCTGATGGACGGAGTGGGTTTTATATGGGCACGGAAAATGATTTCGCTTCCATCGCTCATGCCGCCCATGATCCCGCCTGCGTGGTTGGAGGTTTTGCATACATTTCCGTCTTTTATGCAAAAGCCGTCATTGTCTGTAGAGCCGTTCAGGGAAGTTACCTGAATGCCATCGCCGATTTCCACAGCCTTTACAGCGCCGATGGACATGATTGCTTTTGCAAGCTCTGCATCCAGTTTTCCGAATACAGGATCCCCAAGACCGGCAGGAACGCCCTGAATGCGGCATTCAATGACGCCGCCTGCACTGTCGTGATTTTTCATACACTGTTCCAGATATTCGCCTGCTTTTGCAGCAGCTTCTGTATCAGGCATATAAAACGCGTTATTTTGGATTTCTTTTTCATCAAAAGAAGAGACAGAAACAGGTCCTATGGAGCGTGTATATGTACAGAAAGTGATACCAAGCTCTCTTAAAAGTTTTGCCGCAATGGCTCCGGCAGCTACGCGGCCTGTTGTTTCACGGCCAGAGGAACGTCCTCCTCCGCGGTAATCCCGAAAGCCGTATTTCTGGTCGTATGTATAATCTGCGTGTCCCGGGCGGTAGGAATAGGCAATATTGCCATAATCTCTGGAGCGCTGGTCTGTATTTCGGACCATGAGAGAAATCGGTGTTCCTGTTGTCTTTCCCTCAAAAACGCCGGAGAGGATTTCTACTTCGTCTCCCTCTTTTCGGGTGGTGGTGTAGCGGCTCTGTCCGGGACGTCTTCTGTCAAGAAATGCCTGAATGTCTTTTTCTTCCAGAGAAAGACCGGCAGGACAGCCGTCCACTACTGCGCCCAGGGCTTTTCCGTGAGATTCTCCCCAGGTTGTGACTGTAAATTTTTTTCCAAATGATGACTGACTCATGGGAACTCCTTTCTTTTCTTCTGTAAATAAATTTCCGGATTCTTGTTCGGATTTATGGAGATATTATATCGGAGTGTAAAAAGTTTGTAAAGGGCATTGTTTTAAGAGAAACCTTGATTTTTCGCGTTTTTCCTTATTTTATGCGGTTTTCCGGGTTCGGGATATTTGTTTTTATCAAGTCTTATAATGAGATAAAACGGGACGATTAGTCACAGTTAGTCACAAATCCGGAAGCTGTATTTTTTCAATCTCGGTTCTTAAATCTTCAAGGGAACGGTGTCCGTAAACGGCATTTGTCAAATCATTCCCGAAAGAGTGACCGAGAAGACGTTTTCTGTCGTTTTCATTTACCTGATACTTTTCGCAGAGCATAGAAAAGGTATGTCTGCAGTCATGCGGAGTATGTCTTTCGATTCCTACACTGGAAAGAAAAGGATACAGGTGTTTGCGGAAAGTATCTTCTGTGGTAGTCAATAATCCCTCATCTCTTTTTAATCGCCTCTCTACAAGTTCCTGTATTCCAGAATGAATGGGAACCATTCTGTTTTTTCCGGATTCTGTTTTTACTCCTCCGAGAAAATACTTTTCTTCAAGAAAAACCTGCATGGTTCGATATGCCTTGATACGATAACCGGAATAGCACATAATCAGAAGAAATTCTGCTACAGGATGCGCTTTGTTTTCCCATAAAATTTTTAATTCTTCTTCGCTGAAAGGCACGCCATGTTCACTGTCATCTGGACGGTTTGCTTTCAAGTGGACTGTTTTATCTTCCTCTATGTATTCATACATTACAGCAAACTTACTCATTTGCTTCATGAGAGTGACCATCCAGTTTGCGCTGCCGTATCTTTCAGCTTTCGTATCTACTGTACTTTGGAAATCGCGGTACTTTAAATCTGTAAAAATACGATTGTGAAGAGGCTCACATTTCTTATATGCTGCCTGCAGACCTCTGCGCAGCCCATCGGAAAACTCTCTTGTTTTATTTTCTTCAAATTTCCATCTGTAAAATTTTTGGTATATATCGGAAAAAGTAAGTTCTCGGATTTCCGGATGCTTATCCTCAACACCTTTAATGGTAGAATAATCTGCCACAATGCGCTGAATTAATACATCTGCATCAAGAGTATTTTTGACTTCCAGCTCCTTTTCCATTCCTGGCGCATAGGAGCCTGCCTTATATGCTGTAAGAACCGTGAAGCCTTTTACCCAGTCATCGACATAGCAGAGGGCAGCAGGACGCTGTATGCGTCCCAGAGCATCTGCAACAGCAGGAGGGTGGACAGCGTAGCAGTTTCGCCTGCCAGATCCCAGGTATCGGATAGTACCAAATCCGGAAGGGAGTTTTGGGTATTTCTTTCTTTTTTTCTTCGGCATTTTACCATCTCCTTAAAAATGAGTATAAAAATAACAGCCGGCAGGAACAAAGGTTCCGCTTGCGATGGCTGTCCGAAGATGATACAATATTCTTGCACGAAAAATATACGTACATCTCCGGATGTAGAGCCGTCTCTGTGTTAGCAGCACAGGGGCGGTTTTTATTATTTACAACATTTTTTGCAAGGTGTATAGCCTTGAGATATTGCTTCTTTGAGGTCTAAACTTTGTGTGTTTAAAATTCCACTACAATGCTTATTTCTGTGATATTTCTTGCTTTTACCTGTAATCCAAACATTATCACTTACTGTAATATTAACATTTAAAATTTGCCCTAAATATGTAATATCTTCAGGAAACGCATTACAATGGCGATTTAGTTCTTCTGTAAGAGATTTGTTTAGTATTTCGTATGGTGCCTGATAGTCAAAAAAACTTAATAAAAACAACAACAGGCTGAATCCGTGCAAGTTGTGCGTAAAACGCAATTTGCTGTTGCATTCATAGTTATACACACGTCCACCGTGGGCGGCTAAATTTCTGTATTCTAAACAGATAAAAAGAGTATCTGTCATTAATTTAGGTAAAGCAGAATCAGGAATTTCTTGACTATTAACAGAATACAAATGTTGGACCATTTTTTGTTGTTCAGTTGGTTTAAATTGGTGGATAAAATTTACTATTGTGCTAAAATAAATGCTTTTAAAAAGTATCCACGGAGGAACAATACCATAAACAGTAGAATAATGAGCAATAGGATTTTTATCTGTTTGGAGGGTTTTTCTCATAGTTTCCAAAATTCCAGAAAGATTGAAACGACTTTTACGTTTAGATTTATCTCTATAGTTTTTAAACTGTAAATAGTCATTCTGATGGATTCCAAAGGAAGAAGCTACAACATCTGCAGCAGCTTCTTTTATATGTTCCTCTAAATCAAGCATTGCCCCCATAACTGCATTACGTAAATTTTTATCTAAAGTGTATAATGATTGTATTTGCTCAAAAGAGATTCCAGATCGATATACTTTTTTTTCGTTCGAAATGAGAGTATAAGGTTCTCGGTAACTTTTGATAAGATTCGAATATCCACATTGTCGCAATTGTTCCTTAGCGTATATCTCATTGTGAATAATCATGTTTTGCGATTTTAGTTTTTCTATTTGTTCACTTGGAGTAGTGTATTTAATTTCATCCATAGAGTTTCTCCTATAAATGCAAAAAGAGTCTTGGAATACAATTCCAAGACTCTATCTGCGACCGGACACCAGTCATTCACTAATTCACTTAGCATTATATCATATGCAGAAATCTTGTCAAGTATTCAAGTGTTAAAAAAGCATAATTAAGTGCTATAAAATTTTCAATGTGTTCCCCGGTCGAAGCCGGGGAGAGTAAAGTTAATCCTTTTTCATTTTAGCAAATCCTACGTATGACAGAATCATTTCGATAATAACGAACATAAAATACATCGGGAACAGAATGAGTGCTACAGTGTAAAGAATAGCACCTGTTAAAGCGAAACCACGTTTTTTCATGAACAGTCCGAGTGCATTAAAGATAACTGCAAGAGCGGTACAAATTAAGTGTGGCATGACAAGCACAATGGCAATACCAGATCCGATTTGCTCGGCTGTGTCTGCGCCGCTTCCGGCTGCTCCCGTCCAATATGTAATGCTGTATATCAGATAAGCTACACCGATAATAAGTGATACAAGTAATAATTTGCTGAGTTTTTTCTTTTCCATCTTAAAGTCCTCTTTTCTAAAAAATATGTATGCTTAATTTGAAGCGTTCGTCATATCTATCATTGACTTAAATGCTGGATTGCATAGTCAGCTTCTTCTGCAGTAAACTGTTCGCCATATTCAGAGGTAAGTTGTTCGCGAATGGCTTCAGGGGACATATTCATATCTGACTGGTAGCTTTCTGCCTTTGCTAAAGCGTTTGCATTCCAGTCAGCCTGTATATTATCAATAGCATATTGCGCCGCTTCGGCGGAGAACTGCTCACCATATTCAGATGTAAGCTGGTCATAAAGTCTTTGTTTAGACATGTGCATTGTTTTGTTGTAGCTTTCAGCTTTTGCCAATGCAGAATGGTATTCAGTGGGTATATCATCAGGTAAAGATTTCTCCGAACTAGATTCGCTTGAAACTGCTTCTTGCGATCCGTCATAGTCAGGATTTAATAACTTTCCATTTTCATCAAACCATATATGATGAGAGCTGCTCATATCGGCGCAATCGACAATATGAGTAAAAAACGGGACTTTAGAAGCATAACCAGTTAAAAAAATGTAGTTGTAATCGAACCAATCATTTTTGGCCATTTCATGAAAAGTTTCGCCTATAACCCCGGCATCATCTAAGTTTTCATAAGTCGCGTACAGTATTTTCCCGTCTGTATTCTGTGTTTCCGAAAAGCTGATTTTGTCAACAATGTCCGCGAATTGACTTTCGACTTGCTCTAACGCGCTGCTTTTTTCGGCAAAAACAAGCGAAGTTGAAGAGAAAGTCATGATTCCTGCAATAAGTAAAGCTGCAAATCTCTTTCTCATTTCTTTTTCCTCCTAAAAATGTTTTTATTAAAACGCATTGCTGCGGTTTAATCATTATCCTATCCGCATGACAGCCAGACACGGAATAAAATACAAAATATAATTATCCACGGAAGCAAAGCGCCCGTATCGTGATCGGTAGCAATCAATAGCGGATTGCAGATATTCTTCTGTCACGTCCAAATACTCAGCCATCTCGTACAGTGTCCGGCATCCATGCTCGTAGGCTCGGATAATCCCGGTTAGTCCGATTTTTAAATTGTAGCCATAAAGTCTTGCACGGTATTCCTGTTTTTGATTCGCAACACTCGACTGGTCAAGGATATTTCCGTAAGTGGTTAAATAGTGTCCGAGCTCCTCAGCCAGCACACAGGCTTTTTCTACTTGTGTCGGTATGTCTTTACGGATAGCAATTTTATTATTAAAAATCCGTCCGTCGCCAGATTGCAGGGGCTTTTCTTTTACAATTAGCCCCATACTATCAGCTTCTTTCAGTAATTCTTCGTAGGTCAATTAAATCTCACTCCCATTCGGAATCATCGTTCATGATGTCATCGTCATGTTTTTTCATTTCTTCTGTCACGTCTATGTCGGTACGGTCATGAGCGGCAGCTAATAGCTGAGTAGTGAGTGACTCGTTATTCTCACGTTTTTTACGAAAAACCTCTTCGTACTCTTTGCAAATAATAGAATCAATAGTTGCTTTTGCATAAGTATCTATTCGACTTTTTATATCAGTCAATGTATCAGGGGTTATTTTAATAAAACCATTACCATATTTATTGGAGTATTCGATACGGGAATCAGAACCTGAGGTATCTTTTGCGATATAGTACCCTATACTCTCCATATATCTAAAAAATGCAGTTTCTGACGAAATCAGTAAATCTATAGTAACATTTCCGTTTTGTTTTAATGCCTCGTAGCGTGGTAAAAGTTCGTAATCATATAATCCAGCAATGGTTTGTCCAAAAGCGTTTTTTATAGTAAAAAAATTATCATCATAACTTTCACAACATAATGAATATTTTTTTGCTTGAAGTATTTTTTCTATATCAGCTAATGCAGCATCGCGTTTCGCAATGGTGGTATCTTCACAATCGTTTTGTTCCATAGGGACGTCATATCCTGCTAACCATGCAGGATTTACCTGTACTGATTGAGCAATAGCTTGTAATACAGGAAGCTTTGGTCTCCGAATTAAGCCGTTTTCATATCTTTGTATCGTGGATTTTGCCACACCAATTTCATGGGCAATATCATCCAAAGTATAATTTCTTAGTGTTCGGGCCTGCTTAATTCTATTTCCAATTTCATGTACATTCATATTGTTCACCTCCTTCTTAAACTATATCACATTGAATTGCGTAGTGCAATACATTGAATTAAAATAAATAAAAAAAATTGCACAATGCTATTGACATATTTGTTGCGCAATGCTACAATCTTGGAAAGAAAGAGAGGTGATGGTGTTGATAAATACGAGTAAGATTAAAGGAAGACTTGCTGAAAAAGGATTGACGCAAAAGGATGTGGCTGCTGCATTAGGGATTGCGCAACCTACAGCAAATCAGAAGATCAACAATACTCGTCCCATGGACTTAGATGAGGCTGAAAAATTAGCTGTTTTGTTGTGTATTAAGCCTGAAGAGTTTCAAGTTTATTTTTTTATCTAATCGTTGCATAGTGCAACAAAAAATAAAAGAAAGTGGTGAAGTGATGAATAGCGTAGAAAAGGAAAAATTAAAACAGGAAATTTTAGAAGAGCTGAGAGCTGAAAAATTAAAAAAAGAAGTTCCGGGACTTGCTGCAATAAAGAAAGAATGGTTTAACGGGCCAGATAGAAAATATAGATGGAGTGATTCTTCAATGTATGATTTGTTTGGCAATGATCAGCATCGAGTTTGGGATAATGTTAGGCAATTAACCAGAGTTATTTTTAATGTACCATATCAAACCAGTTTGCTAGCGTTAAATCAGGAAGAAGTAGCGCGAGTAGCAGATATATTATGCGAAACAATTGCCAACCTAAGAATTGAGATTTTGGTAGGAGGAAAGCCATGAACGATTTAAGAAAAACAACAATTACAACTTTGGAAGTGGCAGAGATGATGGAAACAGAGCACTGGAAATTATTAAGGAAGCTTGACGGAGATAAGAAATCTGCGGGCATCATCAAAATTTTAACTGACAACAATTTCGTGGTGAGTGATTATTTCATTCCTTCTGCATATCGCGATGCCAGTGGCAAAGAGAACAAGTGTTACCAGGTCACAAAGCTTGGCTGCGACTTTTTGGCAAACAAATCCACCGGAGAAAAAGGTGTAATCTTTACTGCCAGATATGTTCGCAGGTTTTATGAAATGGAACACCAGATAAAACAGATTCCTTTAACGGAACACCCAGGAGAGGTAGCTAATCTGATTAAAGTCCTTTCCAATCGAATGGATAAACAGGGAAGTGTTCCTTACAGGGTTGCCGAGATGGCGCAGAAAATTTGCGAACAGTATGGAATTCAGTTGCCGGAAGATTTTGTAAAAGCACCTGATTATGAACAGATGGAACTGTTGCTGTAAATAAGGAGATTAGAAGGGGGAGGTGACAAGATGCCAAAAGTCAATTTAAACAGAGACGCACCATTAAACGATGCAGCGAAGCAAATATACCAATACCTGCAGGCACAGACGGGTGTATAAAAGCTTATCAAGATGATGGGTTACGGTCAGACCACCCACTGCAAGCGGAAAAAGCACCCGGAGGATTTGACGCTGGAACAGCTCAGAATCATTTACAAAGAAGCACATCTTACAGATGAGGAATTTATGAGGATGGTCAGAATAGAATCCGACCGGAACGAAAGTAGATTTTGAAAGGAGGCAATAAGGAATGAAACGTAATGCGATTTTATCCGTCATTATCGGAGCACTAGCTACGTACCTTCCATTCTGGGAGTGGACAGATACCCTTGCCCAGGCTACAGGAGCCGGCGCAATTGCTATAGTAGCGTTTTACATACTATTGGCGACAGAAAAAGCCCCAGGAGCGGCAACTCACTAAGGGGCTAAAAATAATAAGAACAGCCTTATTGTAAGGCAGAATGAAAGGAAAATCAAGAATGAGTATGAAGATTAATCAACTTGAAATTGAAAATGTCAAGCGAATCAAAGCTGTAAAGGTGGAGCCAAAACAGAACGGTTTGACTATCATCGGTGGAAACAACAAACAAGGAAAAACCTCTGTACTGGATGCAATTGCATGGGCACTTGGCGGAGATAAATTCAAACCGTCACAAGCGGAGCGAGAAGGCTCAATAATTCCACCCACTTTGCATATCGTTATGAATAACGGGCTTGTTGTAGAGCGCAAAGGAAAGAATAGCGCCTTAAAAGTCACAGACCCATCAGGAAAGAAAGCAGGACAGCAGCTTTTAAATGAGTTCGTAAATAACTTTGCATTGGATCTTCCTAAGTTTATGGAAGCATCCGGGAAAGAAAAAGCACAGGTTCTCCTACAGATTATCGGAGTAGGGGATAAGCTGATGGAATTGGAAAAAGAGGAAAAAGAGCTGTATCAGGAGCGGTTATATGTTGGACGCACTGCTGACCAAAAAGAAAAATTTGCAAAAGAGCAGCCGTATTTTCCAGAGGTTCCGAAAGACCTGATTTCTCCTTCTGATTTGATACGGCAGCAGCAGGAAATCCTTGCAAAAAACGGAGAGAACCAGAGGAAACGGGAGTATCTCCATCAGATGGAACAGGAGTATCAAAAAATCAATGATAAGCTCTCTGAGTTTTTAGTAAAGCAGAGAGAAATCGAAGAAGATTTAAGAATTGCCCGATTGTCCGCCGTGGACTTGCAGGATGAATCTACCGCTGAACTGGAAAAGAACATTGCGAATATTGAAGAAATCAACCGGAAAGTTAGGGCAAATCTTGACAAGGAAAAAGCAGAAGACGATGCGAAGACCTACAGAAATGAATACAACGATCTGACAGCTAAGATTTCTGATGTAAGAAACAAAAAAACAGACCTTTTAAATTCCGCAGAGCTTCCACTTCCAGATTTATCTGTGATGGATGGAGAGCTGGTATACGAAGGGCAGAAATGGGACAACATGTCCGGAGCTGACAGAATGAAAGTCGCTACAGCTATCGTGCGAAAATTGAATCCGAATTGTGGATTCGTGCTCCTGGATAAACTGGAACAGATGGACATGAAGACTTTGCAAGAGTTCGGTACATGGCTGGAAGCAGAGGGATTGCAGGCCATTGCCACCAGAGTGAGTACAGGAGAAGAATGCAGCATCATTATTGAAGATGGTTATGTAGTGGGTCAGGAACATGATCCAGAACCGAAAAAAACTTGGAAGGCAGGTGCATTTTAAATGGAGATTATCAGAGGAAAAATTCCTTGTGCAAAAAAAGTTGTTATTTACGGTCCGGAAGGAATCGGGAAATCCACATTTGCAAGTGGATTCCCGGAACCGGTATTTATTGACACAGAAGGAAGTACCAATTCTATGGACGTAGCCAGATTACCTAAACCAACGTCATGGCAGATGATTTTAGATCAGATTGCATACATAAAAAACCACCCAGATATTTGCAAGACGTTGGTGATTGATACCATCGACTGGGCGGAAGCCATGTGCGTGCAGAGTATCTGCGACAAGCATCAGAAAAAGGGCATTGAGGACTTCGGATACGGAAATGGATATGTCTATGTAAAAGAAGAGATGGGACGTTTTTTGAACAGGCTTACAGAAGTGGTGGAAGCTGGTGTGAATGTAGTGCTTACTGCGCATGCGCAGATCCGGAAATTCGAGCAGCCAGATGAAATGGGGGCTTATGACCGCTGGGAGCTGAAGCTTGGGAAAAAGACCAGTTCCCAGACCTCTCCTCTTATTAAAGAGTGGGCGGATATGCTTTTGTTTGCAAATTACAAAACTATATCCGTTGCGACGGATGACAAAGGCAAGAAATTCAAGGCACAGGGCGGAACCAGAGTGATGTATACTGCACATCATGCTTGTTGGGATGCAAAAAACCGGTATGGACTGCCGGAAGAAGTTCCATTTGAATATAGCTCCGTTGCGCGCATCATAGAGGAACGTCCCAGTAACCGTCAGACACGAAAAGAAACAGTGTCAGAGCAGAGCATACCGGAGTCTGAAGAAGAAACTCCGAAACCGGAACCTGTACCGACAGATGCTGGACCGCAGATGAGTTTACCATTAGAAGAGCAGAAAAATAATTTTCCGACTCAAGATCCAGAGATCCCCAAACCTCTCCGTGATCTGATGGAAGCAAATCATGTAGATGAATGGGACATTCAGGCTGTGGTTGCTGCAAGAGGATATTATCCGGAAGATGTCAAAATCAGAGATTACGATGCAGACTTTATCAATGGCTGTCTGATCGGAGCATGGGAGCAGGTCTTTGGCATGGTCAAAGAAATGAAAGAGAAACAGGAAATACCATTTAATTAAAAAGGAGAAATAAGATATGTCAACAGAAGGAAGAGAATTTAGCTGGGACGATACAATTAAAGAAGACGGACAGAATTTCGAACCGTTACCAGAAGGAGATTATAATGTAACAGTAGAGAAGTTTGAAAGAAGCAGATCTACAGGGGGTGGAAAGCTTCCGTCATGCAATATGGCAGTGGTGTATTTTATTGTGCATGGTCATGACAGGGACATTACGATCCGGGAAAATTATGTGCTTCACAGCTCACTTGAATGGAAATTATCAGAGCTGTTCCGTGGTGTTGGATTAAAAAAAGAAGGCGAAGAGCTGAGAATGAACTGGGGCGCACTGCCAGGGCTGACTGCGAAAGCAAAGGTTGGGCAGAAGCCAGGGAAAAAAGATCCAACGAAAATGTACAACTACATCGGCAAGCTGTATCCAAAAGATGCGAATAAACCAGCTTTTAATGCCGGTTCATTTTAAAAAGAGGGAAATGTGATGGAATTAAGACCATATCAACAAGAAGCAAAAGATGCGGTCTTTGAACAGTGGGACAACGGCATCAGGAAAACGCTCCTGGTGCTGCCAACTGGCTGCGGCAAGACCATTGTATTTGCAAAAGTAACAGAGGATTGCGTGCGAAAAGGAGAAAGAGTGTTGATTCTGGCACACAGGGGAGAACTTCTGGATCAGGCAGCAGATAAATTAAAAAAGACAACAGGGTTAAACAGTGCCATAGAAAAGGCGGAGAGCTCCTGTCTGGGAAGTTGGTTTCGTGTTGTGGTTGGTTCTGTGCAGACCTTAATGAGAGAGAAACGCCTTGGACAATTTCCGGAAGATTATTTTAATACAATCATCATAGACGAGGCACATCATTGCATCTCAGACAGTTATCAAAAAGTATTAAAACACTTTCCGGAGGCTCATGTTCTCGGTGTGACTGCAACACCAGACCGTGGGGACATGCGGAATTTAGGGCAATATTTTGAATCCCTGGCTTATGAATATACCCTTCCGAAAGCCATCAAAGAAGGATATTTAACTCCGATAAAAGCACTTACAATCCCACTGAAGATTGACATGAGCGGTGTTTCTGTGCAGGCTGGAGATTTTAAGGCGAGTGACATCGGAACCGCACTGGATCCGTATCTGGAAGGAATCGCACAGGAAATGCAAAAATATTGTGCAGATAAAAAGACAGTCGTATTTCTTCCATTGGTAAAGACCAGCCAGAAATTCCGTGATGTTTTGAATAATTATGGATTTCAGGCTGCAGAGGTAAATGGAGACAGCCAGGACAGAGCTGAAATCCTTTCAGACTTTGAATCAGGAAAATACAACGTACTCTGTAACAGTATGTTGCTTACAGAAGGCTGGGACTGCCCATCGGTGGATTGCGTGGTGGTATTAAGACCTACAAAAGTACGCGGCTTGTATTGCCAGATGGTGGGACGCGGAACAAGACTGTCGCCTGGAAAAGAGCATTTATTATTATTGGATTTTTTATGGCATACAGAACGACACGAGCTGTGCCATCCTGCAAGTTTGATTTGCGATAACGAGGAAGTAGCCCAGAAAATGACGGAAAATCTGGAGGAAGCAGCGGGCTGTCCAGTAGATATTGAGGAAGCAGAGAAGACTGCTTCCGAGGACGTAGTGGCGCAGAGAGAAGAAGCCCTTGCGAAGCAGCTTGCGGAAATGAAGAGGAGAAAGAAAAAGCTTGTAGACCCGCTGCAGTTTGAAATGAGTATCCAAGCAGAAGACCTTTCCGGATATGTCCCGGCATTCGGTTGGGAGATGGGACCGCCGTCAGATAAACAAAAAGCTACACTTGAAAAGCTGGGAATCCTCCCAGATCAGATTGAAAATGCCGGTAAGGCAGCGAAACTTCTTGACCGGTTAGATAAGAGAAGAAATGAAGGATTGACGACACCGAAACAGATTCGTTTCCTGGAAGGCAGGGGCTTCCAGCATGTGGGGACCTGGCAGTTTGATGCGGCAAAAAAACTGATTGACCGCATTGCTGCAAATGGCTGGAGGATTCCTTCTGATATTATTCCACAGGAATACAAAGGAGCATAAAATATGGAGCAGAAAACGAGCCTGACAGAAATAATTGATTATATAGATCCCGGAACCCTAAATTATCAAGAGTGGGTAAATGTTGGCATGGCGCTTAAACAGGAAGGCTATTCTGTGAATGTATGGGATATGTGGAGCCGCCGAGATATTGGACGATACCACCAAGGGGAATGCGCGCGAAAATGGAATTCTTTTTCAGGCTCATCTTCTCCTGTGACGGGAGGGACGATTGTACAAATGGCAATGGATCGCGGCTGGATTCCGGACCGCGGACATGAGCTAGATTGGAACGACACCATTCAAAGAGATTCTGACCGTGTCGTGGTGGATCAGAACTGGATTGAGGGGAAAGAAGTCTATGAACCAAAAGACTGGAATCCCGTAGACCATCTCGTAAAGTATTTGGAAACCTTATTTGAAGCTGAGGAAAATGTAGGATATGTTACAGGAAGCTGGGAAAAGACGGATGAAAAAGGCACACGATGGCTGCCGCAAAAAGGCAGCTGGGACCGTACAGCAGGGCAACTGATTGAGCAGCTAAACCAGTGCAACGGGGATATTGGGGCAGTTCTGGGAGATTATAACCCGGAAGCAGGCGCATGGATCCGCTTTAATCCATTGGATGGAAATGGCTGCAAAAATGAAAATGTAACGGAATATCGGTATGCGCTTGTGGAATCTGATTCCACAGATATTGCACACCAGAACGCGATTCTTCGTGAATTGGAACTTCCGATTGCCTGTCTGGTGCATTCCGGAAAGAAAAGCCTTCATGCCATTGTAAAAGTGGACGCTGCGGATTATACGGAATATAGGAAGCGCGTAGATTACCTGTATGACGTTTGTCAGAAAAACGGAATTGATGTGGATACGCAGAACAGAAATCCTTCCAGATTGTCCAGAATGCCTGGCATTATCCGAAATGGAAAGAAACAGTTTCTTGTGGACACCAATATTGGAAAAGCCTCCTGGAATGAATGGTATGAATGGATTGAAGGAATTAACGATGACCTTCCAGACCCCGAAGGATTGGAAAGTGTTTGGAACAATCTTCCTGAACTTGCTCCATGCTTAATTGATGGTGTTTTAAGGAAAGGACATAAAATGCTGATTGCAGGACCGTCAAAGGCAGGAAAGTCCTTCTTACTCATCGAATTATGTATTTGCATTGCGGAAGGAAAAAAGTGGCTTAATTGGGAATGTGCACAGGGCAAAGTCTTATATGTCAATCTAGAGCTTGACCGTGCGAGCTGCTTACATAGATTTAAAGATGTATACGGAGCAATGGGGATTAATCCGGAGCATCTGGGTAGTATTGACATTTGGAATCTTCGCGGAAAGTCTGTACCAATGGATAAATTGGCGCCAAAGCTTATCAGAAGGGCAGCTAAAAAAAGCTATACAGCAATTATTATTGACCCGATTTATAAGGTTATTACCGGTGACGAAAACAGCGCAGACCAGATGGCTAATTTCTGCAATCAGTTTGACCTTGTGTGTACGGAGTTAAACAGTGCCGTGATTTATTGTCACCATCATTCAAAAGGCAGCCAGGGAGGGAAGAAGTCTATGGATAGAGCTTCTGGTTCTGGTGTGTTTGCCCGAGATCCTGACGCTCTTCTGGATTTGATAGAGCTGGAACCAACAGAGGCTCTTATGAAACAGCAGGAAAATAATGCAATTTGCGCAGCATGCAAATCTTATCTGGACGCTCATTACAAGTGGGAAGATGACTTGTCTCAAGATGATTTACTGAGCAGCAAACAGATGATTTCGTATTGCGAAGCCCATTTGGACAAATGGCAGATGAGAAGACTAAACGAACAAATTGAGGACGCAAAAAAGGCTGCGAAGGCAAAAACAGCATGGAGAATTGAAGGTACCTTGCGAGAGTTCCCAAAGTTTGAGCCAGTGAATTCATGGTTTCAGTATCCTGTTCACAGGCTGGACGAAGTGGGTGTCTTATCTGATTTGCAAGCAGATGCTGAGAAGCCAGCTTATCAACGCGGAAAGGAAGCCAGAAAGAAACAAGGGGCACAGCAAAGAGAGAAAAAACAAGCAAAATACAATATGGCTATTGAGAATTTTCGATTCGAAAATGAGGATAAATACCCAACCGTAAAGGAACTGTATGAGCGAATAAAGAGTGATTCAGAAGCTGTTGGGGAAAAATATCCGGCCGAGAAAACAGTTAGAAATTCACTTAGCGATCTGGGATATATGATCGAAAAAGAGACCGGCCGCATTTGCCCGACACCTTAAAACGGGCAGGTCGCGGGCAAATGCCCGACACCTTAAAATATAAGGTGCTGGGAATCGGGCAACATATATGCCCGGCACCTATATATACTACGTATATATATTCGGGAATCGGGCAAGCCCTATGTACGGGTATTCCCACCCTAAAGTGTGGGGCGATTGAGTACGCCCCCACAACGGGTTAGGAGAATGCCCGCCCAGTACAGTCGCGCAGGAAAGGAAAAAGAGGAGGAAGATAAAATGATTGAATTTTTTATGTCGATGGAGCCGCCAACTGCAACGGCTCAAGAGCATAAAGTAACAGTGGTTAATGGCAAGCCTGTTTTTTATGATCCGCCGGAAGTAAAAAATGCAAAACTGAAATTGTGTGGTCATCTGGCAAAGTATAAACCGAGAAAAAGAATTGAGACCGGTTGTCGGTTGTTTACAAAGTGGTGCTTTAAAAATGACGGAAAACATCAAGACGGGGAATACCGGATTACGAAGCCTGACACAGATAATCTTCAGAAAATGTTAAAGGACTGCATGACAATGTGCGGATTTTGGAAAGATGATTGTCTGGTGGTATCGGAGGTCACGGAAAAATTTTGGGCGGACGTTCCGGGGATTTATATCCGGATTGAAGAGTTATGATTAGCAGAGAAGAACGCAAAAAGCTTTGGGAGCTGTATCCGGAAGTCAGAGCGCTGTTTGAAGAGTTTAATTATACTCTTCTGGAAGACGAGTCAGCTTGGAAAAGAGTAGTGGATAAATGCCACGAAATCAGGAAGAAATATCCAGAAGGGAAACTTATTGAAATAGCTCTTTCGGATGCAGCTTATGAGCTTGAAAAAATCGCCAAGAAAAGAGGCAGGAGATATGAGTAACAAACTAAAAAAAAGCATCTTCCAAGTCCAGATTACCATTTGCCAACCGACAGTACATGTAAATGATAATTGGATTCCGGTAAGCGAGAGACTGCCGGAAGTGCCAGAAGGAACGGAGGATGCTGATTGTCCAGAATTTAATGTTACGATTAAAGGAGCTGACAAAGCTACGACGCTGAAATATTCACCAGATGGAACATGGTTTGATGATTTTGGGGAGGTCTATAATGTGGAAGCCTGGAAACCACTTCCAGAACCGTACAAAGGAGGAGAATAATGGATACACAGAAAGCAATAGAGTATTTCTCAGGCAAATTAGAACGTACTTTAAGCAACCGGAGAAGGAAAGCCTATGAAGCTGCTTTGGAGGCACTGGAGAAGCAGAACGCGAAAGCAGTCAGCGAAATCTGTGGAGCATTCGGAGAAACTGTAGAATGCCCGGAATGCGGAACGGGGTTAAACGATGGAGATGTATTCGCCGGGCATTGTAAATGGTGCGGGCAGAAGATTAAGCGGGAGGAGAGAGACTTGTGAGAAAGAAGAAATTATGGAGTGAAATGACAGAAGCAGAAGTCAACGCTCTAAAGCGTAAACAGTGTAAGAAGTGTGTATATTTTACGAAATCACAAACAAGCAGCGTAGTATCTGGTATATGCGAATATTTAGCCATGGAAGGACACAGGCGTGGATGCAGCCCACTTGATTGCGTAGAGCGTGGAATTTTTAAGCCAAAGAAAAAGAGGTGAGAAGAATGGGATATAGAAACAGCGAAGGCTATAGTGACCCGACAGCAGGCAGAGCGATAAGCAAAGCCGATAGGATGCCGACACATGTGTACAACGCTTATAAAATCCTGAATGAGGTAGCTGGACTGATGGGATTAGAAGTAACAGCAGTGAGAGACCGAAGAACAAAGCAGGAATGGAAGAGGTGATGCCAGTGGAATTATCAATCCAGGAAGAAAATGAAAAGAAAAAGGAATATCTACGTTCTTACCGGAAAGCACTTCGGAGGGAAGAAAGGATTCTTGATGAAATTCAGGAGCTGCGAATGAACAAGATGTTTCCTTCCGCTGTGAACGATGGAATGCCACGGGGTAGTGAGCAGTCTGATTTATCGAATTATATCGTTAAGCTGGACGAGATGATTGAAGAACTGAAGAATGAGAGACTGGAGCGGGCAAAATTAAGGCAGAGGATAGAAAGAGATATTCGAGCACTGGATAATGAGGATGAGCAGGAGGTGTTGAGACTTCGGTACATAAAAGGATTGAAATGGGAAGAAGTAGCTGTTGAAATGGGATATGCTTGGGCTCAGATACATAGAATTCATTCGTCGGCACTGAAAAATTTAAAGATGATACATAATGATATTAAGTAATATGTTATAGTATAAATGGATTTGAATGAATCTCATTGAACTCCTTCGTATGAATAAACGACTGTCAGGTGTCACAGCCTGGCAGTCAAATCAGGCTCATACGGTATCGCCTTTGCGAAAGCATAGAGACCGTACCCCACGAAAATATATCTCAGAAAAGGGCTCTGCAGAAATGCGGGGTTCTTTTTGTACGGACCTTTAGCTCAGTTGGTTAGAGCACCCGGCTCATAACCGGTCGGTCCTGGGTTCGAGTCCCAGAAGGTCCATTTGATTAGAGGAGGCAGCAGTTGCTGTCTCTTTTTTGTATAAAAGAAAGAAGGTGAACCTGAGTGACAAAGAAACAGAAACGATTTGCAGAAGAATATTTGATTGATTTGAACGCCACCCAGGCAGCCATAAGAGCGGGTTACAGTCCGGGAACAGCAAAATCTATCGGAAGTGAAAACCTGACAAAACCTGACATCCAGACGCATATAGCAAAGAAAATGGCTGAACGTAGTAAACGGACAGGGGTTAATGCTGATAGGGTAGTAATGGAACTGGCAAAGATTGCTTTCGTAAATGCCAGCGACGTGATAGATGCCGATACGGCGACACTGAAGCCGGATGCAGCTCCTGAGGACACCGCTGCTATTCAGTCGGTGAAGGTAAAAACCTTTGGTGAGGATGGATTGGAACGTGAAATCAAGATGGCTGACAAATTAAAAGCCTTGGAACTGTTGGGTAAACATCTCGGCATGTTTAAAGACAAGATAGAGGTATCTGGACTGCAGGAAGAAAAAACCAAGCTTGATAATATTCTTCAGCAGATGCGGGGAGGTGGTTAAGCTTCATGAGTTCTGAAAGACTGATACTATCAGAGAAATACAAAGCCTTCCTGAAATGCAATGCTCCGGTCGAGTTCCTTGAAGGGACTACGGCAGCAGGAAAAACCACAGTAGGCTTATTTAAGTTTATGTTAAAAGTGGCTGAGAGCCCCAAAAAGCTCCACATCATTGCCGCCAAAGATACCGGTACTGCAGAAAAGAATATCATTAACAAAGACCTGGGAATTATTGACGATTTTGGTGCGCTCACGGAATACAACGGCAACGGAACTAAAGATGATAAAATCCCGCATATTTTATTCCATACCTCCGGAGGAGATAAAGTTGTATACGTGATGGGATATGGAGACAAAAAGAAGTGGCAGAAAGCCCTCGGCGGTCAGTATGGCTGCCTGTATATAGACGAGATTAACACAGCAGATATAGATTTCGTCCGGGAATCTGCCATGCGTTGTGATTATCTCATGGCAACCCTGAATCCGGATGATCCAAACCTGGACGTATATAAAGAATATATCAACTGTTCCAGACCGCTTCCAGAATGGGAAAACGAAACACCGAAAGAAATTAAAGATGAGCTGAAAGAAGAACCAAAACCCGGTTGGGTCCATTGGTTCTTTTCTTTTAAAGACAACGCAGGACTGCCGAAAGAGAAGCTGGATAAAATCATCCAGAACACACCCAAAGGGACTAAAATCTGGAAAAATAAGATTGAAGGTTTAAGAGGAAAAGCCACAGGGTTGGTATTCTCTAATTTTGACCGCAAGCATCATGTAAAGACCAAAGAGTGGGCAAAACAGTTTCTTCGCAGCTCCGGAGGAAAAGAGTTTTTTATGTATTTCTCCGCGGCAGTAGATACGTCCTATTCCCAGAAATCGCCGGATACCATAGCTATGTCATTTCTTGGGATTACAAACAAAGGACGCTGCATTGTCTTGTCCGAACGGGTATACAACAATGCGGAACTGGATAAACCCCTTGCCCCTTCTGATACGGTTCAGAATCTTGTGGACTTCCTGAACCGGAATAAAAAAGAATGGGGACTTGCCAGAAATGCGTTCCTCGACAATGCAGACCAGGCGACCATGCAGGAGTGGAATAAGTACAAACGCAGAAATGGATGTATTTACATGTTAAATGATGCCTGGAAACAGATGGAGATCATTGACCGTATCAATGCACAGTTAGGGTGGCTGACATACGATGAGGAGGCGGGAATCGAACCATGCTTTTATGTACTGGACACCTGTACTAATTATATTTCAGAGTTGGAACGCTATAGCTGGCAGGAAGATAAGGATAACACGCCGGAAGACAAGAACGACCATATGGTCAATTCTGTACAGTATTCGTGGATCCCTTATCAGAGTAAGATTTTCAGGAGTGAGAAAAAATGAACTGGATACAGAATTTTGTAAAAAAGATTTTTAAGATCAAACCGGCAAGGGAAAAGGAAGTTGTGATCATAGAGCCGCACACATATCTTGCCGATGTCATAAGGAATAAGCTGTGGTATCGGGGAAATAGTGCAGAATTGGAGCAGTTTTTTAAAAAGACTGCGAAATGGGATGCGGAGAAAGCCCGGTTCTGGGCAGCAGAGGCACAGGGCAGCGTAAGAAAGATACACAGCGGCATTGTATCCACTGTCATAGACCGTTATCGGGATATAGTGCTCGCGGATATGGATGGTATTTCCTTCGGGGAAGGGAAGAACGCCATAGAGGAACAGTGGCAAGAGATTTTTGAAAAAGGAAAGATCAACGAAGTGCTTGGAGAAGGCATTGCCGGAACCCTTGCATCCGGAGACGGCGCGTTTAAGATCACGACAGATGAATGCAGTCAGTATCCGATCGTGGAATTTTACGATGCGGAAAATGTGGATCTGGTTTACGTCCATTCCCGGTTAAAAGAAATCAAATTCTATACTTCTTACCAACAGAGAAACAAGGAGTTCCGATTAGAAGAAACGTATGGACATGGATATATCCGTTATAAGCTGTATGACGATTCCGGAAAAGAAACTTCCCTTAAGCTCCTCCCACAGACGGCGCACCTGATGGATGTAGGCATCGAAGGAGAACTGCTACTTGCAGTTCCGTTAAAAATCCTTCCTTCCGAAAAAAACAAGAACAGGGGGAAGGCTTTGTTTGACACAAAGACAGATGTTCTAGACGGACTGGATGAAGTGATCAGTCAGTGGATTGACGCCATAAGAATGGGACGTATTAAGAGATACATACCGGAAAACCTGATTCCCAGAGACCCGGATACCGGGGGGCTGTTACCGGCAAATCCGTTTGATAATGACTTTATTGCCATTGGGGATAATATGGGGGAAAAATCCAGTCATCAGGTAGAGATTTCCCAGCCGCAGATTTCCTACGAAGCATATGTAAACAGTTATATAAGCTTTTTGGATATGGTCCTGCAGGGGATCATGTCTCCATCCACACTGGGAATTGACCTGAAAAAGACAGACAACGCAGAATCCCAGAGAGAAAAGGAAAAAGTAACGCTTTATGTACGGAATAAAATTGTGGATGCCTTAAATGAGACGATTCCGGAACTGTGCCGGGCAATCTTACAGTGCTATGACCTTATGTGCCAGAGAGCACCGGGGGAATATGAACCGGCAGTAAAATTTGGGGAATATGCGTCCCCTGATTTCGGAACTACTGTAGATACCGTAGGAAAAGCGCGGCAATATGGTGTAATGAGTCTGGAAACCTCGGTGGAACAGCTTTATGGGGACACGTGGACGAAAGAAGAAAAAGAAGCGGAAATAGCACGTTTGAAAGAAGAACAGGGAATCGGTAAAGTGGAAGAGCCGGGCGTTAATCTGGATGCTGGCGGATTTAAAGTGGACACAGGAGGAGATGGGCTGAATGATGGTAAAAATAGGCGAAAAGATTTGGGAAGTGAGCCGAAAGAGGTATGAGAGCATTCTTGCGGTAGGAAAAGAACAGGTCCCTTTTGGCGTGTATGCGATTGAAAAAGACGGACAGGCAGAAATACGTCATGATCATTGCAAAAGCATTACTCAGCTCAAGGCACTGACCCGGCAGTTTAAAAGCCAGGGATTTAAGGTGTATGCGAACGGGAGGTAGTCCTATTGCCTAAAATAAATAATGAATATGACATTGGAAAAGCGTTTGAAGCTATTGAAAACGAATTGATCACTTCTATGATGCGGAATATGCGCAGCCATAAGGAAGAGGAGATCAAAGAGGATAAGCAATGGACTATGTGGCAGGCGGAACAGTTAAAGGCTCTGGAAAAATACAAAAAGATCAATCAGAAAAAATATGGAAAGCGTTTTAAAAGCCTCAACCTGAAAATAGAGGAATTAATCAGGGCGGCAAAAGATGAGGGGGACATGGAACAGGAGATTGCCATATTGGAAGCCATAAAAAAAGGATTCCCGGCAAAGAGAATTTCCAAAGGTGCAGCAGCGGAGTTTTTTAAGCTGAATGAAAGGAAGCTGGAAGCGCTGGTAAAAGCCACTACGGACGATATGAAAAAGGCTGAAACAGCCGTTCTTCGCATGGCAGCAGACCAGTACCGAAAAATTATCTTTAACGCCCAGGTATATGCCAATACCGGGGCTGGAACTTATGAAAAAGCGGTAGATATGGCGGCAAAAGATTTTCTCTCTGCAGGATTGAACTGTGTGGAATATGCAAATGGAGCAAGACACACGCTTTCGGATTATGCAGATATGGCAATCCGGACAGCCTGCAAGAGAGCATACCTGCAAGGCGAAGGAATGAAGCGTCAGGAATGGGGAATCCATACCGTTATTGTAAATAAGCGTGGAAACCCTTGCCCGAAATGCCTTCCGTTCTGCGGGAAGGTGCTGATTGATGATGTATGGAGTGGTGGGACATCAAGAGACGGACCGTATCCGTTAATGTCAAAAGCAATAGCTTCAGGGCTCTACCATTGAATGTTGAGTTTGGGTGGTAGTAAAACGGTGTGAACCGCATTACAAAGCGGGTGTATATGACATAAAAAAATAATAGTTATATGCTAACGGGGAACGGAGAAATCACAATCCCGTGCTAAGAAACTTGAGTAGTCCTTGCAAGTGTGATATAATCCTAATGAGGAGGAATATCACATGGAGCTTTGGAAAGATGTAATTGGCTATGAGGGTGTTTATCAAGTAAGTAATACAGGGAAAATAAAAAGAATTGGAGCATATACAAATCAAACAGGAAAAACGTGGCGCAGTGAACGTATATTAAAACCAGCAACAAAAAGCAGGGGCTATATGTATGTTCAGCTTTCTAAAAACGGGAAAATAAGCCCGAAGCATGTGCATAGACTTGTAGCAGAGGCATTTATCCCCAACCCCGAAAACAAACCTACTGTAAACCATAAAAATGGGAACAAAGCAGATAATTCAGTGGAAAATTTAGAGTGGGCGACGTATACAGAAAATAATATGCACAGTGTTAGAATTTTGGGAAACGATAGGCAGATTGAATACGCTATTAAAAAACCAGTACTACAGTTTGGTTTGAACGGAAATTTTATTGCTGAATACCCATCTTACAGAGAAGCACAAAGACAGACAGGGATTAATTCCATAGATGTTGTTTGCCGAGGAGAACGACAGAAAGGAAGAAAACAAAAAACGGCAGGCGGATATATATGGAAATATAAAGAAGATATTCAAGTTTAAAGTGTAGAGACTATTCCGAAAGGAAGTAGGGCGGAGACGTACCGCTCGAAGCGCACCGCACCTATTAAGGGTGATGAGATAGTCCGATATTGAAAAATATAGCCAAGATGCAAAGACAGCCATACCACTTACTTCCCTGGTATATTCACAGCAGACGACACCTGGACGAAGGAAGAACTGGAAGCAATCGGTCTGAATGCCAAAAGGGAAGCCCGGCAGCAGTACGCGGAAAGACAGGAGAAACGGTTCGGGAGACTGGCGGAGAACTCGTTGGATCCGGAGAATCAAAACCGGTATGAACATAAATTCCGACAATGGAAGGAAATAGAAGCATCTTATGCAGAGCAGATTGATTTTTCCAAATTATTTAGGAGAAAAGAAGAAAAAGAACTTGAAATACAGAAAAAGAGGTTTTATCGTAGTTTACTCCGCATTGAAAATGAGGATATATATCAGATGCTTCGAGAGGCATACTTACGAGCGGATATACAAAGGGCGAAGGGAAAGCGCTCTTATTTCAATCGAGAAGAAAAAAGGATATATATCACAAAGGAAGCGGGAGGGGATACGATAGCTCATGAGTTATTCCATGAGATTGACTATCTTTATGGAATTACAGAACATGGAGCATTAACGAAGGAGATTTCTAAAGATTATTTCAGGTTAAGCAAAATGAGCCGTGGAAAAACTGTTGGTAATATGTTATACTCAAAGTATCCTGATATATTTGATCCTGCGTATGAATGTTTAATCATGAAAGAAAAATACAGAGGTATATCAGACATATTAAATGGTATGTTGCAGGGAAAAGAGAATTTTGGATATGGTCACAGCAAGGAGTATTGGAAAAGGGAAAAAGCGCTGGAAAGAGAAACTTGGGCACAATGTGGAAGAATGTATTATGCGGAAGATGAAGAAGTGCATGAGATGATAAAACAAATATTCCCAAATGTTTCCAAGGAGTTTGAACGTATACTGAAGGAGATGGTCAAATAATGTGGCATGGAAAAAATACCGATGAGCTGAAAAGATTAAATGAAGAATATTATGCTATGTTTGGAATATATCCGTGGGGGTATGTAGATGTAGACTACGGAAACAATGAATATGAGGAGTATGTACAGGACATCAAAGAAGCTATGAAGCAAAGAAAAGAGATTCCAGATCTTTACCCATATGAGGAAGAGTAACAGGAATAAAGAATTTGACTAAGAATCAGTTAGAATCCTATCAACGGCAATTGAAGGAATATAGAAAGGACGGTAAATGATGAGGTATAAAGTAGTTAGCCAGTGGAAAATAGGGAAATATCTGGCACTTGAATTAAATCAGAGCCTGCCCAAAACAGAATATACTAAATATAAAATTTCTGGGAAGGAATATGAGCCTGTTCCGGTATATGACCTTCCGAATCATATTGCGATAGAAGCTACAGGAGATTTTGAAGGGGAAGAAGTAGAATTTATTCAATACGTCTTCTGAGGAATAAAAATGTCCTTTACAGAAGAAGAGAATAAGATTGCTATAATTAGCGTATAATAAATAGGCTTTACCCGGGCAATTATTTGAGGTGGAAAATTTCGCACGATCCACGCGCCGATGGTACTGACAAGGGGAAACCCTGAGAGATGCAGGAGAAACGTGCGCCTGCCAAATAATTGTTCGGTTAAGCAAATATAGATTATTTGATACCACCAGTCAGAAAGACCGGTGGTATTTTTATACTCATTTTTAAATAATTGCGCCGGCGCAATGGGAGAAAGCACGCGGTAAAGAACCGGGTGTTATTTTTATGTCCGGAATGACGTTAAACTACCAGAAAGGAGAAAAAAATGACACAGGAACAGTTTGAAGCCCTCGGTATCGAAAAGAACCTTGCCGGGAAGGCAGCAGAGGCGTCCAAAAAGGAACTGGAAGGGTATGTATCAAAAGATACCTACGATCAGTTGGAGCAGCAGAAGAACCAGTTAGAAACCTCCGTCAATGATTACAAGACACAGATGGAGACACTGAAAACGGCGGCAGGGGACAACGAAGACCTGAAAAACCAGATTGCACAGCTTCAGCAGCAGAATCAGCAGAAAGACCAGGAACACCAGAAAGAACTGAAAGAGCTGAAGCTCACAAATGCCATTAAGATGGCTGTTGCTGCATCTGCGCAGGACAGTGAACTGGTAGCCGGGCTGTTAGATCGTAATAAGCTGATTCTGGGAGATGACGGGAAGATCACAGGTCTGGACGAACAGGTAAAAGCCCTAAAAGAAAGCAAACCGTTTCTCTTCAAAACAGAACAGAAACCTACGGTAAAAAGAGGGTTCTTCCCGATCGGGGGAAAAGAAACCGGAGAGGACAACGGAAACGAAGGCGGACGTATGACAATGAAGGAAGCGATTGCAGCAAAATTAAATATGGGAACCGATGGAAAGGAGTAATAAGAAATGGCAATTACATTAGAAGAAGCAAAAAAGAATGTGCAGGACGATTTGCAGATGGGCGTAATCGATGAATTCCAGAAATCAAACTGGATACTGGAACATATCCCCTTTGACGATGCCGTGTCCCCTACGGGCGGCGGCGCGACACCAAGTTACAGCTACACACGTTTAAAAACACAGCCAACGGCGCAGTTCCGTGAGATCAACAAAGAGTACACACCTTCGGAAGTTACCAAAGAGAGACATACTGTAGAGATCAAAGTGTTTGGAGGTTCTTACGAAATCGACCGTATTATTGCCAATATGGGCGGTATCGTAAGCGAAGTGGAGCTTCAGCAGTCTCAGAAAATCAAAGCGGCACAGGCGCTGTTTAACGACACCTTTATCAATGGAGATACAGGAAAAGATTCAAAGGCGTTTGATGGACTGGACAAAGCCCTGACAGGCAGCAGTACAGAATACAATAAAGGTGGAAGCATTGATTTATCTACGTCTGAGATGGTAACAAAGAACTACCAGTATTTTCTGGATATGTTAGATGAGTTTCTGGGAGGACTGGACGGAACGCCTTCCTGCATTATGGGAAACAATAAATTGATCGCCAAATTAAGGGCGTGTGCAAGAAGGGCAAGTATGTATCAGGTAACAAAAGACAACTGGGGAAATCAGGTAGAAAGCTATGGAGGAATCCCATTTGTTGACATGAAAACAAAACCGGGAACAAATGATGAGGTTGTAAAAATCGAAGATGAGGAAGGAACAACCTCGCTTTATGTGGCACGTCTTGCTATGGATGGGCTTCACGCCGTATCGTTCGCCGGGGCGGCGCCGGTACAGACCTGGCTTCCAGATTTCTCTACAGCCGGAGCGGTAAAAAAAGGAGAGGTAGAAATGAATGCTGCCATTGCCCTGAAAGCATCAAAGGCAGCCGGAGTATTTCGCGGAATCAAAGTAAAATAGGAGGTACAGCATGAAGATATATAGCCCGAACAGGGAGTATACAGGTGTGTCTGCGTCTGTTCCATTCTGCAACGGGGTAGGAGAGACAGGAGACTCGTATCTGATTAAATGGTTCCGGGACCACGGGTATACCGTGGAAGAGCCGGAGGCGAAAACAGCAGGAAAAACAGCGACAAAGAAGGCTGGTAACTGATATGGCATATACAGCTTATGCAAAAGTTGCTGACTTTGAAAAAATGTTCGGGGATACTGCAGAAGTTCCGGATGAAGAACTGGAACAATATCTGAAGCAGGCATCCCGTCACATAGATTCCCTTACTTATAATCGCATTGTAGGCAAGGGAATCTCTTTATTATCAGGGCATCAGCAGGAGATTATAAAAGAAGTATGCTGCAGGCAGGCGCTGTTTGAGTATGAGAACCGGGAAATCTTTGATATGATTTTGAAGGGTTACAGCATAAATGGAGTATCTATGCAGTTCGGAGAATCCTGGAACGTAACAATACAGAAAGGGATCCCTGTACGCAGGGATGTTTACGAACTCTTATGTCAGACAGGTCTGTGCTGTAGGATGTTGAGGTAAACAATATGAAATATCCATGTCTTGTACTTGAAAAGTTTTGCAACACAGACATATCCCTGGAAATGGATCAGGAGGGGATTGACAAATACGGGGAGCCGCTGGAGCCTGTTCGATATACTGGAAAATGCAATTATCAGGATAAAGCAAAGACTGTTTTAACCTCTGAAAAGAAACTGGTGCAGATCACAGGAACTGCCCTGTTTCCGAAAGACATCTGTCCGGAACTTGCTGTCATATCCGGAGGTACTGCGGTTATCTTTGGAGCAGAGCGGAGGATTCTGGAGGGGCGAAAGGCGAGAAACCCGGACGGAAGCGTAAATTTTACGGAGGTATTGCTCATATGATAAAGGTCAGCTCAAAAGTAAAATTGAATATGCCGAAAATAAAGCAGCTTACCCAGGCACAGGTAACGGCACTGGAAATGACAGCGGAAGCACTGCATGGAGAAGTGGTGCAGGCACAGGTAGTTCCTAGAAAAGACGGGGCTTTGCAGGGAGAAAGCTTTTTTGTAGATAATTTAAGGTCTGCAGAAGGAAAAGTGTCCCTGATACATGCAGAACCGTATGCAAGACGATTATATTTCCATCCAGAATATCATTTCCATAAAGGTCCTTGGGAAGAAGAATGGACGGATAAGGAGGGCGTGAAACATCATGTAAAACATGACGGCAATCCAAACGCAAAAGGCAAATGGTATGCAGACTGGCTGCCGGGTGGAAAAGAGGCTGATTTTGCAGTGGAAGCATTTAAAAAGATCTACAGGAGGCTGACGGGCATATGATGTTGAGAGAAATCCGGGATTACATAGAATCCCTTGGTGTGTCGGAAAAGGTATATATGGGGAAATTGCCTGATAAGCTGCAGGAAGCTATAGGGGTTTACAACAGCAAGCATACCTATGAATGCAAAGTGCCACTGGGAGGGGTTCAGATGCGCTCCTATGAGACGAAATACGTCACTTTGCTGATACACTGGAACAAATCCCCAACAGAAACAGAAGAAGCCGGGAAACGTCTGTTTGACGCTTTGACGGCTACAAGAGAAAAAGGAAAGATAAAATTTATCCAGCCGCTTTATGATTTGCAGGACGTAGGAACAGACGATTCCGGTGTCTATGAAATGGTCATAGAAGCGGCTTTTATATGCAGAAAGGAGAATGAAAATGTCGGAACCAAGTAAGAAAACAGGAGTATTTCCATGTTATGAAAACCAGTTTCAGGTAGGAGCTGCGAAAGAAGGAGCAACAGGGATCGCGGATATGGAAAGCTTTTCCGTGTCCTTCGATAACGGGGTAGAGGAGTGGACGCCTTTTGATACAGAAGGTTGGATTCGACGTCTGCCGACTGCGAAAAGTATCACAATCTCAGTAACGGGAAAAAGAAATGTAGGTGACAAGGGCAATGATTTTGTGGCAGGAAAAGCATTCCTGAACGGAAGGGATACGGAAGGCTATTTCGGCTGGATTTTCCCGGACGGAACAACCATATCCTGGAACGAGGCAGTGTTTAATATAACCAATATCGGAGCCGGGGACTCGACAGCAGTCGGTCCGTTGGAATTTGACATTATGAGCAATGGAAAACCAACCATTACACCGCCGTCTGAAATGTCGCAGGCAATGATGAAAGCATCTATGAAAAAACTGGAACAGACCATGAAAGAGGGAAAATAAATGGCAAAGATTGTAGACATTACGGAAAAATTATGTTTTGAGGAGAATCCGGTCATGCAGATCGGAACCCTGGAAGTGGAAGTAAACGCCGATGCAGAGACGATGCTGCGTCTTATGGGAGCTTTTGGAAATAAAGGAGAGCTTCAGGCAGTCGAGGAAGCTTTGAACCTGATTTTTAAGCCGGAGGACGTAGAGAAGATCTGCAATATCAAAAAAGGAAAGAAAAAGCTTTCTGCGAAATCTCTTATGGTAATCGTCCAGGAGGCAATGGCACTTGTAATGGGGGAAGACGAAGAGGGAGAGCAGTGACCCGTACTATGATCTGACAGATGATTTCGGTCTGATCGTATCATCTTTTCAGTCACAGTACGGGATACGTTTATCCCGGGAACTACCTCGCGGTATGAAATGGGGAGAGTTCCGGGATTTGCTGGTGGGACTGGGACCAGACACCGCGCTTGGCAGGATTGTGTCAATCCGGGCAGAGGAGGACAAGGAAGTCCTCAAGAACTTTACAAAAGAGCAGAAGCGGATCCGGAGCGCATGGCGTAACAGGCACGCAAAATCAGTCCCACGGAAAAACATAATGAAAATGCTGGAAGAGATGAAAACAGCGTTTATACAGATGGCAGGAGGTGGCGGTAATTGAGAAAAAGAAAGTAAGATGCCGGGGAGGTGCAAGCCATGAGCGTTACAAGTATTGGTCAGATTGGTCTTGACCTCGTTGTCAATCAAAAAGCGTTTAATAAGCAGATGTCAGGAATCCAGAGTCTTGCAAAAAAGACGGGTGCGATGCTGGCTTCTGCTTTTGCAGTAAAAAAGATAGTAGATTTTGGGAAATCCTGTCTGGAACTTGGCTCTGACTTGAGCGAAGTCCAGAACGTAGTAGATGTGACATTTCCTCATATGACTGCAAAGGTCGATGAATTTGCAAAGTCAGCAGCACAAAGCTTCGGATTGTCAGAAACGATGGCAAAGAAGTTTACGTCTATGTTTGGCACTATGGCAAGACAGTTTGGTTTTTCGGAACAGGCTGCTTATGATATGGGAACTACATTGGCTGGATTGGCGGGAGATGTTGCATCTTTTTATAATATGGCTCCAGATGAGGCATATACCAAATTAAAAGCGGTGTTTTCTGGGGAAACAGAGGTATTAAAAGACATCGGTATTGTCATGACCCAGACGGCGCTGGACGCCTATGCGATGGCAAATGGTTTTGGGAAAACCACCCAGCAGATGTCAGAAGCGGAAAAGGTTGCTCTCAGATATGCTTTTGTCCAGAACCAACTGACGGCAGCCACCAGAGACTTTGCGCGCACCTCGGATTCGTGGGAAAACCAGGTGCGTATCATGAAGCTGCAAATGGATTCCCTGAAAGCAACACTGGGACAGGGACTTATCAATCTGTTTACACCCGTAATTAAAGTGATAAATACGGTACTCGGTAAGCTCTCCACACTGGCAAATGCCTTTAAAGCTTTTACAGAGCTGATTACCGGAAAGAAATCACAATCCGGAAAAACAGCGGCACCGGTAGCAGAACTGGGAGGAGCGGCTTCGACTGCCAGTGAAAGTCTGAATAATTCTGCCTCTGCCGCCAACAGTTTGAGTAAAGCGACCAAAGGTGTTGGAAATGCCGCAAAAAAAGCGGCAAAGGAAATGCGGGCGCTTATGGGCTTCGACCAGATTAACCGTCTGGACGATACGTCTTCTGAGGATTCCGGAAATTCTTCTCCTCCCTCAACAGGCGGTGGTTCCGGGATCGGAGGAAGTGCGGTAGATTTTGGCAGTCTGGCACAGGGCGAGACAGTCATAGATCAAACCGATGAAAAAATATCTGCTTTAATTAAGCATTGCAAGGAACTGGCAGAAATATTCAAGAATGGTTTTCGTATTGGACTTGGAGATTCGGAAAAGAAGATAAAGTCCATTAATAAGGGATTAAAGAACATAAAAAAGACCTTAAAGGAAATAGCTACGGATTCTTATGTAGCAAATGCAGCGGATAAATGGGCAGATTCCTTTGTTCTTGCCTTTGGAAAAATTACAGGTTCGGCGGCACGTATCGGATTGACGATAGCGGATAATCTGATAGGTGGTATTGATAAATACCTGTCGAAAAATAAGAACTGGATTAAAAGGCGGATAATCTCACTATTCGATGTTACATCAGAAATACAGGCGTTGGCGGGCGATTTATCTGTCGCTCTGGCTGAAATTTTTGACGTATTTTCCGGAAGCGATGCAAAAGGAATTACAGCAAACATTATAGGGATTTTTTCGGACGGCTTTCTGGGAGCTGTAGACTTAGGGCTGAGGTTTGTACGTGATATTTCGGAACTGGTTGTATTTCCTGTAACAGATAATGTACAGAAAATAAAAACAGCTTTTGAAAATACACTGGAACCCATACGAATTGTTCTGGATACGATATATTCTTCTGTGCAACAAACATTCCAGAAAGTATTTGAAGTTTATGATACCAGTATCAAGCCATTTTTTGATTCTGTTTCAGAAGGGATTTCGCATCTTCTTGGCATTATTTTAGATGGATACAATACTTATATTGCTCCAGTTCTGGATTATCTTGCTGAGAAGTTCGGAAGTGTGTGGAGAGAACATATACAGCCGGCGCTAAATGGAATCATAGAACTGCTGGGAAAAATATTTGAAAATCTCAAAGCATTATGGGAAACTGCGCTGGTGCCGTTTATAGAGTGGATTGTCAATACAATTATGCCGGTTTTGGGACCGATTCTGATGGGAATAGGAGACTTATTCCTTGATTTACTTTCCGTAGCCGGAGATGTGGTAAGCGGAATTACAGATATACTTGGAGGATTCCTGGATTTTTGCACAGGAGTATTCAAGGGCGATTTTGACTTATGCTGGCAAGGGATAGGACAGATTCTGGAAGGCTTTAAAAAGATTGCGGACTCTGTTTTTTCTTTCGTGAAAAAGTATGTTTTTACACCTTTTTCAAATTACATAAAAAATATTTTCGAAACAGACTGGTCTAAGAGCTTTGGTGTTCTGGGCGAAGTATTAAATACCTTTTTGAGTTCCGTAAAACGAATATGGAAGAATATCAAAGACGTATTCGGTGGAATTGTAGACTTTGTAAAAGGTGTGTTTACTTCGGACTGGAAGCGTGCATGGGAAGGCGTTAAAAATATTTTTGGAGGTATTTTTGATAACTTAATTACACTGGCAAAGACACCGTTAAACTGCGTGATTGATATTATTAACAATTTAATCGGGAAACTCAATGCAGGATTGTCTGCAATAGAGAATGCTTTTTCGTTTAATTATGATTTCAAAAATCCTTTTACGGAAACACGGTATCAGGGGCATTACGGATTATCTCTTCCGAGCGTGTCAACAATTTCACATCTCGCCCAGGGCGGCTATGTGAAAAAGAACGCCCCTCAGCTTGCCATGATTGGAGATAACCGCCACCAGGGAGAAGTGGTAGCGCCAGAGGATAAGCTCAGGGAAATGGCAATGGAAGCGGTGCGGGCAGCAGGAAACGGATTCCCGCCGGAGGTACTGGCAATATTGAAACAGATATTAGAACTTCTGTTGAAAATAAAGCCGGTCACAATCGATGAAGAGGCGCTGCGTAAGTATTTCATTGAGAAAACTAATGCAGTTACAAAAAGCACAGGAAAATGTGAGATTAAATTTTAAGGAGGCGTAAGGTGGAAAAGAAAATATTGTGGTCTGGAAGCATTACGCTTCCGGCTCCTACACAAATGAAAATTGACGATGAGATCATATGGTCTTCTAATACAGGGCGGTCTGCATCCGGGACTATGATTGGGGATGTCATAGCCCAGAAAAAGAACGTCAGCATAACCTGGGGGATTCTTACAGAAACGGAACTGGCTCTCATTAAAAAAGTGATGATAGCCGGCTTCTTTCCCATTTCCTTCCGGGACGATGGCATTGATATGACAATATCCTCTTACCGGGGGACTTTAAGCAAAGATGTGCTGGGATATATCGGCGATGGAATATTTTATTACCGCAGCGCATCTGTAAACATGATTCAAAAATAGGAGGAAAACAAAATGAAACTGACAAACAAGCAGATGATTAACATGCACACGACTTTGATTGAAATTGGGAACAGAGGGGATATTGATCCGGTGCTGGGTGTAAACATTGCTCGTAACAATTATGAGCTGTCGAAAATGACAGAACCTGTCTTGAATGAAAAAGAAAAGCTCCTGGAAAAATACGGGAAGAAGGATGAGAACGGGAAGCTGGCAGCAGATGCGAACGGTGTGGTGGAACTCACAGACCGGAAGAAATATTATGAGGAGTACAACCGTCTTATGGACGCGGAGGGGGAGGTTTCCCTTATCCTGTTTACAATGGGGGATATAAAGAAAATGGCGCCAAGCCCCAACCAGATTTTAAATCTCCTTCCTATCCTGTCAGACAAAAAGAAATAAAGGGAGGTAATGCCTGATGTATCAGTCATCAGAAGCCTTTGGGAACTGGATACAGCAGGATTCCCGAACCTTCCAGGCACGGATTACTCTGGAAGGAAAGACCATAACCGAAGGCATATTGAGTATAAGGATAAATGGCGGCTCTAGCTCGGAAGATGATTTTTCCCTTGGATCCGCTGTTTCCAGATATGTGGAACTGGAAATCGAAAAGACAGGGACACGTTTTGAGGGGTATGAATTTTTACTTGAATTAGGCTTAAATGGGGAATATATCCCGATGGGGTATTTTACGGCGGAAAAACCAAAAGGAGATGAGGAACGCCTTTCCATTACCGCTTACGACCGCATGGTAAAAATGGAACGTGCCTGTTTTCTGGAGCTTCCGGACAGCACAAATACCGTTGCAGTGTTAAAAGGCGTTGGGACGATTGCAGGCGTAGAGGTTGTGACAGAGGGGCTCACAGCCATACCCATAAAAAAACCAGTGGGGTATACCTGCAGGGAAGTGCTCTCTTATGTGGCGCAGCTTTACGGAGGGTTTGCCATCTGCAACCGTGCCGGAAAAATCGAAATCAAATCTTACGAGGACAATGATTATACCGTTACGGCAGGACGTTACTGGGACAGCTTTACCCATAATGACCTGCCGTTTGTATTAGGCAAAATTACCTGCTACACCGGGAAAAACAAGAAAGGGGAAGACATTTCCATCCATGTGGGGGACGGTGTGAGCGGGATTTATTTCTCCAACCCATTCATGGACCAGACCGCCCTGGATAACATCTGGGGAAAGCTTAGGAATTACACATATATGCCGGGGAGCTTCCACTTTTTGGGAGACCCGCGCATAGACCCGTGGGACGTCCTTACTGTAGAGGACAGAAACGGAAACTCCTATAAAGTCCCTGCTATGAAGCTTACCCAGGAGTATGACGGAGGGCTCTCCACGGAAGTGGAGGCAGTGGGAAAAACGGAAGCCGAGCAGAGTACCGGCTTTACCGGACCGAACACCCAGAACATGGACCGGCTTTATGCGCAGCTTGTGCTGATCGACCACGCCATGATTAATAAGCTGGATGTGGATACGGCAAAGATTACCTATGCCACCATAGACAACTTAAACGCTTTGAAAGCAGAGATTGAGCAGTTGGATGTAACGGAGCTGACGGCAAGGGTGGCAAAAATCGAAAAGGCGTACATCACGGACGCAGAAGTAAAAACGCTTCTCGCCGGATATGCCACCATAGGGAACTTAAATGCCACCAATGCACAGATTACCAGCCTCTCCGGAAAATTTGCCGCTTTTGAGAAGACTACCACAGAGGAACTGGTGGCGGCAAAAGGCTGGCTTTTGGAAGGAAGCATCGGAGACGCCCAGATTTCCAGGGTGTCTGCCAATAAGCTTACCGCCGGAACTATTGATACCGCTATTATTACCGTGGCGGGCTCAGACGGGCATTTGAGAATCTCAGACAACACCATACAGATAAAAGACCTCCAGAGAGTCCGGGTACAGATTGGGAAGGACGCATCCGGGGAATACAGCCTGTCCGTGTGGGATAAGGCAGGGAAACTTATATGGGATGCCCTGGGAGCCACAGAAAGCACCATACAGCGGAAGATTATCCGGGATAAGATGGTGGCGGACGATGCGGCTATCAATGCGCTAAAGCTGGATTTAAAAAGCTTTAACACCGCCCTTACAGAGCAGGGAGTGTCCATCTCCGGAACGGTGGTGCAGGTAGGGAACAAGACCCTGAATGTGGAGCTTACTGAGCAGAGACAGCTTACCACAGAACATGGGGAAACCCTTACCGACCACGCCGCACGCATTACCGCCAATGAGAATGCAATCAAATTGAAGGTATCTACGCAGGAGTATGAATCTTATAAGACTACTGTAAACGGGGAAATTGCCACAGCAAAGAGCCGCTTAAATGCAGCGGAATCATCCATCAGCGTCATGAAGGGACAGATCGCCCTGAAAGTGGAACAGACGGATATTGAAGAGGCTGTAAACAATATACAGTTTGGCGGAAGAAATTTGCTTCGTAACTCTACATTTAATGAGGGGCTGAAATATTGGGTTGCCCGCTCCGAGTATGCCGCAGTTGTACGGGAAGGGAGAAATGGAGAGAACTGTTTAAAGCAAGTTGGGAAATTGAGAACCGATTCCACAATTACTCATAGTACGGTTTTTTCGGTAAAAACAGGAGAATGTTATACGCTGTCTGGATGGGCGAAGGGTGCCAACATAGTAAAAGGGACGACAAACTATTTCGTTTCTATTTATGCTTCTTTTTATGGTACAGATGATGAATGGAAGGCTCAGGAAGCAATCTTATCCGGAGATATGCCTTTGACGGACGACTGGGAGCGGAAGGTTCTGACTTTCCAGATTCCAAATGTAGCCGGTATTACAAGTATGCGCATATCTATTTTTGCCCGTGATTTTACAGGCACGATCTGGTGGGATGATGTGCAGCTGGAAAAAGCCAACAAAGTCTCCGATTGGAGCCCGGCAGTGGAAGATATAGAAGAAGACATCGCGGAAGTGGACGGGAAATTTATAAATTACTCCACTACTGTGCAAATGAACGCTGCCATTACCGCGGCAAAAGACAGCATTACCAGTACCGTGTCAAGAACCTACGCAACCAAAACAGAGGTATCCTCGGTATCTGGAAAAGTGACCTCTTTAGAATCCTGGAAGCAGGAGGCAAGCCAGAAGATCACAAAGGACGGGATCCTCTCCACAGTAGGGGATTACTATGCCACCTCAAAATATGTGGAAACCGTGGAAAACGGTGTGAAAGAAAACGAAAAATATATTGCCAGTGTAGAGACTCTCGCAAACCAGACAAGCAATAAATTTCTCTGGCTTGTCAAATCCGGAACTTCAGCCACAAATTTTGAGCTGACAGACCGGACAGCGACCCTTGTGGCAAATGCCATTAATCTTAAGGGGCTTGTAACATTTTCGGGATTGAACAGTGATACACAGAGTAAAATCAACACCGCTCAGAGTACGGCAAACACTGCCAAAAACAATGCGGCAACTGCCCAGTCTGCGGCAAATGCAGCTCAGAGTACCGCCAACACAGCAAAATCCACAGCAGATGCAGTTACATCCACAGTAAACGTCAATAAGGCAAACTGGGATAAAGGATATAACTGGACAAACACAAACGGCGGGAACATGATAAATCTCCTCACTATGGTAAAAGCCTGGACAGGAGGAGCAGTATCTGCGACCACTACCATAAACGGCGGATTTATCCGTACCAACACCATAACAGCCGCACAGATTGCTTTAGGGGATTTTACAAATCTCGTTGACGTCAACGAATCCCTACCGCAATCTGCGATACCGGCAGGAACGCACCCGTTCTCTGTAGGCTCGGAAACGCTGTTTACAGGAGGGTATATCGCCAAAAAGAACGCTTCCGTGCAGTATCTGGCTTTATCCTCCTATAAGCCCAATTCTTTTTGTGATGGGGACGAGCTTTATTATGAGTTTACGGCTCATGGAGCAGCCGTAGGATATTGCTATATTGCCGTATGGTTTTATGACATTACGAATGGGGTTGCAACCTTCCGGGGAATGCACCAGGGTACAAACGTGCAAATCACCACTTCCGATAAAACCTTTTCTGGAACTATTAAGCTTGGAAGTATACGGCAGCATGGGTTTTATGCAGTCGGTATCAATGATGTAAGCGATACCAAAATACAGATATATGCAAAAAATATATCTCTACACAAGCGTAACAAAGGAAACCTGATTGTAGATGGTGCGATCACAGCGTCAAAAATTGCCTCTGGCTCGATCACAACGGATAAACTGGCAGCGCAGGCAGTGACTGCAGCAAAGATAAATGTAAAAGATTTATTCGCCCAGGACATTACAGCCACGGGTACAATACGAGGCGTTACTTTACAGGGCTCGAAAGGAGAAATCGGAGGATTCCAGATCAACTCCACCAGATTGTACAGTGTGGATTCCAGCGGTACGTATGCGGCGTATTTTGGTTCTTATGATTTTAATAAGACAAATGCCTTTGTGGCACAGACAAAGGTAAATGAGAATTGGGTAAATGTTTTGGAAATGAGATATGACGGAAGTATCATATCCAGAGACAAGAAAAATACAAACTACAGGACAACCATACAGGAAGGAACGGTAACGTGTACAGGAAATGATGGTTGGTCTGCATCAACTACTGTGGAACTCCGAAACGGAGAAATCTGGTTTTACAGAAATAAAGACAGCATAGAGGCAAGTATTGGATTTGATGAACATGGACAGAACAGCAATTCTGCTACTGCGAGAGTAACACGGATTAATGCCAGTAATAGTGGTTTGCTGCTGTCGTGCCAGAATACTCCTGGTTTATATATTTATAAAAACAGTCTGAGAGCGTGGGTAAACTTGGATATGAACCATAAGTCCATCATCAACTCCTCAGATGAGCGTTTAAAAACAAATATTTTACCTTTTACCAGGTCTGTCCTTCCAGAGTTAAGTCGTTTGGGAATCGTATCTTACGCATGGAAAGAAACGGGGGAACAGGTAAAAGCAGGGTTTACAGCACAAAATATGCAGAGTGTCTTTCCGGAGCTGGTGGAAGCTAACGATGCAGGAATTTTGGGAATCAAAACCCTGGAGCTGATGCCGTATGTAATAAAAGGTGTACAGGAATTAAGCAGTAAGGCGGAAGACTTGCAGGAACAGATAAAAAAAGTCAGATGTCAGCAGGAAGGAGATACCATATCTTTGAGGGCGCAGGTATCGTCCTTGCAGTATCAATTACAGCAAGCATTTAACCAGCTTGCGATACAGGCAGAACAGATTAAAAAGCTTCAGGCGGAGGGGTAACTTCCGCCTGCAAAAAGGAGGAAATATATGTTAAAAGTAAAGAAAAATATCAAACTTACAGGGGAATCCCTGATTGAAGCAACGGCAGTAGAAGGATACTCCGCAGAGATTGACAGTGAGAATCCGGAAAATATCAGTATCAGCAACTGGCAGATCGACAAAGACCTTTACAAAAAGAACCGCACCCAGTGCTTACAGGATTATGCTGCATTTATGGATAAGGCGTATGCGTTGCAGGATGAGATGTTAAAAGAAAAAGGAATCGGGATAAAGGCATAAGGAGGAGAGAAATATGGAAATCAGAGACAGACCGTAGGGGTCTTTTTATTTTACTTAAATTTGCGCCGGCGCAAAAGAAAGGAGAAAGATGTGGCGGAAATTATAACATACATACAGGAGAACTGGGTAGCCTGGCTCTTTGCAATCTTGGGAGTAATCCTCGGGGATATAATTCGCAGACTGAGAATTCAGAAGAAGGAAAGCAATGCTATAGCAGCGGGAGTACAGTCCTTACTTAGAGAGAACCTGGTGTACAATTTTAATAAGTATACAGACCGGGAGTATTGTCCGATTTATGCAAAAGAATCCATCAAAAGGATTTATAATGCTTATCATAACCTCGGAGGGAATGATGTAGCAACAGAACTGTATCATAAACTTCTGGTAATGCCGGAAGAACTGAAAGAAAGAGAGGATTAATTTATGGATATTAACACAGTAATGCAGTATGTAACTTTTGGTATGGCGCTTTTAGGAGTGCTGGCTTTTATGGTGTCTATTGTGGTACAGGTAATCAAGGAAATGCCATTTCTGGCGAAGATTCCAACAAGTGCAGTGGCACTGATTACATCTATGGTCCTGTGCCCAGTGGCTCTGGTTGTACTGTGTACATATTTTAAGATCACAATCACTTGGTATTATGTGTTTGCCTCTTTTATGGCTGCTTTTATTGTTTATTTAGTATCAACTGGCGGATGGGAAAAGATCAAAGAGATCTGGGACAGGACAAAGTATAAGGATTCGGAGGGCGAGTAATCGTCCTCTTTTTAAATAGGAGGAAAAGAACATGAAGGCGATGTTAAGTCAGCCAATGGCAGGAAAAACAGAAGAAGAGATTATTAAAACCAGAGAAAAAGCTATAAAAGCTCTTGAAGATAAAGGGTACAAGATTGTGAACACTCTGTTTACAGATGAATGGTATAGTCAGGAGAAAATGAAAGAACGTGGAGTTGTGCAGATTCCGCTTTGCTTCCTGGCAAAATCCCTTGAAAATATGTCCTTGTGCCATGCTGCGTACTTTTGTAAGGGCTGGGAGAATGCCAGAGGGTGCAGGCTCGAACATGAAGCAGCGGTCACATATGGATTAGAAATCATATATGAAGAGGAGAATAACTGATATGTCGACAAAGATAATGGGACAGGCTCAGGCATCTGTGGAGCAGATGCGAGCTTACATCAAAAAAGTAAATCCAAAAGCGCCGGAGAGTGTCCTTGCTATGATACCACTGTATATCACAGAGGGAGCACTTGAGGGTGTCCGTGGAGACATTGCCTTTGCTCAGAGCTGTTTGGAGACTGGCAATCTTACCTTTTCTGGATCCGCGGTCACACTGGATCAGAATAACTTTTGCGGCATGGGCGTTACAAGAACCGGAGTCAAGGGAAACTCTTTTAAAACTCCAAAAGAGGGCATCCGGGCACAGATACAGCACCTGAAAGCCTATGCCTGTGACGACGCCCTGGAACAGCGCTGCATCGATCCCAGGTTCACTTATGTAAAACGTGGCTGCGCGCCTTATGTAGAATGGCTGGGAATCCAGGAGAATCCTTCCGGCGCTGGATGGGCGTCAGGAAAAGGATATGGAACAAAAATCCTGAATATTTTATCAAACATCCTGGAAACAGGGGAAAGAGAGGAAACCATGAAGATTATCAAAATGCTTACGAAAAAACGTTGCTATGTCGGACAGAATAAGCCGACTTATGTTGTGATCCACGAGACAGACAACTGGTCTAAGGGAGCAGGAGCCAAGGCTCACGCGACAGCCATGAAAAACGGCAATCTTGCTGGAACAGTACATTATTATGTGGATTCCGGAAGTATCTACCAGACACTGGATCACAAGGACGGCGCCTATGCAGTGGGAGACGGGAAAGGAAAGTATGGTATTACCAACCGCAATTCCATCAACATTGAAATCTGTGTCAATCCGGAGAGTGATTACTACAAAGCGGTAGATAAGGCAGAGCAGCTCGCAGCATCTCTTTTAAAACAGTATGGATGGGGCACAGATCGGCTGAAACGCCATTATGATGCGTCCCGGAAACATTGCCCGCGCCGGATCCAGGACGAGGGACTCTGGCCAGAATTTAAACGCAAGACCGCAGCATATATGGGCGCGGCGTTCGAGAAACCAATCAATAAACCAACCACATCAACAGGAGGGAATTATATGTTTGAGCCTAAAACAGTAAAAAAAGGAGACAACGGTTTATCCGTATTACTTTTACAGGAGATTTTAAAAGCCAGAGGATTTAAGGGCAAGGACGGAAAAGACTTAAAGCTTGACCGCGATGCTGGTACAAATACAATCCATGCACTTACCAAGTATCAGGAGAGCCGTAAAGGCGTCCTGGAAGTAGATGGCATTTGTGGAACCAATACCTGGAAAGACCTGATTGCAATTTAAAAATAAAGAGGCAGGGGACTAAAAATCCTCTGCCTTGTTTTGGAATATTGTATCATCTTATTAAATGTGTTAAAAAATTGATTAGTCACACATTAGTCACAGTGCAATTTGCAAACACCTGTAAAATCAACACTTTTACCGCATGTATTGTAAAAAGTTTGTAAAGCCGGAACCATTGGAATTGACAAAAATTCTCTTACAATCTATAATGGAAACTGTGTTTTGTCTTCTTTAACAGGAAGAAGAATACAGAAAATAAAAAAGAAGGGAAGTGTAAATCGTGGTAAGGATTTTTAAAACGATAGACGGCTCTATCCACCAGATCCAGGAAGCACAGGACGGCTGCTGGATTGCGTTGACAAATCCCACAGCAACGGAAATATTTGAAATTTCAGAGCAATTTGAGATAGAGGTAGACGATTTGCGGGCCCCCTTGGATGAGGAAGAACGTTCACGTATCGAAGTAGAAGATAATTACACTCTGATCCTCGTGGACGTCCCCATGATTGAGGAGCGTAATGAAAAAGACTGGTATGGAACCATTCCTCTGGGCATTATTATCACAGATAAGATGATTTTTACCATCTGTCTGGAAGATACTCAGGTTTTGACAAGATTTATGGAAGGACGTGTCCGCAATTTCTTCACATATATGAAGACGCGTTTTATCCTTCAGATTCTGTACAGAAATGCAAGTATGTACCTTCGCTATCTGCGCATTATTGACAAAAAGAGCGCACAGGTAGAGGAAAAACTCCATCTCTCTACAAGAAACCAGGAGCTGATCGAGCTTCTGGAACTGGAAAAATCCCTGGTGTATTTCACTACATCGCTTCGTTCTAACGAGGTTGTGCTGGAAAAGCTTCTGAAGGTAGAGGCCATTAAAAAGTATCCTGAAGATACGGAGCTTCTGGAAGACGTTATTATTGAGAACAAGCAGGCGATTGAGATGGCAAATATTTACAGTGGAATTTTAAGCGGTATGATGGATGCTTTTGCTTCCGTTATTTCCAATAACTTAAATATTGTCATGAAAGTTCTGGCGATCATTACTATTGTAATGAGTATTCCGACCATTGTATTCAGTGCCTATGGTATGAATGTAAATTCATCAGGCATGCCGTTTGCAGACAATCCCTGGGGATTTCTCATTATTATTCTGTTTTCCGTGGCGATCAGTATTATTGCAGCGCTGATTCTTTCCAAAAAGAAATTCTTCTGATATTGTATATTCTGTATGAAAAGAGAGCGTAGTAAAGGAGTTATATGAGATTTATAGATAAACTGGAACGAAAATATAGAAAATATGGTATTCCCAATCTTACCATGTATATAATTGGCTGTTATGTGCTGGGATATATTCTGCAGATGTTTAATCCGGGGATCATGTCCATGTTAAGCCTGGAACCGGCACTTATTTTGAGGGGGCAGATATGGCGTCTTGTGACCTGGATCATTTCTCCTCCTGGAGGCGGCGGAAATATTATTTTCTTTGCCATAGCCATTCTTTTCTTTTATTATCCGATCGGAAATGCACTGGAGCGTTCCTGGGGAGCTTTCCGGTATACGCTTTATATTTTTTCAGGAATGGTATTTACAGTAATTGGTGCCTTTCTTCTTTATTTTCTAACAGGAGGAGCGCTCACAGGACTGGGAATGGCGATTTTTTCCACATATTATATCAGTCTTTCCATTTTCCTTGCCTATGCAGTCACATATCCGGATCTTCAGCTGCTTCTTATGTTTGTGATCCCGATCAGGATGAAATGGATGGCCTTTGTATACGGATTGTTCATTGCGTGGGATATCGTATCTTATCTTCGAGTCGGACTTTGGGTAGGCGTAGTGCCGATCGTAGCGTCACTTTTAAACTTTGTGATCTTTTATTTCAGTACCCGAGATATGAACCGTTACAATCCGAAGGAAATTCACAGGAGGCAGCAGTTTAAGAAGGCGATGGCTCCTTCCAGAGCGGGCTCTGGTCCGGATGGGATCGCCAAGCATAAATGTGCGATTTGCGGACGTACCGAAAAGGATGATCCAAATCTGGAGTTCCGTTTCTGCTCCAAATGTAACGGCAACTACGAATATTGCCAGTATCATTTGTTTACCCATGAGCACATAAAATAGTCCGGATTGCGAATGTCTGTACACTTTCGGGAGTGCGAAGCACGGAGAAAGTGTATTATTGCAAGAGGCATATGGCATGACTGCTTGCAGGCAATGCGCGAAGCGCGGAGAAAGTGATGTTATTATAAAGGAGACCCTATATGAACAAAGAAGTATTATTTGCCCAGACCTTAGAGCAGGTCCGCAAGACCGCCAAGGAGCA
>ERZ834859.224-NODE-224-length-78158-cov-5.619938_pt1 | contig 78158 bp, 64 predicted proteins | sample MGYA00519947_ERZ834859 | MGnify/ENA primary metagenome ERZ834859 (study PRJEB31850, sample SAMEA3708763) | human gut metagenome | biome: human gut; feature: human-associated habitat; material: faeces | place: China | collected 2014 ...
GCAAAGTTAGAAATACTACAGGCAGACTACAAGACGCTATCGCGGACGGTTATACCAAAGATTTCTGTCTGATGGGGCTATATCACTCAAAAAAATTATTCTTACTTAGCCAGGCTGTACACAATATCCATAATCTGTTTACCCAACTCATCGGCCGCCTCCATAGTAGCAGCTTCCGAATAGACACGGATAATAGGTTCTGTATTACTCTTACGCAAATGTACCCATTTATCCGGAAAATCAATCTTCACACCATCAATATCGTTTATCTCTTCATTTTTGTAGAGTTCTTTCACTTTTGCAAGGATAGCATCTACGTCTGTTTCCGGTGTCAGATCGATACGGTTCTTAGCAATAAAATAGTTAGGATATCCGGCACGCAATTCACTCACCTTCTTGCCTTCATGTGCCAGATGACTAAGGAAAAGAGCAATACCTACCAAAGCATCACGTCCGTAGTGAGATTCAGGATAAATTACACCACCATTTCCTTCACCTCCAATTACAGCATGAGTATCTTTCATCTTGGTCACTACATTTACCTCACCTACTGCCGATGCGTTATATTCAGCACCATATTTACGGGTTACATCGCGCAAGGCACGAGTAGAACTCAAGTTAGATACAGTATTACCTGGAGTATGTTTCAATACATAATCAGCCACAGTAACCAATGTATATTCCTCGCCATACATTGTTCCGTCTTCGCAAATCATAGCCAGACGGTCAACATCCGGGTCTACCACAAAAGCCACATCAGCCTTTCCTCCCTTCATCAGGTTCATGATATCACCCAAGTTCTTTTCAAGAGGTTCCGGATTATGCTGGAAATCACCGGTCGGTTCACAATACAATTTTTCTACATGCTGTACTCCCAAACGCTCCAACAGCTGAGGAAGAATGATTCCTCCCACCGAATTCACACAATCGATAGCGACACGGAAATCAGCCTTGCGGATAGCTTCCACATCCACTAACTTCAAAGCCAATACACTATCAATATGTTTCTGATTATAAGTATTATCTTCAGTATACTTACCAATATGATCAATATCTGCGAAATCAAATGCTTCAGCTTCTGCAATGCGCAACACTTCATTTCCTTCTTCAGCATTCAGGAATTCACCGTGCTCATTCAGCAGTTTCAATGCATTCCATTGCTTCGGATTATGGCTGGCAGTAAGTATGATACCACCGCAAGCACCTTCCATTGTTACAGCGAGCTCTGTGGTCGGTGTAGAAGCCAGACCGATGTTTACCACATCAAATCCCATCCCCATCAAAGTTCCACATACTACGTTCTTCACCATCTCTCCAGAGATACGTGCATCACGTCCAACCACAATCTTATTACTTTTTACAGTAGTTGTTTTACGAATCAGCGTAGCATAAGCCGAAGTAAACTTTACAATATCAAGCGGATTCAGTCCTTCTCCGGCTTTTCCCCCGATGGTTCCGCGAATACCGGAAATAGATTTAATCAGTGTCATGACAATTATTTTCCTAAATTATAAGTAATTTCATAGAAACAAGGATACACATACTTGGAAGCTGTAGAGGAGCCCTGACCATGAGGAACAATCAGACGTACTCTTGTAACCTGTTCACTTGAGGTAGTTCGGAAAGGCTTCACATACTTCAACGGAATCAGCCATCCGGTAGGAACCGCAGTACTGCCATACTGATTATACATCAGCGAGCGTCCCTGAAAAGTAGCCGAATAAGAAGTACCGTCTATTGTAACCTTAAATTCCTCATCATAGATATAATAGTCGGGGTTAAGAACTCCCATATTAGCCAGTAAAGTATCACCCACAGCCATGCCCAAATCAGAACGTTCCTGCATAGCAACCTCCACAAAGCGAGAAAGTATTTCCTGTGAGCCATCTCCCAGTACCTTTCCTTTATATTCGCCTGCATGTTCTCCTTCGGTATACTTCGGACCTTTCTGAATAATATTCATGTATACACCGCTTTCTTCAAACAGAACATACTGGTTTTCTGTTGTCATTGTATCCTGCGCATAGAAGTCTTTTTCGCTGATTACATTAATGTTGTTACGGCTAATCCATGCATTAATAGCATCTGCTTCTTCTTCTTTCATCTCCGCATACGTTTTGCCATTGTTACAACTCTGTAAACAAAAAGCCAACGCACATACTATGGTAAATACAAAATTTATCTTTTTCATTTTTATTCGTTTTATCACGACAAAAGTAATAAAATGGTTAATATACACCTTCCTTTTTTATCGTATTATGAATTATTTAACGTTCAAGGGAGGTTTCTTTCATTCGTTTTTCAACAACAAATCCTCATATTTTACCAAAGCCTGCTTAAACAGCCCTATAGCTTCTTCCATCGTGCCATAAAACTCTCCGCCCGAGGCATTCAGATGTCCGCCTCCATTGAAGAACTCTGCCGCAACCTTGTTGCAAGGGAAATTACCTACAGAACGAAGTGAAACTTTAATCATATTCTTCTCTGCATCTTCACGCAGGAATACAGAGAAACAAATTCCTTTCATCTGCAAGGGAATATTGACAAAACCCTCTGTATCTCCTTTCACATACTGGAACTTACCTTGTTCTTCACGGGTAAGCCAAATCAGTGAAGAGCGGAATTGAGGGAATACTTCCATTTTATCGTACAGTACATAACCCATCAAACGCAAACGGCCTTCGGAATAAGTATTGAAAACTTTTCGGTAAATCGCATCCTTATCGATTCCTTTCGACAGAAGCTCGCTGATAATAAAGTAGATTTCACGATTATTGGAGTTGTAGCTGAAACCTCCTGTATCGGTCATCATTCCGGTATAAATACACTCAGCTCCTTCGCGGGTAATATCACTAAAATATCCCAAACGGCAAATCAAACGAAAAATCAACTCAGAAGTTGATGATATTTCCGGATGAGAAATCGTTACTTTACAGAATGGTTCCGGATTCAGATGATGGTCAATCATCACTTTACGTCCTTCTGCTTTTGCCACTGATGCTGCTACAGCGTCAATGCGCGAGAGAGCATTGAAATCCAAACAGCAGATTACATCAGCTTCTGCAATCAACTGATCGGCAAATTCAGCATATTTATCATATCGGATAATATCTTTTGCTCCAGGCATCCAACGAAGAAAGTCGGGAAAAGCATTAGGTACTATAACGTGAACATTCTTTTCCTGTCCTTCCAAAAAGTGGTATAGTCCCAGTGAAGATCCCAAAGCATCTCCATCGGGAGACACATGTGTAACAATTACTATTTTGTCTGCTCGGTCAAAGTATTTCTCTACTTTATCAATATTGGCCTGAAGTATTACTTTTGATAACATATGTGTATAAATTTTTGAAGCAGCAAAAATACAAATTTTATTCTGATTCTACCTGGAGTTATCTACAAAATCAACCGATTACATACAGGTAAAGTTTGAAGTTTTTATTCTTTCCAGAAATGACAATTACTCATTGGCCGATTTTGCACAATGCGAGTTATATTCCACTGTTAGGATTCCAGTGCAATCAGCATCCCTTCTTCCGCCACCTCTGCATAAGAAAGACCTCTTTCACGGCATTCGTCTTTCAAACGTTCCTTGTAACGAACATTGAGTGATGAATCGAACAAAATCTGACGAGGAGAAAAGACGCTGGTCAGATCGGACAGACTACCTTTGAATCCCCTACATACATATATATAATCCAACTCCAATGGAAAAGCCGATTGTTTTTCTCTCCACCGGCCATCATCTATCAGTCCCACAGACAATGAACCGACTTGATAGATACCGGAAGAATTATCCAATAGCGTAAGTTCTCTCCCATGCTTAATATATACAGAAGAACGGGCTACACAGAGATAATGCTGCTCCGGAAATAACTTATCGGAAAGGAACGTCCCCAACCAGACATTCAGTACAATCAAAAAAGGCAATAAACGACGAAAAGCCCACTTTCTGTAGCAAGAATAAAAGAAAGCTATCAGTAAAAAAGAAAGCACAACCTGAGTTTCCGAATAATAAATGGATGTAAACTGTGAGGAAGACAGACCTTGTACCCATGCCATGGTTTCATTAAGAGCAATTACTCCTCCCTTCAAACAAGCGACAATCAGACTGCTTACCCCCGCCCCAGCCGAGATGTCTAAACACAATGCCAATAGAGCAGTACCTAATATACAAACCGCAAGCGGAGTTACTACCAAATTGGACAACAGAAAATAAGTGGGAAAAGCTCCAAAATAATACAATATCAAAGGTAAGGTACCCAGCTGAGCTGCCAGTGATACAGCCATCGTGTTCCATACATATTTTAAAGGTTTATTGCGAACCGACTTAGACGAAAATATCGGATAAAACAGAATTATAGACAAGACAGCAATAAACGACAATTGGAAACTGACGTCAAACAAATAAAGAGGTTGATACAACAACATCAGAAAAGCAGCTAATACCAACGCATGTCCACCCGAGAAACGATCTTCCACAAAAAGTGAAGCTATTATATATAAGGAGAACATAGTCACAGCACGAACAACAGAAGGACTCAGTCCTGTCATAAAAGCAAATCCCCACAACAGACTGACTATCACCAGAGCAATCCCTGTCTTTCCGCCTCTCAAATAGCGTAACGGATACAGAATACCACCAAGAATCATCGCCAGAATACCTATATGAAGTCCCGACAATGCCAAAATATGACTTACCCCTGCTGCACTATAGGTCGCTTTCAGTTCCGATGTCAAATCGCTCTTGTCTCCCACAGTAAGAGCCGATACCACAGCCAGTACTTCACCAGTCAGCCCCCACTCACTGTACTTCTGCACAATAGACTCTCTCAGCAGAAGTGCCCGCTGTCTGAATGTGAGTTCCGCTTCCTGTTTCAACAACTTCCAGTCTCCCCGAAAAGCTACCGCAGTTCCACTCACACCCTGTACCTCCAAGTATCTGCCATAGTCAAAGCCGGTAAGCAAAGCGGCCGAAGCAGGACGACGAATACATGCCTGAAAACAAATACGGTCTCCTATGGCAGGAGTATCCTGCAAGGAATCGGGCATCCAATACAACAATACAGATCGGTCTACCGGTATCCAGCAGTTCTGAAGTGTATCTTGCCGTGCCATTACCCGTACCTTGGCCTGCAGGGTTTTCTTTTTAGACTGTGGTATATCTTCTACAATTGCTGTATAGACACACTCTTCTTCCAGCCAGTCATAGCGCACCTGTTCCACCCGAAGGGTAGAAAGCAACATACCAAGTATAATAAAACAAAGGGAAATTATTCCACCAAAAAGAAAACGGGAGCGATATTTCCCAATGAAATATAATCCTGCTACCAACATAACACCGGCAAGCAAACATCCCCAAAGAAAAGACACAGAAAGATATCCGGAAAACAATCGTTCCGATAAAAAGATTCCGGTTGCCAGCGCAAGGGTCAACCGGAATATAGGATAAGCTGTCAATGTGGATACAGCTGCCACACTTTACTTCTTCAACTGTTTCAACTGATGAATCATATCAATCATATCGGGAGCCTTAAATACAGCATTACCTGCCACCAGAACATCAGCTCCGGCATCGGCCAATAGAGCACCAGTTTCCAGATTTACTCCACCATCGACTTCAATCAATGCATGTGAGCCTGTACGCGCAATCAGTTCACGCAATTCTTTTACTTTATTCAGTGTATGTGGAATGAACTTCTGACCACCAAATCCAGGGTTTACACTCATCAGCAATACCATATCTACTTCGGTAATAATATCAGCCAGCATAGACACAGGTGTAGACGGATTCAATGTAACTCCTGCCTTCATTCCTGCCTCCTTGATTTGCTGTACAACGCGATGCAGATGCGGACAAGTTTCAAAATGCACATTCATCATCATCGTGCCCAAATCTTTCACTTCCTTGATAAACTTTTCGGGCTGTACAATCATCAGATGCACATCAAGCGGTTTCTGACACAGTTCTGCCACGTATTTCAATACCGGAAATCCGAAAGAGATATTAGGAACAAATACCCCATCCATAATGTCAATATGCAGCCAGTCGGCCTCACTTTGGTTAATCTTATCCAAGTCTGCTTTCAAATTTCCAAAGTCTGCCGACAGCAGCGATGGAGATATCTTCAATTCATTTGCCATATCAATACAGTCTATTTAGTTTTATCAATTTTTCTGGGTAACGTTTCATACTGGAAAGGAGGAGCCACTTCATAATTACCTTTATCGTCCGTCCAACGACAATGTGCTATGCCCACCTTATTTCCTTTTATTTTAAGTACAGCAAACGATCCGTTTCCATCCTCATCGGGCCACGCATTGTTCACTTGATAAATAGGATACCCCCGATAATGCTGTACGGAAGGTTCATGAGTATGTCCAACCAGGAATGCAGCTACGTTATAACGGTCCAGAATGTCGAACAAACGTTCTCTGGCACTTTCAGGCCACCATTTAATCGCCCAATCATCCACGCCATAGTGCTGTATATATACCACCGGATTACCTTTTGAGGCATATTTTTCCAAGTCATCTTCCAGCCATTTCCAATTCGCTTCGCCCAATACGGTATCTCCCGAGAAGCGTTGAGCCTGCACAAAATGCACATGACCGATATTCCATGAATAACTGCGGCTTGACGGATGTACGTTCAAGATCTCTTTATGCTGCAATTTCTCCAACAGCAAAGAATCCAAATAATACAGATTGAAAGCCCTTCCCGTCAGATTAGCCATAGAGTCTCCGGATATAGGGTCGATATCATGGTTCCCGAATCCGGGATATACAGGATAATTCACACTTTTATCCCCTTCTTTTCTTTCATAACGCTGACGATATAAATCCAGTATATCGGGATGAGGTTTATCAAACATATCTCCTGCTACAATAACTCCATCCAGTTTGCCGACTGTAGTTCCTGCTATTCCCTGAGGGGCATCTTGTGGAAAGCAGAATTTACCTTCTATATTATTAATTGCACGTACATGATAGTACTGATCCGTTTCGGGAGGTAAATCAAAATGTAAATCACCGGCAACAACTACTGTTACCTCGTCTGCTGTTTGCGATTTATCCGAACACCCGCACAAACAACATACCCCCAATACGCTCCATAGATAAAAAAAAGATTTTCTTGCCATATTAAATCAGAATCAATTCATTACTTCTTCCCATCCAACAGCTTTATACCAGGCAATAGATGAAGTATAATATGTATTCCATGTTCCATTATTTACATTACAAGGATCGTACATTCCCATACCACAAAAACGACTATCATCTATTACAAGTCCATTAAAATTATATCTGGCACCCGATAAACAATTCTTAGCAACCACTACCTGCGACATGGCATCCCGTATGGCATCGGGAGTCGTTCCTCCGTTTACTTTTGTGAGATAATCCACCAAATCGAAAGAGAAGTATTTATACGAAAACACACCGTACTGTTGTACCTTCGTATAATCAAAATTCTTCACTGTTTCCTTGTTTCGAGTCAGTTCCGCCTTCACCACTTCTGCCAATTCTTCCATCTTTGTACAGTCGAAGGCTGCATAGGTTCCCCATGCACGTTCGGCATCTTCTGCATTAAAACTGACGATAATATCGCAAACGCTTTGCCAATTTACCTCATCTTCATACAGCAAATCGAATATACGATCATAAGGCATTCCGATTCTCGGTGTTTCCATTACCGACGCAAAACAATACCGTGTAGCATTACGAAGTTCGTATGCCACCTCTGCAGTGCCCATCATACAGGCATCAAACATTACGAAATCGAGATTGTCATCAGGAAAACTTCTTTCCAATGTCTGTGCCAATTCCGGAATATTAATAGCATTCTTACTACTTCCGTCTTGCCCAAAAGAACGGCCGGAATATGTAGTTGAAACCGGCAACCATCCTGTTGCATGTGAACCGAAAATCAATCCGTAGCTTTTAGAAGGAGCTATGCTTTGCATCGTCTTCAAGATATCCTCCATCACATACGGATCGGTAGCAAGTCCCTCTCTCGCCTGATGAATTTTCGCATATTGCAACATCTTGCTGATGGTAATGTCACCCCAGTCTATCACCGGGATTCCGTTTATATTACCATAACCGTCAGTCCGAAATTCCAGAATCTGAGGAACATCAATATTATCATTCGAAGAAGTTGGCTTATAATAAACCAATAATGTACAACTATCCGGAGAAGCAACCAGATTTTCGTACATCCATAACACATTCTTCATAATATCTCCATCCAGATTATTATTGGCGACCAAATAGGCCAGCATGGTACGATTCTTTTTTACCGAAAGATGATAGTCCGGCAATTCATTGGAACACGAAACCAACAACAGGATAGAAAACAGGCATAACAAAAGTTTCTTCATGTCAAATTAATACAATTCGGCTTTTTCGAACTTAAATTCCGGATTTACATCCTTTATAATCAATGATTTTCCCTTCTGGTAACGTTGTCTAATCTTATTGACTTCCTTATTCAGTTTTTTCTTGCTTTTATTGAAATAGATAAAACAAGTACGGTTTTTTCCATTCTCCTTGCTTTCCAGATACTCTTTCAACTGGATACTATACTGTGCTCTTCCATCCAGAAGTCCTTTTTCTCCCAATGAAGCACTATCTACATACTGCACATTGGTAAAATAGACTAAAGAATCTGTAAACGAAGCAGATACTCCAGCTATATACACACCATACTCTTTATCCTTAGACTTCTTTCCCCACATAGGAAAAGCAAGAGAAGCTATCAACAAGAAACAAACAAATTTCAGATACCGCATAATAAATCATTTTATATATAATGTGACAAAAGTAAACATTTATAGGCAAACTAAAAAAGGTAAATAATAAATTAATAAGAAAAACCAATAAAAAATGCGAAGCCCGTTCTTTCCGGACTTCGCATCTTTAATCTCTTTTTAGATTCGAAAATCAAGCCTTATCTTATTACCCCAAATAAGATTTGAGCAACTTACTACGAGAATTTTGTCTTAATCTTCTGATAGCTTTTTCCTTAATCTGGCGGACACGCTCACGAGTGAGCCCAAATTTGTCCCCGATTTCTTCCAACGTCATTTCCTGCGTATTAATACCGAAAAACATCTGAATAATATCCTTTTCTCTTTCGGTCAGCGTAGAAAGTGCTCTGTCGATTTCCTTCGAAAGTGATTCATTAACCAGCGAACGGTCTGCCATTGGCGAATCGTCATTCACCAATACATCCAGCAAACTATTATCTTCTCCTTCGACAAACGGTGCATCCACCGAGATATGACGTCCGGAAACCTTCAAGGTATCGGAAATCTTATCTACCGGGATTTCCAACTCGTCAGCCAATTCTTCCGGTGAAGGACGACGTTCGTTTTCCTGCTCAAATTTAGAGAAGGCTTTGCTGATTTTATTCAGCGAACCTACCTGGTTCAAGGGCAAACGTACAATTCGAGACTGTTCTGCCAAAGCCTGCAAAATAGACTGACGGATCCACCATACAGCGTAACTGATGAATTTGAAACCACGGGTTTCATCAAACTTTTCGGCAGCCTTGATCAAACCAAGGTTTCCCTCATTAATCAAGTCCGGCAAGCTTAATCCCTGATTCTGATACTGCTTGGCTACAGACACTACAAATCGCAAGTTCGCACGCGTAAGCTTCTCTAATGCTATACGGTCCCCTTTACGAATGCGCTGAGCGAGTTCCACTTCTTCTTCTACAGTAATCAGGTCTTCACGACCTATTTCCTGCAAGTATTTGTCCAAAGAAGCGCTCTCTCGGTTAGTGATACTTTTGGTAATCTTTAATTGTCTCATTATTATAAACCGATTTGGTAGGCAAAGTTACTAAAAAATAATCAAAGATGAAGCCTTTCTTTAAGAAAGATTAAGTATTAAATTTTGTCAATATTACTTACACAAACTTTACTCCTTATCTTTTCAACTGATTCTTTTTATAAACACTTCCCACACAAAAAGGTTCTGAGGGTATTTTACAAGAAAAACAAAATAACATTAAAAAAGAAATTACACTATACAAATTCAAGAAATCAGCACTTTCCGATAACACGCATTTGAATAAAAATCTTCATTTACAAAAAGAAAAAGAGACAAAAACAGGCAAAAATAGAGTAAAATACATGTTTTACAACAGAATTACACTGCATTAAACAAGAAGGTTTTTCAATTGAACCGACAGTTTACGATACTTGTATTGACAGGAAACGATACAAGTACCGTCGGCTAATGCGACTAATCGCATCTGCCAACGCAACCAAACATAGATTTTACAGCAACTTTTTACCTCCTTTTCTTTGTTTTTCACAAGCAAAACAAGACAAATTCCGTATTACCAAATTACATATTCACGAAACATTACCAGACAAATAAACAGAAGAAATACGGTAAATACAGAACTTATATATAAATAGCGCGGCAAATACTATCTTTTTGCACTTCATCAACCTTCAAAAAACACCCTTTTTTCCTGGCACTTTCCTACCGAAGTTCAAATACGCCATTCTACAAGGGGGTAAATTATCATTTTGTCAGAAATGACAATTTGTTATTTTTCAAATTCCAACTCCAGTTGTACCCACTCCGGAACACGCTCTTGCTGTTCATCCTTTGGATTGGATACAGACAATCCTAACAAACGGATAGGATGTTGCTCATAGTCCACTTCACTCAACAACTGCTTGGCCATGGGGAGTATATCCTCCAGTTTATACAACAAGCGGGAAGAAGTGCGACTCCGGGTAATCTGGGAAAAATCATGGAATTTCACCTTCAGTGTCAAAGTCATCCCCTTGAACTCTTTCCGTTCCAAGCGTGCTACCAGTTCACGGGCTACATGGTAAAGTTCGATAATTACTGACGACTTCAGTGTAATATCTTTCTCCAAGGTATGCTCGCAACCTATCGACTTACGTATACGCTCAGCTTCTACGGGACGCAAATCTATTCCCCGGGCAAAATCGTAATACAACTGACCGGTTTTACCAAACTGCCGTGTCAGCATCTCAAGCGAACAGGCCCGCAAGTCTTTCCCCGTGTGTATTCCCAACAGATGCATTTTCCTGGCCGTCACACTCCCAACTCCCCAGAACGATTCGATGGGAAGGGTACTGATAAACTCTTCGGCCCGCTCGGGATGAATGGTGCACAGTCCGTCTGGCTTACGATAATCGGAGGCTATTTTTGCCAGAAACTTGTTGTAAGAAACACCGGCCGAAGCCACCAGATTCAGCTCCGAACGGATACGTTGCTTGATTTCCCGGGCAATATCCACAGCCAGTTCCATGTGCTTCTTATTCTCTGAAACATCAAGAAAAGCCTCATCCAGTGAAATCGGTTCAATGATATCCGTATAATCGTGAAAGATTTCATGAATACGAGCCGATACACCTTTGTAGACTTCCATCCGCCCTTCTACGAAAATCAATTCGGGGCAGAGTTTCTTTGCCTTTACCGACGGCATAGCCGAACGTACCCCATACCGGCGTGCCTCGTAACTGGCCGCAGCCACTACACCACGCAAATCGGCATGCCCCACCGCCACCGGTTTCCCCTTCAGTTCCGGATGGTCGCGTTGCTCAATAGAAGCATAAAAGGCATCCATGTCGATATGAATAATCTTACGTCCGTCTGACATACATTTCCTCTCTTTCCCGCAAATTTAGCGAAAGTTTTTTGCGTCCTCGTAAAATCATTTGTACTTTTGCTTGTTAGTGTCTAAAATAGAAAACTTATGATGAAAGACGAAATAAAAAAAGCCTGCGAAGTGATGCAGAAGGGTGGAGTTATTTTATATCCAACCGATACAGTGTGGGGAATAGGCTGTGATGCAACCAACGAAGAAGCTGTAAAAAGAGTATACGAAATCAAACACCGTGCGGACAGCAAGGCAATGCTCGTATTGGTAGACAGTCCGGTGAAGGTAGATTTTTATGTACGTGACGTTCCTTCGGTAGCTTGGGACTTAATTGAACTGACAACAAAACCGCTGACTATTATTTATGATAATGCACGCAATCTGGCTCCCAACTTAATAGCAGAAGACGGCAGTGTAGGCATCCGTGTAACCGAAGAAGAGTTCTCCAAACAGCTTTGTTTCCGTTTCCGAAAAGCAATCGTCTCGACATCTGCCAACATCAGCGGACAACCGGCACCGGCTGTATTCAGTGAAATTACAGAAGAAATCAAACAAGCCGTAGACTATGTAGTGGACTTCCGACGTGAAGAGACCGGACACCCCAAACCTTCAAGCATCATCAAACTGGGCAAGGGAGGAGAAATCAAAATTATCCGGGAATAAAAGACAAGAGTATGGAATCCATTCAAGAAAAAAAGACATTACTTCAGCGATTTATTGTCTGGAGAAGCAAACATATCAAAGATAAACAGTTTATTTTAATCCTGAGCTTTCTGGTGGGTATCTTCACCGCTTTTGCTGCTTATGTTTTGAAATTCCTGGTAGAGTACATCAAAGAGTTTCTGACAGAAAATTTCGACTCAACAGGAGTAAACTGGTTGTATCTTGTATATCCGGTAGTCGGTATTTTTCTGACGAGTCTTTTTATCCGTAAAGTGGTACGCGATGACATCAGTCATGGGGTGACCAAAATTCTTTATGCCATCTCACGGAAGCAGAGTCGTATCAAGCGCCATAACATCTGGTCGTCTGTATGCGCATCAGCCATCACCATCGGATGTGGTGGTTCGGTCGGTGCCGAAGCTCCGATTGTACTGACAGGTTCTGCCATCGGCTCCAATCTGGGTAGTATCTTCCGTATGGATCACCGTACACTGATGCTACTTGTAGGATGTGGTGCGGCAGGTGCTGTATCGGGTATCTTCAAAGCTCCTATTGCAGGATTGGTCTTCACCCTCGAAGTACTGATGATTGACCTTACCATGGCCTCGCTGCTTCCACTGCTGATTACCAGTGTCACAGCTGCATCGGTTTCCTATCTGCTCACCGGTACGGAAGCAATGTTCCAGTTTCATCTGGATTATCCTTTTGCACTGGAACGTATTCCTTATGCTATTGCCTTAGGTATATTCTGCGGATTGGTAGCCTGGTATTTCACCCGCTCCATGAACTGGATAGAAAACATTTTCCGCCGTTACAGCAATCCTTATATCAAATTCTTGATAGGTGGTGCAATGCTGAGTGTATTGATTTTCCTGTTTCCTCCACTATACGGTGAAGGATACGATACCATTTCACTCCTGCTGAACGGAACCACAAATACTGAATGGGAAACCGTAATGAACAACTCACTGTTCTACGGCAGCAGCAGTTTGCTGGTTTTATACCTTATACTTATCATCCTGTTCAAAGTATTTGCCTCCAGTGCGACCAATGGAGGTGGCGGATGCGGTGGTATCTTTGCACCAAGTTTGTTTTTAGGCTGTATTACCGGTTTTGTATTTTCGTACGTATGCAACGAGTTTCATATAGGTAATGTATTCATTCCCGAAAAGAACTTTGCACTGATGGGAATGGCAGGACTGATGTCGGGAGTCATGCACGCACCGCTGACCGGAATCTTCCTGATTGCCGAACTCACCGGAGGGTACCAGCTCTTCCTCCCGCTGATGATTGTATCAGTCAGTGCCTATCTTACCATCATTGTTTTTGAGCCTCACAGTATCTACTCCATGCGTCTGGCCAAAAAAGGAGAACTGATTACACATCATAAAGACAAGGCTGTCTTGACATTGATGAATATTGAAAGTATTGTGGAAACCGACTTCTTGAAAGTACACCCTAGCATGGACTTGGGAGAAATGGTAAAAGTGATTTCAAAATCAAATCGTAACCTATTCCCTGTTGTCGATACTCAGGATCATTTGATTGGTATTGTAGTATTGGATGATATCCGAAACATCATGTTCCGACAGGAATTATACCATCGCTTTTATGTAGAACGTTTCATGAATCTTCCACCGGCACGTATTATCAATACAGACTCCATGGAAGTAATCATGAAAAAGTTCGATGATACTCAAGCATGGAACTTACCGGTAGTAGATGAAGAAGACAAGTACATTGGTTTCGTTTCGAAATCGAAAATGCTGAACACATACCGTCAGGTCTTGGTCGATTTTTCAACTGAATAAATACAAAAGACATACATATGAATAAGAAAGACTTAAGAATTGTATACATGGGTACTCCCGAATTTGCCGTAGAGAGTTTGAAGCGGCTGGTAGAAGGAGGATATAATATAGTAGGAGTTATTACCATGCCCGACAAACCAATGGGACGTCATGGCAGTGTACTCCAACCCAGTCCGGTAAAACAGTATGCCGTATCACAAGGTTTGAAAGTGCTTCAGCCGGAAAAGTTGAAAGACGAACAGTTCTTGGCCGAGCTTCGTGAACTGAAAGCCGACTTGCAGATTGTGGTGGCATTCCGTATGCTTCCCGAAGTAGTCTGGAATATGTCTCCTATGGGAACTTTCAATCTTCATGCTTCTCTATTACCACAATACAGAGGAGCTGCTCCCATCAACTGGGCGGTCATCAACGGAGATACAGAAACTGGAATTACAACATTTTTCCTGAAGCATGAAATTGATACAGGTGAAATCATCGATCAGGTACGGGTACCTATAGCAGATACAGATAACGTAGAAATTGTATACAACCGCCTGATGATGTTAGGAGGAGATTTGGTACTAAAGACTGTAGATGCCATTCTGGACGGTAACGTAAAGACAACTCCGCAAGAAGAACTGGCTCAAATAGAAGAACTGCGTCAGGCTCCTAAAATATTTAAAGAGACCTGTCGCATAGACTGGACGCAAGGAGTAAAGAAGGTATACGATTTCGTACGAGGATTGTCTCCCTACCCTGCTGCATGGACAGAGCTTCACCAAGGAGAACAAGCACCGGTAATGCTGAAGATATTCGAAACAGAAAAACAATATTGCTCACACAACTATCAACCGGGCAGTATCGATACAGATAAAAAAACTTACTTCCGCGTTGCTACTACAGACGGATATCTGAATATACGTTCCTTACAGTTAGCAGGAAAAAAACGAATGGAAGTTACCGACTTCTTGCGAGGATATCGCTTCGACGATTCTACTTATGTAAAATAAACACTCTTCTATAAAAACAAAGACCCGGTAGTGACGGACAACCAATGTCGGTCCTACCGGGATTTTCATTAATATATAATTTTAAAAAGAGTGCATTACAGAAGAAACGGTCAAAGGTTTTATAATCATTCTATCCATCGCTTGCCGTTTCACTATACATTGTGCATGCGAGCCAGATTCGTCATAATATAGAATCTTAAATCCTTTAATTTCCGTATCAGGGTATTTTTCATCTATACTCGCTAAAGTATACGAAGCAATTCCCCAGCCTCTGGTATCCCAATCAGGCAAATCTCCTTCAGCATTATGACGGAACTCTACCGGAAGTATTCCATTTTCATCAGGTACACTTTCTTCCGTCAGTACCAGACTGATGCGATGCGGCTTTCCCGATGTAGAAGATGCGAGCGTAAACTGAATATTCAGATGCTCTTTAGTCACAGAAGCTACAGCAATATGCACAGGGTCATCTCCATATATATCTTCTTCACCATTTCTTATATCATCTACGTTTTTAGTCAGGACCTTATAGAGTTCTACTATCTGAACAGAAGCAGGAGTATTTTCGTTATTTCGTTTCTCACCTTCATAAAACTGAACACCAGCCAATACACGTTGCCCGACTGAGTCTGCTTTTTCAGCAATAAACCAGTTCGGATTAGTAGGCTTTAACAAGCCGTAAGAGTCCGATTCAAAAGTCAGATTAGTGCCCACTTCCGTAACTGTACCCAACGTAGAATAAAATCCTTCCGGCTCATCATTATTCAAACAAGATGAAAGGAAAATACTCCCTAATACAAGGGACATGCAATGCATTTGTTTTAGAAGTTTCATTATACACTTTCTTTTTTTAGTTCATCTCTTAAATACAAGAAAAGAAAGTTCACTGCATGCCTGTTTGTTAAAATACATTAATAAAAAAAAGTAATGAATCAGATGCAGTAAATTTACCTCATCTTCATTTTAAGAATAAAAACAGAGAATAAAACCGGATATGACAGAAGAAGAGTTGGCGTTACAATGTAAGCGAGCAGACAACAAAGCCCGCAAGCTTCTTTATGAGCGTTACGGCGGTCAGCTGATGGCTATTTGTCTCCGTTATTCCGGCGATAGAGAAAGTGCAGAAGATATTCTGCACGACGGATTTTTACGCATCTTTCAATCAATTGGACAATTTACCTATCAGGGCGAAGGCTCCTTAAAGGCCTGGCTATCCAAAGTAATGGTAAATGAAGCACTGGGATTTCTCAGGAAACGCAATACCCAGATGCAGCAAGAGGTATTGATGGAAGAAGTACCCGATCAGGAAACCAATGAAAACGAAAATTCAATAAACGAAATTCCTCCCTCTGTTCTCATGAAATTTATCAGAGAATTACCGGAAGGATACCGAATGGTATTAAACTTATATATTTTCGAGAACAAGAGTCATAAAGAAATAGCTTCTTTATTAGGCATTGCAGAACATACCTCATCGTCACAGTTCTACCGTGCCAAAAGTTTATTGCAAAAAAGAATTAACGAATATAGAAAACAAATAGCACAATGAAGAAAGAGGACAAATGGATTCAGGATATACGTAAAAGCTTGGAAGACTATTCCGAACCGCTTCCCTCTCATCTATGGGAAGAGCTGGAAAAAGAATTGCCTGCTCCCAAGGTTATTCCAATGTGGCGCAGATGGCAAACAGCAGCTGCAGCAGCAGTACTGGTACTGGCTGTTTCTTCATTGACAGTTTGGTTCTGGTCTTCTCCTTCGGCACAATATATACAACAGATACCTGTCGCATCACAGGAAGTACAACCTCATACTGTAAATGAAAGTCCACTTCCTCAGGTCACGGTAAAAGAAGTTACACCTTCCGAAGCGCATGAGTACCTTGCCCAAGGACAAATAAAGAAAACAACAGACGAAGTATCACCACAAACCTATGCTACTTTGCCGGTTGAAGAAAAAGTTCCGGCACCTGCTATCATAAAAGAAGAAAGTGAAAAAACAGAAGAAAATAACATCACGAAAGCAGAAAAGGAAAATACAGAAGACACCAAGCAACTTCGCCAGCAGCGTATGGAAGCTGATAAAAGGCAAATGCAGAGAAATCAATATCTGGCATACGCACAATCCAAGGCTTCCAATAAACAGAAATGGTCTGTGGGGGTAACTGCAGGAAACACTCCTTATTCCACCTCTTCCTCTTTCGGAGGATTTGGACGTTTGGACACACGGGCCATGTCGCTCGAAACACTCAATCCGACCAACCGGGTAGAAGCTGCTTATAGTCAGGTTTTATTGAATAACAGAGAACAAGTCACTCAAACCGATATACGTCATCGCACTCCTGTCACAATAGGAGCTTCTGTAAAATGGAATCTGAATGACGACTGGGCCATTGAAAGTGGATTGAATTATACTCTACTGTCTTCCGAACTTCATTCGGGATCCCAATCGTACGTAGAAGAAGAACAGAAACTACATTATATTGGTATCCCTCTGAAAATACACCGTACCATCTGGCAAAACAAGCTGTTCTACTTCTATGCTTCTGCAGGAGGAATGATGGAGAAATGTGTATCGGGGGAACAGGAAGTTATTTATGCATACGATACCAACAGCATAGAAAAAGAGACGAGATCGCTGGATATATCTCCTCTGCAATGGTCGGTAATGGCTGCTGTAGGAGCACAGGTAAACATAGTCAAACGATTCGGTATCTACATTGAACCTGGTATGGCTTATTACTTTGATGATGGAAGCGATGTAGAAACTATACGCAAGCAACACCCGTTCAACTTCAACCTGCAATTCGGATTGCGCTTCAGTTTATCGAAATAAAGCTGCTCTTTTAGATTCGTTTATATACAAATTCTCCCTTTATCTTCTGGCTACATCAGCCAATAGCATAAAGGGAGAATTCATTTCCGACAGAATGTACAATGTACATTCTGTCCGGTTAATATATCATCTTAACGGTCGGCTTTCAAGCGCTCTGCCATTGCTCTAGCCAATTCTTTAGCCTTCTGGCAGCTATCCGCCTTCATACTCTGCTTCATTTCTACAGGTTCACCCACCAATTCGAAATTCAATTTCTGACTGTATTCACACAACTTCTTCACTGCAGCACTAGCCCATGTAAACGAGCCGAAATATCCCATATAACGGTTCTTCATCTCACGTGCAGCTACCTTACTCAGCAAAGCTTCCATCTCAGGATAAAGATTCATATTGTATGTAGTACAGCCTACAATCAATCCTTTATACTTGAAGATATCCGACAGAATAAACGAATGATGTGTATGTGACACATTATACATTACAATATTACGGATGCCCTGTGCGCTCAGTTCTTCGGCAATGGTCTCAGCCATTTCTTCTGTATTACCATACATAGTACCGTAAGCAATCACTACTCCTTCTTCTGCTTCATAGCGGCTCATCTTATCGTACATGTCTACTACCTTGGCAATATTTTCTTCCCATACCGGACCGTGAGTAGAACAAATCATCTTGATATCAAGACCGCTACATTTCTGCAAAGCCTTCTGTACCGGATTTCCGAATTTACCCACAATGTTTGAGTAGTAACGACGCATTTCGTTCCAATAAATATCTGTATTGATATCCTTATCGATACATCCGCCATTCAATGCTCCAAAGCAGCCAAAGGCATCACCTGCAAACAAAATTCCTTCAGTAGAATCGAATGTAACCATTGTTTCCGGCCAGTGCACCATCGGAATCAGATAGAAGTTCAGTTTATGATGTCCTACGTTCAAAGAATCCCCGTCGGCTACCACCAAACGCTCACCGGTTACCCCATAGTAACCTTCCACCATATCGAAAGTTTTCTTGTTACCTACCAATACAATATCGGGATAATGCTGCTTGATCAAAGCCAAAGAACCCGAATGATCCGGTTCCATGTGATTAATAATCAGGTAATCAATCTTTCTGTCTCCAATCACATTGCGGATTTTCTTCAGATACAGTTCAAAATAACAAACGTCTACCGTATCTACCAGAACCACTTTTTCTTCGTCTGCAATCAAATAAGAGTTATAAGATACGCCATAGGGCAACGGCCACAGATTTTCAAACAAATGTTTGTTACGGTCGTTTACACCAACATAATGTACATTACCTTTCAGTTTCATTGTTTTTTACTTACTAAATTAATACGTTATATTATTTTTACTACAAAACTTTCCCTGCCATGCATCGCGTTCCACCAAACGCTTCTTTACTTTATTTGTAAATTCATGATTCTTCAATCCCCAGTCTGGTGCGATAAGCAACTCTTTGGGCGACTGCGATACAAAGCGTTCCAGCACTATATCGGAGCGTAAATGCTCAATATAGTCGATTACCAAATCGATGTACTCGTCTGCCGAATACAGATGAAATGAATCAGGCTCTTTGGCATATTCCAGCGCCATCCGCGTTCCCCGTATTAATTGAAGCTGATGCAACTTCAGGGTAGTAAGCGGAAGCTCCGACAAAGCCTCAGCCTGTGCCATCAGCTCTTCTTTACCTTCTCCGGGAAGTCCCAATATGACATGCCCTCCTGTCAATATCCCTCTCGAAGCCGTACGACGTACCGCATCGGCTGTACAGGCAAAATCGTGTCCTCTATTGATGCGACGTAATGTTTCATCATTCGTACTTTCGATGCCATATTCCACCAACAGAAAGGTCCGCTTATTCAGTTCAACCAGATAATCAAGCAAAGAATCGGGCATACAATCCGGACGAGTACCAATCACAATACCCACTACTCCTTCTACAGACAAAGCCTCTTCGTACATACGTTTCAACTCCTCCAGTTCGGCATAAGTATTGGTGTACGCCTGAAAATAAGCAAGATATTTCATCTCCGGATACTTGCGTGCAAAGAATGCTTTCCCCTCCTCCAACTGCTGTGATACGCTTTTCTCCGTACGGCAATAAGCCGGATTAAAAGTCTGGTTATTACAATAGGAACACCCGCCATATCCTTTCGAGCCATCTCTATTGGGACAGGTAAAACCGGCATTTACAGAAATCTTCTGTACCTTGAAAGGAAACATACGAGCCAAGAAGCCGGAAAAATCATTATATCGCCATTTCTTATCCATCCTATTGTATTTGCACCGCAAAGATAACATTTTTTGGTGGATACCAGATAATCAGACCATAGCGAATCATATAAAAAGTTATCCATACAGGCAGAGTAAGATAACCGGCGACGTTGTTCCCACAACCAACGACATCGAATACACAATCGACGACGCTGTTTGTATATACGACGTCGCCGATTACAGAGTAAAACAAAATGTAAGTAATAAGAGAGTTATAATACTATCACATCAAGATTTGAAGCAACTGCTTCATTCTCTATATAACCTTATTTGTTTTTCTTAGCCCTTGCCACTTCAATCAGAAATGACACAATCAGTCCGGCACCTCCACCCAACAAGACACAAGCTCCGTAAATAATCGATACGGTCTCACCTACACGCGAAGAATAAGAATCGGAGAAATACTCCGGCTGAGTACCGACAACCAAAGCATAACCTGCCAATAAGCCTAAGCCAAGTCCTGCCAGCAAACATCCCAAACGTAATCCGGAACTAGAAGCTGGCAAATGAAAAGCCGGCAACTTTCCTTCTTTCAACGATTCGGCGTCCAACTTATCTGCCAGTTTTTCAATCATCAGAATGCGTTCACGACGTCCTGCAAACAATTCAAACAATTTATAAATTACTCCAAATACAATTGCCACATTGGCTACTACCATCAATTCTTCCATAATATCATATTTTAGTTCTACATTTTTTTTGTTTCTTTGCCCCTTTAGACGCAAAAAACAGAAAGAGGTTACAAGATAAAAATATTTTCTTCCGCTTGTAACCTTTTATTTTGTTTCTGCGTCTAAAAAGACAAATGAAAACAGACGAACTACATATTATTACCCAAATACTGGCAGGAAAGACAGGAGAGTTTGCCTATTTCCTCGATACCTACAGCACGCAGGTCTTTTCCCTCATAGTCCGCATGGTAGGTTCGGAGGAAGATGCAGAAGAGCTGACTCAGGATACTTTCATGAAGGCTTTCGAGCATCTGTCTTCGTTCAATGGAAACAGCAGCTTCTCCACCTGGATTTATCGCATAGCCTACAACACAGCACTGTCTGCCTTAAGAAAAAAGCAGACGGAGGTACTGACTTTCGACGATAAATTATGGAATACCGTTTCGGAAACAGAAATAGACGAGGCCTTGGACGATGAGACAGAAGAGAATCTGGAGAAATTACGGAATATACTGGAACTGCTTCCTCCCGATGAAAGAGCTTTATTGACTTTATTCTATGAAGAAGAAAAAACCATTGCGGAGATTGCACATATACTGAATCAAAGCGAAGGAAACATTAAAGTCAAACTACATCGCTTGCGAAAAAAACTATATGTATTAATGAAAACAAAAGACTAAGAGATATGACTGAAAAAGACAAAGGAATAAAAAAAGCTTTGCAGCAACAACCTACTTACCGGCTGTCCAGCAATTTTACATACCGTATGATGCTACGGATAGAGGAAGAGGCCCGCTTAAAAGAGAAACGGATGGAACTCCGAATGCGGATAGCATTAATACTGACGGTGATAGCGGCAATCGGCTGTATCGGATGGCTTTATGGAAAAACCATGCTGAATGCACTGCGTACTTCCACCTCGCATCTTTTGGAGCACATCTCACTGGACTTTTACCTTCCCATAGCTGGTGCTTTGGTGTTGCTCTTCTTCTTCAACCGATGGTTACGCAAAAAATACGGTCATCTACTGACATAAAGGTCTTATTCTAAAATACATCTAAAACGGAATCACCCTTATCACAGTTTTCTGCGGTAAGGGTGATTCCGTTTTAATATAAAGACAATTGTATCTGTCTGGTATAAGAATTATTCCTGAGCAAAACGTTTTACCTGTTCTTCAATCAAAGCTGCATCATCAAAATAATTGATTTTCATAGCCTGACGTACTTCACTCATAGTTTGTGCTGCAGCTTCACGCGCTACTTCACAACCTTTCTTCAGCATATCGTACACAGCAGGAATATCTTTTGCAAACTCTTTACGGCGTTCGCGTATCGGAGTCAACTCTTCCTGCATGATGGCAGCCAGGAATTTCTTCACCTTCATGTCACCCAAACCACCACGAGTATAGTGCGCCTTGAGTTCATCCAAGTTAGGATATTCCGGCAAGTAACGGCCGAAATGTTCCGGACGACAGAATGCATCCAGATAAGTAAACACACAGTTTCCTTCCAGTTTACCCGGATCGCTTACCTTGATGTGTGTAGGATCGGTATACATGCTCTTTACTTTCTTTTCTACTTCATCGGCAGTATCCGAAAGATAAATACAGTTGCCAAGCGATTTACTCATCTTTGCCTTACCGTCTGTACCCGGCAAACGCAAGCAGGCTGCATTATCGGGCAATAAGATTTCCGGTTCTACGAGTGTTTCTCCATAAATATGATTGAAACGACGTACAATTTCACGGGTCTGTTCAATCATCGGTTCCTGGTCTTCGCCTACCGGTACGGTAGTAGCCTTGAAAGCTGCAATATCGGCTGCCTGACTGATTGGATAAGTAAAGAAACCTACCGGAATGCTGGTTTCGAAGTTACGCATCTGTATTTCAGTCTTCACTGTCGGATTGCGCTGAAGACGAGATACGGTAACCAAGTCCATGAAATAAAAGCTCAATTCATACAACTCCGGTATCTGAGACTGGATAAAGATGGTAGACTTCTGAGGATCCAATCCTACAGCCAGATAGTCGAGCGCCACTTCTATTACATTCTGACGCACCTTCTCCGGGTTATCAATATTATCTGTCAAAGCCTGACCGTCGGCTTCGAATATAAATATCTTGTCGTAAAGACCTGAGTTCTGCAACTCAACACGACGACGCAACGAACCTACATAATGTCCGATATGCAGTTTTCCAGTCGGACGGTCTCCTGTCAATATGATTTTCTCTTTCTTCATTATCTGCTAAATGTTTGATTTATCAATCCTATCTTTCTTTAATTACCGCAAAGATACGTAAATACTTTGTTTTCTTCAAAATAAATTGTTTCTTTGCAAATACTGACGGGATAAATAGCAGAAACGAAACAACCCATAAATCTATATAAACACAATGAAGAAAGAACTTAAAAAAGTACTCGTCTTAGGATCTGGAGCACTTAAAATCGGACAAGCAGGAGAATTCGACTACTCCGGTTCACAAGCATTAAAAGCCTTAAGAGAAGAAGGCATACGTTCGGTATTGGTAAATCCAAACATCGCTACCATACAGACTTCGGAAGGTATTGCAGACCAAGTATACTTCCTTCCGGTAACTCCTTACTTCGTAGAAGAGATTATTAAAAAAGAACGCCCGGACGGCATTCTGTTGGCCTTTGGAGGACAAACTGCATTGAACTGCGGTACTGAACTTTATCAAAAAGGATTACTCGACAAATATGGTGTACAGGTATTGGGAACTTCGGTAGAAGCTATTATGTATACCGAAGACCGTGACCTTTTTGTCAAAAAGCTCGATGAAATTGAAATGAAGACTCCCGTGAGCCAGGCAGTAGAAAACATGGAAGATGCACTGCAGGCTGCACGCAAGATAGGTTATCCGGTGATGATCCGTTCGGCTTATGCCTTAGGAGGATTGGGAAGTGGTATCTGTCCGAATGAAGAGAAATTCATTGAACTGGCAGAAAGTGCCTTTACTTTCTCTCCACAGATTCTGGTAGAAGAATCGCTGAAAGGCTGGAAAGAAATTGAATTCGAAGTGATTCGCGATGCCAACGACCATTGCTTTACTGTAGCCAGCATGGAAAACTTCGACCCGCTGGGTATCCATACAGGTGAGTCTATCGTAGTAGCTCCAACCTGCTCGCTGACCGAAGCTCAGGTTGAAATGTTGCAGGAATTGTCGAAGAAATGTATCCGCCATTTAGGTATTGTGGGCGAATGTAACATTCAGTATGCATTCAATGCCGACACAAACGACTACCGTGTAATTGAAGTAAACGCTCGTCTGAGCCGTTCTTCTGCACTGGCTTCGAAAGCAACCGGTTATCCATTGGCTTTCGTTGCTGCTAAAATCGGTTTGGGATATACCCTCGATGAAATCGGTGAAATGGGTACACCCAACTCTGCTTATGTAGCTCCTTCACTGGACTATCTCATCTGTAAAATACCTCGTTGGGATTTGACAAAATTTGCCGGTGTATCTCGCCGCATCGGTTCAAGCATGAAATCGGTAGGTGAAATCATGTCTATCGGACGCTCGTTCGAAGAAATCATCCAAAAAGGCTTACGTATGATTGGTCAAGGCATGCACGGTTTTGTAGGCAACGACCATACTCGCTTCGAAAACCTTGACGATGAACTGGCTAACCCAACCGACCTCCGTATCTTTGCCATTGCACAGGCTTTGGAAGAAGGATACAGCATTGACCGTATCTTCGAACTGACAAAGATTGACCCATGGTTTATCGGTAAGCTGAAAAACATTGTTGATTACAAGAGCAAATTATTGTCTTACAAATCTTTGGAAGAACTTCCTGCAGAAGTATTGCGTGAAGCCAAAGTGTTGGGATTCTCTGATTTCCAGATTGCGCGTTTCGTACTGAAACCAAAGAGTGGCAACATGGAAAAAGAAAATCTGGCCGTTCGTGAATACCGTAAAAAACTGGGTATCTTGCCGGCTGTAAAACGCATCAACACCGTTGCTTCCGAGCATCCGGAACTGACCAACTATCTGTACATGACTTATGCAGTAGAAGGTTACGATGTAAATTATTACAAGAATGAAAAATCGGTTGTCGTACTTGGTTCAGGAGCTTATCGCATCGGTTCTTCTGTTGAATTCGACTGGTGTTCAGTAAATGCAATACAGACAGCACGTAAGCTGGGATACAAATCTATCATGATTAACTACAATCCTGAAACTGTATCTACCGACTACGACATGTGCGACCGCCTGTACTTTGACGAACTTTCATTCGAACGTGTACTCGATGTCATCGACCTTGAACAACCACGTGGTGTGATTGTTTCTGTGGGAGGACAGATTCCGAATAATCTTGCCATGAAGTTATACCGCCAGTCTGTTCCTATTCTGGGTACTTCACCAATCTCTATCGACCGTGCCGAAAACCGCAACAAGTTCTCTGCAATGCTCGACCAGCTTGGAATTGACCAGCCTGCTTGGCAGGAACTGACCAGTCTGGACGATGTAAAAGCATTTGTGGCTAAAGTGGGTTATCCGGTATTGGTTCGTCCGTCTTACGTACTGAGTGGTGCTGCCATGAACGTATGCTACGACGAAGAAGAACTACAACGCTTCCTGCAAATGGCCAGCGAAGTATCGAAGGAATATCCGGTTGTGGTATCACAATTCATGCAGAATACCAAAGAAATAGAGTTCGACGCAGTAGCCCAGAACGGAGAAGTGGTAGAATATGCCATCTCAGAACATATTGAATATGCAGGTGTTCATTCAGGTGATGCGACACTGGTCTTCCCGGCACAGCAGATTTATTTCTCTACTGCACGCCAAATCAAGAGAATCAGTCGTCAGATTGCAAAAGAGTTGAACATCTCCGGTCCGTTCAACATCCAGTTCCTTGCCCGCAAGAATGAGGTTAAAGTAATAGAATGTAACTTACGCGCTTCACGCAGCTTCCCGTTCGTATCGAAAGTTCTGAAACGCAACTTCATCGAAACTGCTACCCGCATCATGCTGGACGCTCCGTACAGTCAGCCGGATAAATCGGCTTTCGACATCGACCGTATTGGTGTAAAAGCTTCTCAATTCTCGTTTGCCCGTCTGCAGAATGCCGACCCGGTATTGGGCGTAGACATGTCGTCTACCGGAGAAGTAGGTTGCTTGGGCGATGACTTTAACGAAGCCTTGCTGAATGCATTGATTGCGACAGGCTACAAGATTCCAAACCAATCAGTTCTTCTGTCTTCCGGAGCAACTAAATCAAAGGTAGATTTGCTGGATGCCAGCCACATGCTAAGCAAGAAAGGCTATCACATCTACGCTACAGCAGGTACTGCTACCTTCCTCAATGCACACGGTATACCTACTACACCGGTGTTCTGGCCCGACGAACGTCCGAATGCAGAAAACAACGTAATGAAGATGATATCTGAACATAAATTCGATCTCATTGTGAATATTCCGAAAAACCACACCAAACGTGAGCTGACCAACGGTTACCGAATCCGTCGTGGTGCCATCGACCATAATATTCCGTTGATGACCAACGCCCGTCTGGCAAAAGCCTTCATCGAAGCGTTCTGCCAAATGAAACAGGAAGATATCCAGATTAAGAGCTGGCAGGAATATAAATAATCCTTACAGCCTTCCATAATAAAGCCGGCTGCATCGATACGCTTCCGATGCAGCCGGCTCTTTTTATATAAAGTATCCAAAGAAAAAACTGACATTACACCTTATTTACTATCTTTGTTTTATACCAAAGATACAAATACATATGATGACTTTTATTTCATGTGCCAAGACCATGACCGGCAAAAGCAAACAGCAGGTTCCGTTTACTACACATCCTGCTTTCGAAAACCATGCCAACGAAAATGCCATGCACTTGTCACAGTTTACGGTAGAAGAACTGGAGCGCTTGTTGAAAATCAATCACAAGCTTGCCTCAGAAAACTACCTGAGATACCAGAATTTCCATTCTGCCGACAACAAGCCGCTGCCTGCATTGCTGTCGTACACCGGTATTGTGTTCAAGCGTATTAACCCCAAGGACTTCACACTCGAGGAATTAGCCTATGCACAAGAGCATCTTCGCATTACCTCGTTTCTCTACGGACTGCTCCGTCCTCTGGATACAATCAAGAATTACCGTTTGGAAGGTGACGTACGTCTGCCGGAAAATGGAAACCTTTCGATGTTCGACTATTGGAAACCATTACTGACAGAATATTTCATCAAAGAAATCAAAGAGAAAAATGGAATATTAGTCAATCTGGCAAGTGCCGAGATGAAAGACCTTTTCGACTGGAAACGAGTCTGCCAGGAAGTACGGGTTGTCACTCCCGAATTTCTTGTACATAAAAACGGCAAACTGACTACCGTAGTCATATACGCCAAGATGTGCCGGGGAGAAATGACAAGATACATTCTGAAAAACCGTATCGAGAATCCCGAAGATTTAAAAGGATTCGAATGGGAAGGATTCACCTACAACGAACAGGAAAGTACGCCAGAACGTATGGTATTTACACTTTAAAGCAAAATAAAGAAGCGGTATAAAAATGATGTCCGCACATCATCTTCATACCGCTTCTTCTATTTCTGACTGTTTCAGCTATCTTTATTTACGCTTTCCAAATGTAATGTTGAAACCTAAGCTTACATTGGTATTGGCATTTCCTACCGGAATATACTGCGGAGTCACTTTTGTCAGTGTATGATCCATACCTACGAAGAAGTTGAATCCACAAGGATGGAAGTTCAGAATCCATCCGAAAGAAGAGCCAAAAGTAGAAAGACCATAGTTTACTCCTGCATCAAACCATTTCACCGGTGATACATTAGCCGACAAACGGCCTTCACTCCAGGAATAAGGTCCATTGATACGGGTAGAAGACAAGAATCCAAAATGTAATTTATCATATAACGGGAACGCATAGTCTGCACCGATATTCAATGTAGCTCCCAACATTTTGGTTGCCTTTCCCCCTGTTTCTGTGCGATGAAAGCTGGCATAGTTTTCCACATCCTTACCCAAATCTTCCAACTGATCCTCCAACGGTTTATCACCATTAGGATCATCAGATCCCATTGCTATATTATGAAAACCGTCGAACAACCATGGTTCGTTACTGGTAGCCCCCTTAATGGTATTGCTCCATGAGATAAATCCCAGGTCGAGCAATGCAGCAGACAAAGTCAGATTATCAAGCAATTTATAAGTAGCTCCCAAATCCACGGCCATACCATATCCACTCAATCCCGGAGAATCAATATCCATATTATCCCAATCAATCAAAGTTGCTTCCGACGGATTGTTCAATGTTTTTCCACTCTCTCCTTTTGTAGGTAATGTCAAGCCCTTTACAGAAGCATTCAATTCTCCGTTTGCCTGTACCATCCACTGATTCTCTGCCATCTGTACTTTCATATCGGTCATCTTAATGCTGGCATTACCCAAGCCCAGCAAAGCTTTAACCTTAGCACCGATACGTAATCTTTCATTAATCTGATGAGAATGTCCCAAAGCAATTTCGGCATAGTTGTTCGATGAAATACCCAGTCCATCCATTTCGTACACCGGATTAGTACCATCCATACCCACCTTCATGAACTCAAACAATCCACGCGGTAAGTTCAAAGAAGTATTAGAACGTAAACTGACATCGAACGTATTGAAACCTCCCCATGCACGGAAACCTACCGACAGCAAGGTCAGGTTCATATTCATATTAATACGGTTGTTATCTTTCAGTTTTCCCAAGAACTCATCACTGCTGACAGCGCTGTTCATAAAAGTTGTAAGCTTTCCGTTTCCATACGGGTAAAGGAATGTATTCAATCCCACATTACTCTGTGTACCCATATTGATATTACCGATTCCCGGTATAGATACATAGTTACGTTCCGGTTCAAACGCAGGATTCATCAGATGACGGTATGTATACCCTTCAAGAAAATAGCCGGAATGCAATGCCTGCGCCGAAGCTGTACCACAAAAGAAGATTCCTGCCGCTGCAATAAAATATGCCAATATATTGTTTCTCTTCATATATAAATACTTGTTGAATAAGTTAAAGCCTCCGTTAATTCAAATCCACTGTTACACCACCTTTTACCTTGATAACCATTTTATCCAAACGGAGGTGCTGCTCTTTGTTCAATACCTGTCCTGCTGTTTGTGCAGAAGAGTGTGCTGATACTGAGTATTTCAAACCGTCCAGTTTCTGGAAAGCTTCCGGATTAGAAGTCTTCAGTGTAATATTCAGTGAAGTTACAACCGGATTTTCAGGTGTACCTGCCTGAATATTCTCAGATACAACGGCTGTTACATCATCCAACACCTGTCCTTCTGTATCTACAGCATCCACTGCCATCTGCATTTCCAAAGGAATGGTATTGGTAGCATCCATACTTACCACAAGTTCTTTTATATAAAGATCTTCCAAATCTCCTTTCCACCCGTCAAACGAATCATTGTACACAATAGTCGTTCCTTCGTTGAACTGCAGCGGAGCATTGATTTCATAATCTGTTTTTACAGTATATTCTTCACCCAAATTCAACACAATTTCTTCTTGAGCAGCACGGGCTTCAATGCTCTCCATACGAATTTCATCCGGAATTACCTGAATCAGATCATTCAGATTGGCAACTGTTATGCTTTCATCTGCACCATTTACATTACCCTGCTGTCTATGCAGACAAATCACATAATTTTCCTGACCGGCAGGAATCATTATCGGTGCAGAAGCTCCTCCTATCATCACAGATGCAGTTTCAGAGCCATCTTTAAACGATTTCAATACCGCACTGAAATCAACGCTGACCGGTGAATCATTGCTCACAGTCAGGAAGATTCTCGGATCTGTCATATCAATTCTCACAGTTTCATCTTTCAGGAAATCGGGCAGATTCTCAATTTGAATAGGAGCAATTGTGACAGTGATATCCGGATCGATCATACCTGTTACCTGCAACATTTCGATACGGTCTACACGGAATTGAGTAGTAATTCCTACCGATATCGCTTCTCCACCTTCAACCGATGCAGTACCCTTCACCTTAATATCGTCTTCAATTATCAAATGTCCGGGGGCAATCAGACCTTTACCTTCTTCCATTGCACTGAATCTGATTTCTGTTATACTCAAATGAATATTCAACGGACTCTGTTTCGAGAACTGAACATCCTGATTAAACACAATCTGGCTCTTTCCATTCAAGATACAGCGAGAATCATCTGTGGAAACAGTATAATAAGAAGGAAAAGTAATAGTAGTTCCTTGCTTCAAGAGGATTGGTTTGTCATAGGTTACACCTACATTCAACCAAGCCGGCATATTAATCTTTGAAGAAGACAAAGATACCAACTCACGAGTTAAATCGGTCTTATCCAGACTGACTGTATTTTTTGTTTCTATATCAGCTTGTAATTCTCCAGGTACACTAACCTTGAAATCGAACCAAACTTCTTGAGACTCTGTACTGATTTCATGACCTTCTATCACCACTTTGTCTACAGAAACTTTTGAATCCGATCCTTCTCCATGCTGTAAGAGAGAATAATTGCCTTCAGAATCGGCCTGAACGGCACTTCCTTCTTCCAAATCGAAGATTTTTTCGAGTGTAATGTTCTTTGTATCACTGGCAGGAATACTTAAATCATTTCCCCCTACTGTTACACTCATATCAATGTCTTTACTCAAATCGTAATCATTGTCCACACACGAAACCATACCGAACAATGACAAAGCCCATAGGCCAAACAACACTTTGTTTGTTGATAATTTATTCATAAAAATAATTTGATTAATACCTATTTTAACCCTAACTCCTAAACACTAAAACAATTATATTGTTTTTGATGGAGACAAAATTACAAATTATTTAACAACAAAAAAAATTCTCAAAAAAACATATTCTTTTTTAATGTTGTAATTATCAATGAGATTACTATTATTGGAAACAGATGTTTCAAAACTATTACAAAAAATATCTGTTTCAATAAATTTTAAAATGATCTTTTTCTGTATCTTCTGATTTCAGTTCGTAATACTTTGACTGCCACTTGGAAAATGTTGCAATATTCAATTGACGGCGCTGATTGTAGAGTTGACGTTGTTGGCTGTACATCCAACGTAGCCGATTGTGTAGCCGACGACGTCGGCTTAAACCTATGAATAAAAGCATGCATTCATATCTATGAGAACAGATACATTTCCTGTAGGATATTAATACAAATAAAGCCTTCCCTTTTTCCGTCAGTTATAAAAAAACGCACAAGCCAATATAGCAGCCTGTGCGTTTACGTATTATCAAATTACTAAGCAACAAATACTTATTGAAGTACCAACTCGGCAAAAAGACTATATACACTGCTGCATATACCTAACAACACCACTCCAGCCAGGCAGACCAGCAGGCTGACGCGCATCAACGGACTACTTTTAAAGGTAGCTACCGGTGTTTCGCTCGGAGTAATATACATGGCTTTTACTATCAGCAGATAATAATACAGAGAAATAATGGTATTGACCAAAGCCAGGAAGACTACCAGCCAATGTCCTGCATGGAATGCAGATGCAAACACAAAGAACTTGGAGAAGAATCCGGCAAACGGCGGAATACCAGCCAATGAGAAAAGTGCCAGTGTCATGACAAAACTCAAACGGGGATTAGTACGGTAGAAACCGTTGTATGTATCACGTGCGGTTTCCCCTCCGGTCTGTTGTTCTACTGCACTGATGACACCGAACACGGCCAGATTGGCTACTACATACACAGCGATATAGTAAACCAGTGAAGTCATACCTTGTGCAGAACCAGCCAGTACCGCCAATACGATGTATCCGGCCTGAGAAATACTACTGTAGGCCATGAATCGTTTCAAGTCACTCTGAAGGATAGCAAACAGGTTGGCTACAGTAATTGTAAGCACAATCACCACGCTAAGCATCAGACTCCAGTCTTTTACCATCGGACCGAATACCTTCATCAGAATAGTCATCAGAGAGAATGCGGCTGCTCCTTTTGAAACTACAGACAGATAAGCACTGACCGGAGTCGGTGCTCCCTGATAGGTATCGGGTGTCCACATGTGGAAAGGAACAAGACTTAACTTGAATCCTAAACCGGCGAAGAAAAAGACCATTGCCGCAACCTGAAGCGGAGTACCGCCCAATGCAGAAACCATATCGGTAAAATACACTGTACCGCATGTTCCATACAACAAAGAAATACCATAAAGCATAATACCCGAAGAGAACATGGCATTCAGAATAAACTTGGCACCGGCTTCAGCACTGTGATGGCGATATTTATCGAAAGCCACCAGACAAGCCATCGGAATACTGGCAAGTTCCAGACCGATGTAGAACATCAGGAAGTTTCCGGCACTTATCATATAAAACATACCCAACAGTGTGCTCAAGGTAAGCAAGTAAAACTCTCCTGCCTTAAAACGGGTATCTTCACGTTCCAGCCAGCGTTCGGCTTGCATAAAGACCAAAAGCGTAGCGGCAGTAAGAATGGTCTTTACTACCGATGCCATGGGAGTGCTCTGATACATTCCTCCAAATGCCTCGCCACCCGATGGAACAATGTTTACCAACAAGTGAATAAGAGTCAGTCCGCAAGCCAAAGTCTGCAAGGCTTTATGATTGGGTTCCTTGATAATCAAATCTGCCAGTAGCATAAGGATAATCACTACCACCAGACTCAATTCGGCCTGCATAGAAAATATAGCTGTTATATCCATAATCAATGTATTAACTGTGAAATAATCGGTTCAACACTAGTGCTGATAACATGACTTACCCAGTATGGAGCCAGTCCTAAACCGGCTACAGCCAGAATCAGACAGATGACAGCAAAACGTTCATCCCAAGTAGCGTCTGTCAGTTTCAGATGTTCCGGATTGGTACAAGTTCCATAGAGAATCTTGCCAACCACACGCAATATATAGACTGCGGTAATGACAATACTCATTGTAGCTATTATGGTGCAAACACGATGGAACAAGTCGGCATGTTGGAACGAGCCCACAAAGACAGTCATTTCGGCTACAAAACCGCTCAATCCGGGCAATCCCAAGTTGGCCAGACCGGCAATGACATATCCTACAGCCAGGAACGGCATAATCTTCATCAAGCCGGAAAGCTGGCGGATATCGCGTGTATGAGTACGTCCGTAAATCATACCAATCAATGCAAAAAACAATGCTGTCATCAATCCGTGACTCAACATCTGAAGAATGGCTCCCGTTGCACTGACTTTTGTCATCATCAGCAAGGCAAACAGTACCAGTCCGCAATGGCTTACAGAAGAATAGGCATTGATGTATTTCAAGTCGGTCTGTACAACTGCACTGAAAGCTCCGTATACCACAGAAATGGTTGTCAGTATCAGGAAGAAGTCACCCCAGATTGCTGCTCCGGTAGGCATCAGATACATGGCGATACGGAAACATCCGTAACCTCCCAGCTTCATCAATACGCCGGCATGAAGCATACTAACTGCCGTCGGAGCAGAAGCATGACCATCGGGACTCCATGTATGGAAAGGGAACAAGGCTCCCAATACTCCGAATCCCAGGAAAACCATCGGGAAGAAGATACGCTGCATTTCGGTAGGGATTTGCAGTTTTACGATTTCAAGAATATTCATGGTCTCTCCTCCGGCTCCGTAGAAAATACCTAAAATACCGATCAGAAGGAAAGCAGAACCTCCCATCAGCATCAAGGTCAGCTTCATGGCGGCATATTCTTTCTTACCACTTCCCCAGACACCAATCAGAAGATACATCGGAATCAAAGCTACCTCGTAGAACATGAACATGGTAAACAAATCGGTAGAAATGAAGAATCCGAATACTCCGGTGCTCAATAAGGTAAACCAAAGGAAATATTCTTTGGTCATAGGTTTCAGTTTCCACGATGCAAAAGTTCCGGTAAATACAATGATGGCACTCAAAAGCAACATTACTACCGAAATACCATCTACTCCTACCGAATAACAGATGTGTAAAGGTGCATACCATGAAATACTGTCGGTAAACAGCATCTCTTCTGTAGCTCCACCATTACGTAATCCGATATAGGATACGGTAAGATAAGCAGCCAAAGCCAGCAATATACTGGATCCTACTACCATTACTCCCCTTACCTGATTGACATTACGGGCTATCCAAAGTCCCAGCAACATCAGTAAAGGAATCAATACAAAAAGACTTAATATATTCATTTGTTCAACTCTCCTAACCGATTAATAAGACAAGTGTTAATACAATCACTCCAATCAGGAACCACATGGTGTAGCTCTGAATCTTGCCACTCTGTATGGGCTGTAATTCTTCGCCGGAAGCTTGTGCTCCCCATGCCATAAAATTCATGAATTGGTCGATGACGTGACGGTCGAACCAGGCAAGTGGAGTAGAAATACAGCGGAAAATGATTTTCTTTGTCACAAACAGCCAGAGTTCATCCATATAGAAACGGCGGTAAGCAGCACGATGCAGGGTTGCAAAACGACATGCCAGCGCATCGGCCACCGGTTGTTTCTCACGCGCATACATCCAGGTAGCCAAGGCTATGGACAATACCGCTACAACAATGCTGGTAGCAGCTACACTCCAATCGAGATGGATATCATACAACTCTCCATTGGAAGAAACAAAATGTCCGAAAGGTATAAAGCCGGCAACCAGAGTTACTGCAGCCAGAAACATCAGTGGGAAAGTCATGGCAAGCGGACTTTCATGAGGTACATGTGCTGCATGAAGTTCCTTGTTTTCTTTTCCCCAGAAAATACAATAATACAGACGGAACATATAAAAGGCTGTCATTCCTGCAATCACGGTCATCACCCAACCTATTGCCGGACTAAACTGGAAACAGGCTGTCAGAATTTCATCTTTCGAGAAGAATCCGGAAAAAGGAGGAATACCTGCAATGGCCAGACAAGCTATCAGGAAAGTGATATGCGTAATGGGCATGTATTTTCGCAAACCGCCCATTGTCGACATTTCGTTACTGTGTACGGCATGGATAATGCATCCGGCTCCTAAGAACAGCAAGGCCTTAAACATGGCATGAGTAAACAAATGGAACATGCTGGCCATATATCCCAATCCTCCTTCGTGAGGATGAGCAGCTGTACATACTCCAAGTGCAACCATCATAAAGCCAATTTGAGAAATGGTAGAAAAAGCCAGCACACGTTTGATATCGCTCTGCACACAGGCAACGGAAGCTGCATAGAAAGCTGTAAAGGCTCCTACCCACGCTATAAGATGTAACACGTTGGGGGCAAAGCCGATAAACAGAGGGAACATGCGGGCTACCAGATATACACCGGCTACTACCATGGTAGCAGCATGAATCAAGGCACTGACAGGGGTAGGACCTTCCATTGCATCGGGAAGCCAGATGTGCAAGGGAAACATGGCACTTTTTCCGGCTCCACCTACAAACATCAGTCCCAATGCCCAAGGCAATACCATTCCGGCCTTCATCAACTGCTCCTGTCCCGGAGTGAATGTAAAGGTCTGCATATAATAACCGTAAATCAGGATACCAATCAAGAATCCCAAATCGGCGAAACGGGTTACGATGAAAGCTTTCTTACTGGCTGCAATGGCTTCCGGCTTGGTATAATAAAAACCGATGAGCAAATAAGAAGAAACACCAACCAATTCCCAGAACACATACATCTGGAAGATATTAGTAGCGACTACCAACCCGAGCATGGAGAATGTAAACAAGCTCAGAAAAGCGTAATAACGCTGAAAGCCTCTCTCTCCTTTCATATAACCGAATGAGTAGATATGCACCATTAGACTGACAGTACTGATGACAACCAGCATCATCACAGAGATCGGATCGAGCAAAATACCCATATCAATATGCAGCGAACCGGTGAACGGCAACCATTCTATATTATAAGGAGTAAGCGTCGGGAATACGCCTTCGGCAGTACGTCCGGCTGTAAAATAATTCCAGGCAGTGAGATAACTGAGAAGAGTGACTCCTGCCAGCGATGCCGTACCAATCAGTCCGGCTACCCGATGCTTCATATACATGCCAGTCAGTCCTAATATCAGGAAGCTCAGTACCGGCAGTAAAAGAATCAACACTGTATATTCCATATTCATCTATATTATCCTTTTAAATCGGTGATATCGTCGGTCAGAACCTGACGGATATTCCGATATACATTAATAATAATGGCAATTGCTACAGCTGTTTCGGCAGCAGCAATCGCAATACCGAACAGAGCAAAGAAATGTCCTTCCAGTTGTCCCGGGAAAAGATAGCGGTTGAATACGGCAAAATTGATATTTGTCGCATTCAGCATCAACTCAACTGAAATAAGCAATGCCAGCAGATTTTTACGGGTAAAAAATCCGTAAATACCACAAAACATCATAATGGTACTGATAACCAAATAATGTATGACGTGTACATCTAATTCTAATTCCATAATAAAATCCTCCCTCTGTTTAATGTTTACGTGCAATCAGAATACCGCCAATCATACAAGCCAACAGTAATACACTGGTTACTTCGAAAGGCAATACATACTGATATTTTTCTGTACCAATCAGAGCCAAGCCTATTTCACGGACAGGTAATTCCACTCCTTGTGGTATCATATTCAATGCAAATCCATTGGTAAATACCAAGAAGAGTACCAATCCGGCTCCGACAATACAAGTCAGCAACATACTCCACAACTTAGGACGACTGATTTTGTATTTCATATCCTTGTCCGAACGGGTCAGCAGGATAGAGAATACATACAGTACCACAATACCTCCGGCATATACCATCAATTGTACGGCACCCAGAAAAGTATACCCAAGAATGCCGTATATACCCGCAGTACCGAATAAGACAAACAGCAAGTATGTAGCTGCACGGAGAATCTTACCCGTAGTAACAGCCAGTACCGAACATGCGGCTATCATAACTGCTACCGTATAGAAAACTATTTCTTGTAGTGTTATTCCCATAATTTCTTCTATTTAGTGACTTATCATTTTTTAGGAGCAAGCGAAGAACCTTCATTGTTCAATGTCAGAAGCAGTTTATCTTTCTCGAATACGGCATTCTCAAAATCATTGGTAAACTTGATTGCTCCGTGCGGACAAGCATTGACACACAGTTCGCAAAACATGCACGAACCTAAATTGTATTCGTACTTAACCAGCACTTTCTTTTTCTTTCCTTCTTCATCTTCACGTGTTTCGGAAATCACTTTAATGGTTCCGTTCGGACATGCCATCTGACAAAGTCCACATGCTATACAGTGATGATGATTTTCTTCATCGTGTATCATCACCAGTTTTGCACGATGACGCTCTGGTATGTGAAGAGTGGTATGACGATTTTCCGGATATTGCTCTGTGACATTCGGCTGAAGAAAAACCTTCATAGAGGTACGCATACCAATCAGCAGACTTTTTATACCCGAAGCATATCCTTTTATATATTTGCTAAAACTATTCATACATCACTTCTTTAAAAAACTAAACCAAAAACCTTACATACAGCCATAAGTAATAATACTACCAAGGATAAAGGCATGAGATATTTCCATTCCAGTGTAAGTACCTGGTCGATACGCAAACGTGGAAATGTCCAGCGGATCCACATCAGCAGGAAGACTATTACGAAAGTCTTGCCCACAAACCATATCACACCCGGAATATAATCCATAACAGCATTGAATCCATCTAAACCTGCAATATGCAACGGCATCCATCCACCTAAAAACAAGGTAGTAGCAATACCGGCTGTAATAAACAGATTCAGGTATTCTGCCAGATAGAAGAATCCGAAGTGCATACCGGAGTATTCAGTATGATAACCGGCAGTCAGCTCCTGCTCTGCCTCAGCAAGGTCGAACGGAGCACGATTGGCTTCTGCATTACCGGCAATGAGATAAATAATAAAGGCTGCAAAAGCTGGAATGTGTCCTTTAAAAAGATTCCATCCGTCTTCCTGCCCGCTTACAATGCCTTGAATATCCATTGTACCGCTCATCAAAACCATTGTCAGTACTGTTATACCAATAGACAGTTCATAACTGATAATCATCGCTCCGCTTCGTACCGCACCGATAATGGTATATTTACTGTTACTACTCCATCCGGCAAGCAATATACCCAACACTCCAATGGAAGAAGCTGCCAATACGAAGAAGATACCAATATTCATATGAAGAATTTCTCCTCCTTTATTCCAAGGCAAGCATGAAAAAGTAAGGATAGAAGCCAGTATTACCAGAAACGGTGCCAGGTTATATAGCAAATGGTCTGAATTCTTCAGTTCAATAATTTCCTTGGTCAGAATCTTGAATACATCTGCAGGCACTTGGAGCAAACCACCACGGCCTCCCACACGGTTAGGGCCAATACGACATTGAAAAGCAGCACAAACCTTGCGCTCCATATAGATAAGAATAATAGCAAGTACAGCATATAGCAACAAAATTACTACACCAACTACCAATCCTTCCAGAAAAATAGCCAATCCTTCGGGCATCACGCTGCACAAAGCAGAATGGATTGCCATAAAAAGTGGCTGAAGATTATAATAATCTAAAAATGACTGATTCATATTATATTCTATATTATCTTTATTTATTATCTGTCAATATCCGGAATCACATAGTCTAATGTACCCCCGATTGCAATCAAGTCGGCAATCTTGTTTCCCTTACATACGGTATCGAGGGCATGTACCAATGGAAGACCTGTACTGCGGTAATGCAAACGATAAGGACTCTTATCACCGTGGCTTTCCAGGAATACATCAAACTCTCCACGACTGGTTTCTACAGAAGCAGAATAGTTTCCTTCCGGCAACTTGATAATAGGTTTTGTCTTTACCCGGAATTCTCCTTCAGGAATATTATCAATAAGTTGTTCGATAATATGGCAAGATTCCATGATTTCATCCATACGAACCATATACCGAGCAAAGCTATCGCCTTCGGTATAAATAATTTCCTTAAAGTCTACCTTATCATACATTGCATAAGGATGATGCTTACGTACATCGTTTGCCCATCCGGAAGCACGTCCGGTACCTCCTGTAGCTCCCAAAGAAACAGCATCTTCCTTACTTAGCAATCCGACTCCTTTTAAACGGGTAGTAGCAATTACATTACCGGTAAAGATATCATGATAGTCTTTGATTACACTTCTCAGATGAACGATAAACTCTTTTACCTTCTTTTGGAAATCAGGGTGCAAATCGGCCTGTACTCCACCAATCACATTGTAGTTTTGTATCAGACGTCCTCCTGTGGTTTCCTCGAAGATATCCAGAATCATTTCTCTCTCGCGGAACCCATAGAAGAATGGAGTCAATCCTCCCATATCCATTACCAGACAAGAGTAAAACAACAAGTGAGAATCGATACGTTGAAGCTCATCCATAATGGTACGGATATATTGTACACGCTCTGGAATATCCAGTCCCATTGCCTGTTCAATACACATACACAGTGCATGACGGTTCTGATGAGCACTCAAATAATCCAAGCGGTCTGTCAATGCCAAAGTCTGAGGGTAAGTCAGACTTTCATTCATTTTCTCAATACCACGGTGGATATATCCGCAAATAGGGTCTACTTTACAGATAGTTTCTCCTTCCAATGAAGTTCTTAAGCGCAATACTCCATGAGTAGATGGATGCTGAGGACCGATATTTACAACAAAGTCTTTCTGATCGAATACAATATTTTTACGACCGCAAATCGTTCCATCAGGCTTCAGAAAATACTCATCGGTTACATCTGCATTCTCCTCGTTCTCCATATTCAACGGATTGGAGTTCATATCATAATCTTTCCGAAGCGGATATCCCTTCCAGTCTTCACGTAAGAACAAACGGCGCATATCCGGATTGTTCAGAAAACGGATACCGAAAAAGTCGAACACTTCGCGTTCTTTGATTTCCGCTGTTTTCCACAAGTCACAAACAGAAGGAAGGAATGCATTCTCTCTGTCAAGAGTAGATATTTTCAATGCTACCCGTTCATATGTCTGGCTCGATTCCAAATAATACAATGCACCCAAGCCTTTTTCTCCCCAATCCATCCCCACTATATCGCGAAGATAATCCATTGGCGCTTCCTTATCTGCACGCAGCATCTCTGCTACTCGTCGAAAGTCATCAACTTTCAATGTAATCACCGGCTCACCGGTCTCACTACATACAGCTTCAGGAGCTATGGCTTTAATTTTATCTATTAATTCCATAATCTTTTTTAATGAAAAAATAATACCTAAAAGAAGAACTTTATATTCTACTCTTCTTTCTTTTCTTTTCGGTTTACTCCACCCAAAAACTTTTCCACTTTTATTTTACGCTGCAACTGCATCATTCCATAATAGAAAGCTTCCGGACGAGGAGGACATCCTGGTATAAAAACATCTACCGGGATAATTTTATCGATTCCATTTACCACATGATAAGATTTGACAAAAGGTCCTCCACTGATAGTACAACCTCCAACAGCCACTACATATTTTGGTTCTGCCATCTGATCGTACAAACGCTTCAATACCGGAGCCATCTTATAGGTTATCGTTCCCAGCACCATAATCATATCAGCCTGACGAGGAGAGTTACGGGTTACCTCAAAGCCAAAACGAGCCATATCATACCGGGCAGCTCCCAAAGCCATAAATTCAATCGCACAACAGCTTGTACCAAAAGTCAATGACCACAAAGAATTACTTCGTCCCCAGTTTATCAGTTCATCCAAAGTTCCAACAACGACTCCTGCTCCATTACGGTTCAATTCATCTACCAAACGCTCCAAATAATCGTTGTTTTTAAATTCTTCATACTTCATAGACCGGATAGCGGGTTTCTTTACTTCCATTCAAGTGCTCCTTTCCGCCAAGCATACGCCAAGCCTAAAATTAAAATCAACAAAAAGAATATCACACTCACAAGGGCATAAACCCCAACCTCGTGTACGACTACCGCCCACGGAAACAAGAATACCGTTTCGATGTCGAACATCAAAAACAAAATAGCGAACAAATAATATCCTACCTTAAACTGTACCCAAGACTGTCCGCGAGTAGGAATACCACATTCATAAGGTTCGCCTTTCTGCGGATTGAACGAACGAGGTGCAATAAGTTTGGCAGTAGTCATAGCCAACACCACGAGTGCAATAGCCGTCAGAATAACGACAATTAAAAATGTAAAAAACATATATCTAAGATTTTAAATGATACGATACAAAATATTTTTCCACAAAACGCCTTTGCAGAAAAACATAAAGAGAAGTCTTAGATAGTATTTAGATCAGGATTCGTTCCAGTGTATAGATATAATAATCAATACTTCCACCCATATACGGATGAGTAGAATGAGTCAACTTATATAATTTATTGAATAGAGAGTCTGTCTGCCTGAAAAGAAGTACATTTATACTACGCAGCAAAAACTTAAAATCGTTAGTACTACCAGAATGATATACAGATGAATGCTGCAACAAATCGGCATATCGAGAAGAAAGAAGATAATTGATACAAGACTGAATATCGTGCGATGTATCTTGTGCAACCACCTGTTCTTGAGATACAACAGGTTCTTTTACAAGTTCCATACTACCAGCATCCTGATTCATACACGACATAGTATTCCCTATCACACATATGGTCAAGGTCCATAGACATAATACGAATACTTTCATCCACTTTCTCATGATTTCATCTTTTAAAAGTGAAGCAAAGATAAGAATTTATTTCGAGTAGAGTTAATTACATCCTATAAAATATGTTTCCGAACACATTTTCACAAAAATCTTCCAAAACAATTCTACCTTATCTTCATTCATCTTTTAAAACACAGCACCATGACGTATTACGAGAAAGATAAAGAAAGATTTTTCATTCTCTTGAAAGAGAATGAAAAACCAATTAATTAAAGAATTTTTCCAGTTTCTTAATCATCATTCCCAAACAGAACACCACTACATGGTCATTCTCCTGAATGTTTGTATTACCAGTTACCAGAATACCTTCGCCGTTACGAATCAATCCACCGATTGTTGCGCCTTTCGGTAAACCGGCATCCTTTACTTGTACTTTTGTAATACGCGCTCCCGGTTTCACCACAAACTCTGCTACATCGGCATTGGCAAATGTCAGACACTTTACATTCGAGACATCGGCATCCAACATCATCTGATAAATATGACTGGCAGCAATAAATTTCTTATTAATCACCGTACCGATATCCAAGCTTTCTGCCATGCTGATATAATCCACATTTTCCACTTCTGCTACAGTCTTGGTTACTCCCATCCGTTTAGCAGCCAGACAAGCCAGGATATTGGTTTCCGAGTTTCCAGTCAGTGCAACAAATGCTTCTGTATTCCCGATACCCTCTTCCAAAAGCAGTTCCATATCACGTCCGTCCCCGTTGATAATCATCACTTTATCATCCACAAGTTCAGTCAGACGATTACAACGGTTCAAGTCACTTTCTATAATCTTCGTCCGCATATATTCCGGCATATATTGCACTGTACGCACCGCAATACGGCTTCCTCCCATAATCATTACATTACGGATATCCGCATAATGTTCCTTACCGGCTATTTTACGGATATACGGAATGTATTTCTTTGTTGTAGTAAAATATACCACATCATTCAGCATAATCACATCATCACCTCGCGGGATAATTGTCTCTCCTCCTCTTTTAATGGCTACGATGTGAAAAGGAATATTTCTACCTCCGAGTTCGTGCAACGATACATTAAGAATTTCGGCAGTTTCACGCATCTTAGTACCAATCAAGACTAAAGCCCCTCCAGCAAATTCCCACCACTGGCGTATCCAGCTCATCTTGACTGCATCCACAATGTCCTTTGCTGCCAACATTTCCGGGTAAATCAAAGAATGTACCCCTAATTTAGCAAAAAACTCCTTGTGCTTAGGTAAAAGATACTCATAGTTATCTATACGTGCTACTGTTTTCTTGGCTCCCAAACTGGTAGCCAACATACAGGCGGTCATATTCTGACTTTCATTAGGTGTTACAGCAATAAACAAATCGGCACCCGCTACCCCCGCCTCTTTCAAGCCGGAGATAGAAGTCGGAGACAAGTCCACAGTCATCAAGTCCAGATTACTTCCTACCTTACTCAACTTTTCCTCATCCTCATCCATCAGAATAATGTCTTGCTTTTCCCCTGACAAAAGTTTGGCCAAATGTGTACCTACTGCTCCTGCTCCAGCAATGATAATTTTCATAAGTTCAGCGTTTGAATTAATGTATTATATATTCCTGTCTGGTCAATACCACAAATTGCATACAGTTCTTTCACTGCACCATGCTGTATAAACGTATCTTCAATACCCAAACGTTTCACCGTTGGTGTATAACCATTATCAGACATAAATTCCAGTACGGCACTTCCCATGCCTCCTTTCAAGACTCCGTCTTCCACTGTCACAACCTTTTTAAAGCATCGGCCCACCTCGTGCAACATTTCTTCATCTATCGGTTTCAGGAATCGCAAATCATAATGTGCTATCGAACAATTATTATTCTTCTCGGCTTCTTCTATTGCCTTGGCAGCCACATTACCTACCGGACCAATGGTGATTACAGCCATATCGGTTCCATCTTTCATCTTACGTCCCTTACCTATTTCAACAGCTTCAAGTGGACATTTCCAATCGGCCAGTACCCCTCTTCCACGCGGATAGCGGATTACAAAAGGTCCTTGATTAGGCAACTGAGCTGTGTACATCAGTCTTCTCAATTCCTTTTCATCATAAGGAGAAGAAATTATCAAATTAGGTATAGGACGAAGATAAGCCATATCGAACACACCATGATGCGTAGCTCCATCCTCTCCTACCAATCCGGCACGATCCAGACACAACACTACATTCAGTTTCTGGATAGCTACATCATGAATCACATTATCATAGGCACGCTGCATAAACGACGAATAAATGTTACAGAAAGGCAATAATCCCTCCTCTGCCATTCCACCGGAAAACGTAACAGCATGACCTTCGGCTATACCCACATCGAAAGCACGGTCGGGCATCGCTTTCATCAATACATTCATGGAACATCCAGTCGGCATCGCCGGCGTTACTCCTATAATCTTGTCATTCTGCTGAGCCAGTTCCAGTAAAGTCTGTCCAAATACATCCTGAAACAAGGGTGGCATTCCTGTAGTATCCATCACAATGCGCTCACCGGTTTCTTTATCAAAGATACCAGGAGCATGCCACAATGTAGCAGCTTCTTCGGCCGGTTTAAAACCTTTGCCTTTTACAGTATGTACATGCAACAGTTTAGGGCCTTTCATTTCCTTTATTTCGCGCAATACTTTTATTAAAGCCTGCACATCGTGTCCGTCTACCGGGCCGAAATAACGGATATTCATTCCCTCAAAAATATTCTGCTGCTGGGTTATCACCGACTTCAAGCTATTGTTGAAACGTATGAGACTTTTTCTGCGCTCCTCATTCAAGATTCCCCAATGATGGAACATCCGTGAAACACTATAGCGCAACCGGTTATACCCTTCCGAAGTCTGAAGATTCAACAAATACTGCTTCATTCCACCTACACTCCGGTCGATGGCCATATTATTATCATTGAGTATAATCAATAAATTATTAGGAGTACCTGAAGCGTTATTCAATCCCTCAAAAGCCAGCCCTCCACTCATCGAACCATCTCCAATAACGGCTACAACTTTACGGGATTTCTCTCCTTTTCGGGCTGCAGCAACAGCCATACCTAAGGCAGCTGAAATAGAGTTCGAAGCATGACCACAGGTAAAAGTATCATACTCACTTTCCGAAGGAGAAGGAAAAGGACACAATCCGTTCAACTTACGGTTTGTATAAAATCGGTCCCGCCGTCCAGTCAGTATTTTATGTCCATAAGCCTGATGCCCTACATCCCATACAATACGGTCATAAGGTGTATTAAACACATAATGCAAGGCTACAGTCAGTTCTACAACTCCAAGACTGGAACCGAAATGTCCGGGATTGCGAGACAACTCGTCGATAATCTTCAGACGAAGCTCACCACAAACCTCTGGCAAAACCTCGGCAGGCAATTGTCTCAAGTCATCCGGACTATCGATTTTATTTAATAATTCGTAAGAAGTGGGTGATTCCATCCTATTTTATTATTCAATTAATCGTACAAAAATAGTATAAATATATGTATTGTGCTTACATTTGCAAGTCTTTTTTAGAACACAGGAATAAATCTTGAAGTTATGGAGTTTAGAACAAAAGTTGAATTACCAGCCGGTCAATGGGAAATACGCCACTCAGACAAGCTCATGCTGTGGGGCTCCTGTTTCGTACAAAACATTGGTAAGCAATTGTCCGATAACAAATTTACCTGCGACATTAATCCTTTTGGCATTTTGTATAATCCCATGTCGATAGCAAAAGGACTCGAAGAGATTGCTACAGGGAAAACATATACAGAGACAAATTTACGTTTCGACAAAGGCATGTGGTATAGTCTGATGCATCATGGTTCTTTCTCCAGTCCGGAAAAAGAAACTTGCCTGTCAAAAATCAACGAACGGATAAGACAAGGAGCCGCTCATCTTCGTCAATCCGACTGGCTGATAATGACTTGGGGAACCGCTCGGGTATATCAATGGAAAGAAGATGGAAGCATTGTAGGCAATTGCCACAAATTACCGGAAAAACTATTCGAACGCCGTTTACTCCATGTAGAGGAAATTGTAGAGCAGTACCGAATATTACTTCCTCATCTCCGTTCATTGAATCCCAACCTACAAATAATATTCACAGTCAGCCCCATCCGCCATGCCAAAGACGGTCTTCATGGCAACCAGCTCAATAAAGCCGTATTGCTTATCGCAATTGAAAAGTTGTGCAATCTCTTTTCTTATTGCCATTATTTCCCTTCTTATGAAATCATGATGGATGAACTGAGAGATTACCGCTTTTATGCAGACGATATGCTGCATCCCTCTTCTTTGGCCATAGAATATATATGGGAGTGTTTTGCACAAACCTATTTTAGTCAGAATACTTTACAGGTGATAAAAGAGTGGGATGCAATACGTAAAGGATTGGAACATCGCCCATTCAATGAGGATTCAGAAGCATATCATATTTTTTTAAGTCAAATTCTGTTAAAGATAGAAAGGTTAAAAGAAAAATTACCGTACTTAGACGTACAAAATGAAATCGCATTATGTCAAACTCGATTGAAGAAATAGCTTCTGTTATAGGAGCCAAACGCATAGGAAACCATCCGGCACACATCGACTGGATTCTGACAGACAGCCGGTCGCTTTGCTTTCCGGAAGAAACGCTGTTCTTTGCACTAAAGACAAAAAGGAACGACGGACATAAATATATAGCCGACTTGTACGAACGTGGAGTACGCAATTTTGTAGTCGGCACACTGACTACAGAACCGGACTCTTACCCCGATGCCAACTTTCTGGTAGTAGGAAGTCCGCTCAAAGCTCTGCAACGCCTGGCCAGCCGCCATCGTGAACAATTTCAGGTACCCGTAGTGGGAATTACCGGAAGTAACGGTAAAACCATCGTAAAAGAATGGCTTTATCAGATACTCAGTCCGGAACGTATCATTACCCGTTCGCCACGCAGTTACAACTCACAGATTGGAGTACCTCTTTCTGTATGGATGATGAACGAACACACAGAATTGGGTATATTCGAGGCCGGCATCTCTGAAATGGGAGAAATGGAAGCTTTGAAACCTATTATTCAACCCACTATTGGGGTACTCACCAATATCGGGGGCGCTCATCAGGAGAATTTCACATCATTACAAGACAAGTGTCTGGAAAAGTTGCAACTATTCAAAGACTGTGATGTCATTGTATACAATGGCGACAACGAGTTAATAAGCAGTTGTGTATCAAAGTCACTGTTCACTGCACGAGAAATTGCCTGGTCTACCAAAGACAATGAACGTCCGCTGTTTATAGAAAGCATACAGAAAGATGATACCGGTACCACCATTAAATACCGCTATTTAGGATTTTTCAAAGAATACCGCATCCCGTTTATCGACGATGCTTCCATTGAGAACTCCTTGCACTGTCTGGCTGTAGCATTATACCTTATGGTATCTCCCGAAGACATTGCCGAACGTATGCTTCATCTGGAACCTATCGCCATGCGACTGGAAGTAAAAGAAGGCAAGAACGGGTGTATCCTCATCAATGATAGTTATAACTCCGATTTTGCTTCGCTCGACATTGCCCTCGATTTTATGGCACGCCGCACTGAAGACAAAGAACGCAAACGTACACTGATACTTTCCGATATACTGGAAACCGGACAGTCCGGCAAACTGCTTTACCGGCAAGTGGCAGAACTTGTACACAGCCGGGGAGTAAACCGTATTATTGGAGTAGGCGAAGAAATATCCGCATCGGCCTCACGGTTCGAAATAGAGAAAAACTTCTTCCGCTCTACTTCCGAACTAATTGAATCGGGTATTCTTTCTACACTAAAAAATGAAGTGGTGCTGATCAAAGGAGCCCGTATGTTCCACTTCGACCAGATAACAGACTTACTGGAACTGAAAGTACACGAAACCATTCTGGAAATCAACCTGAATGCGCTGACAGACAACCTCAACTTTTACCGTAATAAGTTGAAGCCGGAAACAAAAATGGTATGTATGGTAAAAGCATCTGCATACGGGGCAGGTTCGTTTGAGATTGCCAAAACATTGGAAGACCATCGTGTAGACTATCTGGCAGTAGCAGTTGCCGATGAAGGAGCCGAACTGCGAAAAGCCGGAATCGGAAGCTCCATCATCATCATGAACCCTGAAGTCACTGCATTCAAAACCATGTTCGACTACCGGCTGGAACCGGAAGTGTATAGTTTCCACCTGTTGGAAGAACTCATAAAGGCAGCCGAACGTGAAGGAGCGACCAATTGTCCTATCCATATCAAGATTGATACTGGTATGCACCGTTTGGGATTTGACCCAGCTGATATGCCGTGGCTTATCGAACGATTGAAAAGACAGTCAGCCGTCATCCCCCGTTCCGTATTTTCACATTTAGTAGGCAGTGACGCCGAACGTTTCGATGCATTTACACGCCGTCAGATTGAAACATTCGAGCAGGCTGCAGCCGAACTGCAGGCAGGTTTCAGCCATAAGATTCTGCGACACATCTGCAATACGGCAGGTATCCAGCGTTACCCTGGAGCTCAGTTCGATATGGTTCGTTTGGGTATCGGATTATACGGTATTGATCCATTCACAAACCAGATGTTGCACAACGTTACCACACTCAAAACCACAATTCTGCAAATACATGATGTGCCAGCCGATGAAACCGTGGGATACAGCCGCAAAGGAGTATTAAACCGCAATTCACGTATTGCCGCCCTGCCGATAGGTTATGCCGACGGACTGAACCGACACTTGGGCAACGGGAAAGGCTATTGTCTGGTAAACGGTCAGAAAGCTCCTTATGTAGGCAATATTTGTATGGATGTATGTATGATTGATGTGACTGACATCGACTGCAAAGAGGGAGATAAGGCTATTATCTTTGGCGATGAATTACCTGTCACTGTACTTTCCGACATACTCGATACTATTCCATACGAAATTCTGACCAGCGTATCGGAACGGGTAAAACGAGTGTATTACCAAGACTAATTCCTTAAAATCATAAACAAACCAGAGATATTGTCTCAAAATAAAAAATAGAGGTCGGCTTATATAAGCTGCAATATAAAAATCTCCTGCTTTAGTCCTTGTTTATTTTAATTGTAGGACTGAAAGCAGGAGATTTTTATTTTTACGATTCTATCATAAAAACTGTTTCTTCTTCCGAAACATATTTGTGCATAAAGAAATCATAGACTCTATAATCTGAACCTCAAATCTATTTATTTACTTTAATCTTAATAGTAGGCGTATAAATTATTTGATACTCAGGAACGGTCATTGTTCCATCTTCGATGTAAAAAATCTCAGTATCCACATCATTTATATAAATTTTATCCAGTGGATATTTCCCATTAAAAATGGTTTGAGAAGTATTCCACATTGTTTTTATATGCAAAGGTTCCGGAAATAAATCCTTGCATATCAGATCGAAAGAAAATGTATTTTTAAAGTTCTCTCCAACTCCAATAACATCCAGCCCAGACAAAGAAAGATAACCATGACCTTCTTTTTCCGGAATGCATTCTAATGTAAGAGCGTCAAATTCCACGTATTTCGAAGACTCCGGATTAACCCATTTAAGTTCCATTTTATCAGTTATCGAGTTTAAGTCGTCTGGGTTGCTGATAAGTGGAGCTCCGTTTTCATCTACCAGTTCGATGTAAAATAAATAGTTATGGTATACTACATCACCATTGTTTTTATCACAACTATTTATTGTGATAAAAAGTAATAAGACCACTGAACTTAAAATAAACTTTTTCATAAAATTATGAGTTTAATAGGATGGTATTATAACTAATTGTTTTTGAATCATTGGGAAATATGTCTGGAAAATAAAAGTTTTAAGGTTACTATTAAGTTTATAATTATCCACTAAAGTATCAAGACGATATTCGATGCAAGTCCCAGAAAGGATGAAATATATTAATAGTCTTTTATTTTCGTAAATATAAGAAAAACATGAAAATAATCAAAATTTTCACTGGATTTTTATTGTCTTTAATATAAAATTAGGCCTGTACTTGTGTCGCTGTACGAAAAAGAGGCTGTCCTTTTATTTCCGACCGAAAAATCTGAATTCTGACATCCTTATTTAGTAGAAAAAGTACTTACTATTATAGATATAAATTCATAGTTTCATTCACACATTATAGCCAACGACGTCGGTTGTGTAGCCGACGTCGTTGGCTATACATTCAACAACGGCGTTTTTACATTCAACGACGCCGGTTTTAAAACAATACCTTTCGCAATCTTTCAATAAGACAGAATGCAGCTCGGGATAGCCAAACTGAAAAACTCTGTTTTTCGTTTGTCTCTCCACTCGCCTTTGCGTATCTTTGCATATTACAATTTATAGCATTCTATTAGTATGTCCGACAGTAAATATATATCCATCAAAGGAGCTAAGGTAAACAACCTGAAAAACATTGATGTAGACATTCCAAGAAATAAGCTGGTAGTCATTACAGGACTGTCCGGTTCCGGTAAGTCTTCTCTTGCTTTCGATACTCTGTATGCCGAAGGCCAGCGTCGCTATGTAGAAAGCTTGTCTTCGTATGCCCGCCAGTTCTTGGGACGAATGAGCAAACCGGAATGTGACTTCATCAAAGGGATTCCGCCTGCTATTGCCATCGAACAAAAGGTTATCAGCCGCAATCCCCGTTCAACCGTCGGTACATCAACTGAAATATACGAATACCTGCGCCTGCTTTTTGCCCGCGTAGGACATACTTTCTCGCCTGTAAGCGGACAGGAAGTCAAGAAAGACAGCCCGGAGGATATTGTCAATTGCATGTTATCATACCCTAAAGGTACACGATACACAGTACTGACTCCTATTTGTCCGAGAGAAGGACGTACGATAGCCGAACAGATTGAAATTGACATGAAGCAGGGATTCACCCGACTGGAAGTCAATGGCGAAATGATTCGCATCGATGAATATCAATACAAAGAAGAAGATACTGTATATCTGCTGGTAGACCGCATGAGTTGCGACGACAGCAAAGATGCCGTGAGCCGACTGACCGATTCTGCAGAAACTGCTATGTTCGAAGGTAATGGTGCATGTATGCTACGCTTCTATCCGGCCGGAGAGGAATCCCGTCTGCACCGTTTCAGCACCAAATTTGAAGCGGACGGCATTACTTTCGAAGAACCCACCGACCAGATGTTCTCGTTCAACTCACCTGTTGGTGCCTGCCCTACCTGCGAAGGATTCGGAAAAGTTATTGGTATAGACGAGCATCTTGTCATCCCCAATCGTGCACTGAGTGTATACGATGGTGCGGTGATGTGCTGGAGAGGAGAAAAAATGGGAGAATGGCTGACAGAGTTTCTACGCGAAGCGCCGGCACACGATTTCCCGATATTTACTCCATACTACGAACTTACTAAAGAGCAGAAAGACTATCTGTGGCATGGTCCGAGAGAGAAAGTTTGTATCGACTCTTTCTTCCGTATGCTGGAAGAAAATCAATATAAAATCCAGTATCGTGTAATGCTGGCACGCTATAGAGGAAAAACGGTTTGCCCCGAATGTCAGGGAAGCCGGTTGAAAAAAGAAGCTTTTTATGTAAAAGTAGGCGGACGCTCCATTGCCGAACTGGTAGAGATGCCTATCTACGACTTGAAAGAGTTCTTCCGCACCCTACAGTTGAACGAGCACGATGCAGCTATCGCACGTCGTCTTCTGAATGAAATAAACAACCGTATCAACTTCCTGCTCGATGTAGGATTAGGCTATCTGACACTGAACCGTCTGAGTAACTCACTTTCGGGTGGAGAAAGCCAGCGTATCAACTTGGCTACTTCATTGGGAAGCAGTCTGGTAGGTTCGCTATATATCTTAGACGAACCCAGTATCGGTCTGCACAGCCGTGACACAGACCGCTTGGTGAAAGTATTGCGTCAGCTGCAGGAATTAGGTAATACGGTAGTAGTGGTAGAGCACGATGAAGAAATTATCCGTGCTGCAGACTATATCATCGACATCGGTCCGAAAGCCGGACGCCTGGGAGGTGAAATCGTATACCAGGGTGATATGAAAGACTTACAGAAAGGAAGTAACAGTTATACTGTAAAGTACTTACTGGGAGAAGAAACCATCGACCGTCCGCTTACACACCGCTCATGGAATAATTACATCGAAATAAAAGGAGCCCGCGAAAACAATCTGAAAGGCATTGATGTACGCTTTCCGCTGAACGTGATGACTGTAGTTACCGGAGTAAGCGGCTCGGGTAAAAGTACACTGGTACGCGATATTTTCTACAAGGCACTGAAAAGAGAGTTCAGCGAAGCCACAGACCGCCCGGGAGAATTTGTTTCCATGGAAGGCGACCTGTCGATGATAAAGGATATTGAGTTTGTCGACCAGAATCCCATCGGAAAATCTTCGCGCAGTAATCCCGTAACCTATATCAAAGCTTACGATGAAATACGTAAACTGTTTGCCGAACAGCCTCTTTCCAAACAAATGGGATATTCAGCCGGTTATTTCTCTTTCAACACCGAAGGCGGACGCTGTGAAGAGTGTAAGGGAGAAGGTACCGTTACTGTAGAAATGCAGTTTATGGCTGACCTCGTACTGGAATGCGAATCGTGCCACGGAAAACGGTTCAAAAATGAAACCCTGGAAGTGTGTTATGAGGGCAAAAACATTTATGATATATTGGAAATGACTGTAAACCAGGCCATCGAGTTCTTTACAGAGCATAAACAGAAAAAAATCGTAAAGAAACTCCTTCCATTACAAGAGGTGGGATTAGGTTACATCAAGCTGGGACAGTCATCGTCTACCCTATCAGGGGGAGAGAATCAGCGCGTAAAACTGGCTTATTTCCTCAGTATAGAAAAGGCTCAACCAACTATTTTCGTATTCGATGAACCCACGACTGGACTTCATTTTCACGATATCAAGAAACTGTTGGAAGCTTTCGATTCGCTAATCAGCCGGGGACATACGGTAGTGATTATCGAGCATAATATGGATGTGATTAAATGTGCTGACTACATTATAGATTTAGGTCCGGAAGGAGGAGACAAGGGAGGTAATCTGGTAATTGCCGGTACTCCAGAAGAAGTAGCACAATGTGGTGCCTCCTATACCGGCCAGTATCTGGCAGAGAAAATGTAAAACAGAATAAGCAAGCAGACCTGATGGAAAGAGAAGTTAATCTTCTGTCGGGTCTGTTTTTTTTATGCAATTGTCACATATACCTTTTATCATATAATTGACACTTTGCATACGAAAATTTTCGGGAAGGCTGATTAATGGAATCTGGATATTCTTAAAACAGAAGGTACGATGACACCATTCGCAATAAAAATGAACATGCATATCTTCGATACTACAAGAATCTTCATTCTCGCATACCTCATATTTGGACGAACCGCTTCCATCTTCCATCTCGTGTACCAGATGATGCGCCAAAAACAAATTCAATGTACGGAAAATAGTCGACTTATCTACAGTAACCAGCTGTGCTTCCAACTCAGACAAAGACAAGGCATACGAACTCTCCATCAGGGTACGCAGTACCAAAATACGCACAGCAGTAGGCTTAATCTGCTTTTTTTCCAAGCGTGGTATATAAAAAGAAACTTCGTTCATCTGACTGACTCTTTTTGCAAAGATAAGGAATATACTATGCAATTCAGTTGCAAACCTGATGGCATAAAAAAAGAGAGGCTTAATAACCTCTCCGAATCAGATTCATAAACTCTTCACGCGTCTTGGCCTGATTGAAAGCTCCGGTAAAATCAGAAGTAGTAGTTACAGAATTCTGCTTTTCTACTCCACGCATCTGCATGCACATATGCTTTGCTTCTACCACTACCATCACTCCCAAAGGGTTCAAGGTTTCCTGTATACATTCCTTTATCTGCAATGTCATACGTTCTTGTACCTGCAGGCGATGCGAAAAGATATCTACCACACGGGCAATCTTGCTTAATCCGGTAATATATCCGTTTGGAATATAAGCTACATGAGCTTTTCCATAGAAAGGAAGCATATGATGCTCACACATTGAAAAGAAATCAATGTCCTTTACAATTACCATCTGGCGATATTCTTCCTTAAATTTGGCTGCACTCAATACAGCTTTCGGATCAACTTCATATCCTCGAGTCAAAGTCAGCATGGCCTTAGCAACTCGTTCCGGTGTTTTCAACAATCCTTCACGTTCAGGATCTTCTCCCAACAAGGCAAGAATCTCCTTATAATGTGCCATCAGCTTCTGTACCTTTTCCTCAGGAAAACTCAGTAAATTCGTATCAATCATTATTCTAACGAGATATTAATTATTTCCTGCACTATTGCAGCTTCTTTAAATTCTCCACTTGCTTTCAGCTTGCGCATTGCCACATGCGCTTCTTCTATACTTTTAAAATCGCCAACCCGGCAAAGCCAGCGGGGAGATTGAAAGTATGTATATACCGGCATATCCGGAAATAATTCTTTCATCTTTTCCGCTACCGCATGTGCTTCATTACGTGCTATACGCGAATTGTTTCCAGCATACACCTGTACACGGAATCCACGGGTTTTCAATGTTTTCTGAGCACCAGCTGCAGTAGAAGGAACATAACGTAACCCTATCAAAGCCTTAATCTGCGCACTCTGATGAATAGTTACCGTACCTTCTCCGGGACGCTTCTGTTCAAGGCTTTCTACAATAGTCTGAGCACTCAACATACCTGCCCAAAGAAAGGATATAAAGAATAAGATGTATCTCATCATTACCGGTTTTGTAGATAGTTAATAAAAATCCTCCTTCTTCCTCTTCCCAAAAGAGGAAGAAGGAGGGAAAAAGATTCGGCTAATTATTTAAATGCATCGATAATGCCTTTGAAGTCTTCTACTTTCAAAGCAGCACCACCAATCAAACCACCGTCAACGTCTGGGTTAGCAAACAATTCTTTTGCATTTGAAGGTTTGCAGCTACCACCGTACAAGATAGAAGTATTTTCAGCAACTTCCTGGCCATATTTAGCAGCAACCAAAGAACGGATGTGAGCGTGGATTTCCTGAGCCTGAGCAGGAGTAGCAGTCTTACCTGTACCGATAGCCCAAACTGGTTCGTAAGCCAAGATTACTTTACCGAAATCTTCAGCAGACAAAGAGAATACAGAAGCCAACTGTGCTTCTACAACTTCGTTCTGCTTGTTAGCTTCACGTTCTTCCAAAACTTCACCGATACAGAAGATAGGTTTCAAGTTGTTAGCCAAAGCCAATTTTACTTTTTCTTCCAAAATTTCTACTGTTTCGTGATAGTAAGCACGACGTTCAGAGTGACCCAAGATTACATATTCTGCACCTGTTGAAGCAACCATTTCTGCAGAAACTTCACCAGTATAAGCACCTGAAACTTTGTCTGCACAGTTTTCTGCACCTACACCGATTACAGCTTTGTCAACGATAGGAGTTACAGAAGCCAGGTGAATGAACGGAGTACAGATGATTACGTCGCAGTTAGGTTTGTCTGCAGCCAAAGCTGCGTTCAATTCTTTTGCCAAAGCAATACCTTCTTGCAGGTTCTTGTTCATTTTCCAGTTACCTGCTACAATGTTTTTTCTCATTTCGTTTAAATTTTAAAATTAATATATCAAATTGGTTTATTATATACTTTCACTTAAACTTAGTTCGCTTTTTCCGCTTTGCCTTTTTCTTTCTGCTTCATTTTCCGGTTACGATAATTAAGCCAAGCCAGATCAGATAAAGTCAACAGTAAAAGAGGAGCCACAAACCATGCCACAACTTCTACAATTTTATGGGTTACAGTCTTTCTGTTTAACTTTCCTATCGGCAAGTCTTCCAAAGGCGCATTCAGCTGATATTCGTCGGGCAAACAGCCGTCACTCCATTTGTTAATAACCACACCTTTCTTCAGCAACATTAACCCCGGATTAGAACGAATCATAGTCTTCAGTGTGATATCATCCATTAAAGCAAAAGGATATTCTGCTCCAGTATACTCCTGCCACATGGCAATATCTTCATCTGATGAAGCTGTCACACACAGAAAACGGTAACCATGCTCTAAACTGTAATCATATACCTCATTTATCAAATCAATGTTACTGTCGTCAGCCAACGCCAACTGAGGAGCAACCAACAGAAATGTATAGTTTTCATCATCCAATACAATATCAGTCAAATCAGTTCCATCCTCCTGCGATACAATAGAAAAATCATGAATTGGAGGTTCGTATCCTTTTTCTTTTATACGAGTACGGGAATCTACGAAAACCCAAGTAGTGTCTGAAGAAGGGAAGTTGTCAATAGTAAACTCCTTTTCTACTCCATCTTTGGCATAAATAAAAGTCGTTTCGTATGTAGTAGGCTTTTTTCCTTCCGGAATTTCCATTCCTTTTCGTATATCAGCTCCAACATGATAAGGACGAAAATCAAAAACCGGCAACTTACTAATACAGAAGAACGTATAAAATACAATGAATACCGTACTATATAGAGCAACTAACCAATCGACTTTGCCTGTAACCAATCGTAATACCAGTTTTCTCCATTTAAATACAGAAATAGCAGCAACCAGCAGCACAATATTTTTCCAGAAAGTTTCCCAGTTAGTCAGAATAACAGCGTCACCAAAGCAACCACAATCGGAAATAGGATTCTCTATAGCCAGCCATAGTGTCAAAGGAGTCATTACAGACATCAAAAGAAGAACCAGTGAAGAAGCAATTCGACTACGGATTCCAAAAAGAAGATAAACCCCTAGAGTAAATTCAATTACCCCCATGAGCATAGAAGCCAAATAAACCAATGCATCAGGTACAAGATTTACCATGCCCCATGCCTCTAAGTAATCTGTAATCTTGTAAACTGTACCTAAAGGATCATTGGCCTTGACAAAACCGGAAAAAGTAAAGACTAGTGCTAACAGAAACCGGCAAAAATTTGTCCAAACTAAAACAGCTATATGTAAACGCTTATTCTCCAAATTCTATTTTAATCAATCCGAAAACTGAATAATTTATCATATCCATATAATTGGCATCTACACCTTCAGACACCAGCGTAGCTCCACTCAACGATTCAATCTGTTTGGTCCGATATATCTTCATCAGAATTAAATCGGTATATGAAGTGATGCGCATGCTACGCCAAGCTTCATCATAGTCATGATTTTTGGCAAGCATCAACTCTAATGCCTGATTGGCATATTTGTCATACAAATCGAGTGCTTGTTGCTCTGTCAGATCTTCTGTATCCGAATAGCCTAACTCCAACTGAATTAAACCAATAATACCATAATTTACAATAGCAATAAACTCTGAGCGTATGCCTTCGTTAATCAAAGCTACACCTTTCACTTCAATACTACGAATACGATTTGCCTTAATAAAAATCTGATCAGTAACGGACGACGGACGCATAATACGCCATGCAGCCCCATAATCGTGTAATTTCTTGGCAAACAAATCACGGCAAATAGCAATGATATGTTCAAACTGCTGTTTTGTTTCCTTCATAATACGTTCCGAATAGGCAGCAAAGTTACTGTTTTTTCAGCAAAAATTCTCATTTCAAATCGTGAAAATCACAAAACAAAAATGTCATTCTGAAAGAGAAAACATAAGCATTAAGCTTACCTATCATTCAGAATGACATTTTAAAGATGTATACAGATTAATTAATTTCCTTATTTCAAGAGCATCTCAACACTTGACCAATACGCAAAGTTGTAGTTCGTTTAATACCATTCATCTGGCACAAACGATCGATAGATACATGGTACAGACGAGATACTTTACCTAATGTATCTCCCTTACGAATCTTGTGATAACGAATAGCTGATTTTTCCGCTTCTGCAGCTCCCGACTTTCCAGCCTTTACAGCAGCTAAGGCACGTTTACGTTGCCAGTCATAACGATTGGCTCCACGAATAAACAAATAATCATCCGCAACAATATCCTGTTTAGGGAAATCGAACATAAATTCCGGATTAATTACCTCACCCAAGAAACGGGTTTCGAAATGCAGATGCGAACCAGTAGAACGTCCGGTATTACCACCCAAACCGATAGGATCACCAGCCTTTACATATTCATTTTCCTTTACCATCTGTTTGGAGAGATGGCCGTAAATGGTTTCCAAACCATTGTCGTGACGGATTACCACATATTTACCATATCCGCGACGTTCGTACTTCACAATACGCACACGACCATCGAAAGCAGAACGAATCGTATCGCCAATATATACCTTAATATCAAGTCCATTGTGCATACGACGCCAACGAGGGCCACATTTAGAAGTGATTTTGGTATGGGTAGTAGGCATACAAAAGCCTGTCAAATCAATACGGAAACTATCTGGAACCTGAACTGCATTACCATAAGCATGCACACGGTCGTTACTCCAATTAGGATAAAGAGTGTAAGCTGGATATACAGCTTGCTCTGCTTTAATCTGGCGAACCAAAGCCAAAGAATCAACAGCTTTTAATTTTCTGTCAATTGGAGCTTGACGCGCCAGCAAATCTTGTCCTGAGGCATTTAAGCTGACAAAAGCTAAAGCTGCTACAGCGACGGTCTTAATACATTTTAATATCATTCCTCTTATGTTATTTCCCGACCTGTATCTATACTCAGTGAAGCATTGGCCTTTAGAAACTGAAACGTATCGATACAAGCCCACATTATAAAAATTCCATGTAACTATCACGAAAACTTGTTATGTTTCGCAAAAACTGTCTCAAAGATAGTTTTTTTCCATCAGACCGCCACGACGAATTAACTATTTTTTATCTATTTTCAGACCATAACAATGAAGATATGTCAATTCTATGTTTTTAAACATAAGAACGTTTTAAACAATGTATGTATCCCTGCTGATATACATCGCTTTTCTCTAATTTCATTTCTCTGAAATAGATGAATCTTTTCCTGAAAGAACAAATTTTCCTTCTTTCCACTCATACAATAGTGGCATTTCCCTCAAATAAGGAGCCAGTTCTTTTGCTGTTTCTTTATCAAGGTAATCAGGAGTAGTATATACAAAACGTAATGAATTCGTATCCTCCGACAATTCAGCCTTTAACATATACATATCTGTACGCATGCGCAAGTTGCGTACTGAATCAGTTTGAATTTCAGAAAGATCATTTCTATAAAAAGAATCTTCTTCCGGAAGAGCAAGAAAGGCCTCATCCGATAATTTTCTCCAAGACGTATCATAAAAAGAAATATGGCTGTCTGATGTAGGGGCCATATAAGTATGAACCACACAAAGAATCTTTGTCGAATCGTTTAGAGGGAGCAGTTTCATTTCAACTTCACTGGCCGAAGTCATCTTTATTTTCAAATAATCTGCTGTAAGTTTTGTCATTTCAGAGGGTTTACCAAAGCGATTCTTTACCTCAGCCTTCATATTACTGGCAAGGAAATCGCCAAAATCTTCCCTATTAACTTTCGTCAGTAAAAGAGAAAGTGAATCGGGCATAGTAATAAACAAGGACTTGATATCTTGTGCCTGTGTTGTCAATACACAAAAACACATACCAAGAATTAAAAGTATTTTTTTCATGAGAATATTTATTTTTTAATCGAGTCAAAGATACATATTCTACATTTTCCCACCAAATTTACCTGCAGTTCTTGCTTTGACTATACCAACCTGCAAATTATTTACATAAAGCCTTTTCTACCTTTCAGCAGAAAAGGCTTTATAGTCTCCCCAAAATATCTTATTTCTTACGTTTTAAAAAATCGGTAGGACTTTCACCAAAATAATCTTTGTAGCACTTTGTAAAATAGGAAGGAGAACTAAATCCCACTTCATAAGTAACTTCAGCCACAGTTTTATCGGTAGAAGCCAACAATGCAGCTGCTTTCTTAAGACGGGCAATACGCAACAATTCATTAGGAGCATACCCCGTCAGTGCTTTTGCCTTTCTATACAATTGAACACGGCTCATGCCAATCTTATCTCCTAAATCCTCCACACTCAAATCAGGGTTACTTAACTGCTCATCAATCAACGTACGAAGGCGCTCTACAAATCCTTTATCCAGTTCTGCTATAGGTTCTTTCCGAAGAGTCATCTTATCGGAAAAGAAACTCTGCAAACGACGTCTGTTATCAATTAAATTCCGCAAACGAACCTGGAGTAAACGTGCACTAAAAGGTTTTAAAATATAAGAGTCCGCACCACACTCATATCCTTTCACTTTCTGTTCATCCATTGTATAAGCAGTCAGCATCATGACAGGAATATGTGATGTCTGCAACTCAGACTTTAACTTACGACAGCACTCCATTCCATCCATTACAGGCATCATTACATCACAAATAATTGCATCAGGAACATATTTCATAGCCAAAAGTAATCCTTCCTGCCCATTGGATGCTTCTATGACAGTATACGTTTCTTGCAGAAGAATCTTCACATAATCTCTAACATCCTGATTATCATCAATTACCAGTACTGTTTCTTTATCACTGCACTCTACCGGCTCTGATACTGTTTGAAGTGTTTCCTGATCAGCGGAAAGCACAGCTCCTTCCTGAAGATTTTCTAAGACTACATTTCTTTCCACATTATCATTTAAAACGCCTTGCTGTTCCATTGGCATGTCGATGGTAAAAATAGTACCCTTACCTTCTGCGCTGTCTACAGTAATACTGCCCCCATGCATTTCTACAAAAGCTTTTACCAAAGCAAGCCCAATACCCGACCCTGCATGATGTACATCTACCTGATAAAAACTTTTAAAAATATGCTGTACATGTTCAGCAGGCATACCAATGCCTGTATCTGAGACCCTATAACACAGCCATCTATTATTGTCCCGTTTGTAAACTGCAATCGAAACTTCTATCTTTCCATTTTCTGGAGTAAACTTAAATGCATTCGATAGAAGATTATAAGTAATACGTTCCATTTTTTCAGCATCAGCAATCATCACACAATTTTCTTTTTCAGTCTCAACTGACACGATAAAATGTATATGCTTACGATAAGACAAGGTACGAAAAGCCTCTGTCCATTCTTTTATGGTTTCAGCTATATTAAATTTAGAAAGAGTCAAGTCCAACTTTCCATTTTCAAACTTACGAAAATCCAGAATCTGATTAATCAGACGAAGTAATACAGTTACATTTTTCTGTACAATACGTAAAAGAAAGCGCTCATGTTCACCCAAGTTACCCGTTTCTACCAATTGATTAACAGGATCTGCAATCAATGTTAATGGAGTTCGGAAATCGTGTGAGACATTGGTAAAAAAAGCCAATTTAGCATGAGTAGCTTGTTCTAATTGCTCAGACAAATCCACCAACTGATCACGCTGTTCTTCCAAGCGTCGTTTCTGGTCGGAAAGTTCTTCATTCATTCTATTCTTCGTCCAAAAAGCACGTACCACAAAGAAAAGCAACAAGCCAACCAATATCAAAATAATAATACAAGCATACAACAACATCTGTTGTGAAGAATAACGCATCAAGTATGCATCAAGCCGTTTATCAAGTACCTCTATTTTCGAATCCAGCTGGCTGATGTGTGCAGTCTGCATTTGCATAATACGAGCATTTGCCCGATTGACAAGAGCAGTAGAAAGAATTGTCTCACGATTATATTTTTTCTTCTGCAAAATATTCATAGCAACCTCGAATACTTTATCCCCTCCAGTCGGATAAATAAAGGTTGCATCCAATTGCCCATTAATCACTTGCTCCACACCATGTCCTTCTCCTGCTAACGCATCAATGCCGACAAAAAGCATTTCCTTTTGTCGGCCTTTTTCCAAAGCTGCTTCATAAGCACCTTCTGCCATCCTGTCGTTATGAGAAACAACCATATCAATATGTGAATGGCAATTAAGAATAGAATCAAAAGCCTCTTTTGCCGACACTCGGAGCCAAGCAGCATCGGCAGAGGCTACAATTTTAATATCTGGAGTTTTTTTTAAAGCCGCCATTATCCCTCGATGGCGCTCCAAAGCTGATGTAGACCCATGTAATCCGGCTATTTCTACCAATTGTCCTTTTCCATGAAGTCTCTCAGCTATATAATTACCTACCTGAAAACCTATTTCATAATTGTCTGCTCCCACGTATGCCGTATATTTATCGGAATAAATTCTACGATCGACCAAAACAACAGGAATACCTTTATCATATGCCTTTTCAATAACCGGAGTTATGGCCTCAGCTTCGTTGGGAGAGACAATCAATAAATCAACACCTTTATCTATAAAGTCTTCTACATCTGCAATTTGTTTAGCATTATCATCCTTTGCGGTACAAATATCCACTTTCACTCCCGGATAAAACAAAGCTTCACGCTTTATTTCCTTGTTCATCTGTTCACGCCATTCATCATCGCTACACTGAGAAACACCTATTATATAATGTGCTTTTTGCGGAGTACATCCCCAGCACATCCATATACATCCGAAAATAAAAGCTAACAAAGAATATTTCATACCATTTTTCATTCATGATAATACTGTTTCTACCTTCATTTTACCACACGATTTCTCAACTCCTGTGGCAACACGGGCATAGCACCGTTTTGGGTGCATACATAAGCAGACGTTTCTACAGCCAATTTATGAGCTTCTGTTACCGACAAACCTTGTAAAACAGAAGATACAAATGCTGCAGTAAACGAATCACCAGCTCCAACTGTATCGGCAACTTCTACTTTCGGAGTTTCTACAAAAGATACATGTCCTGGAGTAAAGACATAACTTCCGTTTACTCCACAAGTAAGGATCAGCATCTTAAGATTATATTTGGCCAACAATATCCAGCATTTGTCCTGAAGATCTATTCCTGGATAACCAAACATCCGGCTTACAGTAACCAGTTCTTCATCATTTATCTTCAATACATTACATTTCTCAAATGAATTGCAGAGAATCTCCTTGGTATAAAATCCCTGACGAAGATTGATATCAAAAATCTTCCAAGTATCTTCTGAAGGCATTGCTTCAAGAAAACGATTAATGGTTTCACGTGATACAACACTACGCTGTGCCAAAGAGCCGAAACAAACAGCTTTTGTACGTTGAGCCAAACCTTCTAAAGCAGGAGTATAAGGAATATTGTCCCAAGCCACTCCTTCTTTTATATCATAACAAGGAACTCCTTCCGCATCCAACTCTACCTGTACAGTGCCAGTAGGATATGGTACAACTTCTACCATTGCGCTAAGTTTCTTTTCACGGAAATTCTCCAAAATCTCCATGCCCAATTTATCATCTCCCACTGCACTTACTACCCGGCTTTCCAATCCGAATTGAGACACATGATACGCAAAATTAGCGGGAGCTCCACCTATTTTTTTCCCTTCTGGAAGCACATCCCACAATGCTTCTCCCATTCCTACGACGATTGTATTTTCCATATCTTGAATTCTATATAATCAAAGTTACATATTACTTTTTAATTTTCCATGTATAAAGGAGTAAATAAATCACTCCGACCATCATCACAGCTACTGCTCCATTCTGTCCTATGGCATCACTGGCAAATCCCATGAACAAAGGGAAAACAGTACCACCAAACAATCCCATAATCATCAAACCTGATATTTCATTTCTTTTTTCAGGAACAGCCAATAAAGCTTGTGAAAAAACAATTGAAAAGATATTTGAGTTACCAAAACCAATCAATGCAATTGCCGCATAAATCACATATAGTTCATGAGATATAAACAACCCAATCATAGCTATCAACATACAGCATACGCTAAGAATAAAGAAAGAACGAGCAGATACTTTCTGTAAGACAATAGCTCCTGAAAAACATCCCAGTGTACGGAATATAAAATATAGACTGGTAGCGAATCCAGCTTCACCAAGTGACATTTCCAGACGTTCCATCAAAATTTTTGGAGCAGTTGTATTAGTGCCGACGTCAATTCCTACATGACACATAATGCCCAAAAAGCAAAGCAAAATAAACGGACGGCCCAATAATTTCAAGCAATCTCCAAACCCAGATGCCTGATCAGCTTTCTCTTCTTCAATCGGAGTTGCCCCCAGCCACAGTATAGCAATTACAGCTATAACCATATAAACAGGGAACAGAACTCTCCATCCCAATCCAAATGTAGGCATAGCCTGAGTAGCCCCCCACATCGCAATATAAGGTGCCAAGAAAGATGCAATAGCCTTTACAAACTGGCCAAAAGTCAAAGAACTTGCCAATTTATCTCCCGATATGATATTACTCAACAGCGGATTCAAAGAAGTTTGCATCAAAGCATTTCCTATTCCCAGTAAAGAAAAAGAACAAAGCATAATACCATAACTATCACCAAATACCGGAATAAGCAAGGATACAAAAGTCACGACCAAACTAAGTAGAACTGTTTTCTTACGCCCTATTTTATTCATCAGCAATCCAGTAGGAACTGAAAAAATAAGGAACCAGAAAAACACTAATGACGGAAAAATATTTGCTTCCGAATCACTCAGATTCAAATCCGCTTTTACATAATTTGATGCTATACCTACCAAATCTACAAAGCCCATTGCAAAGAAGCAGAGCATCAAAGGTATTAATTTAGCATACTTCAATTGTTGATTCATTGTTGTCATCACTATTAACTTTATAATTTATATTACATTTGTTCTGAAAATTCGATTACGCAACTTTGCAAAGACTTGTCTCCAAATACTTCCAGACCTACTTTCATTAAATAATCTCCAGAAACAACCTGATTATTCATCTTTAATACAGATTGGCAACCAGGCATCAGATTAATTTCTTCGACTTTATACATTTTATCAGGATTCAATCCCTGCACTTTAACTGGAAATACTTTTTCTTTAAAACGAGGATAAATATCATATGCAAACAATACAGCTTTTCGTCTATCTTCGCTGACATAGTTCACAGCCATGTGTGCACTCTTATAAGGAGAGACCAAACGATACTGTTTACCATCAAGTATAACAGAAGACAAACGTTTCCAATTGCTTATTGCAGTCTTACAATAAAGCAGCTCATCTTCCGACAAATCTTTCAGACCAATATCAAAACCTAATTTACACATAGAGGCCACATCGGTACGGAATTTTACAGAAGCATTCTTATTCCAGCTTGTTACATGTGCACACATAGCCTTAGCCGGGAAGAAATGAGAGAATCCCCACTGAATATAAATACGTTCTACCGGATCTGTATTATCACTACACCAAAACTCTGTAAAATATTTCAATGCTTCATAGTCACAACGAGCTCCACCTCCCGAGCACAGCATCAAAGGCAATTGAGGATATTTTGCAGATACACGCTTCATGACATTATATACCCCACGCACATGATCGATATAAAGACGTCCTTGCTTATTCTTCAAATAAGGTGAATAAATATTGGTTATCGGACTATTGCAATCCCATTTAAAATAAGCAAGTCCTGTATTCTCTTCCATCAGTTTTTCGACAACCGAATATACATAATCTTGTACCTGAGGATTACTCATATCAAGAACCAGCTGATTACGATAATAATAAGTTTCACGATTAGGATAACGGATAGCCCAATCCGGATGTTTTTCCATCAGTTCACTTTGAGGATTTATCATTTCAGGTTCTATCCAAATACCAAATTCCACACCCGCTTCCTTTGCATAACGGATCAGTGTAGAAACACCTCCAGGAAGTTTATCTACGTTTACCTCCCAATCTCCCAAACCTGCTTTATCGTTATCACGAGGATATTTATTTCCAAACCATCCATCATCCAGCAAAAACATATCCACTCCCAGGTCTTTAGCTTCCTTCATCAAATTTTTCAAAGTAAGTTCATCAAAGTCAAAAGCTGTATTTTCCCAGTTGTTCAGCAAAGTCATACGTGTACCTTTACCATCTTTCAACTGATAGTTTCGTGCCCACTGCTGAAAATTTCGGCTTCCTTCTCCTGTACCCTTGCTCAATGTAAAAATAAACTCAGGAGTAGTAAAAATCTCATTTTTCTGCAACTCATATACCGATGCATATGGATTAATAGAAGGAATTACACGTAAGTTACCTACATTATCCACCTCAAAAGTAAATCGGAAATTACCGGTCCATCCAATTGTTCCCATCAATACATCTCCATCCTTTTCCTCCACCGGTTTTCCCAGTCCTACCATGAAAAAAGGCTGAACATGCATAGCGGCTCTACTTCCCAATTTTGTATCTATTACTTTTTTGCCAAATTGCAATTGCTGGCTGCTCATCTGTACTTCTTTTGCCCAGTCGCCACTAAACTCTGTCAGATAATAAGAAGGACTACTAAAGTAAAGAATCGTTGAAGCATAACGGGATAACAACAACGGTTTCTTTTCCTGATGTTTTATTTCGCTCCAAGTTTTAATGACATTTTCCTCCGGATAGGCTACATAATGAAGTGTCACTTCTACCGGATACTTATCATCACGAAGCAGAATATCTGTTTGAGTTCCTCCTGGCACCTGTTTTACCGAAGAAGACACATAATATAGCCATGCAGAAGGATTACCGTCTGCATGCATCATACTCCAGGCAGGTTCAAAAAAATCTTCATTTCCAGAGGTACTGCACACCTCCCATCCACGTTCTACAACGCTTGCATCAGATGCCGGGTGTACTCGCCATTCTAAATGCTCCAAATCGGATTCATTACGCAATTTCTCACCTAAATAAGACTGATATACTCTTCCATTCGGAGCTACTTGAAGTATCAGATCGGTCTGATTGGTAGAAATACGAATCAGTTGTTTTTCTGCAGCATACATCTGTAAGCTCATTAAAGCAGCAAAAACTAAAGTAAAAATATATTTCATGGTTCAGATTAATATATAATGAAGAATATGTGTTTCGGTAAAACAAATTCAGGTTTTAATAAAAACCTGAATTTGTAAAAGTTGAAGAATGTTTTTACATTCCCAATTTATAGATTTTCATATTACTAAATTCTGCTTCACCTCCTTCTGTATAGAAACGTAAAGTATCATACGGTTTGGTTGGGAAAACTAAATTAGTCATTGCAATACGTCCGCCATCTACAAAAATCTCAATGGAACATTTATCTACAAAAATATCCAAATGATAGGTCTTATCTTCACAGAGAGAAAGTGGTGCCCATGTACCTAAGGCAAAATCATTCTGATAGTTCACAGACAATGTTTTACGGTAATTGCCTGTTTCTTTTGCATGAACATCAAATTTTCCATTTCGTTTCAAGTCAACAATACCACTTTCTGTACGGTCCATCACCAGACGGCCTTCTTTCATATCCAAATAGATCTTTGATTTTTCTCCTTTTTCATTCATCAAATCAAAGCCTACCAAACGTGCATTACCCGGAGTTACATCCATTTCCAGTTCATAAGCTCCTTCCATCTTTGAAAAGACAGTATCCATCTCCAATTCACCTTTTACAGTAAAGTTTTCTATCGGACGTGCATCTTTTCTCAAACTCTGAGCTTCTTTCACAACATTAGCAGCCATATAGATTTGTCCATCTTTTGTATAAAGAGACAGTTCACGCGGCAAAGCATTTGCTCCACGATACTGTTTGATAGGAGTAATATTGGCATACTGCCAGTTGCTCATCCAGGGTACAGCAATCACTCTATCGCCTGTGTTTGAGAAACAAACTGTAGCATAGTGGTCTTTTCCATAGTCCAGCCACTTCACAACCTCAGGTTTGGTATCACATTTAAATTCTTTACCATCAAATTCACCTACAAAATATTCGGTAGCACTTCCTCCAAACATACATCCTGGATTGATATTGACTATCATCACCCATTTCTTATTTTCCGGATTGCCGTCTACAGCCAACTGTACAAAATCGGGGCATTCAAACTGATTAGGCTGTGCACCATATCCTTTTCCAAATCCACTTAAGAACTCCCATTCTTTCAAGTTGGAAGAAGAATAGAAACGCATTTCTTTATCGGCAGATACAATCATATACCATTTCTGTGCCGGTTCATACCAAAATACTTTAGGATCACGGAAATCTTTCAAGCCATCAAAAGGAGTCAATATCGGATTCTTTTTGTACTTAGTAAACGTACGCCCGTTATCGTTGCTATATGCCATACACTGAATCTGTCCGTGTTCATCGCTTGCAGATGTATAAAAAGCAATCATAGCATCTTTTCCATATCCAGCACTGTTACGATGATCGACAATAGAGCTACCTGAAAAAATATGTCCCAATGTATCGCGTGCAATAGCTGGTTTCAAATGTTCCCAATGAATCATATCCTTACTTACCGAATGCCCCCAATGCATATTTCCCCATCTGGAACCATAAGGATTATACTGGAAATACAAATGATATTCTCCATCTTTATATACTAACCCGTTTGCATCATTCATCCAGCCATACTGAGGAGTATGATGATACACCGGTCTATAATAATCGGTATTAGCCACATCGAAGGTATCAGACAACTGAATATTCTTCCAGCATACAGCCTGAGAAGAAACCTTGTCGACAGTAACAGTCACTTCCTTTACATTCTGAGGAAGTTCAAACGGTACATAATATTCTATACTATCCACAGCCAAGCGGATATCCATTGCTACATCAGCCGGGCTTCCGGTATTCAGTTTCACTTTACCCTCACCACTTGACTCCTGCACCGGAAGTAACAAATATTTTGAAGGATTAGAAACACGGATCACAGTCAAAGAATCGCCTTGACGTTCCAACACCAAATTTCCTTTATCCGATTGGCAAGCAGTCATACCACACAACAGTGCCTGCGCTATAACTAAACTAAAGAAAGTACGTTTCATAGTATATATTTTATATGCTTTTAAAGATATCTGTTTTTATTTTCATTCAATAACGTTTTACAAGAATTCCAACCTGTTTTTACATAACAATCTATCTACCTTCAAACTTTAAAATTTAATCTGGGCAGAGAACTCGACAGTAAACGGACGGATATAACTACCAGCCATTACAGTATTGGCATACTGTCCTGCTTCCTCTTTTGTTACCAATTCAGCACCTGCTATACTTCCCTTCGCACCAGTCTGATTCAAGAAGTTGATTACAGTACATCCCAAAGAAAATTTCTTATTGACCTGCCAGTTCAAACCGCCAAAGGTTTCCCAACGTCCGTTGAAATAATAAGCATCGTTGATATTAGCATAAGTCTTGCTGAAATAGCGGAAGCTAGTCCATATCTTCAAATCGTCAGTAATCATATAACTAGGATCGATTTCAACAATTACTTGAGGAATTTCTGCTACGATATTTCCAGTTGCATTAATCTGTCCGACATAACCATCAGAGAACTTCACAGAAGTTTCATACTTCTTGTATGTAGGTTTCTGGTAAGTAAACAAGAAGTGCAAATTGAAGCCTTTAAACGGAGTAGCTACCACATCGGTTGTCCAACCCAATGTCTTGATGTCGTAATTAAGCGGAGCAGCCAAAATCTCATTCACACCATTTACTGCATGCTGCAAATTCAATGTAGAATTATTGTTGGTCTTAGAAATATAAGAGAACAAAGAAGTCAGACTCAACCAGTCGTTATTGAAATAGATTCCGGCACGTCCCAATGGTACAGAAATCTTATCTGTATTAGGTAAAGTAGCAGGAGCAAAATTTTCAATACGAGGATGCTGAGTAATATAGGTAAAGTCTCCGGTTAAACCGAATTTGTTAGTCAGCTTATAAGTAGCAGCAGCACTCAAAGCATAGTTAAACCAATCGTAGCTCATTGGAGCAGGTTCAACTTTTACAGCTCCCGAAGTGCCAGCTGCACCAGCCATATATCCGGTCTGATTACCATCTACATCATATACAGGAACAGCAGTTGCTCCAAGATAATAGTTGGCAAAACGTCCGATATAGTCACCATTGGCATTTTTTACTGCGGCATTGTTTCCACGAAGTGCCTGATACTCCAGACGTGCACCATAATACAAGTTCAATCTGTCTGTTATATCCCAGTCATGAGTAAAATAAACAGCCAATTTATTTTCATGACCTTTATAATATTCTGAAGCATTCTTATTGAAATCATAATAATATCCGTTTCCTCCGTAAATACGTCCTTCAGCTGTTGCATATGCAGGATTATACAAACGTACCGGATAGCTTCCGTCAGCAGGAACCGACTGGTCATACATTGTAGTATTAGATGCATAATCAATATCATAATACCATTCATTCAATCCTAAACGCCAAGTACCGTTAGACAATTTACGGGACAATTCTGTTGTAAACATAAACTCATCAATGAATCCACGGTTCAAGCAAGACATTCGGCTTTGTACATATTCACCTTGATACGGCATCATGCTTCCATCTGCAGCTTCATACTGGTAAGCAATAGAACTGTCTGTACGACGCTTCAGCTCCATCGGAGTCTGGTATACACACGAACCTGTTGCATGGTCATACTTCATCATTACTTTCCAAGCCAGTCCATTATCCCATTTATAGTTATTCATCAATAACCATTCACTTCCTTTATTCTGTACCGCATCGTAAAGTGTTGTTTTCTGCAATTCACCTGTACGCATATCACGATACATCATTTCATTGTCTACCGGAAGATAAGAAGTGGTTCCCAGGGCAAAACCGCCAAACTCTTTTACACTACCATCACCTACATATACAAACGGAGCAGACTGTGTAGCATACATGTATACCGGATGGCTGTTGCTATAATGATACATGGCTGTAAATTCACCACGGTTTTCATGATAACGCTTAGTCAGCGCAAATTTATAAATCTGTGTACGGTCTTGAAATGGAGTAGACTTAATTTTAAATGTTCCCGGATCAAAGTCCTGATATGCACTACCACTATAATACCAGTCCTTTGCAATTTCTCCATTGAGGTTAAGAGAGAACTCTTGCATACCAAAGTGATTGGTCTTATAATTTAAAGTACCATGAAATCCTTTTTCTCCAAGCTGAGTAAAAGAATTGACAGCATAACCAATATTACCTGTAGTAATGGCTGTTTCCGAAATTTTCAAAAGTCCTACATGACTCAAGCTGGCATCGGCACGCCACAGAGAGTTTACGCTGTGAGGATTGGTTGCATAAGTAACAGGCATACCATTCTCCAGCACATTGACATCGGCAGAAGGAAGACCAATCTGAATCTCACGAGGACCGTTCGCACTAGCTGCATTCAACATCACATTTCGGTTTCCCTCTTCTTTAGAACTACTATTGTTTGATGATTTCTTTTCCTGTGCATATCCATTTGCACAAGCCACGGCGAGTAGTAACACGACTGCTCCCATACGATTGCATAACTGTTTCTTTTCAGTCTTCATAGCATTAAATACTTAGTATGAAAGATTTGTTTTTATCGACAGCAAAAGTAGGGAAGGGAATAGTTAAAGGGCATAAAAAATGTTTCATCCTCTTGCAAACCTGTTACATGAAACAAGTTTGCAAGAGGATGAAATATTTTTATCAACAGTGTTAAATTCCTATATCATAACAGTTTACGCCCTATTCTTTCACTTTATATCATCAAAAACTTTCTTTTCGGGTCTTACAGGTGGAAATAAGATATATACCCAGTAAAATAAGAGGAACACTGAGCCACTGACCGATATTAAGCGTCATATTTACCTCTTCTGCTACCTGAGGATTTTTCATAAATTCCAGTCCAAATCGTGCACCAAAGAAAATCAAGAGAGAAACTCCAGTTATCAAACCGATTCGCTTTTGAAGATGAAATTTGTAATACATCAGCCACGAGGTCACTAATGCTATCAAGCAATAAAGCATCTCGTATATCTGAGTAGGATGACAGGCTTGTGCCACTCCATCCCGATTATACAATTCCTGCCATTCACGCGAACGGATAAACTCAAATCCCCAAGGCAAGGTTGTAGGATAGCCAAATATTTCAGAATTCATCAAGTTACCGAAACGAATGCACATACATACCACAGCTACAGCAGGAATCATACGGTCGAACAACCACCACACGCTTTTCTTTGTCACCTTCTTAGAATACCAAATCAACGCCAATATCAGTGCAAAGACTCCTCCATGGCTGGCCAGTCCACCTTTCCAAATCTTTAAAATTTCCATTGGATGTGCACCGTAATAATCCCATTCATAAAACAGGCAATGTCCCAAACGAGCACCAATAACACTACTTACAATGCAATATATAAAAAGTTTATCCGCCCAGTTATCCGGATACTTCTCTCTTTTAAACAGACGAGACATAAATTCATAGGCAAAGATAAAACCAAGTCCCCACATCAATCCATACCAACGGATTTCCAATGAGCCTATATGCACCAATACAGGATCAACATCCCAAACTATACTTCCTAACATGATTTTGATTTGTTTTATAATGTATTTATTCGAGACACAAAGAAAAGAAAAAAAGCAGACTTAGCACGATTATTCACTTACAAAATACAGAAAAATTCGTTCTTAAAATTCTGTCTGCTGCATAACCGGGATATCAAGAAAAAACGGCTTCAAAGCAAATTACCTTGAAGCCGTCTGATTATTACAAGATTTCTTATTATCAGAATCTATAACCTACAGAAATAGAGAATGCGATGTTTTTGCTAGAAGCATCACCCCAAACATCTTCATAGTTCAAGGTATTCAAGAAACCATTCTGTCCTGTAAGATTTACCAAATAGCGGTCAGCGATTTCCAAACCGACACCATACTGAATACCCATATCAAATCTATTCATCAATGCTTTTTCAGCACCTTCTTCTTTAGAGAATAACTTGATAGATTCTCCTTCAGCACTCATTTTACCAGCCAAACCACAAGCAAAATAAGGACCAGCATTTACAACTAACTTCATATTTTCGGCTACAGCAAACTTATATGCAGCCAAAACAGGAAGTTCTACATAATGCATATTGAATTTCACACCTTCAACCTTAGCTCCTTTACTTGCAAAATTCAAACCTGACTGCAAAGACCAGTTTTCAGAAAAAGCATAATCCATACCTACACCAACAGTATAACCAACTTTCAGTTTGGAATCTGTAGTTTCAGTCATGTTAGACATAGACATACCGGCTTTTACATCCCACTTTACCTGAGAAAAACCAGCCAAAGCAAACATTCCCAATACAGCTGTCAATAAAAACTTTTTCATACTCTTTTTAATTTAGTTCAGATCCGCCCCTTAGATCTTAGTTCATTGTTTTATCTCAGAGTGCAAGGACTATCTTTTATTTCTTTAAGAAAAAGTTATAAAAGAAGCACCCTTCGTTTGTATTTTTTAGCAAAGTTATATATTTATTTCACATAAAAAATATTTCATATTTTAAAATTTACACTATAAAACAAAAAACGCAACTATCCTATCTAAAATAGCCACTATGTAATCATTTTTTGTGACTACAAAAAAAAAAAAAAAATGGCAGTCTTAAGTCAAAAATCAACCTAAGACTGCCATTTCAAAAAAAGTAAGTAAGCTATTTATAGTTTTACGGTTTTCTTAACTGCTTTTGATTCATTGTGCAAACGATCCAATGCTGTCACTATATAACGATACTTTGTCTTCCCGTCTTCATAAGGAAGTTTATAAAAGGTATTACGAGTAATTGATACAATATGTGAAGGATCATCCAAGTTTACCTTTTCTTTCTTTTCGAAACGATAAACCACATACTGCACAGCTCCATCCATTTCATGCTTTGCTTTCGGAGCAGTCCAGAACAAGATGTAACCGTCTTCTGTCCATACCGGTTTCAACTTTCTGACCTTTCCCGGAGCTTTATCATCTATAAATGGAGACAAAGGAATCAATGCCGGATACTTATGATATTCTTTTACCAACATATCACGATAGTTACCTACATTTTCCACCACCGCTGCAGCATACCACTGGCAACTTCCCTGCACAGTAGGCAAAGAACGTTGCAAACGATACTTCGCAGGAATCTGACTTTGGTTAGGATTCATAAGATCGGCCTTGGTCACGGTACGGTTTACATCCTGACCGATAAACAAAGGACGGGCAGCCGAATGTCGCGCCCACCAGCGAATCAACGTATCATAATCTGCAGCCGGATGACCGATTTCCCAGTAGATTTGAGGTATGTTGTAGTCTACCCATCCATTGTTCACCCACAACAGAACATCTGCATACAAGTCATCGTAATTCTGCAACCCATTGGTTCTACTTCCATTCGGATCGTTCTTCTGGTTACGATAGATACCAAAAGGAGAAATACCAAATTTTACCCAAGGTTTAGCTTCACGTACAGTTTCGTGAATTTCTTTAATCAACACATTTACATTATCACGACGCCAATCGGCCTTATTAAGGAAACCACGTCCATAAGCAGCAAAACTGGCTCTATCCGGAAACTCCTCACCCGGATTAGGATAAGGATAAAAATAATCGTCCATATGAATGGCGTCGATGTCGTATCGTGTTACGATATCACGTACTATCTTACAAATGTATTTACGCGATTCCGGATACCCAGGATCGAAATATAGCTGTCCGCCATAGTTGACAAAAAGGTCAGGGTATTTATTGTATGGATGAAGGGGCGACAGCGCACCTGTTCCTTTTGTCTTTGCACGGTAAGGGTTAATCCATGCATGAAGTTCCATGCCACGCTTGTGACATTCTTCTACCATAAACTGTAACGGATCCCACGCCGGAGAAGGAGCTTTCCCTTGTACTCCAGTCAAGAAACGGCTCCAAGGTTCATATGACGATTTGTACAATGCATCACATTCGGCACGTACCTGAAAAATAATAGCATTGATACCGGCTCCTTTCAGATTGTCGAGCTGGCTGATTAGTGTAGCTTTCATCTTCTCGGTTGGCATACCTTGAAACTGACCGTTCACACATTGAATCCATGCTCCGCGAAATTCTCGTTTAGGTGCCATAGTCTGGGCTGAAAGAGTTGCCATTCCACATAGCCAGGCTACAATAAGCACTAAAAATGTCTTTATTTTCATATTATTATAAATAGTATACAACAGCCCGCAAAGATAAAGAAAAAAAGTATATCAAGTGCAGCATAAATGACCAAATCGGAAAGAACATCCCAATACACTTCCAAAAACATCCGATACCTAAGAATCACTGCGAATTAAACAGTAATTTGTTATGACTATATGAGCAAAATAGCTACTTTTGTAACAGTATAAAAATGAGAATAGAATAACATAATAATAAACCAAAATAAATAGAACTATGTATCCATTAAAATTTCAGCCAATTTTAAAATCAACCATTTGGGGTGGTGAAAAAATTATTCCGTTCAAACATCTTGACTGCCAGCAGGCACAAGTAGGAGAAAGTTGGGAAATCTCGGATGTACCGGGCGATGAATCAGTAGTAGCCAATGGAGCTGATGCCGGTAAAAACCTGACACAGATGGTAAACGAATATAAAGGAGCATTGGTAGGTGAAGCAAACTATACACGCTTCAACGGTAAATTCCCATTGCTTATCAAATTTATCGATGCACAGGATGACTTGTCTATCCAGGTTCATCCGGACGATGAACTGGCAATGAAACGCCACAACTCTATGGGTAAAACAGAAATGTGGTATGTAATCGACAATGCAAACGGTAAAGCTCATCTTCGCTCTGGTTTAAGCAAACAGATTACTCCGGACGAATATGCAGCAATGATTGCAGACAATACAATCTGTGATGCATTGGCAGACTATGCGGTAAAACCGGGCGATGTATTCTTCTTGCCAGCCGGACGTATCCACAGTATTGGTGCAGGATGTTTTATCGCAGAAATCCAACAGACTTCTAATATTACTTATCGTATCTACGACTTCAACCGTAAAGATAAAAACGGTAATACACGCGAATTGCATACAGAACTTTCAAAAGACGCTATCGACTATTCAGTAGAAAGTGACTATCGTACCAACTATACTCCGAAACAGAATGAACCGGTAGAATTGGTTACTTGTCCGTACTTCACTACTTCTGTATACGACCTGACAGAAAACATGAACATGGATTATAGCGAATTGGATTCTTTCGTTATCTACATCTGTATGGAAGGTGCTTGTACTGTAACAGACAACGAAGGCAATACTGTAGAAATGCAGGCTGGAGAATCTGTATTGTTCCCTGCTACTACAAAAGGACTGGAAGTTGCTCCTAAAGGACAGGTAAAATTCCTGGAAACTTACGTATAAGACTCATTTTTCCACTCATAATTAACAAGACGAAGGAATCTGTTTTTCTAAAACAGGTTTCTTCGCCTTGTCATAAAAATTAATATCCATGAAGAAATACACATCTTTATTCTGTACGCTTGCTTTAGGAGCTACAATGTTCAGTTGTTCTTCCGAACAGACACCGCAAGCAATCGATTATACACAATACGTAAATACATTCATCGGAGCAGCCGATAACGGACACACCTTCCCAGGTGCCTGCCGTCCTTTCGGTATGATTCAGACAAGCCCGGTTACAGGAGCTATCGGATGGAGATATTGCTCTGAATATGTATATGAAGATTCACTGATATGGGGATTCACCCAGACTCACCTGAACGGAACCGGATGTATGGACTTGGGCGATATTCTGGTAATGCCGGTTACAGGCAACCGCCAGCGTAGCTGGGACGGATACCGTAGTCCTTTCTCTAAAAAGAGCGAAAGTGCTACTCCGGGATATTATACCGTAACCTTAGACCAGCCGGGAGTAACAGCAGAACTGACTGCTACCACTCACACTGCATTGCACCGCTATACGTATCATAAAGCAGACTCTGCATCTGTACTTATCGACCTTCAGCACGGACCGGCATGGAACGAAAAGCAATATCATTCGCATGTAAGTGTATGTGAAACCAATTGGGAAAACGACAGCACACTGACCGGACGTGTAATCAATAAAGTATGGGTAGACCAGGTATACTATTTTGTAATGCAGTTCAACCGCCCGGTTATCAGTACTGTAAACTTGCCGATGGCTGAAACAGAAAAAGGACAGCGCATCGTAGCTACATTCAATATGAAACCGGAAGACCAGTTGATGATGAAAGTAGCATTGTCTACTACTGGTATAGAAGGTGCCAAAGCCAACATGGCAGCAGAAGTAGCCGGATGGGACTTTGAGGGAGTTCGTCAAGCTGCAAAAGACGAATGGAACAGCTACCTGAGCCGTATCGAAGTAGAAGGTACACAGGATGAAAAGACCAACTTCTATACAAGTTTCTACCATGCATTGATCCAGCCGAATGAAATCTCGGATGTAGACGGTAAATACCGTAATGCACATGACGAAGTGGTATCGGCAACCGGAGGTAAATTCTATTCTACTTTCTCTGCATGGGATACTTACCGTGCAGCACATCCGTTCTATACACTGATGGTGCCAGAACGTGTAGATGGTCTCGTAAATTCATTGGTAGACCAGGCTGAAACCATCGGTTATCTTCCTATTTGGGGATTATGGGGTGGTGAAACTTTCTGTATGATAGCCAACCACAGTGTATCTATCATCGCAGAAGCGTATGCAAAAGGATTCAGAGGCTTTGATGCGGAACGTGCTTTCAATGCCATCAAACGTACTCAGACTGTATCTCACCCGCTGAAATCGAACTGGGAAACCTATACAAAATATGGTTACTTCCCTACCGACCTGACAGAAGCAGAATCTGTTTCATCGACTTTGGAAAGTGTATACGATGATTATGCAGCTGCCGATATGGCAAAACGTATGGGGAAAGAAGAAGATGCTGCTTACTTTGCAAAACGTGCAGACTACTACAAGAATCTGTTCGACCCTTCTACAAAATTCATGCGCCCGAAAAAAGCTGACGGAACATGGAAGAGTCCGTTCAACCCAAGTCAGGTAGGACACTCTGAAAGTGTAGGTGGCGACTATACCGAAGGAAATGCATGGCAATATACCTGGCATGTTCAGCACGATGTACCGGGTCTGATTGCATTGTTTGGAGGAGAAGAAGCGTTCCTCAACAAGCTTGACTCTGTATTTACAGTGAAACTGGAAACTACACAGGCCGATGTAACCGGACTGATCGGACAGTATGCACACGGTAATGAACCAAGCCATCACGTCACTTACCTGTATACTTTGGCAGGACGTCCGGAACGTACCCAGGAACTGGTTCGTCAGATTTTCGATACACAGTATCTTCCAAAACCAAACGGTTTGTGCGGAAATGACGACTGCGGACAGATGTCTGCATGGTATATGTTCTCGGCTATGGGATTCTATCCTGTAAACCCGGTAAGTGGTGAATACGTATTCGGTGCACCTCAGCTTCCGAAGTTCACACTGCATCTGGCCGACGGCAAGACATTTACCATCATAGCAGAAGGCTTGTCGAAAGAACATATGTATGTAGACAGTATCACATTGAACGGAAAACCTTATACCAAGAACTACATTACTCATGAAGATATCATGAAGGGTGGAACACTGGTATACAAGATGAAATAAAGTTTCCGTCTGTTGATTATACAAAAATAAATGCCCCGGCAAAGAAAGTTTTCGTATAACCGTCCGCGATAGCGTCTTGTAGTCTGCCTGTAGTATTTCTAACTTTGC
>ERZ834859.232-NODE-232-length-77517-cov-6.793667_pt1 | contig 77517 bp, 52 predicted proteins | sample MGYA00519947_ERZ834859 | MGnify/ENA primary metagenome ERZ834859 (study PRJEB31850, sample SAMEA3708763) | human gut metagenome | biome: human gut; feature: human-associated habitat; material: faeces | place: China | collected 2014 ...
GTTAGTTAGGTTAATGAGAGTGGGAGAATCCCACGTTTTGTTATACAAAGATAAATGGAAAATCACAATCTTCCAAATCTTTTGTAACATTTTTTTAACCTAACCGAAAAAAATCTGTTAAATTATAATTAAAATTTTTAAAATACTAACGGTTTTGTAAGTTGCGAACTATAACGCCTCGCGGATTTCCTCGGTTTCCTTAGCGGCGGGCTGCGCCTCGGGAGCGAGCGAAGTGATGTGGCGGTTCCGGTAAGCGGCCGGCGTCATCTGGTACTCCTTTTTGAAAAGTTTAATAAAGTGCGACGTGTTGGGGAATGTACAGGCATTGCCGATTTCCGAAATTGACTTCGAAGTCGAGATCAGCAGCAGGCGCGAATGCATCAGGCGCTGGCGGATGTACCATTTGTGCGGCGGCATCATGAAATGGCGCCGGAATTCCTTTTTGAACGAGGTGAGCGAACGGTTCGTCAACTTCGAGAGTTCTTCGATCGAAATATCCTTGAAGATGTGGTCGTAGACGATCTGTTCGAAATTCTCCTTGGCTGCATCGACGTTGCTGAGCAGTTTGCTCTTCAGGCAGCAGTCTTCGTGCGAGGCGATGAGGTAGATCAATTCGGTCATCTTGATGTTCTCGGCCGTCTCGTCGCGGTGGAAATCCTCGTCGCGCAGGTAGTTGTTGGTATTGACGAAAAAGTTGCGGATCGAATTCCAGGCGGGCATCGAGACATGCGAACGGTTGCGGCAGTTTTCGCACGAATGTTCGTTCGAAATGTTCAGTCCGTAGGTGATGTTCAGGTGTAGCAGTATCCGCTGGAGGTCTGCCGGCGTATAATAAAAGAGCACTTGTTCGAAGGGCTGCCCGTTTTCCGGGAAGTTCTCGATATAGTGGTGCCCGATGCCGAGGTAGAATACGTCTCCGCGCGTGAGGGTCTGGCGCTTATCCCCGTCGTAAATATATTTCGTGCCACGGAGGATGTAGCCGATTGCGTAGCGCGAAAGCGCCTGAGACTGGATTCCGTTGTGAAGGGCCTCAACGTACTTCACAATCATCGGCTGCTGGGCCGACGAATTTAATGAATTCTTCATACCAAATCGTATTTTAAGTTTTTTTGAACAACGAGTTGCGTCACCGATTGCTCATTTCAAAAATACAATTTAATATTTATTTTATAAAATAATGAATAGTCTAAAAAGGCACAATAAGGCAAATAAGCCTAAAGATGCCATAATAATGACTAAATATAATATTGTAAAAATATTCCGGCGAAGGCTGCCGCCAGAAAAATCAGGTATACGGGCAATGCCATTCCCCTGTGGATGCGGACGAAAAATACCGGGATCAGTATGGCCGACGGGACAGCGAGCAGGGCGAATGCTTCGGGTGTTGCGGCGGGGCTGCATAGCAATGTCAAGGCCAATACCAGTATACCTATGTTATAAAAGAGGATAAAGCGGGGTTTGGTGCCGGCGGCATAGATGTCGGCCAGGAAAAAGAAAAGCGCCGTCAGGTCGAGCAGTACGATCCCGCCTGCCATGACGAGTGCGGGGAGGGGAATATCCAGGAAGAGTTGCAGCGGCATACCTTCGATGGCCGACTGCCCCACTGTGACCAGTGGAGCCGTAAATTCCGCCCCGCTGCCCCAGCTGACATAGCAGGCCGTGAAGATCGGTAGCAGCAGTCCGGCCGTTGCTACCACGACCTCCCGGAAGGTACGCCGGAAAAGCAGTACGGCCAACGGCAGGAGCAGCAACAGCGGCAGTGCGGGGGCATATATCAGCGGCATCAGCCCCAGGTAGAGTGAGGCACGGAAGATGGCGTCGAACCCGTACCCGTTGCAGAAGGCGCGGCAGTAATTTTTCGTTGCCAATGCGAGCAGCATCGACGCTGCGAATCCTGCGAGATAATTCCCGCCTGTTGCGATCCCGCAGGCGACGATGGCATAGAGGGGAATCGGGAGGCAGGTGCCCACCGTATAGAGGTTGTAGCGGATCGAAATCCGTCCCGTACACATTCCGGCGAAGAGCAGCATGAACCCGGCGGCAAACTTCGACCATACCGGATATGCCGCCTGAAACCGGGCGAGTTGGCCGCCCAGAAGCGGGAGCGCTTCGCGCACCGCTCCACTGGTTTCGGTATCGGGCACGGGGATTCCTGCACACATGGCTGCGACGGCGAGTGCGAAGAGGGTCATGAAGGCCGGTACGAGCGGCTGCCGGGCGATGTCGAATTTCATGTCGGAAGGCTTTTTTCCTCAGGCAAAATTAGCGAAAAAAGCCGGAATATTACCTAACTTTGTGGTACGATGTTAGAAAACCAATACCAATACGAGTTTCGGGAGGCCGGTTGCGACGAGGCCGGCCGGGGGTGTCTGGCCGGGCCGGTGTTCGCCGCTGCGGTGATCCTTCCGCCCGATTTTCACGACCCGTCGCTCAACGATTCGAAGCAGATGACCGAGCGGAACCGGGACAGGCTCCGCCTGATCATCGAGCGTGAAGCCGTGGCCTGGGCCGTCGAGGCCGTTTCCGCAGCCCGGATCGACGAGATCAACATCCTGAACGCTTCGTTCGAGGGAATGTCGCTGGCTGTCGCCCGCCTCGATCCGCCGCCCGAATTCCTTGCGATCGACGGCAACCGTTTCCGGACACGTCTTGAATTACCCTACCGTTGCGTGGTCAAGGGCGACGGCAAATATGCTGACATCGCCGCAGCTTCGGTGCTGGCCAAAACCCATCGGGACGAGTACATGTTGCGCCTCGCGGAGGAATACCCGCAGTATGGCTGGAAAAAGAACAAGGGGTACCCGACCCGTGAGCATCGGCTCGCAATCCGTGAATACGGACTTACGCCCCACCACCGCCTGTCGTTCAGCCACGGGATCGGCCAGTTGGAGTTGCAATTCTGAGCGGGGATTGTCTTTCCGCGTGTTGCCGGGAAATCCCGTGGTGATCGGATACGATCATCTCCCGCGCTTAAATCCCCGGCCCGAATTTACCCTGCCGTCTTGCAGTGGCGGGCATCCGTTTGAAGATGCTGGAGACCGTATAACTATCGGTATGGCACATAAAAAAAGGGCTGAAGTCCTACTTCAGCCCTTTTTCGATATGACTCGGGATTTAGTATCCCAGCGACTTGGAAGCGGCGTAGGAGACCTTCAGTGCATTGGCACGGCGAAGTTCCTGCTTCACGTCTGTTACGATACCCATCTTGGTTGTCTGGTCGGCCTTGAGGCAGATCGTCATCGAGGCACGGTCGGCCTCGCTGAGCTTATCGCGCTCTGCGGCTACGAAATCCAAAATATCCTTGGTCGTTTTGTACGAGTCGTTCAGCTGGATACGGGGTGCAGTGCCGAATTTGGCCTGCATCACCAGCGAAGGCTGGCCGATGTGGATGTAGCTTACGAGCGATTTCTTCTCGAGCTTTTGCACTTCGGTTGCCTCGGGGAGTTTGTACCTCACGAGCAGTTCCTGGTCGCGCATGGTGGTCGACACCATGAAGAAGAAGAGGATCATGAAGATCACGTCAGGAAGCGATGCTGTCGAGATAGGGGGCAAACCTTTATTGCCCTTCTTTTTCATTACTGCCATAACTTACTTCTTTATATTACGCGGTTCGGCCTCCGAAATCTTCAGAGGTACTGCTTTGGATACTGCATTGCGCTGATCCTCGGAAAGCTCCGAGAATTTTGCTCCGAATTTCTTCATGGCGACTTCGTCACGTACCTCGTTGAAAGCGCGTGTGAGTTCGTTCTGCACCATGATGTAGGACTGATAGCCCGTATCACGGGTGGTCTGTAACGAAACAACGCCCTGGCTTTCGGGATATACCCACTTGCTGCCGTCGGCCAACTCGATTTCCTTTTCGGTTTTCTCCGGGAGGTTCTCGTCGTCCATCGGGTTGAGGATGAATTCCTTCGTCTTGTCCTTGAGTTGTCTCAGGTCGATGATCTCCTGTTTGCCCGAGGGCCCGGCCATGATGTTGCCGCTGCCCGAGATGAGCACCAGGAAGAGGTTGCGCTCCTTGACCTTGATGTCCTCCTGCTTTTGGTTCTCGGGGGGCATCGGCGGAAGCATACGCACCAGACCGGTGTCGACATTCATCGTTGTGGCCACAAGGAAGAAAATCAGCAGCAGGAAGGCGATGTCGGCCATTGAGCCGGCGTTGATCTCCTGTATTTGTCTTTTATTTCCTGCCATTGTTCGTTGTTATTTGAAAGCGCCGTAAATTTCGGTTGCGATAGCCGTCACGAACGCAGCGACCAGGGCAACGTACGTTACCAGGATGCTGGTGTCGGTCAGGACGGTTTCACCTTGGGAGAAAAACCCGCCGTTGGCGAGGTCGGGGATCTGGATGTCATGTCCCGAAGCCACGAAGTAAGCCACGCCCACGATCACGATGATCAGCGCGAGCGAAATAATCGTGCCCTTGATTCCCGCTGGGTTCTGGATCATGCCGAAGACCGCGCAGAAGATAGCTGTGAACACCGCAAGAGCCAGCAGGAAATAGCACCAGATGAGGTTCAGGCTGATAGCCGCCTCGGAGCCACCCGTAGCAATTGCGTATATTCCCAGTACCGCCATCACGGCCAGCAGAATACCCAATATGATATTTAAAATCTTTTTCATAATTGCCTTTAACTCTTTTTAAATCGTTGGGATTATTTCTTGCTGTAAGCCGTCAGGATATCCATCAGCGTGATGGACGAATCCTCCATATCGTTTACCAGCGAGTCGATCTTCGAAACGATATAGTTGTAGAACAGCTGAAGAATAACCGCAGCGATAAGACCCATGAGGGTCGTCAGAAGGGCGACCTTGATACCGCCTGCAACGAGGGTCGGGCTGATATCGCCGGCAGCCTGAATGGCGTCGAACGCCGCGATCATGCCGACAACGGTACCCATGAAGCCCAACATCGGCGACAGAGCGATGAACAGACCGATCCACGAAAGACCCGACTCCATCTGGCCGGTCTGAACCGAACCGTAGGAAACGACAGCCTTCTCGACCGAATCCAGACCCTGATCGTAACGGTCGAGACCCTGATAGTAGATCGAAGCGATCGGGCCGCGCGTGTTGCGGCAAACTTCCTTGGCAGCTTCGATGCCGCCGTTCTTCAGGGCTTCTTCAACCTTGGTGATGAGTTTCTTCGAGTTGATCGTCGACAGCGAGAGATAGAGGATACGCTCGATGGCAACGGCCAGACCGATAATCAGGAAGATAAGGATCGGGAGCATCCATGCCCAACCACCCTCGAGGAACTTCTGCATCATCACGTGGTGCAGGCTATCGCCGGCGAGTTGGGTTTCGGCAGCTGCGGCAGCCTCCTGCGCGAAAGCGTTAACAGTACCCAATGCGAACAGGGCCACTGACAGAATCAAAAAAAGTTTTTTCATAGTTGTGATTAGATAAAATTAAATTTGTTAGTTGTTTTTTATTGTTGTGTTTTTAGGTATTTCACAATACGTTCTTCCGCTTTCCATCGTATTTCGTCAATTCTCCCGGGATTAAAAAAATCCTAAAAAAATATTTTTTTTATCCTTTCCGGATACTCACGGTGTCTTTTTACCCCGATCCATGGCTTTCCCCTGCCGGTTCCGCACGTATGGGCGAATTCCGGAAATTTCATTCTGAATCAGTCCAATCGTTTGTTTTCCAGTGGGTTGTCCCCCTATTCCCCCTCGTGCCGCCCCCAATGGACGACCCGATAAGGTACATTAGCAGTGCGAAATATAGAAAAAAAAATCGTTCCGTGCAACGTCTTAGGCTGTAAATTCGCCTCGCAGAGGGCGCCGCAACAATGCGCGGGTCTGTTCGTCGGAAAGCCCCAGTCCGAGCACGTACATCAGCTTCGTGACGGCCGCCTCGGTGGTCATGTCGTGGCCGCACAGGACGCTGATCTTCTGCAGCCTCAGCCCGGTTTCGTAAAGTTCCATCGAAACCTTGCCCCCGCCGCACTGCGTGATGTTGAGGATGATGACCCCGCGGTCGATCGCCTCTTTCAGTACGCGGATGAACCATTCGTTGGTCGGGGCGTTGCCCGCGCCGAATGTCTCCAGCACCACGGCCCGCAGCCCCGGTGCCGAGAGCATCGCCCGCAGGATATTTTCGCCCAGCCCCGGGAAAAGCTTGATGACTTCGATTCCGTCGGCCAGGCGGGTTGCGATGCGCAGTTCCGGCGAGATTTCCGTCGGGTGGAGGATCGCCGCGAGGTTATAGGCGATGTTGACCCCCACCTCGGCAAGGGGCGGGTAGTTGTAGGAACGGAAGGCGCTCAGCGCCTCGGCGCTGCGCTTGGTGGTACGGTTGGCGCGGAACAGCCGGTTCTGGAAATAGAGCGACACTTCGGGTACCTCGGGGCGTCCGCCGATGTGCGCCCCCGCGATCTCGATGGCCGTGATGAGGTTCTCGCGGCCGTCCGTGCGCAGCACGCCGATCGGGATCTGGCTGCCGGTGAAAACTACGGGCTTGGCCAGGTTTTCGAGCATGAAACTCAATGCCGATGCGGTGTAGGACATGGTGTCCGTGCCGTGCAGTACGACGAACCCGTCGTAGCGGGTGTAGTTGTCGCGGATCAGCTCGGCCAGCGCCGCCCAGTTTGCCGGGGTGACGTTCGACGAGTCGATCACGGGATCCATCGTCAGCACGTCGATGTCCACGTTGAGCCGCTTGAGCGAAGGGAATTCATCGTAGATGCCGCTGAAGTCGAAAGGCACCAGGGCGCCGGTTTCGGCATCGTTCTTCATGCCGATGGTACCGCCCGTATAGATGATCAGGATCGAAGATTTCATCGTATGGTCTTATGGTGTTATATTCCGAAAATTCGTTCGGCGTTCGCCGTCGTTGCGGCCGCCACTTCGCCGGGGGTCAGCCCCTTCAGTTCCGCGACTTTCTCGCACACGAACCGCACATAGGCCGACTCGTTGCGCTCGCCGCGGTGGGGCGCGGGTGTCAGGTACGGGCAGTCGGTTTCGAGTACGATGTCGTCCAGTTCCATTTCACGCACCGTATCGGCCAGCTTGCTCTTCCTGAAAGTCACCACGCCGCCGATTCCGAAGGCGAAATCGCCGCAGGCTTTCAGTTTCCGGTAGGTGACGGCATCCTCCGAAAAGGCGTGGAACACGCCCCGCAGCCTCCGCCCGGCCTCCGCCGCGGCCGTCGCTTCCTCCCCGATGATCCGGCACATGTCGTCCCATGCCGCACGGGTGTGGATCGCCACCGGAAGGCCGAGCCGTGCGGCCAGGCGGCATTGCGAAACGAAAGCCTCGACCTGTTCGGCGACGAACTCGCCGCTCCAGTAGTAGTCCAGCCCGATCTCGCCCACGGCGCAGAAACGTGCGATGCCCTCGGGCGGGGCCGTGAGGTAACGTTCGGCGAGCGCCAGCTCCTCGCGCCAGTGCGGGTTGTCGTTCACCGAGGTGGGGTGCAGTCCCATCATCGGGACGCATTGCCCCGGGTGGCGGCGGCAGAGGTCGAACAGCGCTCCGTGGCTTTCGGAGTCTATGCCCGGGAGCAGCAGGTGCTCCACGCCCGCCGCCGCGGCGCGGGCTAGTGCCTCTTCGCGGTCGGCGTCGAACGCCGTATCGTACAGGTGTGAATGTGTATCCGTCAGTTTCATCGTGTTTTCATATATCGGTTGCCGGGCAGTTGCCGTATGGCTCCTGCCAGTTCCAGCCCTACGAGCAGGGCAGCCAGTTCACCCGGTTCCAGTCCGCTCAGCTCCGCGAGGGTTTCCACCGCCAGCGGGTCATCCGTGCGGAAACAGCCCAGCAACCCAGCTTCGTCGGGCGTAAGCTCCGGTGTGGACGGTTTTTCCCGGAATGCTGCCGGTTCCGGGCCGAGATCCCACATCAGTTCGCGGACAATATCGTCGGCGGTCATCACGAGTTGCGCTTTGCGGTTGCGGATCAGGTGGTTCGTCCCCGACGACATGCCGTCCGTGGCGCGTCCCGGTACGGCCATTACCGAACGGTCGTAGCCGTCGGCGCAATGCGCCGTGGCGAGCGACCCGCCGCTGTCGGGCGACTCTACGACCACGCAGCCGGCACCCAACCCTGCGATGATCCGGTTGCGGGCCAGGTATGCCGTGCCGTTCTGCCGCGTCTGCGAGTGGAGCTCCGTGACCAGTGCCCCGCCGTGGTCGAGGATGTCGCGCGCCACGGCCGTGTGTTGTGCCGGCATGACGCCGGGGAGCGGGTTCGCCAGTACCGCGACGGTTCGTACCCCTGCGGCCAGGGCTGCCCGGTGTGCCGCGACGTCGATGCCGAACGCCAGCCCGCTCACGATGCAGAGCCCCGGAACCTGTGCCGCGAGCCCCTCCACCAGCCTGTTGCACATCGTCTGCCCGTAGGGCGTTGCCCGGCGGGTGCCGACCATCGCGACGCAGCGTGCCGAGAGGGCGGCGGCGTTGCCTTTCAGGTATAGTACATGGGGATAATCGGGTATTTCACGCAGCAATGCCGGGAATTCGGGGTCGGTCGAAGCGATCGCGGCGATCGAATTGCGGCGGCAGTAGCCGAGTTCCTTTTCTGCGGCGGCGAAGCCTTTGCGGTGGACGATATTCCGGATAATGTCTTCCCGCAAGGCGGCTTTCATAGCCAGCTCCTCGGGTGCCGCCGCGAAAATGCCCCGTGCGTCGCCGAATATTCCGAGCAGGTGCACGGCGCCTTTCACACCGATGCCCGGGGTCATCTGCAAGGCGATATCCTCGATGGTCATAACCGCAAAATGTCGTTTATTATCTTGTAAAGGTAAATATTTTTGGGAAATAGCGCAAAGTTGGGTCGAAGTTTTGCAGATTTTAGAAATGTTTGTATATTTGCACTCCCGATGCGCCTGAAAATAAACCGGATGTTTCCGGCGCGGCATGCAATCCGGAAGCAACGGACTTGTAGTTACGGAATGAAAGCCGAACAGGAATCTGTCGGGGAACATATGGTCTGATGGCCGAGTGGCTAGGCAAAGGTCTGCAAAACCTTGTACAGCGGTTCGAATCCGCTTCAGACCTCAAAGAAGGCTTTTAAGTAATGCTAAATTAGCGACTTAGGAGCCTTCTTTCTTTTGGAGGGGCGGATATAGGGGCGCAATTATTTGATAACCCCATTATTATTCACAAATTTGATTGATCCGTTGAAAGCATCCTTTATGATTGCTTTAGCTGTCTGTGCACCGTCAATAACTATGTCCGGCATTGTCGATTCTATTACATCATAGACATATTCAATACTTGAAACTTTGAATTTAATACCTTCCGTATTCTCTAGAAAGGCATTGTCAAATTCATATTTGTAAATGACCTTTTCTGCGGCTCTCATATCAGTTGGTAATTTCTCATCTAACTGGTAGAAATTAGATGTTTTATTTCCTAAGTTATCTATTAACCAAATATTATCGGTCGTATCATTAATCTGAAGTTGAATCGTAGTGCCCTTGGGCAGAGCATCATTATTTGTCATCCATTCGTCATCAATATTGATTTTTCGCTCACGAATATGAGTTGTAATCATATTCATTTTCATCACAATTGTTTTTATTCGACCGTTCCAATCGGTATCTTCTGGTTCACGAATTTCTTTTAGATTGATTCCATAATGCTCCGCATATTCTTTTGCACCACTTTGAAACCCTTTTCTGGAGACCATAATACCTTGTATATTTCCAATATCATTAAGTACACTATGAAAATCTCGTACTTTACCAATGGTGACTCTGGAATTATAATTTTTGCATTCGATGGCTACTCGAAACAATGTATCGGCCATCCTATATTCCCAATATACATCAATTTGATGTTCCGCAGCTTTGCCTTTTAGAATCACATTGTGCTTTACGTCAGTAGTTACCCCATCTTTATGCAAAAGAGTTTCGTATATACTTTTGGCAAGTAATTCATATTCGATATCATTATTCATATTACAAATTATTTAACACTAAATTTAGCACTAAAAATACGAATTACAAAACCTTATCCGATTTACTTCGCTTCGACTGAAAAGATGACACCAACCCAAGCCCGAAAATTCGTGTCCCGTTTATAAATATCTTCATCAAATAAAGCCAGAAAAGATATACATATCCTACAACCATATTTGCGCTTTCACTGCAACAATGGAGTATTATGTTTGTACTTCCCCTATACCCGATAGTGATTCGGCTGTATATTCCACCATTTACAAGCGAAGCGCAATAACCACCGCCATAATACTGGGTAAAATGTGCATTGGGTTTTACGATTAAGCTATTAATGGTTAGTGATTCGACTCCCACTATATAGCACCAAAGACTATATATAGCTATTCTATATTACTTACTTTTTCTATTTATTATTACAAGGGGAAACGCCCCACAAATTCCGTAGTAACAGAGGTAAATCCATCTTTTCCGACTTACTTTTTCTAATCAGGAATTTTGCGATATCGGCTCTGAGGTTGTACATATTGTACGCCGTGCGGTCATAGTATTGATCCAAGACCTTGCAGATGGCTCGGTATGCTTCACTTCGTGCAGATTTGATACTATTGGCCGTTTTCGCATTTACTTCGCATAATCTTTGGTATTCTTCCGCAAACCATTCGAACCCGTATTGCTCCAGTCCGTGTGCGATATATGCTTCTTTGCTGTTCAACTTGAAGTTGCTATAATCCAACTGATTAAAGAATATTAAACGGGCAACCTCCCTTGTCCAAAAAGCATATAAGTCGTTGTAGTGTTCGATCAGGTCTCCAACCGTTTTTATATGGGTCATTCCGTGATGGTTGAATGACCGCTGATATTTGAGTGTAAACTCGATTCTTAGCATATGATTACCGCACTCTTTCAATCGGGCAAAGGCTCTTTGTCTGCTCTCCCGTTTCTTTGGAGACGACTTTGCGGCAATCTCATCGTCTTTCACATACAGTTTCAAATCCTTGTCAGCTCCCTCGAAATATAGCGTTCCGTCCTCTATCCGTTCATCATTCCTTTTGAGTCTGGAATAGGCTACGATCATGTAAAGAACCTCCTTTGCGGGGTATCGGATATTTATATTTGCCCCGATTTCGCAATCGGTAAAACGGGCTTGCTGCAGTTCTGCAAAAGGGATATTCAGGTCTTTGGCCAACCCTCGCAAGGATTGCACAAACTTGTTTTTATTGAGGTCTAAAAGAGTCGATTTATGATAAGCGCGTTTGCGGAGACTGCCGACAACGTTTACCGTACCCGTTTTGAGGGCACGATGAACCTTCATCGAGTGCCGGTCAAATTTGGTATGATTGGGAAGCAGGTAGTTTTCGTACTCCTTTTCGTCCGGGTGTTTGAATACCTTTCGGGACGATTTGAGTCTGCAATTATCGAAATTGCCCGAAAAATCCTTCAATATGATTTTGATGCTATCTATCATCTGCCAATCTTAACAGCCTCAAAGATAATGGATATTCCAATCAAAATTTTACTTTCAGGGATACTTCTTTGGGTTGGCGTTGTATGGCTCCGGCAGTTCGTTTTACCCAAGCACCTTTGTCCGAACTATATACGATACCGTTCTTTTCAAGCACTTTGTCAAATGCCTTTTGGGCTTCTTCATTGTCTATGGACGTGGTATTCCAATCCACATTGTCATCCCATCCCGTACTGGAGTTGAAATAGTCGTTCAGATCGACCACTATATCGACAGTTTCTTTGGGCTGAACCTCTGTCGCTGATTCTTTCTTGAAAATGGCAGGTGCTTGTAACTCTACACTGGTTTCAATTCTTTGGTTCTTTCTATTCGAATGGGAGTAGAAAAAGTAAATCACAGTTCCGATTATTAAAACCGATACGATAAACGGTGCCGTACATCCCCATTTCTTTTCTACCCTGTCATATTCATCGGGTTGCAGTTTATCTGACAAAAGAACGGCTATCAAGCTGACAATCGGAGTCAGCCAAATCCCCAAGAATAGTGACCATCCAAAACTAATTTGCCGTTTTGCCCCTGCATTGGCGATGATGAATGACAAAACCAAAGAACAAATAAGACCGAATATTCCGATTAACTCCATAATGCTTATAATGAGCCTGCCGCGACCATTGCAGGCATTATATAAAAGAAGTGGGCCGCAGTCCACATTAGTTAGGTATCGCCAGACACCCGTACACGCGCAGACGAACGACCCACTATAAGTGAGCGTTCGTGCCTGCGTGTGATTTAAAACTGGCGATTTTAACTAATCGGCACTTCTTACAATATGTCTTGTCCCGAAAGACGCTACAAAGATAGCGAATTTGCAGGAACTATTTCTTTTTCAACAACTCTTTCACATCGAACAGTTTAACCTTCTTTGCTGACTGTTCGGCAAGAGCCGGACTCCATTTGATGTAGCGTTCGGTGGTTTTGCTGCTGCTATGACCCATATATTGCTTTAGGTCTTGGAGAGGTACACCCTTCGCACTCGCAAGACTAGCAAACGTTCTGCGAGAAGAATGGTAAGTCAGATGCTTGTCGATCTCGGCCATCTTTGCGAGCTTCCGCAAAGTCTCGTTTATGGCTTGCTTACCGTATTGGTGAAAGATATGGTTTTCCTTCTCTACATTATTCAAATCTCCTTCGGTAGCAAACTCCAACATCTCTTCTGCCATTGGGAATAACGGTACATACAAAGATTTCTTACCCTTCTGCATCCTGATTCCTAATACAATGGGGTCTTTGCAAACGTCCAAATCGCCCCATTTAACCACCAAAGCATCTCCGATACGGATGCCTGCGCTACACGAAAAGAGATACATAGTCAGTACCCTATGCAGTTGCGAACTCTCCTCGACCTTATTCAGAAGCAGATAGAGCCGTTTTACTTCCTCCTCTTCCAAGAACACATCGTTGATAATATCTTCGGGCAGTGCTAAATCTCCCGTGCGGTATGGATTCTTAATCGGGATATTCAAGGATTCAATATATCGGATTATGGCTCTGATATGCTTGATACGATTATACCGACTTCCCTTTACTTCTCCTTTGCCACTCTCTTCGCCACGTTTGATAAGAAACTTTTCAAAGTCTGAAAGCAGTTTTGCGTTCACGTCTTTAATCCGTATCTCCGAATGAAATTCTCGCAATGATTTAAGCGTGGTTTCATAGCCTTTTAACGTGCTTTCTCCGATTTTACCGATATTCCTTCGCTTCGAGACATAATCATTGTAATAGGCATAAAAAGATTGGTTTTCGGGTCGCTCCGCTTTGGATTGTTTCTGGGAGACGATTTCCCGCAACATATCTTTGGTTATCTCTATACCCTCCAATTCCATTTTGCGGACTTCTTGCCCGATACGAGTGATTTCTTTCTGAAGAATTAAATCCACGTCTGGATCGGATGCCTTTTGTTTGTCATTGTCCCATTCTTCGGGTAGCAAGTCAAGTCCCATTGGGAACTTTGGCTCTTCGCCGTCAATCCTGCGGAAACGGACATACAAAGGCATTCTGCCGTCTGTCTTTTTCTTATCGACACGCAGATATAAAGTCGCCCGTTGCAGTCTGATCGCCATATTCGTATATTTTCTTCGTGCTAAGATAATGATTATTATCCTTTATTGCCTGAAAATGTACTAATGTCTTTTGCCGACTCTTTGGCGATTGAGAGGTCGTATTTCAGATAGCGTTGGGTCATATTGACCGATTTATGCCCTAAATACTTCGAGATTTTATAAATATCCACTCCGTCCATTACGAGGAGGGTTGCAAACGTATGACGGCTTGAATGATAGGTAATATGCTTGTCAATCCCAGCCAGTCGGGTCTGCTTGCGGAGCGTTTGGTTTACCGTTGGTTCTGAAAATTGATAAAACACCTTGTCGGATTCGTTAATTGCCTTGTTCCGTATCTTTTCCAAAAGTATTTCGCAAGCCATAGGAAACAACGGAGTAATAACCTCAGTTTTGGTCTTAATCATTATTTTGCGGATCAGATTATTTTGAAAGTCGATATGACGCCACTCCAGATCCATTGCATCCGAAAATCGAAGGCCGCAAAAACAGGAGAATTGGTACATCTTCAAAATTTGGTATTCTTTGGAGGTCGGGGCAAAGCGTTTGGTATATTCGATTAGCCTATGAAGTTCCGATTTGTCAAGGTAAATTTCCTTGACTTCTGAATTAGGCATTTTGAAAAACCGATATGGATTCTCAATCGGGATATTATGTTTCTGAATATCGAGAATCACCGTCCGCAGGTTCTTATGCTTGGGATTGCGACCACCCGAAGAGTTGCCGTTTACCTCTCGCATATGGTCGTCAAACTTCTCGATAAGCGACAATGAGACATCGCAGATTCGGAACTCCTTGCGAAATTCCTTCAACACGTTGTAGGTCGTCATATATACTCGTATAGTTTCGGGATTGATGCCCTCTTTGCGTTTCCTTTCTACAAAATCAAGGTAGTAGTCATAGAATGAACCGAGTTCGGGTTTTATCTTTCGCTTCCCTGAATAGAAATCTCGAATCAAATCCAACGTCAATTCCTGCCCGTCTGCCAAACATCGGTTGATATGGAGGTCTAACTCTAATACTTTCTTGTTTAACTGGATTAGCAATGCTTTATTCTTTGGCTCATTCTTTCGCTTGTCCCATTGTTCGGGAAAGGCATCGAGGTCGGTTGGTATTTTGGTATCACGAATCCCGACCCGAACACGTAGGTAGATTGGGTATTTCCCGTTTCGCTTCAACGGCCTATCGGTTCGGATACATTTACAAATGGAATATTCTGCCATACAATAACTTAATTCGCATGAACTAAGTTAGTTGGCATGAATTAAAAGGCAAAATAATTCTATGAGAATTTAATTAAAACCCATAAAGGCTGCGAATAATACTATTGTTTTTAGTTTCTAAAGCTAAGATATCTAAATCTCCTTTAATTATTTTCTCAACAATTACTTTGGTATTATTAGTAATCTCTGACAACTTATCTGGTGATGGTTTAATGAAAGGTATTTTCTTTATATAATTTGATGAATTATTCGTAGAAGGATTAATAGTACGAATTAATTTATTACAACTTGGTGAATTAAAAAATGCCAACAAATAATATAGATAATTTTCATCATGGGGAAATACTCCAACAATTGATTGATCAAACAAGCGTTTATCAATTAGAGCAGCCGTAATAGAAGAAGAACTTACCATTGGCACTCCTATGCCTTTTTTGAAATAGTAATTTGAATTTTGATAACGGGCTTTTTTATCTTTTATATAATGAGCTACATCCTCCTTTGTCCACGCCATAAACCAAACATCATCTTTCCAATATTTAGTATTTCCTCCCTTAACTATTGGGACATAACATTTATTATTTGAAAGCCCATTTAGATCATTATGAGAACAGTCATATTGAATCGATTGTTTATTTACACATTCATAATTCTTACTATTCCTAATTTCTTTATTCAGGACTTTTAAAAAAAGTTTGTCGTTGCCAGAATAAAACCCAGTTACACAGTCACATATATCACCAATATTGTATTGGCTATCTTGAATGCATTTCAATACAGATTCATTATGGTTTAATATGAATGAATGATCCACATTGTTTAAAACTTGTTTTTGAGATAATTGCGTCTTAGAAATATGAGATGAATTATTACATCCAAGTTCTTCTACGGACTTGAATCCGTTATAAATACTGAAAGTATTATTTAGACACTCTTGAACATTAGAGTTTTTTTCTAACGAGATAATCATCAGATTGGCATACCCGAAATTAATATTGGGAAAAAAGGCTGATGGAAATAATGAAATTTCTTTTACCTTAGTTTGAGTGAGGATATACTTGCGTATTTGCTTATGCATATGAATACTAAGCCAAGTATCAGGAATAATAAACGATAGTTTGCCTCCTTCCTTCAGCAAATTTATACTTTGAATTAAAAAAAGAGTATAACTTTCTTTAGCATATAACCCATTAAATTTTTCTTTTAATCGCTTTCTTTCTTCGATTGTGCGCCAAGCTCCATAGGGAGGGTTGGCAATAATGGCGTCATAATAACCTCCTTTTGAAACAAAATGATCTAATATTGTATCATTAAGAAAATCCGTTTCCCTAACTTTAATATTAGAGTTAAAATGATATTTATTCGACAATGTCTGTATAGCCTCTATGTTAAGTTCCAATGCATCAATTTCAAGGTTGGATGAGTGCTTTATTAATTCATCTAAGAAAGCACCGTCACCTGCACAAGGTTCCAAAATTTGCTCATCCCCATTTAACTCCAACAGATTTACCATATGGGCTACTATGGGATTGGATTTCGTATAATAAGCTTGATATTTTCGTGCTTGTACTACCATGTTAAATATTGTAACAAATTATTTGCCCTTAAATGAGTCACAAATTCTTGAGACAAGTCATCTTCCCAATTTATATTAGAATCTATCCATCTTTTTATATTATATCCAGAATATTTGTTTATTTCAGCATAAGTAGCATTGCCTGAATAAGCCTGCCAAATACCGCTATTTTTCAAGGTATTAAAATAACTATTATTATCAGTTGAGCGAACAAAAATTAGCGGATTGTAATTATCATTCAGATCATGATAAATTTGGGCAACTAACAATAGCCTATTAGTATTCCCTTTTTCATTGGATCCAAAACCACTTTTAAAATCAACGACATATTTCATATCTCCAATCTTAAAATGTAAATCTAAGTCCATCTGAATCTCTCCACAAGTAACCTTATCCCATACTGATAAATATGAATTGATTAAATCACGTTTTTGTTCATCGGGGATGTCAAATCCATTTACTTTGTCAGTATATTCATTAATTGCTCTTTGCTTTATATCTGCGAATAAAGGAGGTGTAAATAACTCTAATTCATTAATTGGACATTCAAAAGGTAACTTGCAAAAAGGTTCCCATAACTCCCCAATTCTCCTTGAAAACGCCATATATTCATAAGACCAAACGGAATTCCTTGTCTCAAGCATGACCACATAATTGCAATATGTGATCATCAATATACACTCCAAAAGTTCAACTTTGCCCCATTGTTCTGCTTTCGCTTTATCTTTTACTTGTTGAATAAGTTCATCTTTGCATAAAACCAATTTAGAATTAAGTGCTTTTGCCTTCTCCTTATGGTCAATCCCTACATTTAATTCTTGTTTATAAGTCTCCGATTTTTCACGAAAAAATGCTATTAGCTCCCTCTTTGATGTTCTAAGATTTCTTGTAATATCCATAATGAATAGATTTTATTCTATTCACAAAGATATTCATTTTTGCTTCGATTGTGTAATTTTTACATTTATCTGTGCATGCACTAAATTAATTGGCATTTTGAATATTAGGAAATATTTATCAGAAAATAAAATATTCTTTTTATCGATTGGGAAAATTCTATCATCCAATCTAAATATAATAGGGGCGCAAAAAGGGGCTCAGTTTTTTAGATGCTGAGTAAAACCCTATAAATACTGGATTATTGAGGAGTTTTTAACAACTTAGAAACCAAAGAATAAAATTATAACTATCATATAATCAGCAATACAAGCCTTTCGCTTCAGACCTCACCAAAACACCGTTGTAGTAATCTACAACGGTGTTTTGTTTTTTGGATTGTCATACATTTGTCATACATCTTCTGGCATTCGCATTATCCGAGTCTTAATTGAAGCCGTCGCGGAGATGCATTCATGTATAAATAACTATCGCAATCTGATTCACTCAATCCTAATATTTGGGCTAGTTCTGATTTTGTATAATTTAATTCATTTATATGCATTTCAACCATTTGGCGCAATAAAGTTGGTTTATCCAAAGGGACAAATCCTCTTTCTGTTTTACGCTCTCCCATACGGCTGAGTTCAATCATGAAATATTTATACTTATCTTCAGTTATTACTTTTGCTGTCAAAGCCCGCTTTATTATAGCTGCTTTAGATACCTTCCAATATGCCTTTAATTCGTCGAGACGTTTGATTCGGAAATACCTAATATCTTCTATGCAATCAAGGATCGGCATTAGGAATTCAGATGCAAAGGCATCTGCTTGATGCTCTATTTCTTTATCGTCATCATTTGTGTCGATATTCAAATGCATGACTATATGTCCAAGTTCATGTCCTAATGTAAATCGTTTTCGATCATTTGGCATAGATACATTGATAAATATTATAGGCTGACAGGTATCTGTATAGACAGTGAATCCCATTAATTTATCAGTATTAAACTCCATTTCGTAAACTATAATACCCATATCCTCCAAATGGGAAATCAAATTTTGGATGGGCCCTTTGGGGATTTGCATATATTGCCTAATTCGAAAAGCAATATCGTTTGGCGTCATGCTGTCAGTTACAGAGATATGGGGTATGGTGCATTCTTTAATTTCAACAGATTGAGATAAATCATCAACAATCATTCGCACAATATCTCTCTTGGACTCAATGAGCATTAGAGCTGATTTGGATAAACTTAATCGTTTCCTATAGTGGAGAGATCCAACAGGAGTTAATTGGCTTTTCTTGTAGAAGAATTCAATGGGGTATTGTAGTTTTTTGGCAATGCAAGATAGTACTTCAGGACCGATAGGTAATAAGCCCTTTTCCATTTTTGATAGGTTGCTTTGAGATAAGCCAGATATACTTTTAGCCAAATTAGTTTGGGTGTATCCTCGACTTTCTCGTGCAAGTTGTAATTGCCTGTAATTTACATCAATTCCCATATGCTTTTATTATTCCGATTTTTGTATCTGGTTTGGTCTTATTGTAAGTCGACGGGTTTCATGATTATTATTTGACATTGTAATTACATTATCAGACAGGCTTGCTTGACCATATGATAAAGTGCTTATGTCTGTAATCCACTTTTCAGAACTCTCTTTGTCGATATACGACACATATAATCCTTCCAATTCAGACCACCCGCCATTTTTAAATCGATAACCTAGAAATACAACGGGACTTGGGTCTTCCGTATTGTTTGCGTACTGTGCACTTATTCGTTGGGTGTTTCCAGTTGGAATGTTCATTGGCTCATATCGGTCGTTTAGTTTTTTAATATATACAATATAATTTCCTAAACGCATAAACTGTCTATTTGCTTCTGACAAACCAAATTTATCAGCTCCAATATGATCCTTTAAGCATCCAATGAAAAAACCATTATACAATATAGGAAGAGCTGAGTCTAAATAGTGGTGCTTGGGATTTGCAGCCATAAACTCGTTCAATTTGCCTAATGCTTCATTGCTAGCTGTTTCAATATCTCCTTTATATGGGATGAGTAAGTCTTCAAACTCTTGTTGGTTAGAATCTGGCCGTTTGATAAATTCATCCGTATCGAAGAGCAGATTTTCTTGCATCTTTCGATAAAAAAAATTACTTTTGTTGTGCATTTAAAATAGTTTTTGAATGTAAATAAATGAAATTCAAGAAGAAAGCCGCCGCTTTGCCGAGTGTGGCTTTTTTCTTTTCGCAAAGATATATAATATTTGAATAAAGTTGTATATATTTTTTGATAAAAGTTGTAAACATTCCCTCAACATTATCATCATCTATATAATTTTACTTTTTGTTAGAGAGGGTGCTTATAATTATTATATTTCCCAAATTCTTACTATCTTTACCCCTGCGAACATCATAATATAAACACTACGTTTCTATACGCTCTTGGGCAGTATGGCACTTAACCATATGCGCAGAACCGTTGGGGCTTCCGCCCGCGAACGGTACTCCCAGAGCTTGAAATATAGTGATGTGTGATGTTCGCAGCTGCGCATTTTTTTGTTTTTATGCGAACATCACACATCGTCCGCGTTCCGACGCAGACACGCCGCAAGGCCAGCCGCAGGCGGTTTCCGCCATGCAACCTCTCGATTCGTTTCCATTTCCACCCGCCGGATTAGCAAATAGTTGCTAACCAAACTTTTATTCTCTTTGTTGTGCCCAGCGCACGATAAGGACAGCCCTCACTATGTCTAAATTCTAACAATCAACCAAATGGAAACGAATCAAAACCCTGTGCAAGAACAATCTGCACAACGCATAGCCCCTGAAAGTACCCAAGCCGAACAACAGCCTGTACCCTCTCCGGAACAGCCGACGGGGCAACTTGCTCCAAAGCCAGAACCGCAACCCGAACAACCAACGGAAAAACTCTACAATCCCGCCGAAGCCGCCCGGATCGTTCAATGCCTGACGGAAGATTATTTCAATCCCGAATATATCCTGCTGTTCGGGAAATTGGTCGGCGGCACACACCATAGCGACGCCATGGCCTATGACTTGCTGATGGTCGTGCGGGAAACGCCCGAATACGACTGGATTCAGGCGAAACGCATCCTGCGTTACAAAGTGCCGTACAGCAGGCGCGAGATCACCTATATCAACCTCTACATTATGCCTTTGAGTTATGTCGAGTCGAATAAAACACCATTCCTCTACTTTGCACATTCCGAGGGCGAATTGCTCTATTGCAGCGACCACTGCCATTTCCGCCGCCCGAAACACCCGATCAACTTTGCCGCAGCCTATGCGGACGCCAAATTTCATTTCGATACGTTCCGGATGCTGGGCAACGAATTGATCGAACAGGCGCAGGACGCCTTCAGCGAAAGCCGCAATATGCGTCTGGCGGCTTTGTTCATGGCGCAGGCTGCGGTCTACTTTTACCACACTCTCTATTATGTTTATCACGGGCTGGAGTTCGATATTCACGATCCGGTCGTGATGCACGAACGGATGCGGACGCTCTCGACGCAACTGATGCTGGTTTTAGACGATAACCATATCGAAAATATCTTCACGCTGCCGCGCCTGAAGAGTTTTCTGGTAAAAGCACGCTACGACATTGGTTTCGATGTTGCGCCGCAGGAATTGGAAATGCACCTGCAACGCGTCGAAAAAATGGGCCATATCATCGAAAACTACTGCGGCCTACGGCTGGAGCTTTATAAAGAGTTGAGCGAACAGCAATAAGAGGTTGATCATTCGAACGAACAGGGGTTTGCGGGATCACTGACAATCCCGCAAACCCCTGTTTCGTTTACGAAAACATAACCTTGCCGATAGACACACGGCAATTCCTGTGTTCTGCTATCGGGCACATGCAGCTACCGTTTGGAAAGTTTGATTGGAACAGTTCGTGCGGCGGATTTCCTTCAACTATCAGACATCCGTAAAGAGGTTGAGCTGGTGCAGCATCGTGAAGGCGAAGGAGGCGCCGATGATGATGCACAATACCACCAGCAGCGCGTTCAGTACCCGGGGCGAAGGCTTTGTCGGCCGGCCCTCGTTACTGCGGATATATTCGCGGAAGAAGATGTAGAGTGCCGGTACGATGCTGCATGCCAGGAGGTAGTCCTCGGGGATGCCGAAGAAGTAGACCTTCGAGAGCCCGATCAGCGCCCAGTGGCAGAGGAACATGGCCAGCACGATGTTGATCCGCTCCGAGAAGGCCAGCATCAGTCCGATGGTGAATACGGCGACCGAACACGGCATCACGGGCGAGGTGACCATCGGGAACGTACGCCCCAGCGCCAGCGAAAAGAGAGGGTAGATGAGCGGCATGGCGAACAGCAGCAGCGCGAAGCCGGTATGATTGTGCGTGCGCTGGAGCGAAGCGTGTTTCACAACCATGTCGTACACCCAGATACACCCCATGATCGCCCAGAAGAGCGCCAGCATGTCGTTGTACTCGCGCTGTTCGCCGTATAGGAGGTAATAGACACCTGCGATCCAGAAATTGAGCAGCGCCATAAAGGTCTTCATGGCGATGCGTACCCCGGGTGTCGGGCGCAGGTAGAGCAGCAGCGTCAGCACGGCCGCAACCAGCGTCAGTAGGATCTGTACGGGCCATGTCGCGGCGTTATAGGAGGCGATGGTATTCCAGAAGGTTTCCATGGATCGTTATTTGTCGGTATGCTTGCGGCGCCGCGTGAGCGAGAATGCCTGGTGGTTGAATACGAAGATGGGCAGCGTAGCCCCCGCTGCCAGTAGCGCGATCACGCTCAGCGATACGGTGGCATTGAGGAAGAACTGCTGCATGTATTGCAACCCCTCCCCCGGGTCGTTGAGCGATTGCAGGAACATGATGAGCGAAAAGACGGTCTTGTAGGCATAGATGCCGGGAACCATCGGCAGCAGGGCGGGGATGTAGAGGGCCGTCATCGGGCAGCGGATGCCGCGCCCCAGCCACAGACTGCCGAACCCGATGCTGATCGAGGCGAACAGCGAAGCCGTGGCGATGTCGGCCGAAAAGTAGTGCATCAGGCAGAACCGCAGGGCGTGCCCCACGGCTGCCAGCAGGGCGATACGGGGGAAAGCCCGCATCGGCGGGTCGGAGATGGCGCCGAAACCGATGGCCGCGATGGCCGCAAAGAGCCCGTCGAGAAGGATGTCCGCAGCGATCATAGCAAACCGTCCTTAACCATTAACAATGTCGCCGACAGGCCGATGGCGATGCAGATGATGAGCAGCAGGGCGTTGATCAGGCGGCTGCACCCGATCAGGATGTGCCCCTCGACGATGTCGATCACGCCGTTGATGAGCGGTACTCCCGGTACGAGGAACAGGACGCTTGTCGCGAGCGCCGTTTCCGCCGAGCAGTCGAACCTCAGGGCTGCCGAGGCGCACAGCGACGCCATGAAAGCCGAGATGATGAAGATCAGGAAGTGGTTTACGCCGTGTGCCTGCATACGCTGTTTGGCGGCGAAACCCACGAGCGTCGAGGTGAAGACGATGCCCATGGCGATCCAGTCGCCCCCGAACAGCCGGCAGAACGAGGCGTTGGCCAGCCCCACGGTCAGCAGGACGAAAATAGGGTCTATGCGCGGTTTTGCCGTCAGCTCGCCGTAGCGCCGCCGGATTTCGGAGAGCGGAAGCCTTTCGTCCAGCGCATCCCAGCTCAGGGCGCTCAGGTCGGAGTTGCGCTCGAAGCTGATCGGCAGCGCCGGGATCTTTACCACGCGGGTGATGGCCTCGCCGCTCTCTTCGTCGTGTGCGGTGATGATCGTGCTTTTCTGGAAACTCGACAACTGGAGGTCGACGCCCTGCGAGGCTCCGATACGCTGCGAGTTGCGGATCACGCGCGAGGTGTGCACACCCGATCCGAGCAGGAAAGTCGCATATTCCGCAATGAAGTCGAGGACTTCCGTCAGCTCTTGTCTGGTCTTCATAACGAGGGCAAAAATAGTCCATTTCGAGCAAACCGCCATTGTTGGGGCCGAAAAAATTACACCGTGATGCCCGTACGGTCGCCGTGCCGGGTTTCCCGGGTGCCGGACAGCCGGCACGGGGCGCCCTTGAAATACCTATGGCCTGCGCCGGAACAGCTCCGTAATGTCTTGCATGGCGCCGTCCTTCCCGATCCTGTAAAGGCGCTGGTTGGTCGTCGGCGATGTCAGCGGCCCCAGCTCCTCGACCCAGCCTCCCAGCTTGATGTAGTCGAACGACTGCGGCCGCAGTCCCTTCGGCAGCCGGGCGCGTCCCGAATACCAGCCGGTGTGCAGCACCGGGAATTTCCGCCGCACGACGTCTGCCAGCGCGGCGATCTCGTGCGGTGCGGCATCCCCGCCCATGAAACAGACGCAGGTCACCGAGCGCCCGTAGCGGGCGAGTATCCCGCATAGTTCCGCCTCGTCGAGCACCCGCCCCATGTCGGCCTGCAAGTGCAGGCTGTGGCACCCGCGGCAGCGGTTGGGGCAATTGGTGATGTTGATCGCCAGCGTCGTTTCGCAGGGTATCTCCGCGAATACGATGTCGAAATTGTGGTATCTGACCATCGTCCGTTTACTCTGCTTTGGCGTAATAGCGGTGTGCGGCCTCTTTCTGGCGCGCGGCCGAGAAGTTCGACACCCGTTTCATGTAGCCGATCACGCGCGTCAGATAGTCCAGGTTGTCGCCGTGGCACTCGGGGCACTCCTTCAGGTAGCGCTTGTCGATGTGCCCGCACTCGTTGCATACCGTGTTGGGGATGTTGAACGTGAAATAGTTGCATCCCTCGGCGACCGCTACGCGCAGCAGGTGGCGGTACTGCTCCTTCGAAAGGTGGTCTTCGAGGTTCATGTGCAGCGCCGAACCGCCCGTGAGGTGGTCGATATAACGGCGGCCGTGGAGTCGGAACTTGTCGATCACGTTCAGCGATTCATCCTCGACGACATAGAAATAGGAGTTGTAGCAGTCGCGCGGTACGGCGTAGCCGTCCTCGCGATCCCATTTGGCGTGTTTCACGCCCACGTTCTCGGCCGGGATCATCTCGCAGTTGAACATGAGCTCCTTCGAACGGTATTTCTTGTTGTAGCGTTCGATCAGACCCAGTACGCCCTGTACGAAACCGACGTAGTCGTCGTTGTCGTTGATCGGGATGCCCAGGAACTCGGCCGCCTCGACCAGCCCGTTGACGCCGATCGTGAGGTACTGGCGCGAGAGGTTGATATAGCCCGCGTCGAACAGGGGCAGCATCCCCTTGGCCTGCAAATCCTTGAGGTTCTCGTTGTAGGCTGTCTGCACCTTATGCACCATGTCGACGATCTCTTCGAGGTAGGTCAGGTAGTGCATGCCGTTCTTCACGGCATGCTGGATGCAGCGGTTGAGGTTGATCGTCAGCACGCTCTTCGAACCGGTCGATACGCCGCCGGCGCCGAGCGTGTAGCTGAACCCGTTGTCCTGTATCTCGTTGCGCAGGCGGCAGCACGACGACAGCGAGTCGGCGTTGTCGCTGATATAGGTGAAGAACGAGTGCCCCTCGGAGTACATCTGAGCCGTGATGTCGCCCCACTCCTTGTCCATCACGTCGCCGTCCCTGGTCAGCAGGGCCATCGTCTCGACCGGGAAGGTCAGCACGGTCTTCGTGCGTTCGCGGTTGAACCACGTCATGAACCGCTTTTGCAGCCACGACAGCGATTCCCAGTGCGGCTTCGTCCCGTCGGGGAATACGAATTCGCCGAACAGGCTTTCGAAATAGTAGCGGTCGTAATAGGCCACGTTCCAGAACACGGCCTGGAAGTTACGCGCCCCCGTGGGCTGGTTGATCGAGTAGACGATCTGTTCGAAACAGTCCGTAATCATCTTGTCGATCGTCCGGTGCTTTTTCGAGAGGTCGACCACCTCGTCCGCCCGCTCGTAGTAATCTTCTCCGTACTCCTGTTCGATGAAATAGTTCATATACATCAGGAACTCCGGCGTGGCGCAGGCGCCCGAGAGCATCGACGATACGATGAAGACCATGTTGACGAAGCCGCCGCAGAACGACTTGAGGTTGGTCGGGCGCGTCGAATTGCCGCCCACCGAGAGCGTGCCGTTCAGCAGCCACGGGTACATCGTGATCGAAGCGCAGTAGTTGGCCATCGACGTTTCGTCGTTCTTGTAGATGAAGTGGTCTTTCAGCAGGCGGAGGTATTTGTCCGAGAGCTCCTTGCCGTACATCTCCTTGATGCGGTCGGTCAGCAGCCGGCGGTTGAGCCGGATGAAATTCTGTTTGGGCAGTTCGCCGATCAGCGTGGCGATGTTCTTGTTCTCGACGTTGGCGTTGGCATCGTATTTCGAACCCGTCGCGGGGTTCGAGGCGTCGCAGTAGTTGATCAGGAATTCGAGTTTTTCGCGGTCTTCGCGATCCTCGGTGTGCTTCTGGCGGTAGAGCATGTAGCTCTTGGCCACGGCGAAATAGCGCTCGGCCATGAGCGCCACCTCGACCTGGTTCTGTATCTCCTCGACATTCATGCCGTCGGAGATATGTACGCGGCTGAGTACCGACGTGAGGTCGTCGTCGGTGGCGTATCCGCCTACCGAAAGGAATGCCTTGCTGATCGCGCGTTTGATCTTTTCGAGCGAAAAGGGGGCGCGCTTGCCGTCGCGCTTGACGATGTAAATTTCCGAAATGCCCATAATGTATCTGTATTTGTTTCTAAGCTTAGCCGTACGGAGGCAGCATCCCCGCCTGCGCAGTACGCAGGACAGCCATGTCCTCACCCCTGAATCGTCCGGTGTAAATTATCCGTTCCTGTCATCGCCCTAAATCCCGAAGGCGGATGTCGCAACTCGCAAGGCAGGTCTTCTGGCTCGCCCCATCCGCACGCCTTCCCGTCCCGGGGGACAGTGGCTCAAGAGAGTGCGGAACGCAATCGAGGCTTACAGCTACGGGAATAGCCCCTGATTCTCACAGGAGTTCCCTTTTGATCCCGTGCCGGCAGCCGCCGGCGGGGAACCTTGCTCCGGAACAAATGTAGACATACTTTCCCGGATCGCAAATATGCACCCGGGCAATTAATGAACAAATTGTAAACAAAAAATACAGGGACATTCCGACCCTGCATTTCCTTTTCCGGGACGTCCGTCCGCAACCCGGTGAGCGTCAAACCTCCTGCCTGCCCGCGCCCGTTCGCACCCCGCTTTATTTGCGCATCGAGAGCGAAATCCGCCCGCGGGCGGTGTCGATCCCGGTGACCCGCACCTCGACCTGCTGTCCCAGATGCACGACCTCCGCAGGCGAGGCGACGTAGCGGTCGGCCATCTGCGAAATGTGCACCAGCCCGTCCTGCTTGATCCCGATGTCGACGAAAGCCCCGAAAGCCGTGATGTTGGTGACGATGCCCGGCAGCGTCATCCCTTCGCGCAGGTCGCCGATCGTACGTACGTTCGGGTCGAACGAGAAGGCCTGCAACTGTTCGCGCGGGTCGAGGCCGCACTTGTCCAGTGCTTCGACGATGTCCGTCACGGTCGGAATCCCGACCTGTCCGTCCACGTATCTCTCGGGTTTGATGCCCCTGCGCAGCTCCTTGTCGGCGAGCAGCCTGTCGACCGTCACGCCCGCGTCGGCGGCCATCCGCTCGGCTATGTGGTACGATTCGGGATGCACGGCGCTGTTGTCCAGCGGATTCTGCCCGCCGACGATGCGCAGGAAACCCGCGGCCAGTTCGTAGGCCTTGGCGCCCAGCCTCGGCACCCTGAGCAATTCTTTGCGGCTCTTGAAATCGCCGTTCGCGGCGCGGTACGCCACGATGTTCTCCGCCAGCGCCGGCCCCAGTCCGGAAATATAGGTGAGGATGTGCTTCGAGGCGGTGTTGATGTTCACCCCGACCCTGTTCACGCAGCTTTCGACCACCGTATTGAGCCTGGCCTTGAGTTTTCCCTGGTCGACGCTGTGCTGGTATTGCCCGACGCCGATCGACTTGGGGTCGATCTTCACCAGCTCCGAGAGCGGGTCGATCAGCCTCCGGCCGATGCTCACCGAGCCGCGCACCGTCACGTCGTAATCGGGGAACTCCTCGCGCGCCGCGGCCGACGCCGAGTAGACCGATGCGCCGTCCTCGCTGACCATGAATATCTCCACGGCTCCGTCCAGTCCCAGGCCGCGCACCAGCTGCTCGGTTTCGCGCCCCGCCGTACCGTCGCCGATTGCGAAGGCTTCGGCCCTGTATTTCCCCGCCAGCGCCCACAGCGTTTCCGCCGCTTCGGCATAGCGGCCCTGCGGCGGGTGCGGGTAGATGGTCGTATTGTGCACGAGGTTGCCCTGTGAGTCCAGGACGACGACTTTGCAGCCCGTGCGGAATCCGGGGTCGATGGCAATCACGCGCTTCTGCCCCAGCGGCGCCGAAAGGAGCAGCTGCCGCAGGTTTTCGGCGAATACCCCGATTGCCTCGTCGTCGGCCTTCTCTTTGGCGGCCGCGAGCAGCTCGGTCTCTATCGACGGTCGGATGAGCCGCTTGAGCGAGTCGGCCACGGCGGCCTCCATATATGTGCGCGTTGCCGATCCGGGACGTATGAACCGGCGGCAGAGCGCTTCGGTGATGCGCTCCGTGTCGGCATCGATCGAGATGCGCAGGATCCCCTCGTCTTCGCCGCGACGCATGGCCAGGAACCGGTGCGACGAGATGCTGCGCAGCGGCGACGCGGCGTCGAAGTAGTCCGAATACTTCGCTCCCTCGGCCTCCTTGCCCTTCACGAGCTTCGAGTGCACCGCCCCTTCGCGTCCCATCGTGCGCCGCACGGTGTTGCGGGCCTGTTCGTCCTCGGATATCCTCTCGGCGATGATGTCGCAGGCTCCTGCAATGGCCTCTTCGGGGGTCGCTACCTCGGCCGTGACGAAGCGTTGCGCCTGACGCAGAAGGTCGTGTGCCCGTTGTGCCATGACGATGTCGGCCAGCGGTTCCAGCCCCCGTTCGCGGGCCGCCGTGGCGCGTGTGCGGCGCTTGGGTTTGTAGGGCAGGTAGATGTCCTCCAGCTCCACTGCGTCCCAGCACTCTTCGATCCGTTTGCGGAGCTCCCCGGTCAGTTTGCCCTGCCCCTCGATGGTTGCCAGGACGGTCTGCCTGCGGGCTTCCAGCTCGGTGAGCCTGTCCAGTTGTTCCTTGATCGCCCCGATCTGCAATTCGTCGAGCGAGCCGGTCGCTTCCTTGCGGTAGCGGCTGATGAAGGGGATCGTGGCGCCTTCGCGCAGCAGGCGTACCGTGCCCTGCACCTGCGGGAGGCTGATCCCGAGTCTTTGTGCTATGATTCGTTCCGTCATTCTAATATCCGAACTTCGCCGCCGCCAGCCGCATGTGGCCGATGATGTCGACGCCGAACGGGCAGTTCCGTTCGCAGCGGCCGCAGGCGATGCACTCCGAGGCGTGGTGCGGCAGGAGCCTGTAATGTTCGCGCACCGTCTCCGGTATCTCGTGCTGTGCCAGGGTCAGGTTGTAGTATTTGTTCACACCGGCGATGTCGATCCCCACCGAACACGGGGCGCAGTGCCCGCAGTACATGCAGTGCCCTTCCCACGAGAATTTGTCCAGCCCGGCCAGCGCCCCCGTGTAGTCGCGTTCCGCGACCGTGGCCGAACACCAGGCCAGTGCCGCTTCGATCTCGGCGCGGCTGCGGCAGCCGGCCATTACGGCCGCTACGCCGGGGCGCGTCAGGGCGTATTCGAGGCATTGTACCGGGGTCATCGGGCGTCCGAAGGGCGAGTTGGCGTCGCTCAGCAGGTCGCCTCCGCCGTAGGCCTTCATCACGTCGATGGCGATCCCTTCGCGTTCGCAGAATTCGTAGAGCCGTTGCCGTTCGGGGTCGATGTTGTGCAGCTCCCGCGCGTAACTCTCGTCCGCCCAGAGCGTATCCACGTCGTCGCTCGGCGGCAGCAGGTCGTAACAGGGGTTCACCGAGAACATCAGCACGTCGATGAGCCCCGTCCGGGCCGCCATGTGCGCGACCACGGGGTTGTGGCTGCTCAGGCCGATGTGGCGGATGCGCCCTTCCGACCTGAGCCGTTGCGCCAGGCGCATGATCGGGCCGTCGAGCACCTCGCGCAGGTCGGCCTCGGCGTCCACGTAGTGGATCATCCCGATCTCCACATAGTCCGTTCCCAGCCGTGCGAGCATGTCTTCGAACGCCGCCAGCGATTTCTCCGGATCGCGCGTGCGCAGGTACTGCCCCTCTTCCCATACCGAGCAGAGGTGCCCCTGTATGACGAACTTCTCGCGCCTGCCCGCCAGCGCTGCGCCGATGTTGCTGCGCAGCGTGGGGTTCGAGGCGTAAAGGTCGAGGAAGTTGATGCCGTTGCGGATGGCGAAATCGAAATCGGCCCGTACCTCTTCGGCCGTCTTGTCCGTGAATCCCTCGCAACCCAGCGCAATGGCGCCGACCTTCAGTCCGGTGCGCCCCAGTATGCGGTACTCCATCCTATTCCAGTTCCACGAGTTCGTATTGCTGCGAGCCCAGCCCGATCGCTTCGCCGTGTTCCAGCGTGTGGATGCCGTGGCGCGACTCCATGCGTTCGATCAGGTGCACCTTGCCCGGGTCGGGCGATGCGTAAACCAGGTCGACGCACGCCTTGTCCAGCGCCACCGGGTCGGTCGAGGCCAGCATACCGATGTCGCCCATCTTCGGGTCTTCGGGGTGCGCGTCGCAGTCGCAGTCCACCGACAGGTTGTTCATCACGTTGATGTAGAGTATCTTTTCCCCGCAGTGGTCGGCCACCGACTTGGCCGCCTCGGCCATCGACTCCAGAAAATCGTCCTGCGCGGGCAGGTTGCCCCACATTTGGGCGGCATTCTTGGTCTTCCCGGCCGAATGTATCCACGCCTTGCCCGCCGACGAGGCGATGCCGATCGAGATGTTCTTCACCGCGCCTCCGAAGCCGCCCATGGCATGCCCCTTGAAGTGCGAGAGCACCACCGTGAAGTCATAGGCGGGGTAGTGCGACCCCACGAAGTTCTCCCTGAGGTGCCTGCCGCCCTTCACGGGCAGGCTTACCTCGCCCTCGGCATCCATGATGTCCACCGGGGCGATGGCCGTGAAGCCGTGGTCGGCGGCGGCCTTCAGGTGGTTTTCCGTGCTGGCGCGTCCGCCGCCGTAGGCGGTATTGCATTCGACGATCGTGCCGTCCACCTTCTGCACCAGCTCCTTGATAAGCTCCGGCTTGAGGAAGTTGTGCCCGCCGGGTTCCCCCGTCGAGAGTTTCACGGCCACCTTGCCCGTCGCCGGACGCTCCAGCGCCTCGTACAGGCGCACCATATTCTCCGGCGTGATGTCCCGCACGAAATAGACCTTGGGTGCCTCGGGCGCCTCGCCGCCGCCCTGTGTCGATCCGCAGGCCGGGGCCGTGAAAGGCAGGATCGACAATAACGAAACCATATACATTTTTGTCATGTCTCGGGATTGTTAATTACGTAATAGGTACCTGAGTACCGCGTATCCTGCAAATACCTGTGCCAGCATACCGGGGAGCCCGATGCGGATGTCCTGCAGGGCGGCTTCCGCCGAACCCGTCCAGGCCCATTCGCCCAGCGAGCCGAACAGCTGGTAAAAGAGGACGACGCCCGCCAGCAGGGGCAGCGTCACGCGCCCTGCCCGCCGTGCTGTGAAGCTTGCGGCGACGGCCAGCAGTACCGATTTGAGCAGGATCACGGGCAGCATCGCCGCTGCGGGCATGCCGAACAGCGCCGAGTTCACCACCGGCGAGAGCAGGGCGGTCAGCAGGCCGACCCGCCAGCCGTATTTGTAGGCGCCGACCAGCGTGAAGAAATAGATCGGCAGCCACCGCAGGCCGCCCTGCGGCACGAGGTGGCAGATTTGGGGCAGGACGATGTTGCCTGCCACGAAGAGCGCCGCCGCGAGGTAGGTCTTCGCTTCGCGGTAGCCCGTCGAATAGAGTTTTACAGCCGTTGTTTCCATATTGTCGTTATTGATTGTGTCAAAAATAGTGTTTTCCGCCCGTATTTAAAAATCCAGGCGTATGCCGCCGATGAAGGTCGCCCGCGGCATGGGGTATCCGGCGTTTATCTCGTAGCGCTGCGCCAGCAGGTTTTCGCCCCGGGCGAACAGCGTGAGGCAGCGGCTCACGCGCAGCGACGCCCGCAGGTTCCACAGCACGAAATCCTCGGTGTTCTCCGTGCCCCGGCCGTTGGCCTTTACCGAAGTGTAGAGCCCCGCGACGTACTGTACGCCCGTAGTCACCGACCAGCGGCCCCGGGCGAACCTGGCCTCGGCGTAGAGCTTGTGCTCCGGCGCGGCGATCACGGGGTTCTCCATGTGCAGGTAACTGTAATTGGCGGCGACCGACCAGGCGTTCGAAATGCGGTAGGCGGCCTGTGCCTCGACGCCGGCGTTGTCGATCTTCCCGGTGTTCATGTTCAGCGGCGTCGTCCCCTCGCGCGGCACGGCGACGATCAGGTTTTCGCCGTCTATGTAGAAGAGGTTGATGCCGTAGGTGAGCCGTCCGCCGAGCAGCCGCTGCGAATAGGCCACTTCGTAGTTCCACATCCGCTCGGGTTTCAGGTCGGGGTTCTGCGGCGGGAACATATACATCTCGCGGATGGTCGGGTAGCGAAACCCCTTCGAGGCCGAAGCCTTCAGCTCGATGGCGTGCGGCAGGTGGAACGAAAGCCCCGCCTGCGGGATCCACTCCGTCCCGATGTGCGAATGGTGGTCGACGCGCAGCCCGGCGTCGAAGGTCAGCCAGCCCCCGATGTCCTGCCGGAAATCGACGTAGCCGGCCACCTCGTCCTGCGACTTGTCGGCGATGTCGGAGCGCTCGCCCTTGCGGTCGCCCTCGACGTATCTGTTCCACGCCTCGCCTCCGAAGCGGTAGTAGTCCGCGCCGACGGTCAGCCGGTTGCCCCTGAAAAGCCGGGCGCTCTGGTACCACGATACGCCCATCATGTCGTCCCGTGAGTTGAAGCGGTAATCTTTCGGATTGTTCGTGTCGTTGGGGTCGACCGTGTAGCCGTCGTTGATCCGGTGGCGGCCCCAGTTGTAGAAGAGGCTCAGGGCCCCGGAAGTCCGGCCGTAGTTGTTCTCCACGGAGAGCGAAGTCATGCCGCGTGTGATGCGTTGGTCGGCATCGGCCATCGGGTTGGTCACCGCCCCGGGCTGCGAGGCGTTGAAGTGCGTCACATTGACGTCGGCCCGCACGTTCCACGCCTGCGAAATCTCATAGCCCAGTTTGGCATAACCGCCGTACTGCTCGAATCCCATGTCGGCGCGGTGCCCGTCGGTGCGGTTGTACGAGCCGCTGACCACCGACGTGAAACGTCCCTTGCGGATGCGGTTCGTCGCTTCCGTCTGCAATGTGTTATAGGAGCCGTAGCCGATGTCGGCATGGGTCTTCACGCCGTCCTCGCGCATCCCGCGGGTGACGATGTTCACCACGCCGCCCATCGCATTCGAACCGTAGAGCACCGATGCCGGGCCGCGCAGCACTTCGACCCGTTCGGCCATCAGCGACTGGTAGGCATCGGCGATCGGGTGCCCCATCAGCCCCATGTACTGCGGGTGCCCGTCGATGAGCACCATCAGCCGCCCCGAGCCTCCGCTCAGCCCGCGCAGGGAGATGCCTCCCGCGGCGCCGTCCGACACGCCGTAGCCCATGATCCCGCGTGCGGTGGTGAACAGCCCCGGCACCTGCTCGGTCAGGGTCGGCAGCAGTGAAGGCTGCAAGCTTTGTTCGATCTTCTCCCGGCCGACCACCGACACGGTCATCGGCAGGTGGCGGATGTCCGACGCATAGCGCGCCCCCGTCACGACGACCGAGTCGATCTTCACGTTTTGCTCCGCCGGGGCTTCCGCCTGCGGCGTCACGGCGTGTACTGCGAGTGACAGCCCCGTGCAGAGCGCCAGCAAACCCAATTTTTTCATTAACCTATCCATGTTGTTCCTTCATTTTCTGCATGAACCCTTCGATCAACGGCAGGCACTCGGCGGCCGTCTCCGCCCCGGCGCAAAGCTGTTCCACGGGGCAGGTGCCCGTCCCGGCGCGGTTCATGATGCCGGGCACCACGACCGTGTATTCCACCGCGATGCCGGCTCCGGCGAGCAGCTCTAACGCCGGGCGGCTCACCACGTCGGCGAAAAGCCCCTCCACGCCGCCCAGCACCATCAGCGCCGCGGCGCCTTTGCCGACGACCTTGTCTGCGATGAAAGCGCCCCGCAGCAGTTGCGGCTCTTCGCGCAGCAGCCGGAAGAGGTCGGCCACGCCCCGTTCGCGGAATATCCGCATCGAATCCCCGTTGCGGATTACGCACGAGCATTTTTCTGCGAATAACAATTCGATAGCCTGTGTTTTTTGTTCTTTTGTCATGTTCGTTCGTGTCGCAAGTCCCTCCGCTCCCCGCCTTTCAGGGAAACGGCCGTTTCCACGATGCAAAGATAATACGTCCTGACCTACTATCAGTTACCCCGATTACGGTTCATGCTACCATTTTTACCGGATGCCCGCCGTGTCCGCACCTGCGCGATGCGACTCCGTGTGTGCCGGGTGTTGCATGGGCGCCTGCATTTTGGGTCGGCCGTGCCTGCCCGAGTCCGGGTTGTCCCGAAGATTGGTGTCCCCGGAGTGTCCTGCGTCGCCTGGAAAGTTGAGGTACTCGGGCCATCCGGGATGCTCCGAGGGTTCTGTGCGCCCGGGTTGTCCGGAAAGAGGGCTGTATCCGGTAGCCTCCGTTCGGCTCCGTTCGGCTCCGTTCGGCTCTCGTGTCCTGGCTTTCCCCGTGTCCCGGTTTTTTCCGCATCCCGGTTTTCCCCGCGTCCCGGTTTCCTCGGTTTACCGTTTCCTTGTCCGGCGGCCGTCGCCGGATTCCCGGCTGCCGGATCGGCGGATGTATCGTTTTGTTTCGATTTATTTCGATGCGAAATCCAAAAAAAAGACGGAAACTGCGGAATCCGTGCTTCTATCCGGCCTGAAACCGGTGCTGAATCGCCTCGTTTATGCCGGTTTCGGCCTTCCCGAATCTATATAACATTCTGTATGGTGTATTTATAAAATAATTATTATCAATAAGATACGAAATTTTAATTTCTATATTATCGGTCGTTGCTCTTTACCTGCCCCTTTAAAATGGATACTTTTGTTGCTGCGCAGTGTTCCCGACTTGCGATTTGTAATTTTTTTAAAAATTCCTAATCCATAATATCACAAACTAAACCTGCTAATCTATGAAGAAAACATTTTTACACTTGTTGCTTCTGATGGGTTGTGCCTGCTGTTTTCCGTCCTGTGTCGAGGATAAAGCGGAAGATGCGGCAGCCAGACTCACCGTGAGTAAAGTCAGCGTGGAGGTCATCCGAACCGGTACGCTGAGTACGGGGTCGAAAGCGACGCTGGATGTGCTGGCCAACCGGGGGTATGCCATTACCTCCGATGCGGATTGGCTTTCGGTCGACAAACCTACCGGGAAAGGCCGTGTGTCGGTTGTCCTTGATGTCAAGCCCAACGAGACGGAAGCTATCCGTGTGGGGCACCTCGCCGTCGTGAGCGGCGGGCTTTCCGAAACCGTAACCGTGACCCAGACGCTTGCCCCCGATACCGACGACGGGCTGGAAATCGACCATGTTTATCTCGACGACGACCTTTCGTGGTGCGAGCAGTTCGGCGGCCAGGATCAGGTGCAGTTCCCCGACCAGGGCTCCACGCAGGCCGTGCGCAACCATGCTGCGGCCAAGCTCAAATTTACGCAGATGGGGTACAGCGAGTACAATTACGGCGGCAATGCCTTCTACATGGCCAAGCACTACTTCAAGATGGGTAAGAACAACCAGCAGAACGGTCTTGCCATCGACATGGGCAAATATATCGAGAAAGGCAAGTCGTCCACGATTACCCTGACGTTCGACGCGGCTCCGGTCGTTTCGATTGACGGTACGGGCAGCGGCATGACACTGCGCGGTATCGACGACACGGCGGTGACCGTCGAGGTTTACGAAGGCCCCGGAACGGTCGACAGTCCCTCCCTGAAGCAGAGCGCGTCGCTTTCCATGTCGAGCGTTACCTCGTGGAACCAGTGGGTGAGCATGAAAGTCACGCTCTACGGCGTCACCGACCGCTCGCAGATCGTTATCCGCTCCACCCAGTTCGGTGTGTCGGGCTATCACCGCTGGTACCTCGACAACATTAAGATGGTCAAGGCTCCCCGCGACTAACAGGTGTCAATAATCATAAACAGAACCAACATGAATTTCAAGCATATGTTATTCAGGGCCGCATCCGCCCTGCTGCTCGTCTCGGGCCTCGGTTTTGCGGGGTGCGACGACGCTGATCCCGACGCGTTCCTCTCGGTTACCCGCCAGGAGATCGAAGTCGAATACACGGGCCTCACCACCGAAGGGGAAATGGTCAATTTCGACCTGGGTACGAACCGCTCGTGGCGTGCCTCCTATGTCGAGGAGTGGATCCACCTCACCCATACCGAAGGCGACCGCGGCCGCGTGCGTATTTTCCTCTCCATCGACGAGAACAATACGGGCGAGGATCGCACCGGTTTCATCATCTTCGAAGGCGACGGCGGCACGCGCCGTACGATAGCCGTGACACAGAAACTCAAGGTCGATGCACTTTCCGTTACGCCGGCGAAGATCACCGTCGTGAAATCGGGTCTGCTCGAAACCGGCGAGAAGGCTGCGATCTTCATCTCCACCAACTGCGACTGGGAAATATCCGTCGCCGACGACAGCAAGTGGATCACCCCTGTCAAGACTTCGGGTGCTCCCGGAGACGAGAGCATCGATCTGGATATCGCCCAGAATACGACCGACGGAGTACGTACGGGTACGTTCACCGTTACGGCCGATTCGAAAACGGCGACCGTCACCGTCACCCAGAATCTCGAAGGACTGAAGGTTTCCGTCAACAGTTTTTTAGTCAATAAGTTCGGATTCTCCGACGAGGATCGCACGCCGCTTACCTTCACCGTCACGGCGGCCGAGGCATGGACGGCTCAGTCCGACGGCTGGCTGACGCCCAGCCCGGCTTCGGGCGATGCGGGCCAGACCGAGGTGACGCTCACCGTGGGCGAGAACACCACGGGTGCGCCCCGCAACGGAGAGGTGAAGATACTGACCTCGCTCACTGGCCTGGAGACCGTTGTCCGGGTCGCCCAGAATGCGAAGAACTCGCTCTTCGACGACGACGGCAAGGAGGTCGGCTATGTCTATTACGACGAGCCGTTCGACTGGACTTCGAAGTTCAAAGGTGCCGACTGCGTGGGCGAACATACGCAGAATGGAGCGGTCAATATCTACTCGAAGGTGAACGATAAATACGTAGTAGACAAAGCGTTTTCCGATGCCGGGCTGACCGATTTCAATCCCGATTTACGGACGATTTACGCCTGCTCGGATTATCTCAAAATGGGTGCAGGCGACAAGCAGACCGGAATCATCCTGCCGGCTCTTGCGATTCCCGAGGGGCAGGCCACTGATATTGAACTGACGTTCGTGGCCGCATCGAATATCGGCGGCGACGGTACGGGCAAGCCCGACGCGGTAACCGTCACAGTCGCCATTCTCGAGGGCCCCGGCAGCATAAACGGCGATCAGGGAAAAGAGAGCGAGCCGATGACGCCCGGAGAGCATTGGGAATGGACACCTATGAGCGTGAAGCTTTACGGGATTACGGGTGAAACCCGGGTCGTCATCCGCTCCACCCAGCAGGGATTATCGGGTTATTACCGCTGGTACCTCGACAATGTCAAGATGACGAAAATCGCAGCCGAATAGTCCTGCGGTGACAAATCAATGAAAAACAAGAGAGAAAAAGATATGAAAAACAGATTTGCAGATACGGGGAAATCCTATGCAGGGTATTTTCTGCGTTTCGTGTTCTGCCTGGTGCTGACGGCGTCTGCGTTGTCCTCACAGGCGCAAAGCCGCAATCAGGTGAGCGGCAAGGTGACCGACACGGCCGGCGAGCCGCTGATCGGCGCCACCGTGGTGGTTGTCGGCACGACGACGGGTACGACCACGGGCATCGACGGAAGTTACACGATCAATGCCGCGGCTGACAGCCAGCTGAAATTCTCATTCATCGGCTATGCCGAGCAGACCGTGAATGTCGGGGCGCGTTCGGTCATCGACATCGTCATGGAAGACGACAGCCAGGTACTCAAGGACGTCGTGGTGATCGGTTACGGTACGATGGAAAAGAAGTCGGTGACTTCGTCCATCACCTCGATCAAGGGCGATGACCTGACGGCCGGCATGGGAGGTTCGACCATCGCCACGGCGCTCCAGGGCAAGGTTCCGGGACTTACCATCTCGGGCAGCGCCAGCCCCAACAGCAGCAATGATTTCCAGCTGCGCGGCATCGCGTCGGTCAATGCCAGCCAGAGCCCGCTCGTGGTTATCGACGGCATCCCGGGCGGTGACATGCGGGCGATCAACCAGGAGGACATCGAGTCGATCGACGTGCTGAAGGATGCTTCGGCGGGTGCGATCTACGGTACGCGTGCCGCCGGCGGTGTGATCCTCATCACGACCAAACGCGCCAAGCAGGGCAGTGTGACGGCCAACTATACGGGCGAGTTTTCGTTCGAGACCGTCCGCAAGTACCCCGAGCTGCTTTCGTCGAGCGAGTATATCGAGTACGGCCTGGGCGAGGACTACGGCGCCGATACCGACTGGTATAAGGAACTGACCAACGATGCGCCCTTTTCGCAGCGCCATACGGTGAGCATTGCCGGCGGTACGGAGGTGGCTCAGGTCTATACTTCGTTCATGGCCCAGAACCAGAAGGGTATCGTCATCGGCGACAACCGCAAGGACTATTCGGGGCGTATCAACGCCCGGTTCAACCTCTTCGACGGCGTGGTCGAGGTGCGCGCTAACGCCCAGTTCCGCGAGGCCGAGCGCGACAACCGCAACTCGTCGGGCATCTTCAAGATGGCCTTCGGCCTCAATCCCACCATTCCGCTCTACGACCCGGCCAACCCCTCCAAGTACAACGTGGTCGGCAACGGCATCTCCGGCACGAGCTTCAACCCCGTGGCCGACATCATGCTGCGCACGAAGAACGGCAAAGACCAGTGGCTGCTGGCCGACGCCACCGTGAAGATCAACCTGATGAAGGGCCTCTCGCTGCAGGGAACCGTGGGTATCGACAAACGCCAGTACCAGGAATATACCTACGTTTCGCATGACCACAAGGAGTCGATCGACAACAGCCGCCGCGGCGGTGCGTCGCACAAGTTCAGCAAGGACAACCGCGTTTCGGTCGAGGCCTATGCCAACTACCACCGCGTATTCCGCGAAGACCATACGCTCGACGTCGTGGCCGGTTACAGCTTCTGGCAGGCCGGCGGCGAGGATTTCAGCATGTCGAACTACGACTTCCCGGTCGACGGCGTCGGCCCGTGGGACATGGGCGTGGGTTCGTACCTCACGGACGGCCGTGCCTCGATGGATTCGAACAAGGATCCCCGCGAGCGTCTGCTCTCGATGTTCGGGCGTGCCAACTATTCGTATAAAGACCGTTACATGGCTACGGTGAGCTTCCGCCGCGAGGGTTCCTCGAAGTTCGGCGTGAACAACCGCTGGGGTAATTTCTGGGCCGTTTCGGGCGGCTGGCGTCTCTCGAACGAAGCGTTCATGCGCGACGTCAGCTGGATCAGCGACCTCAAGGTGCGCCTGGGTTACGGCGTCACGGGTAACAACGGCTTCGGGAACGGCTACACGACCCGCATGTACAAAGCCAACGACATGTGGCCCACCAACGGGGTCTGGCAGCCCGGTTACGGTTCGATTCGCAATATCAACCCCGACCTGAAGTGGGAGGAGAAATCCGAGCTCAACTTCGGTCTCGACTTCTCGCTTTTCAACGACCGCCTCTGGGGTAAGTTCGACCTCTACTTCCGCCAGGTCGACGACATGCTCTATTCGGTCAATGCCCCGATGCCCCCGATGGTACACGATACGGTCATGAAGAACATCGGCAGCCTCGAGAACAAGGGTTGGGAGTTCGAACTGGGCGGGGACATCGTCCGCAGCAAGAATTTCCGCTATACGTCGACCCTGCGCCTGTCGCATAACAAGACCAAGATCAAGAGCATGGGCGACGACGGGTTCTTCCTCGACGAAGTGACCTTCCCCTCGCCGGGCAACCCGGGTACGGCCGTCCGCCTGCAGAACGGCCTCGAGCTGGGGCAGTACTTCATCTACAAGTACGCCGGGCTCGACGAGAACGGCAAGTGGATGATCTACGACAAGAACAACGAGATCGTGCCGGCCACCGACGGCAGCACGTCGAACCTCGTGGCCGAGAACAAACATTTCGTGGGCAATGCGATCCCCAAGGTCATCCTCTCGTGGGATCACACGTTCAAGTACAAGAACTGGGATCTGTCGATCTTCCTGCGCAGCTGGCTCGGGTACGATGTCTTCAGCCAGGTGAACATGTACTACGGCCTGGCCAACGATTCGCAGCTCAACGTCCTCAAGTCGGCCTACACGCGCAACCGCAACATCAAGGACGAGAAGATCCTCTGCGACTACTGGCTCGACGACGGCTCGTTCCTCAAGATCGACGCCATCAACCTCGGGTATACGTTCAACCTGCGGAAGTGGACGCGTTATATTCAGTCTGCGAAACTTTACCTGACCATCCGCGACGTGGCCGTATTCACCGACTACAACGGCCTCAATCCCGAGGTCAACATCAACGGCCTGTACCCCGGTTTCGAGTATGTCAACAACACCTCGACGATGTACCCGCAGACGACCCGTTTTACGCTGGGCGTGCAGTTAAACTTCTAATTCCAAACCGAGAACCATTATGAAACTGAAACATATAATTGCCGTGACGGTCGGGGCTGCCGCCCTCTGCGCGCCTTCCTGCGACCTCGACGAGAAGTTCTACTCGGAAGTCACGCCCGATACGTTCTTCACCTCGCCCGAAAGCACCTATGCCGTGCTTTGCCGTCCTTTCACCCACTGGAAATGGTACATCGGTGCCGACCGGTGGTACCTCCAGGAGCTGACCACCGACGAGATGGTGTGCCCCAAGCGCGGCAGCGACTGGTATAACAGCGGCGAGTACTACCGCCTGCATTACCACACCTGGTCGCCCGACGACCGCTTCGTCGTCAATACCTACGACGGTACGACCGGGGGCATTTCGCGTGCCCTGGAAGCCAAGTCCGACCTCCAGGGGGTCGATTACAACGCCATCGGGCTCAACGACGCCGTCAAGGCCGACCACATCAACCAGCTGAATGCCATCACGGCCTACTTCTACATGCGCGGCCTCGACTATTTCGGCGGTATGCCCATTTACTACTCGGTGGACGACGACCTGTGCGCCCGCAGCACGGCGCGCGAGACCTACGCCCATATCGAAACCCTGCTCAAGGACGCCATCCCCGCCCTGTCGAAGAAAACGACGCTCGGGGCTTCCGAAGACGGTTACATCAAGCAGGCTGCCGCCGCGGCGCTGCTGGCACAGCTCTATTTCAATGCCGTGGCCTACATCGGCGAGGAGCATTTCGACGAGTGCGCAGAGATTTGCCGCGACATCATCGGCGGTGTCTACGGCACCTACGAGCTGGACAAGACCTGGTACGGCCCCCACTGTTTCGACAACAACACCTCGCCTGAGGTGATCTGGACGGTGCCTTCGGAGAACTCCAAAGTCGAGTGGAACTGGTATTTCAAATATTTCTACCATTATTCGGCCTACGAATATTTCGGTATCGAGACCGCAGGCTACAACGGTTTCATGCTCACGCCGTCGCTCGATCCCCAGGGACGCTACTACACGCAGTGGAAGCTGGGCAGCCCCTACCGGAAATTCAACGACAAGGACTTGCGTAAAAAGCCCTACCGTTACCTGGGCAGCCGCAAATACGAAGGCATGTTCCTCGTCGGCGACCAGACCAACCCCAACAACCCTTCCCAGCAGTGCCTGGGGCAGAAGGAGTATAGCGGCAAGGTGATCAACCTGGTCGACCAGGTCGCCCGTTTCTCGGAAGTGGGCACCAAATACAATTCCGTCGCCGAGCTTACCTCGACGATGGCCGACGGCGAGGAGAATTCGGGCGTACGCCTGGTAAAGGCCCCTCAGCCCAACCTCGACGACAAGCTGCTGCGCTGGAATCCCGATTGCCCGGTCATCCGTCTCTCGGAGATCTATTACATGCTTGCCGAGTGCGAGCTGCGTGCCGGTGACAGGAAGACGGCCGCCGGCCTGATCAACCAGGTTCGGGGGCGCAACTTCGAGGGCGGTGTGGATCCCAACCCCGTGACGGCCGACAACCTCGACGAATACCGCATGCTCGACGAATGGATGATCGAATTCCTGGGCGAAGGACGCCGCCGTACGGATCTGATCCGCTGGGACAAGTTCGTGACGGAGTCCTGGTGGGATCATACGCCGCTCAACGACAAGAACAAAAACCTGTTCCCGATTCCCAACTCGGCGATTTCGGCCAACAACCTGATCGAGCAGAACCCCGGTTATTGATCCCCGGTGATCCCGGGGGCTCCCGGCTGTCCGGGAACCCCGGGGCAAGATATGAACTTTAAAAAACCGAAAAAATGATAAAATACATCAAATATCTGTTGGTCTTCCTGCTGGCCACCGGCTTCGTGGCCTGCAGCGAGGACGAAGGCGCCCAGATTCTCGGCAGCCTCTACGAGAAGGTGGACATCACCCCCGAGCCCGGCATGAACCTCGTGGGCCGTGTCACCGACGGTACCGGCCCGATCGAGGGCGTGGTCGTGAGCGACGGCGTCACGGTGACGACCACCGACGCCCAGGGCATCTACCAGATGCGCGTGAAGCGGAACGCCCCGTTCGTATTCGTCTCCGTCCCCGCCGAATACGAAATCCCGGTGGAGAACGGCATGCCGAAGATCTATAAGAAGATCGCCATGGGCGACAACGACGTCGTGCAGCGCAGCTTCAAGCTCGAACGCACGGGCAAAAAAGAACGTTTCACCCTGCTGGCGCTGGCCGACGTGCAGATCGGCCGCGACGACGAGGTGACGATGCTCGACAACGAGGTGCTGCCTTTCCTGATTCCCTACGTGCAGCAGGAACTGGAGGTTCCCGTTTACGGCATTTCGCTGGGCGACCTGGTCTGGGACAACATGCCATTCCACGAGGTTTACAAGCAGCGTATCCGAAAGATCGGCGTGCCCATTTTCCAGGTCATCGGCAACCACGACCACGATAAGGCCATAACCGTCGATGCCGATGCCGATGCCAGCTTCGAGGCGGCGTTCGGCCCCACGTATTACTCCTACAACATCGGCGACTGTCATTTCGTCGTGCTCGACGACGTGCTCTACACCGGCTCGTCCTCTTATACCGCCGATATCACGGACGAACAGATGGCATGGCTGGAGCAGGATCTGAAATATGTCCCCAAGGACAAACTCATCATCATCGGCCTGCATATCGCCACTTCGCGCCGCAACCGTCCCTCGAGCCATGTCGCCGATTACAAGGAGCTTTACGCCCTGCTCGACGGCTATAATGTCCGGATACTTTCGGGACACTCGCACAACAACTATACGACCACGATTTCCGAAACCATCGAGGAGAATACGCTCGGGGCGGTGATGGGTGCCTACTGGAACGGCGAGGAGCTGTGCAACGACGGCAGCCCCCGCGGTTACGCCGTCTACGAGATCGAGGGCAACCGGATCAGGAACTGGTACTATAAGGGCACTGCTTTCCCGCGCGAATACCAGATGTACCTCTACGGCCCCGGCGAGGCGGTTTCCGAGAAATACCGCGACGGCCTCATCCTGAACATCTTCAACTGGCATACCACCTGGACGGTCGAAGTGCAGGAGGATAATGCCGGCTGGGTGACGCTGCCGTCCGATTCGAACCTCAGGTACGAAATGGATCGCCGCGCTTACGACTTCATGTTCGGCGACACCAAACCCGAGCATCGCCCGACGGCCGAACCCGAATCCAACAACGACCACATGTTCTACTACAAACCCGCGTCGGAGTCTTGGGGAACGGTCACGGTGAGGGCTTCCGACCCCTACGGGAACGTATATACCGAGAGTATCCGCAACGAATAGGCCCATATATGAAAACACGTTTCTCCGCACTGCCCGTTCCGACGGTGCGGAGAATTTTTCAACCCATATCCCGATCCATGAAAACCCCTTTTCTGATTTTTCTGCTCTTCCTGTGCGGCGGGTTTTCCGCCGTCGCACAGCCCTCGGGCAACCCGCTCGTTTTCGGCGAGAACCGCCTGACGCTCATCACTCCGACGCTGTTCCGCCTCGAATTCGCCCACGACGGCAAATTCATCGACGACCCCACCTATTTCGCTTACGACCGGAGCAGCCTGCTCCCCGCGTCGGAGTTCAGGGTGCGGGAGCTGGGCGGGAACCGGTACGAGATCACCACCTCGGCCCTGCGCATCGTCTACGAGCACGACGGATTCCCGTTCGGGCTGCATAACTTTGCGGCCTACTACAAGCTCAACGGCAAGGAAAAGAAGTTCACCAACCGCTGCATTTTCCGCAACAACCTCGGCGGCCCGGTCGAGACCCTCGACCGCGTTACCGGTGAGATTCCCATGCAGGACGGCCTGCTGAGCCGCGACGGCTGGTATGTGATCGACGACGAACGCTCCGACCTGCTGGTCGACGGCTGGCTTTGCCCGCGCGATACGAAAAACCATGTGCAGGATCAGTACTGTTTCGTCTACGGCAACGACTACAAGGCCGCCCTTGCCGACCTGGGCGCCATCAGCGGCCACGTCCCCATGACCCGCAAATGCATCCACGGCGTATGGTACTGCCGTTACTGGGACTATACGTCGGAGGAGTTCCTTTCGATCATCGACGGCTATGAGGAGAACGATTTTCCGCTCGACAACCTCGTCCTCGACATGGGTTGGCATACCTACGATGCCAGGATCGGCACCGGGCATGCCGGCAGCCGCAGCTGGACGGGCTATACGTGGGAGCGCAAACGCATCCCCGATCCCGGGGCGCTGATCGCCGAGGTGCACCGCCGCGGCGTCACCGTGTCGCTCAATGACCATCCCCACGACGGCATACGCCCCCACGAGGAGATGTACGCCGCCTTCATGGCGGACATGGGGGCCGACCCCGCCCACCCGCTGCTTTTCGACCTCGGCGACCGGAAATACATGGAGACGTTTTTCAAACATGCGCACCATGCCACCGAGGATATGGGCGTCGATTTCTGGTGGCTCGACTGGCAGCAGAATTACCTCTATCCCGAGGTGCGCGGCTACCGCTCCACGTCATTGCAGTGGATCAACGAGCTCTACTACCGTCAGACCGAGCGCAAAGGGCTGCGCGGCGCCGGTTACAGCCGCTGGGCGGGTTGGGGCGACCATCGCCATCCGATCCAGTTCTCGGGCGACGCCCAGGCCAACTGGGCGCTGCTCGCATTCGAGGTCAAACTCACCTCGGCCAGCGGCAACGCGGGCTGTTACTACTGGGCGCATGACATCGGCGGGTTCCGCGGCGAGCCGAACCCCGAGCTGACGGTACGCTGGACGCAGTTCGGCGCCCTTTCGGCCGCCCTGCGCGTACATTCGACCAAGGACGCGCGGCTCGACCGCCGTCCGTGGATCAGCGGCGAGCGCGAAACGGCCGCCATGCGCCGCATGTACCACATGCGCTCGGAGCTGATGCCCTATATTTACAGCAGCGTATGGCAGACCCACTCGACGATGGTGCCGCTCAACCGGCCGATGTATATCGACTACGGCAGCGACGAACGTGCCTACGATAACGAACAGGAGTTCCTTTTCGGGGACATCCTGCTCGCCGCCCCGATCACTTCGCCGGGCGAAGGCGCGGACAAGACAGCCTCGCAGAAGGTCTGGTTCCCGGCCGGCGACGTGTGGTACGACTATTTCACCCACGAACGGTTCGACGGCGGGCAGGAATGCCGCATCGCTAAGCCGCTCGAAGAGTTCCCGCTCTACGTCCGGGGCGGCTGGGTGCTGCCGATGCAGCCTTATACGCCGCGCCCCGCTTCGACGCCGCTCACGACGCTCGTCCTGCGCGTCTACCCCTCGGCGGGCGATGCCGACAATACCTATACGCTCTACGAGGACGACGGGCTGAGCCGCGATTACGAACGCGGCATCCATGCCACCACAGAGCTCAACTACCGCCGTGCGGGCGATGTGACGACCGTCACCGTCCGTCCCGCCGCCGGCAGCTACCGGGGGCAGGTGCCGCGCCGCGCCTACCGGCTCCAGCTGCCCGCCGCCGGGGAGTTCCGCCGGGTGAAGGTCAACGGCCGTACGGTGAAGCCCGTGTCCGACGGGCAACTGGGGTGCCCGGTGATAGAGATCCCGTCGACGGACATCCGCAAGGAGGTGAAGATCGAAATTTTCGGGTAATCCGTCCGGAGCCGATGTCCGGGAGGCGGTTCTCGTGTCCATGGTGGACGCGGGAACCGTTTTTTTTGTAAATTTGTATTCAAACCGTCGAGCCGATGAGAAAGCTGAACATTTCCCCCCCCCTCCTTGTTTTTGTGGCCGGTGTAGCCCTGCTCTGTGCCTGCCATAAGAGCGAAAACGAGCAGATATTCGATAAACTGGATCGGGTTATTGCGAAAAAGCACCTCTACGAGGAGCGCTTCGTCCGCCATGCCGATTCGTTGCGCCGGGTGCTCCGCGCCGCGGGCGACGACACGCTGCGCTGGCAGACGGCCAACCGCCTGTTCGATTCCTATATCACTTACAATATCGACACGGCCGCCCGTTACGTGGGGCTGATGCACAATTACGCCGACGCGACCGGCAGCCGGGAGATGAAATTCCTTTCGACGACATGCGATGTTTCGGTGCTGATCGCCCGCAACAACATCGAAGAGGCCTACGAACGGATTCTTTCCCTCGATACGGTCGGCATCACCCGGCGGATGCGGGCCAGCTATTATACCCAGCAGATGGTGGTCTTCGGACGGCTCGCTTCGGGCGACGGGTCGGAGGCGCGGCGGAAGGCCTATGCCGATTCGCTTTTCCGGCTCCGCCACACCCGGATCGGTTTCGACGGCCACTCCCATGTCACGCGGCAGCGGATGTACGCCCTCGAACTGATGGATCAGAAGCGTTATGACGAAGCCCTGGAGGTTTTGCTGCCGCTTTACGACCCTGCGAAATACAACAGCCGCACGCTGGCCCGTATCGCCTATAATATCGCCAACGCCTGCTATCTGCTCGACGACGTCGAACGGCACAAATACTGGCTCGCCACGGCGGCGATCTGCGACCTGCAAACCCCCGTCAGGGAGTACCTTTCCCTCTATAACCTGGCCCTGCTGATGTTCGAGCAGCAGGATATGGAGCGTGCGGCGCGCTATATCCAGTGTACGATGGCCGACATGCTTGCCTGCAATTACAACACCCGTATCTTCCACTCCAGCCAGGCCGAGATGATCATCAACCAGGCCGTCGTTTACAGCATCAATTCGCGCAGCCGTATCCTGACCGTCATGATCAACATTTTCATGGGGCTGTTCGTCATCATCGTGCTGCTGCTCATCCATACCCTGCGGCAACATGCCAGGCAGCGGCGTACCAACGCCCAGCTTTCCGCGGTCAATGCCCAGCTCAGCGAACGCAACGAACAGTTCCGGCAACTGAACGACTGCCTGCGCGACGCCAACAAGATCAAGGACAACTATGTGTTCCGCTACATGCTTCTGGCCACGCAGTACCTCGGCCGTGTCGACGAATACCGGGGCGAGCTGCTCAAAACCGCGAAGTCCGAAGGCTCCGAGGCGCTGATGCGCAAGCTGCGCTCGCCGTCGGACGTCGACCGCGACTACCGCGATTTCTACCGGATCTTCGACGAGACCTTCCTGGGCATCTTCCCCGATTTCGTCGAGCAGGTCAATGCGCTGCTCGAGGAGCCGGCGCGGTTCCCCGTGCGGGCCGACCGGACGCTCCCTACCGAGCTGCGTATCCTGGCCGTCATGCGCCTCGGCATTACCGACAGCGGCCGCATCGCCGGTTTCCTCAACTGCGCTTCGGCGACGGTCTATACCTACCGCACCAAGCTGCGCAATTCGGCCCTCGGTTCGCGCAGCGATTTCGAGAACCGGATCAGGCATATCGGCCTCTGAGGGGATCGGTGCCGGGTTCCCGAAGGGCTTCTGAGGGCATTTTGCCCAGTCTATACCGAGCCTTTGACGGCCTTTTGCCGAGCCTCTGACGGAATTCCGCCGGGTCTTTGCCGGGCTCCTGCCGGGGTGCGCCGCGAGTTCGTGGCATACCCCTGCCCCAGGCCCGGCACGCTCCCGGCGTTTACTCTTCCCCGCGCACGATCACATAGTCGCCGGGCGTGAGCGACATCCCGCCGAGCCCGTCGAGGACGCCTGCCTTCTGCCGCTTGCCGTCCGAAATGCGGTAGAGCGTATATTTACCCTCTTTCCACGCCTTGAGCCGGATGTCCATCGTGTTCGGCGTGTCGTAGTCGAGCGCACTGACCTTCGTCTGCAGACGGCTGTCCCACGGCTCTCTGAGCCATCGGTGGTTGGGCTCCAGCGTGACGAACAGTTCGCCGTCCCGCTCGTCGATGAAGTAGATGCCCGTCCCGGTGTAGGTCACCAGCGGCGAACTGCCTACGCCGACGATGCTCCTGACCCCGTCGCTGACATTGAGCGGGCACCATTGCGTCACGTCGCCCGAGTGGTAGAATTTTTCCGGCGAGGAGAAGATGCTCACGTCGCGGCTTTTCGAGATGGCGAAGTTGCTGCCCAGTTGTTCGTTGACCAGACGGTCATACATCTGTCCCAGCGGGGTGGATTTGTAGATTTCGCCGGCCACGATGAAGCTGGCGGCTTTTTTCGGCGTGCACGTGAGGCTCAGGAAATGCGAACCGCAGTGGTAGGGGGCGTATTCCTGCATGGTGTAAGTCCACATCGAAGCGCACTGCACGCCCAGCGCCCGGAAATACTGTGCCTGTATGGGGTAGAGATAGGCGCTTTGGTTGAAGAAGGTCTCGAATTCGTAGACGGTTTTCGCTTTGCCGGCGTATTCGGGGAGCAGGAGCCACCCGTAGCCGTTCACGTCGTCGAAATACTGGTTGAACCAGCCCGAATAATCCTGCGACGTGAGGTCTTTGGGATTGCTCCAGTAGTCCTGTGGCACGAGATCCTGCCCCGGATAGTTGCAGCAGGCCACGGCTTCGGCCTTCGAGGCGAGGGCGCCTTTGAAAATATCCGGGTTGCCGTTGCGGTAACGGTGCCAGTTGTGGCTCCAGACGACGGGCTGCTGCGCCCCGGCCTCCCGGATGACGTCGTACATGCCGTCGATATAATCCCGGATGAGTTCCTCACGGAAAACCGCATACGAAGCGTCGTTGTCCTGCTGCCCGTTGCCGGCCGCCCAGGACTGGAAATCGGCGTAGGCGGCGGGGTTGGACTGTATGTCCGTATAGCTGAAGGCTTCGGGTTCGTTGATCAGCTCCCACAGGGCGATGTGTTTCTCGGCCGCATAGGTCGTTCCCGAATAGTTGTTTTTGCGCGTGAGCAGCTGGCGGACGTAGTTTTTCGATTTCCGGACGACCTCCTTGTTGTGTACCCACTCCTGGCGGGCGGCGGTCATGAATACCGAATTGGGCACGTAGCCGCTGCCCATGTGGTTGATAAGGGCCAGCGTAATGTAAATACCCCGTTCGGCAGCTTCGGCGACCATGTAGTCCAGCACGTCCAGGTAGGGCGTTTCGACCAGGTTGCCCTCCGCATCGGTGAAATCGGCGGGTGTCAGGTGGCAGCGGATGACCGAAACCTTGAGTTTGGACACCTCTTCGAGGTTGTTGTGGGCCACGCGCCTGAGTGCCTCGGCCGTTTGGGGTATCCCGTGCCTCTTGAGGCGGTCGTTGTATTCCCAGCTCAGGCAGGGCTGGAAGTTGACGCCCCATAACGAGAGCTCCCCGCCGTCGGGCGCATATATTTTCCCGTTTTGTACCGATACGTAATCCCCCGTCGCGGGTGGCGTCGGCGGCGTGGGCGGGTTGGGGTCGGGGGTCTGGTCGGTTCCGGAGTTGGAGCAGCAGGCCAGTGTCATCAGCAGGCCTATTGCAACGATAAAGCGTGTCTTGATCATGGTTCGGGTTTTTGTTGGTTTCGTTCCGTTTTCAAATATAGGTTAAATCCCGTACACCCCGGCCTGTGAGAAGGCCGGGGTGCCGTGCCGCGTTATTTTTCCCAGGCGAGTTTGGGGTAGCCGCCGCCCGCGCTGCCCAGCGTCCGCCAATAGGCGGCCGGGGCTTCGGCCGTGGTTCGCCATGCCTCATGCGTCGAGGGCTGGGGCCATGCGGCGCCGAATTTCGCATTTCCGGTCTGGCTGCCTCCGCCCCCTGCCGGGATACCCTCCAGGTCGCCGTTCCAGTAGCAGTGGGAGATGTTGCCCGAATTGTGCTCGCCGACGATCGCCCCGATGGCGCTGTCACCCGTCACCTGTCCGATGTGGTAGCAGGCCGTGATGGTTCCCTTGTGGAACCCGCAGATGCCGCCTGCCCCGGCCCATCCCGAGGTCTGGCTCTCTATCAGTCCGTCGTTGTGGCAGGCGATGATCTCGGCGTCGGTGCTTTGGCCCGCGATGCCGCCCGAATTCCACTTGGCACCCACCTTGCCCGCATTGTAGCACGAGCTGATCGTCGCCCCGGCGTTGAGCTGGCCGCAGATACCCCCGGCCTGCGACCCTTCGACCGTGACGGTGCCCGTATTGTAGCAGCGCGTGATGAGCGTGGCATTGTAGGTGAGCCCCGCGATGCCGCCGTTGTTGTCGCCTGCGCCCCACGGCAGGACGAGGTCGCCCGTGTTGTAGCAGTCGGCGATCTGACAGTCGTCGGCCTGCCCCGCGATGCCGCCCGTCTTGCTGGGTTTGCCGCCGATGCCGCCCGTGTTGCCGCAGCCCGTGATCGTCCCTTTGCCGCAGTAGCCGACGATGCCGCCCGTGCCGTCCGACGGTACGGTGGCGTCGATGGTCAGCGTGCCCGTGTTCAGGCACTCCGATACGGTGCCGTTGTTGTTGTACCCGCAGATGCCGCCCAGCGTGTTGCTGCCGCCGTCGGTCACCGATGCGCGGTTGGTGCATCGCTCGATCGTTCCCGTGTTCTCACCGCAGACCATGCCTGCATGCCACTGCCCCCTGAGTGCGCTGGCCGAGGCGATCACGACGTTGCGGATCGTCCCGCCGTTGGCTGCGAAGAGCCCGGCATTTCCGTTCCCGAGCGAAACCCTGAGGCGGGCGACGGTGAAGTTGCCGCCGTCATAGATGCCCTCCAGTTTCGAGATCGGCGTCCACTCGGCGTCGAGCAGGTCGATGTTGCCCTGCTGGAGGTATTTGCGCCCCCGGCTGGCGTCGTCGAGGTCGATCATCTTCAGTTCGGCGATCGTGTTGACGGGGATGAAGCCTTTGTCGTCCGCCTCGCGGAAGGCTACTTTCCCGTCGACGATCCGGAGGCTGATCTGGCTGCTCTCCTCCCGCCCGATCTCGTATTGCGTGCCGTCGCAGGCGATCCTGGCGACGATGCCAACCGGAACCCCGGCCTGCTGCATGGCCTCGCCCTTTGCATCGAGGGTGATCTGCGTGGGGCTGTCCGACCCGGCCAGGTAAACTTCGATGGTGCGGTTTTCCAGCCCTTCGATCCGGTAATGCGTCGGGGTCATGCCCTGGGCCGTACCCCCGGCTCCTTCGTCCCAACTGCCCACGCCGATGGTTCCCAGCGTCAGTTCGCTGCCGTTCAATACCAATGGTACCGTGTAGCGGTAATCGGCCAGGAACACCCCGTCGGTGGGGGATGCCGCCGCGCTGACCTCCGTCGTGCTGACGGTGTTGTTGACCGTGACCGAAACCCTGAACCCGGGTGTCGACGGCTCGATGATCGCCTGCCATTTGTTGCCGTTCCCGACGTGGCAGGCTTTGAGGCCGTCGACCGTGAGCGCCGTGGCGGCGATCGTGCCCAGTTCGAATTCCACCATGGTCTTCAGGTGCCGCATCGGGACGTTGGCCATCTCCCGCAGCGGTACCTGGGCGGGGTTGTCCCACCCCAGCTGGTCGGCGTCGATAAGTCCCTGCGCCGTACCGTCCTGGATGGCTGTGCCCTCCTTCCTGAGGATGATCCCGACGGGCTGGCGCTTGTTGTCGGGGAATACGACCGCCTCTCCGGCGGGGATCCATTTGCCGCCGTCGTATTCATACGTGGCCTGCATGCGTTCGCTGCCGCTGCCGAGCGTCACCGTCATCGTGTGCCCCGCACGGGTCGATGCCGGGCCCATCGTCGGGTCGTCGTCTCCGGTTTGGGCGCGTGAAACCTCGGCCATTTGGGTGCGGATGGAGATGCTTTCCACCGTCGTAGGCTCCGTCCGGCCCTCCTTTGCGGTGTCGTCGTCGGAGCATCCTGTCGCTGCCGTGCCCAGTGCGAGCATGGCCAGATAGAGGATATGTCGTTTCATGATAGGCTCTTTTATATTAGAAATTGATCTCGATCGTGTGGTTTTCCCCCGCTTTGAGGGCCGGCATCGTCTTGACGACGAAGTTCCGGGGACGCTCCTGGCCGCCGATGGTGACGGTGCCGATGGCTTCGGGGGCTATTTCCGTATTACCCGGCAGCATAATCAACTGGGCATCACCGGTCTGAGGGTCACAGTAGGCATCGTACCCGGCGACCGAGAGCGCCGTGATCCTGCTGCCCGACATCGTGCCGGCGAGCGTGAATGTGAGCTTCGGCCGTTCGTGCCCCAGCGTCAGGGCGATGGCTTGCGCCGGGGCGACCTCCTTCAGCTCGGCCGAAAGCCAGTCCGCGGCGAGGAACGCTTCCTTCTCCCGCTGGTCTTTGGCGATGGCGCCGCCCTGTGCCTGGCGTACGGCCTCCTCCGGCCAGTATACCTTGACGGAGGCCAGGGCGCTTCCGTCCACCGGGAAGTAGAGCACGTCGTCCGGGGTGGCGCCCGCCAATGTCCCGTCCGCATAGATATAGGTCGTTGTCCGGGCCTTTACGCTTACCGAGGCCCCGGCCATTCCCCGAAGGCCGAAGTAGTCGTCCGCCGCGTAGTTCGCCGCCGCCCGGCTTCCCGGGCTGATGCCTGCGACGCTGAGCCGGACGGGCATCGCGGCGTCGAAGGGTTCCTGCTCCGAGCAGGAACTTCCGGCCAGGAGCGCCGCCGCGGCACAAATGAGTAAGGATTGTTTCATAGTTTATCAGGTTTAGGTTGTTTCTCCCGTGGTACGGTATAACAAAAATAGTCCGCCCGCCTGACTTAAATTATCCCGGAATTATCAAATACTATTACGTTTCCGCCATTTGCCTTCCCTGCCCGGCCGGAGGGGCCATGCGTCTTGATCCCGTGCGGGGGCTGGAAACGGAAAAGCGGCCGGATCCGTGTCCGGCCGCCTCTCCGTCCCTGCGGGTTCGGGCTATTTCCTGCGGTGTTTTTCGGCATACTCCTTGGGCGAAAGCCCGAAATGCTCGCGGAAGCATTTGGTAAAATAGGAGTGTGAGTTGAACCCTACGCTATACATGATCTCCGAGATGCGGGTGTCGCTTTGCGCGAGGTATTGCGCCGCCCGTTTGAGCCGCACGGTGCGGATGAATTCGTTGATCGACTCCCCGGTGAGCGCCTTGACCTTGCGGTAAACCTGCTGGTAGGAGTAGCGCGAAATCTCGCACAGCTCCTGTATGCCGAATTCGGAGTTGTCGATATTCTGTTCGATGGCCTTGACCAGCGTGTCGATGAACTTGTCGTTTTCCGATTCGATCTGAATTTCCGAAGGGTCGGTGAGCAGCTTCTGGCGGTATCGTTCGCGCAGTTTGATGCGCTGCTCGATGAGCGAGTTGACCCGCGTGCGCAGCGTCTTGATGCTGAACGGCTTGGCGATATACCCGTCTGCGCCTGCCGAATACCCCTCTGCGCGGTTCTCCTCATCGCCCTTGGCCGTGAGCAGCAGGAACGGGATGTGGCAGGTGAGCAGTTCCGCCTTGCTGCGGCGGCACAGTTCGAAGCCGTCCATGCCGGGCATCATCACGTCGCTGACCACCAGGTCGGGGTAGATGTTTCGGATCTGCTCCCACCCGTCGTTGCCGTCGTGTGCCGTGTATATTTCGTACTGTTCTTCGAGGTTTATGCGCAGGAAATTCCGCATGTCCTCGTTGTCCTCGACGATGAGCACCTTCGGGTTGCGCTCGGCGGATCCCGCTTCGGGCTGCCTATCTGCCGTCCCGCTGGCGGGTGCCGCCCCCGCCGGGTCGACCGGGAGCGTGAACGTGAAGGCGCTGCCCCGGCCCGGGGCGCTTTCCAGGGTCAGCGTGCCGCCGTGCAGCTCGACGAAATCCTTAGCGAGCATCAGCCCGATGCCCGTGCCTCGGATCGACTCGAACGACGGATTGCTGCCCTGGTAGAACCGCTCGAAAATATGTTCCCGGTCGGCCTCCGTGACGCCTATCCCGGTGTCCGACACCTCGACTGCGGCGAACCGTCCTTCGTCGCTGCGGCGCAGCGAAATCGTGATGCCGATATGCCCGTTGTCGGGCGTGAACTTGAAGGCGTTGGAAAGCAGGTTGTACAGCACCTTCTCGACTTTGTCGCTGTCGAATTGGAAGGTGAGCTCGGGTTCGGAGGTTTCGAAATCGTAGTCGATGCCCCGGCGTTGCGCCTGGTAGGCGAACGATGCGTAAATCCTGCGCACGAACGACACGAACTCGCCCGTGCTGGGGTTGAGTTTCATCTTCCCGTTGTCGAACTTGCGCAGATCCATGATCTGGTCGATCAGCCGCAGCAGCCGTTCGCCGTTCTGCCGCATGAGCGAGAGCTGCTCCAGCTGGCGCTTGTCCCGGATCTGTTCCCCGAGGCTCTCTATGGGGCCCAGGATGAGCGAAAGCGGGGTTTTGAATTCGTGCGATACGTTGGTGAAGAAACGCATCTTGACCTGGTTCAGTTCTTCGGTCTTCATGCGTTCGAGTTTTTCGAGCCGGAGTTCCGAGAGGAGTTTCATTTTGGTGAGCGTCAGGTTGTAGGCTACGACGATCACCACGGCGACCAGCACCCCGTAGATCAGGTATGCCCACCAGCTCAGCCACCAGGGCGGCAGGATGCGCACCTCGATCCGTGCCGTGCGGTCGCTCCATATCCCGTCGGAGTTGCAGCCCCTGACCGTGAAGAGGTACCTGCCCGGCGAGAGGTTCGAATAGGCGGCGTAGTTCTGCGTGCCGCCCGTCATCTGCCACTCCTTGTCGTACCCTTCCAGCCGGTAGGCGTACTTGTTGTTCGACGATGCGAAGTTGAGCAGCGAAAAGTAGAAACGGAACGAATTTTCGTTGTGCCGCAGCCGCAGCCGGTCGCTGTGCAGGATCGAGCGCGGCAGTACGACGCGTTTGCCGATCCGGTGTCTGGGGCGCACCTCCTTGTTCCACAGGCTGAACGATGTGACGACCGTCGGCGCCTTGTCCTCGTTGAGCAGGATCGCGTCGGGGTGGTAGCGGATGTAGCCCCCGTCGCCGCCCATGTAGATATGGCCCTGCGGGTCGATGAAGAAACTGTTGTAAATCAGTTCGTCGATCCTCAGATCCCGGTTGAGGTCGCAGACGATCTTGTTTTTCCGCACCGGGTCGTACATGATGAGCTTGTTGGTCGTGGCGGCCCAGATGCGGCCGCGGCTGTCCGACGTGAGCGTGCGGATCGACTGCGAGAGGTCGAGGTCGTTGTCGAAACGCTCGAACAGCCCGCTTGCCGGGTCGAGTTTGCAGAGGCCCCGGTCGGTGCCCGTCCACACATTCCCCTTACGGTCTACGTGGATGGTGTAGATGCGGTTGCTTATCAGGCTGCGGGGGTCGTTCGTGCGCACCTTGTACTGTATGAAGCGGTCGTTGCGCTTTTCGTATTTGAACAGCCCCTCCTGCGTGGCCGCGAACCAGATGTTGCCCTTTGCATCCACGTCGAAATAGCCGATGTCGCAGTTGTCCGAGTTGATGATGCCGCTGATGAGCCGGGTCTTGTAGCTCAGGTGCGAGATACCGCCGTCGGGGCGGTAATGCGGGGTGATGAAGCAGAGTCCGCTGCTGATGTTGGTCACGATGTCGTGGTCGGCGTCCTCCTTGATGTCGTAGATGTATTTGAGCGAGAAGTTCTGGTTCGAGTGCTCGGCGCGTACGAAACGGTCGCGCGCGGCATCGTAGTAGTCGATCCCGTCGTTGGTTCCCAGCCACAGGGTGCCGTGGCTGTCGCGGATAAGCCGCTTGGCGATGCTGTGCGAAACCCCTTTGTCGGCCATGTAACGCGTGTATCCTGCGTCGCGTCGCGTGCTGTCGTACCGCAGGACGCCTTCGTTCGTGGTGAGCCACAGGCTGTGGTCGGGGGGTCCGAGCAGGTCGTTGACGATGACTTTGCGTTCGGCCCCTTTTCTGTCGTTGGTCAGGCGGACGCAGTCGATCTTCTTGCGTTTGAGGTCGAGTTTGGCCAGTCCGCTGTCGGTGCCGATCCAGACGATGTTCTGCCGGTCGCGGAAAAGCGTGCGCAGCGAGTTGTTGGGCAGCGACGTCGGGTCGGACAGCGAACTGTAATAGGCGCTGGCCTGACAGCTGCGGGTGTCGTAGAGCGTGAGCCCGTCGGCCGTTGCGAGCAACAGGTGCGTGTCGTCGTAGCTGAGGATGCTCTTTATGTCGTTGTCCGTAAGTCCGCCGTCTTCCGCGCGGAGGGTGCCGAGCGGCTGCTCGGGATGCCGGATGTCGAGGACGACCAGGCCGCTGGAACTTCCGACGTACAGCAGGTCGGGGGTGTTCTCCGGGATATACAGCGCGTTGACCAGGTTGTTGTAGGTGTCGTTGGGCAGCTTCCGGCTCCGGGTTTCATAGCGGACGAAACTGTTGTCCGTGGGGTTGAAGCGGTAGAGCCCGTCGAAGGTGCCGAGCCACAACATCCCGTGCCGGTCGGCGCAGATGCTGCGGATTTCGTTGGCCATCCGGTCGAATGCATCGGGTACCAGTACGAAATAGTTGATATAGCGTTTCCGCAGGTCGAGGCGGATCAGCCCTTCGAGCGTCCCGACCCACATCACCCCTTGCGGATCGTCGTGGATGCAGCGGATGCGCAGGTTGTTGAGCAGCCGCAGCGAGTCGTTGTCCGCATGGTATTTCACGAAACTTTCCGTCACGGGGTCGTAGAGGTCGAGCCCCTTCTCGGTGCCGATCCACAATTCGCCCGTGCGTGTGAGGTGTATGCAGTTGATGAACGAGGCGCTGACCGACGTCGAATCCCCGGGGTTGTAGCGGAACGTTTCGAAATTGTAGCCGTCGTAGCGGTTGAGCCCTTCGGCCGTCCCGAACCACATCAGCCCCGTACTGTCCTGTGCCACGGCGAAAACCATTTTGTCCGACAGTCCCGCGTCGATCGAGAGGTTGGTGAAATGGAGGTTCGTGACCTGTCCCCACAGGGGCAGCCAGCAAAACAGCAACAGTCCGGCAGCAAGGTGTTTCATCGGTCGTAATTTAAGGTGCTACGACAAATATACCTGTTTTTTGCATCATTCCGCCTGTTTGTCCCACAGGAAAACCGCACACTCTTCGGCTCCGAGCCTGACGGAGGCGCCTTCGGGCGACGCTTCGCCGCATAACCGGCGCGCCGAGGCGGGCAGCGCCCGCGAAAGCCCTATTTCGACGGCGTGCGGGCGTTTGTTGACCAGTACGGCCAGCCGTTGCGACGGAGACTCCATCAGGCGCATCAGCACCCCGTCCGCCGGGCGTGAGAAGTGCAGCGGGGCACGGTCGATCTGCCCGCGGCAGTAGGTGCCGTAGAAATCCGCGACCCCTTTGTTGTCGCCGTGCCAGCCGCCCAGCTCGATGAGCGAGGGAAGCCACACGGCCTCGCCCTTGCCGTAGCGGTGGCGGGTGCCGACCACATCGTCGCCGTGCATGGCGATCGCCTGCGCCTTGTCGGGGGTGAGGATCCCTTTCCACAGATGTGCGGGCAGGGTCGTGGCAGGGGTGTCGCATGCGATCGTAAAATAGGGTGCGACGGCCTTGTACTCGCTGATCTGTGCGCCGAAACACCTGCGCAGCGGAAAGTCGTCCATCAGGATGCAGTGCATGTTCTGGTCGTAGAATCCGGTGAGCCCCGTGGCGATCATCCGGCCGCCTTTACGGACGAAATCGTCGAGCCGTTCCCATGCCCCCGAAGGCAGTGCCACGAGGTTCGTCAATACGATCGTTTTCCCCTGTGGGTCGCTCCAGTCGTAAGCGTCCATTTCGCAGACTTCGGGAACCACGCCCCAGGCGGTTATGGCTTCATAGGCCCCCGCGAGCGATTTCATGGTTGCGCTGGCCTTGCGCCCTTCGTAACGGCCGTCGTCCGACACCGCCGCATTCTTTTGCTGCGTGCGGAGCGATTCGGTGTTGTAAAGGAGCGTGATGCCGCTCCGTACGGGCCGGGCCTCGCGGAAAAAGCTTTTGTGGGCTTTCGCCGTTCGGGCGACTTCCGAGGCCGCTGTCAGGCGGTCGCTCGGCCGCCCCTGGAAATCGAGCATACCCCATTCGCCGGCTTCGAGTGCCGACGCCCGCTGGTTCAGCGTCCAGAAGATCACCCCTTCGGCGCCTGCGGCGATACCCGTCCAGAGCCATTGCGTGATCTCCCGCGCCGTGGGACAGAGTACCTCCCTTCCGCTGGCCGTGACGTTGCCGCCCTGCATTTCGGTGATCCAGAACGGGTTTTTCCCGGCTCCGGAGCGGATGATGTCGGCCATGAGCGAGATTCCCAGCGGGTATTGCGCCCGGGTGAAATAACCGAAGTGCCAGCTCAGGTGCATCGACACGCCCAGCGAGGTCAGAAACCCTTCGTAGGCGGGGAAATCGTAGTCGGCGAGGTTGTCCAGAAGCTGGTGGGGATTGATGTGTTTGTGGTGCGCAGGGTCATGCCGATCGACCTGCGATGCGATCCATCCCAGGTACCACGTCGTGAAATCGGTGTGGAACTGCTCTTGCGTGAAGTCGGCTTTCAGGTAGCCGTTGTCGTAGGCCGGAGTCTTCTGCGCGGCTTTCCAGCGTGCGAAAACCTCATCGGTCAGGTCGTTTCGCCCGGGCCCCGTTCCGCCCGTCCCCGGTTCGTTCTGCAACACCCAGGTGTCGAGGGCGGGATGCCCCCTGAAGTGGCTCACGACGGCTTCGATGTAATCGGCGATTTCCAGCAGGTGGGCTTTCGAGCGGGGGAATTTGAATCCGCCCACGTCGCCCAGCTCGTCGGTCGGCGGGAAGAGCGTGGCGAAGAGTTTTACGCCGTGTTTCCCGGCGGCATCGAATGCTTTGTCGTAAAGCGTGAAATCCCACGATCCGTCCGGGCGCAGCATGTGCGCCCCGAACATCCGGATGCGTGCCGTTTCGAATCCGTGCTGCGCGAGTATCCTGAAGAACCCGTCGATCTGCTTGTCGGTCTGCCCCGGTTCGATGAACACCTGCGCCCCGATCTGCGGGTATTCGGTGCGTTGCGGGTAAAGGGGCTGGCACAGGAATCCCAACGCCAGTAACAGGATTGTCTTTTTCATGGGCTATCGTTTGTTGCAAAGCCTCCGGCCGTTGCGGATTGCTTCGGATTCGTTGTTGCAGGGAAGTAGCGTGAATTTGTAGGCATAGCGTTTTGCCAGCAGGCGGTACTGCTCCGAGGGGCGCGCATTCAGGCTCCAGGTATCGGTTCCCCCGACCCCGGCCTGCACGCAGTCTATGTTGACCGTCAGGGCATCCGGAAGCCTCTCTACTTCGGTGACGTGGCGTGCCCTGTCGAGCGCCTCCTGCGTGCAGTCCCATACCGACATGCTCAGGGGGCTGTCCCCCGCGATCTGGATGCCGCGTCCGTTGCCCTCCGTCAGCGTGAGCCAACGCACTGCGCAGCGGTTGCCGTTCTCCTGCGGGGTGATGTAGTCGTGCATGAAGTCCCCGGGCGTACCCCGGTAGAGGCCGAGCAAAGCACCGCACGAGCGGTCGGAGTAATTTTCCTGGGGCCCTTTGCCGAAGTAGGCCATCCTCCCCAGTGTATTGGGAACCCGGGTTCGTAGCCCCGCGCGCAGTGGTTCCGGCAACTGCCCGGCGATCTGCAGGTCGTACGACACGGCCAGCGCCCCCGTGCCGTCGAGCGTATAAACCAGCGTCAGCCGCACGCTGTCGGGAACCCCCTTTTCGACGTGCACCGTCCCTGCGGCTTCGTCGATGCGGATGCCTTCCGTCCGGATCCTTCCGGGCATCTCTTTCCAGCATCCGGCGATCTGCCCGACGCGCCATCCGCGCCAGTCGTTGTCGGTCGACGCCCGCCAGAAGTTCGGCCGCAGGGTGTCGCATACCAATGCCTTCCCGCGTACCGTATAGGAGACCAGGTAACCGCTTCTGCGGTCGATTTCCGCCCGGACACCCGCGGCGCTCAGCACGATGCGCTCCCCGTCCTGCGAGACGGCCGCCCTGCCTGCGGCGGGTTTATGCGCGGGAGCCTTGTAGAAAGGCAGTCCGAACTGCTCTTGCGCAGCGATGTGCCCGGCCCCGGCGTAAGGGGTCGCCCGTTTTTCCCGGGCCTGTACGCGGAGCAGATATTCGGCGCCGGGTTCGGGCTCGAAGGGGCGGAACCCGACGGTGGCCGGGGCGCTCTTGCCCGCGGGTGTCGTCGGCACGTCGAAACTGCCGCGCTGCAATACGCCCTTGTCGGTCGATATTTCCCAAGTGAAGTCGTAGCGGTCGGTCGGGGAGAAGAAATTACGGTTGTGTACGACAACCCTTCCGGCAGCAAGGTCGTCCGCCGTGAACCCGATGGGCTGGAATACATATTTGCACTCCAGTGCCGCGGGCTTCAGCGTACGGTCGGGGTTGACGATGCCGTTGCAGCAGAACGCCGCGTCGTGATGCTCCCCTGCCGGTTCGAAATCCCCGCCGTAGGCCCAATAAGTGCGTTGGCAGGTGTCTTTTTTGACCAGCCCCTGCTCTGCCCAGTCCCAGATATGGCCGCCCAGCAGTCCCTCATGGCTGCGGATGACCGTCCAGTAGTCGTTCAGCCCGCCGGTCGAATTTCCCATCGAGTGGGCGTATTCGCACATCAGCACGGGGCGGTCGATCCGCGGGTTGAGGGCCATGCGCTCCAGCTCCCCGACCGTGGGATACATGCGGCTCACGATATCCACGTAGGCGGGATCGGTCGGATTGCCGCCGTCCTGCGGCTGTTGCGGGGTGCCAGGCTTCCCGTCTGCGGGGGCGGCACTGGTGAATACGGCCGCCGAAGTGCGCCTGAGGGGTACGTAAAGCGGGCTCGCAGGTTGTCCCTGCGCCCCTTCGTAGTGGATCAGGCGCGTGGGGTCGTAATCCTTGGCCCAGCCGGCTGCCGCCGCGTGCGCCGGGCCGCATCCCGATTCGTTGCCCAGCGACCACATGACGATGGAGGGGTGGTTGCGGTCGCGGACGACCATCCGGCTCACACGCTCCAGGAACGGAACGGCCCACTCCGGGTCGTTCGAGAGCTTCCCGCCCGAACCGTGGCTCTCGATGTTGGCTTCGTCGATGACGTAAAGGCCGTAGCGGTCGCACAGCTCGTAGAAATAGGGGTCGTTGGGGTAGTGGGACGTACGCACGGAGTTGAAATTCAGCAGTTTCATTAGCCTTACGTCCTGTTCCATCCCTTCGCGCGTGACGGTCTTTCCCGTATATTGGTCGTGGTCGTGGCGGTTTACGCCGTAGAGTTTCACGGGGACGCCGTTGACCAGCATCTCGCGTCCGCGGAGCCGGACGTCGCGGAACCCGACCTTGCAGCTGCGCGATTCGGCGACCTGCCCGTCATCGTTGCGCAGGGTCAGCACGAGGGTGTAGAGCGCAGGGTTCTCGGCGCTCCATTTTTCGGGTGCCGCGATGCGCTGCTCCATCAGTGCGAAGTAGACGTTGTCGCGTTGCGGGTAAGCCTCCGACAGGATTTCTTCGACCGGTAGTCCCATTTCACGGCCTTCGGGCGTCCCGTCGGGGGCATAGAGTTGCGCCCGCAGATGCCATCCTGCCGCCGGGGTGCCCTCGCGCAGGTCGATCGTGGGGCGTATCTGCAACAGCGCGTCGCGCATGTCGCCGTCGAGCAGCGTCCGCACCCCGAAGTCGCCGATGGCCACGTCGGGTTTTGCGGCAAGGTATACTTCGCGGTGTATGCCCGCCATGCGCCAGTGGTCGGCATCTTCGAGGTAACTGCCGTCCGTCCATTTGAAAACCTTCACGGCGAGCGTGTTCTCGCCCGGTCGCAGCAGGCCGGTGACGTCGAATTCCGAGGGCAGGCAGCTGTCCTCGGCATATCCTGCCAGGGTGCCGTTGACCCAGACGTAATAACCCGAGTATACACCCCCGAAGTGCAGCACTACCCGGTCGCCTTCCCAGCTTCGGGGTACGGTGAACTTTCGGACGTAGCATCCCGTCGGGTTGTCGCGTGTGATCGACGGCGGCCTGAACTCGAACGGATAGGGGATGTTGGTGTATATCGGATACCCGTAGCCCTGCATCTCCCAGCACGAGGGAACCTCTATCTCGTCCCAGTTTCCGAGGTCGGCGTCCGGTTGCCAGAACCCTTCGGGGCTTTGGGCGGCGTCTTCCGCAAAACGGAATTTCCAGACGCCGTCGAGCGGCATCATCCGTGATTGGGCACGGTCTCCCGCCAGTGCATCCTGCGGGGTCTTGTAGGAGTAGGAGGTGGCCCGGGCGGGCAGGCGGCGCAGGGCGTTGACGTGCTGGTCGGCGTCCCATCCGTCGGCGGCTGTTGCGGCGCCGTATGCAAGCGTGCACAGGAAGATTGCCGTAAGTCGTTTCATAGTTCGGATAAGGTAGAGTTTTCGATGGAACAAATATAGGAATACTCCACCCGCCGGATTTGCACGGATTTATCAAAAATTAACAGAAAACCGGCCTTTCGCCCCTCCTGCGCTGTCCCGACGAAAATGTGTTAGCATCTGCTGAACCGGTTACATTCCGTGCGCGGGGAATTCCCTACTTTTATCCTGTCGCTCAAACCTAAGACTACGACCTATGAAACGACTCATCCTTTTGACCTGCCTCCTTGCCTTCGTGTCGGTAGCGGAGGCGTGGGCCAAGCGCCCCGGGCGCTCCTTCAGGCGCTCTTTCGTCCAGGTAAGCGCCCGGGATTCCCGTTATTTCTGCCTTTCGGACGGGCAGCCGTATATCCCCGTGGGATGCAACATCGCCGCGATGGGGTCGGTTGCCGACATGGAACATTACCTCGGGGAGATGCACCGCCACGGCGCCAATTTCGGCCGCGTGTGGCTCAACACGGGCCTCTTCGAGATCGAAACCCGCTACGGCGAGGTGGACAGCGCCAAGCTCGTGCGTATCGACCGCCTGCTGGAGCTCGCCGACCGGTACGGCATCAAGATCAAATTCTGTATCGAGAGTTTCCGCCATATCCGACCGGGCGTGAACAAGTGGGACACCAAAGCCTCGTACCATACTTCCAACGGCGGCCCGTTTGCCGATGCCGACGATTATATCACCTCGCCGCGGGGGGAAGAGGAGTTCCTGCGCCGCGTGCGCATCTTCCGCGAGCGTTACGGCGACCATCCCGCCGTTTTCGGCTGGGAGCTGTGGAACGAAATGAACGCCGTGGAGACGCCCGAGGAGCACCTGCGCGCATGGAATGTCCGTATGCTGCCGCGTGTAAAGGAGATTTTCCCGAAAAACCTGGTGATGCAGAGCCTCGGCTCGCTCGACCGGGAGTCGAGCTTCCCGATTTATGAATTCATCAACCGCCTGCCTTCGAACGAGGTGGCGCAGGTGCACCGCTATATCGACGAGGGTGCCGAACTGGCCGTGTGCGGCGCCCCGGTCGACAGCATGGCCTCTGATGCCATCGCCGTGCTGCGCGGATACGGCCTCCGCAAACCGATGCTGCTGGCCGAGTCGGGCGCCGTGAAACCCGTGCATACCGGCCCCCATCCTATATATAAGGTAGATACGATGGGTTCCGTGCTCCACGACGTGCTCTTCGCCCCCTTTTTCAGCGGGGCCGCCGGGCCGGGGCACCTCTGGCATTGGGATCACCATATCGACAAGCAGCATACCTGGTTCCAGATGGGGCGCTTCGCGCGTGCCGTCGAAGGTGTCGACCCCCTCCGCGAAGGGTTCGAACCCGTGCGCCGCGATACGGCGGGGCTGCGGGTCTATGTGCTGCGGGGCGAACACACGCTGCTTGCCTGGTGCCGCGATACGGTGAGTACGTGGCGGCACGAGCTCTCCGAACGCATTCCGGCGCAGCGGCTGTCCGGCCTGCAGGTCGACTTCACACCGCTGCTCGGCGGGCGCAGGGTGAAGAAAGTGCGGATCTACGACCCCTGGCGGGACGAGTGGGTGCGCGCGTCCCGCCGTGCTGACGTATCGCTTCCGGACTTCACGCGCTCGGTGGTCGTCCGGATCGAATATTGAAGCGCAGGAGGGCGGATGATGAAAACGGACAAATAAATGATAAATCCGTTCTTTATATCCCTGTTCCGTCTTCCTAAATTTGTTGTAACGAAAATCCTGAAGCATAACCAAACCTATCAGCCTATGAAAGAAAAAGACGCTCCGACCTTTTCGATTTTGTGATCCGGCCCTCTCGGTGAACCTCAGTGCGGGCCTGTCCCGCGGCGGCGATTCTCCCCGCGGGACGCAATCAACCAACTACAACCTAAATACCTATGAAAATGAACCATTATTTGAATGTGCCGGGGCTCCTGTGCAGATTCGCGAAGATCGGGCTGGCTCTGCTGCTCGTCCTGCCGGTCGCTTTCGGCGCCGGTGCGCAGGACGTTTCCCCTGCCAGGGTCTCCGGGACGGTCGTCGACCAGCAGGGCATGCCGATCGTCGGGGCCGGGGTGGTCGTCAGGGGAACCCAGACTGGCTCCGTGACCGACCTCGACGGGCGTTTCACGGTCATGGCGGCCAAGGATGCGACGTTGACAGTTTCATTTATCGGCTATACCACCCGGGAGGTGCCCGTAGGAACCCAGACCGATATTCGCATCGTGCTCGCGGAGAATGTCCAGAGCATCGACGATGTGGTGGTGGTCGGCTTCGGCACCCAGAAGAAGGAGACCGTCACCGGCGCCATCGGGCAGCTGTCGGGCAAGGAGCTGATGCGCTCTCCCGTGACCAATATTTCCAATGCCCTCGTAGGGCGTATCGCCGGTATGGCCGCCGTCCAGAAGACCGGCGAGGCCGGCTTCGAGGAGTCCACGATCCGCGTGCGCGGCGTGGGGACGTATGCCGGCGACCAGAATCCGCTGATCGTCATCGACGGCATCGTGCGCGACATGACGGCCTTCAACATGCTCGACCCGAACGATGTGGAGAACATCAACGTGCTCAAGGACGCTTCGGCGACAGCCGTGTACGGCGTACGCGGTGCCAACGGCGTCATCATCGTGACGACCAAGCGCGGCCGCGAAGGCAGCCTGAAAATCTCGTTCACGGCCAATGTCGGCTTCACCTCCCCGACGACCCTGCCCAGCCTGGTCAATTCCTACGACTATGCCGTGCTGCGCAACGAGGCGTTCGCCAACGACGGCAAGCCCGACGACATCAAGGTCTTTTCGCAGGACGAACTGTGGAAATTCCGGCATAACCGCGACTATACGCCCTCCGAGGTCGAGGCGATGGGACACCTTTCGCCCGAACAGAAACAGGCGCTGCTCGACAGCCCCGCCATCTATTACGGCAGTACGGACTACATGAAGCGGATTTTCGACGCCGGGGTGTCGCCCCAGCAGCAGTACAGCGTCAATATCTCCGGCGGTACCGAAAAGGTGGCCTTCTTCACCTCGGTGGGGTATTCCAACCAGAAGAGCCTTACCAACGACTTCGGGTTCAGCGATGCGGCCTCCAACTCGGGCAGCCACAAATATAATTTCCGCACCAACTTCGATTTCAACATCATCCCGCTCACCGAGATCAATGTTTCGCTCTCGGGGCAGGTGCGCGAGACGAAGATCATCACCGACCGCAACAGCAGCGTGGACATGTGGGGCCGTTACCGCGACCTGATGCTCAACATTTACGAAGCCCCTCCCTTCTCGGCGCCGGGCGTCTCCGACGGCCGCATCATCACCGATTATGCCGGCGGTACGATCATGGACAGCAACAAGGGCGCATGGGGCAAATCCCCGATCGCCTACATGCTCGAAAAGGCACAGGCGCGCATCAACCAGAGCAGCCTGAATACCTCGATCCGCATCCGCCACCGGATGGATTACCTCGTCGAAGGGCTTTCCGTACGCGGGGCGTTGTCGTATGACCATTATTTTACCAAGACGCTGCGCGTCACCCCCAACCTGCCCGTCTATTCGATCACGCGCAACCCCGCCGATCCGGCCGAGCTGCTCTATTACGGCGGCGAACACAATGCCAAATCCTACGAGGAGACCGGCTGGGGCAAAAACCGCAAGGTCTATGTCGAGGCCGGCATCGACTTCAGCCGCGATTTCGGCAAGCACGCCGTCACGGCCATGGCGCTCGTCACTGGCGAACGCTACACCTCGCCCGGACTGAAGTATAACGTCCCCCGCGGCTATTACGGTGTGGTGGGGCGTGTCACCTACGGTTACGACCAGCGTTACCTGGCCGAATTCAACATGGGATACAACGGTTCCGAGAACTTCGCGCCCGGCAAGCGGTTCGGGTTTTTCCCGGCCGTTTCGGTAGGCTGGGTCGTGTCGAACGAACCCTACTTCCCGAAGAACGACATCCTCACGTGGCTCAAGTTTCGCGCCTCGTACGGGCAGACCGGCAACAGCGAGATCGGCGGCGACCGCTTCCTTTTCCTGCCCGGCACCTGGGGCAGCCACAGCTACGGCCCCTGGAACGGCACCCCGCTCGACGGGTATTTCTTCGGCTCGTCGAACGGTTCGGTCAATAACCCGGCCTTCCCCGGCAAATACGAACAGTCGACAGGCAACCCCGACGTCACGTGGGAGAAGAAGGAGTCGTACAACATCGCCGCCGAGGTGCGCATGTTCCGCGATCGGCTCTCCGTCACGGTCGACCTGTTCGAGGAGAAGCGCAACAACATCCTCACCAAACTGGGGGTCACGCCGGGCATCATCGGCCTGAGCGGCGACGCCCTGCCGCCCGTGAATGTGGGGCGCATGAGCAACCGGGGTTACGAGATACAGGTCTCGTGGCGCGACAACGTCGGCACGGATTTCTGGTATGAAGTGGGCGGACAGGTCTCCTATGCCGTCAACAAGATCGACTACAAGGCCGAGCCCTCCTACATGTACGCCTGGATGAACGAAACGGGCTTCGCCTACGGACAGTACAAGGCCTATTACAACGAAGGCTTTTACAATACGCCCGAGGAGGTCGCCAACCATCCCTACAATGCCATCGACGGCAACCGTGTCCAGGGCGGCGACCTGCGTATCGTCGACGTCAACGGCGACGGCATCATCGACGACAAGGACATCACCCCGACGGGCTTCTCGAACGTCCCGCGCTTCGCGTTCAGCAGCAACCTGAGCTTCGGCTACAAGGGGTTCGAAATATCCGCGCTCCTTACCGGTTCGGCGCAGGGGACGTTCAACATGAACGGCTACCTCATCACGCCCTTCGCGCAGGGCAACGGCACGCCGCTGAGCTATATGAACGGCCGCTGGACGCCCGAACGCCATGCCGCCGGCAAGCAGATCACCTTCCCGCGCATGTCCGTGAATATGGCCAACAGCCAGAACAACCAGAACAATGCCTTCTGGTTCCGTTCGACCGACCATATCAAGCTCAAGAACGTCGAGGTGGCCTATACGTTCCGGAACGCCCGCTGGATGCGCAAGGCGCATATCGGCTCGATCCGCGTATTCGTCAATGCCAACAACCTCTGTACCTGGGGCGGCAAAGACCTGGTCGACGGCATCGACCCCGAGCTGGTGCAGGACGGCAGTACGTCCGAAGGCATCATCTATCCGCTCACGCGCGTGTATAACTTCGGTTTCAACATCCAATTTTAAGTCGCAGCCTTATGAAAAAGACCATTTATATGCTTCTCGGCCTGTTGCTGGCGGCCGGCCTTACGTCCTGCCAGGACTGGTTCATCGAGAAGCCCGAAGTGACGGGCATGGATCAGGACGAGGTCTTCAGCACGGCCAAGAACGCCGAGGGGGCGATCGCCGAGGCCTACGCCACGATCCTCTCCTCGGGATTACCCGTACTGGTGTGGAACAACTCCCCGATCATGCCCTACGAGACGACCGAAGCCATCATGGGCGGCGAAGACCTTTGCCGCCTGACATGGGGATACATGGACAAGCAGGTCGTGGCGGGTATGCTGGCCAACAACGAGAATAACGGCGCCGGTTATACCGACGACTATTTCCCCAACAACTACGCCTACATCCGCAAGGCGTGGCTCGTGTACGAGAACATCGACAAGGTCGCCGACATGTCCGACCGCGACAAAGCCATCGTCAAGGCCGAAATGCAGGTGCTGGTGGCTTTCCGCTACGTAGAGATGCTCAAGCGCTACGGCGGCGTGCCGCTGGTCGAATCGACGCTCACCACGGTCGACGTGCGCCCCCGCTCTACCGTGCAGCAAACCCTCGACTTCATCGTCGGGCTGTGCGACGCGGCCGCCGCGACACTCGAAGGCGTGCGCTGGCCGGCCGACTGGCTGGGGCGCGTGAACAAGGGCGTGGCGCTGGCCGTCAAGGCCGAAGCGCTGATGTACGCCGCCCGTCCCCTCTTCAATGCCGACGCTCCCTACATGCAGATGGCCGACCCCGCGAACAATGAGATGATCTGGCTCGGGGGCTACGATGCCAAGCGCTGGGAAACGGCGCGCCTGGCCAATCAGGAGGTGATCGACTGGGGCAAGGCCAACGGCTTCGAGTTGATCGACACGGGCGACCCCATCAAGGATTACGGCACGGCCGTTGGTACGCCGTCGAACCGCGAGGTGCTGCTGGCCTACAAGCAGCAGCGCGAGGCCGACGACAACGGTATCTACAAGAACTACACCTTCATGCCGACCCACACCGGCCACGACCTGGGGCAGTACCGCGGCACCGGCTACGGTCAGCTCTGCCAGTACCGCAAGGCCGATGGTACGGATCAGACGTGGGCGGGCGTGGACGACTGGCGCCCGGCCGGCGAATACCGCGACAAGGCCGAAGAGTTGGAACCCCGTGCGCAGGCGTCGCTCTATTTCTACGGCGTCAACCCCAAGAACAATACCGGCAACAGCCGTTGGGATCTGTACCAGAACTGGCAGCTCGAATACAAGTGGCAGGACGGCTGTGCCAAGAACATCAAGTTCTGGTACGAAGCCGGTTCGCGCGAATGGTTCGAATTCCCGATCTACCGCATGGCGGAGTTTTACCTCAATATCGCCGAGGCCTACAACGAGGAGGGCAACCCGACCATGGCGCTGCGCTACCTGAACGACATCCGCAAGCGCGGAGGCATCCCCGACGAAACGCAGACCGACCGGGTGGGGCTGCGGCGGAGCATCCACCGCGAATGGGCCGTGGAATTCTACGAGGAGAACCAGTGGTATCCCCACGCCCGCCACTGGAAGCAGGGGGCGTCGATGGTCGGCGGGGCCAAGTACAAGTTCGAGTTCTCGCAGGCCGCCGGCGTGTCGTGGAACCCCCGCAAACCCGAAGAGTTCGCCAATTACACGCGCAAGCCCTCCTATGTCCCCGAATACACGTGGCACGAGCGCATGTCCCTTTCGCCCTTTACGCTCAGCGAGGTGAATAAGGGCTATCTGGTGCAGAACCCCGGATATTGATCCGCCCATACACAATCGTTTACCGAAAAAATCAGAATTACATGAATCCCAAACATATGAAAAGTGTGTTCCTCTCAGGCGCGGCACTCGCGGTTCTGGCCGTCGGTGGTGCCGGCCCGGTTTCCGCCCGGGATACCGCGGCTGCGGAACAGCCCGACAGTGCGGCCCTGGAATATGTGATCCCCGGGACATCGGCCCGCACGAAGGCGGTGCTGGTCACTTCGTCCGTCTCTTCCGTGACGGGTGACGAGGTGTCCATCCCCTCGGCCAATATCAACAACATGCTTTACGGACGTATCCCGGGGCTGGTCGTGTCGCAGACCAACGGGGAACCCGGCTACGATGCGGCTGCGCTCGGTATCCGCGGCGTGGCGACCTACAACAACTCGTCGCTGCCGGTCTATGTCGACGGCTTCCAGACCAATATGGCCTATTTCCAGTTCCTCTCGCCTGCCGAGATCGACCGGATCGAGGTGCTGAAGGACGCCGCGGCGCTGGCTCCCTTCGGCATGAGGGGCGCCAACGGCGTGATTTGGGTCACGACCAAACGCGGCCGTATCGGCCGCCCGCGCGTCACGGTCAATGTCCGGGGTGGCGTGCAGCAGCCCATGAACCTCCAGAAACCGTTGCGTACGGGCGACTATACCCGGCTTTACAACGAGGCGCTGAGCAACGACAACGGCAACGTCTGGACACCCTATTACACGGCCGACCAGGTCGCCCGACTGCCCGACGTGGACTGGTACCGCGAGGTCACCAAGAAGGCCACGCCCTATACCGATGCCGACGTGTCGGTCTCGGGCGGCGACAAGACCGTCCGCTATTTCGTGCTGTTCGGCTACATGGGGCAGCGGGGAATCTACGACACGCCTACCAACGACACGCTGGCCAACGCAGGCATCGACCGCTACAATATCCGCACGAACCTCGATATGAACCTCTTCGGTTTCCTGGAGGCCAAGGTCGATGTCGGGGGTCGGATCGAAGACCGCCGTTACCCCAACCGCGCCGCGGGCGACCTGTGGAACGACCTTGCCAAATACCCCGGCTCGGTTTATCCCGTGCGCAACCCCGACGGGACGTGGACGGGTACCCCGATCTACAATTTCAACCCCCTGGCCTCGATCAAGGCACTGGGGCGCAACTCCACGCACGACCGTACCCTGCAGGCCAATTTCCAGCTCAAGGAGCGGCTCGACTTCCTCGTGGAGGGGCTCTACCTTTCGGAGGCGATGTCGCTGAGCAGCTGGACGCGCGACGGTGCGAGCAACACGCGCAACTATTCGCGCTGGCTCGACGGGGTGCAGCAGACCACCGATAACGACACCCCCTATACCCGTGGCGAGGACAGCGGCCAGAACCAGTGGACGTGGCAGCACTACAATGCCACGGTCGGCTACGACGGCACGTTCGGGCGGCATGTGGTCTCCGCCTCGGCCGGGATACTCTATAATATCTACAAGACAGACTTTTCGCAGAACGGCGCTGCCGGCAAGATGGTCGAATACCGTCACATGACCGTCAACGGGGCGGTCAACTATGCCTATGACGACCGCTATGTGGCGACCTTCTCCTTCGCCGCCGACGGTTCGGACAATTACAGGCCCGGCAACCGCTGGGGGTTCTATCCCTCGCTCGGCCTTGGCTGGATCGTTTCCCGCGAGCGTTTCCTGCGGGACAGCCGCACGGTCGATCTGCTCAAGCTCAGGGCTTCGGTCGGTAAGAACGGCTGGGATCCGATGGGCGAGATGCGTTACCTCTGGGAGGGCTACTATACCGGCCGCGGCGGCCTCAATACGGGAAACTCCGAGCACACGTGGCACGGGGGAACGGCGCTGTCCTACCTTCCGAACCCCGGTATTTTTGCCGAAAAGAGCCTCAAGTACGACGCCGGCATCGACCTGCGCCTGTGGAACAGGTTGTCCCTGAACGTCGACCTGTTCCTCGAAAAAAGATCGGGCATCGTGACCCAGGACTGGATGATCCCCGGTGCCTCGGGCGTGGACAATCCGCCTTACCGCAACATCGGCAGGATGACCAACAAGGGCTTCGAAGTCCAGCTTTCCTGGGCCGACCGCATAGGCGATTTCAATTACGCGCTCACGGGCATGGCCTCGTATAACAGCAACAAGGTCGACTATATGGCCGAGGTCGTGACCGTGCCGACCGCGGCACGCACGGGACGGCGGCTCGACGCCCTGTTCGGATATGTGGCCGACGGGTTCTACGACTGGGACGATTTCGACGTCGGCGGCGAACTCAGGGAGGGGCTTCCCAAGCCTACGTTTGGTGCCGTGCAGCCCGGCGACATCAAGTATAAGAACTTGAACGGCGATACGGTCATCGACGAGAACGACCAGACGGCCATCGGCGACTCGTACCTGCCCAAGTTGCAGTACTCGTTCTCGCTGGCGGCGTCCTACAAGGGGTTCGACCTCTTCGCCCTCTTCCAGGGGGCGGCCGGCCGTGACGTGAACCTGCTCGATGCGCCCTTGCAGAACATTGCCTTCCGTGACAACGGCAACGTCTACGGGATTGCCGAAGGCCGCTGGGCCTACTATCCCGAACAGGGCATCGACACGCGGGCTACGGCCACCTATCCGCGCCTTTCGTTGCAGGACAACAGCAACAACTACCGCAATTCGACACTCTGGAAGCGCAGCGGCGACTTCCTCAAGCTGCGCAACGTGGAACTGGGATACACCTTCGCGCAGCCGTCGCTGAGCAAGGCCGGCATCTCGAAGATCCGCATCTACCTGAGCGGTATCAACCTGCTGACCGTCAGCAGGCTGATGCGCGACTACGACATCGACCCCGAAATCCTTTCCGGCCACCCGGCGCTGAAATCCTACAACCTTGGACTGACCGTAACCTTCTAAACACGACTGCCATGATACGAAAAAATATGAGAATCCTTTTCGCGGGCGCCCTCCTCTGTTCGCTGTCCCTGGCGGGGTGCGATGCGCTCGACACCAAGGAAGACCTGAACCTGACGGACGAGATGATGGCCACGCGCCGTTACCAGATGTTCGACTGGGGCTACCGCGTTTACGAACACATCCCCTACGGGTTCACGGCGATCGACGGCAACCTCTTCGCAGCCGTTTCCGACGAGGCGCAATACGTGACCACGTTCAGTTCCACGCAGCGGTTCAACGAAGGCAGCTGGAGCGCCTATTACAACCCCGACGATTGCTATACGAGCTATTACAACGGCATCTATGCGGCGCACGACTACCTCGATAAGTCGGTGGATTACAGGTATATCCTCGGTATGCACCGCGACACGCTCACTTCGAACGGCCTGGACAGCTACCGCCGCGACATCGTCGACGTGCAGCGGCTGCGCGCCGAGGCGCATGTGCTGAAAGCCTATTATTATTTCGAGCTTGCCAAGCGTTACGGCGGGGTACCCCTCATCGACCGCGTGTATGCCGACCAGAAGGAGGCCAACCTTCCGCGCGGCACGTTCGACGAGGTGGTCGGCCTCATCCTGCGCGAGATCGAGGGGGTGCGCAACGAACTGGTCGTCGACTGGCGGGCCGAGAACCTCGAGGAGAAGTCGGGCCGGATCACCCGCGGCGCGGCGCTGGCCCTCAAGTCGAGGGTGTTGCTCTATGCCGCCAGCCCGCAGTTCAATCCCTCGGGCGAAAAGTCCAAGTGGGCTGCCGCTGCCGCTGCGGCCTTCGAAGTGATCAACATGGGCATCTATTCCCTGCATCCCGATTACGGCGGGCTGTTCGTCGCCGAAACCTCTACGACCAGCCCCGAGACCATCTGGGCGGTGCGTATGGGGGCGACCAACGAGTTCGAACGCAAGAATTACCCCATCGGCACGCAGGGCGGCGGTACGGGTATCTGCCCTTCGCAGAACCTCGTGGAAGCCTATGAATCTACGGGGGAGGATACGGGCGATGCCTATGCCGGCCTCGACCCGCGCTTCTACGCCACCGTCCTGCGCAACGGCGATACGTGGAACGGGCGCACGCTCGAAATCTATGCGGGCGGCGCCGACGACCCCGCCCGGCAGAACGCTTCGCCCACGGGGTATTACCTGCGCAAGTTCCTGAACGAGAACCTGAACCTCACCAATGACGACAAACGGCTTCGCAGCTGGATCGTTTTCCGCTATGCCGAAATATTGCTTAATTTTGCCGAGGCGATGAACGAAGCCTACGGCCCGGACGACGCCCACGGCTACGGGATGAGTGCGCGCGACGCCGTGGATGCCGTGCGTGCCCGTTCCGGGGTGGGGATGCCCCCGGTCGATGTCGCCCCGGGCGATGCGGCCGCCATGCGCACGGCCATCAAACACGAACGCCGCATCGAGCTGGCCTTCGAAGACCATCGCTACTGGGATCTCCGGCGCTGGGACGATGCCGGGACGGTGCTCAACCGGCCCCTGCGCGGCGTGAAGGTGACCCGCAGCGGCGACGGCTTTGCCTACACGCCGTTCGAAGTGGCCAAACGCATCTTCGATGCCCCGAAGATGAACCTTTATCCGATCCCGCAGGCCGAAATCGTAAAATCGGGCGGGGTACTCGACCAGAATCCGGGTTGGTAGACCGAAAAATATCGAACTATGAGAACGATCGTTACATTCTTTTCTGTGCTGCTCCTCGCATGCGGGGCAGCCTCATGCCAGAAGGCCGACAGCGAGAGGCCCTGGGGCAGTGCGGTGATCTATATGCCGCAGGCCGGTTACACCCCTTATGCCGTGCCCAACGGCGGGACGGCGCAGCAGTCCAACAAGAATTACCGCATCGACGCGCAGGCGGGGAAGGTGCACATTTTCCTGGGCATCTACCGCGCCGGGCTGGCCGAGTTGCAGGCCTATACGGTTAGCGTCTCCGTGGGCAGCACTCCCCTGGACGGGACTGTGTTGCTGCCGGGCCGGGCATACACGCTGCCTTCCTCGGTGAGCTGTCCCGACGGGAAACGCGATGCGACTTTTTTCCTCACGGTCGACATCGCCTATCTGAAGGCGAATGCCGACAAGGATTTTTCCCTGCCGGTCACCATATCCGACCCGACGCGTTATGCGCTCAACGACAAGCTCACAACGACGCAGGTGCGTATCGACACGTCGGAGCTGCTCTCGAAGGAGGGGCTGTAACCCGGCTTTGCCGCCACACCGGCACGGGGTCGCCTCCGGCGGCCCCGACTGCCGTTTTGTTCCCGGCTGTCGCCTGAAATCGTTTTTTATGAGGAAATTATTTGCGTTCCTGTTTTTTGCGCTCTTTCTTGCGCCTGCGCCCCTTGGCGCCCGGCCTTTCTCCCGCGGGCGCATCGTCGTGCATCCCGGCGGGCGTTACCTGCAATATGCCGACGGCAGGCCGTTCTTCTATCTGGGCGACACGGCGTGGGAGTTGTTCCACCGTACGACGCGCGAAGAGGCGCGCCTCTATCTCGAAGACCGCGCCCGGAAAGGGTTCACGGTCATACAGGCCGTCTGCCTCGCGGAACGTGACGGGCTGCGTGTCCCCAATGCCTACGGCGACCTGCCGTTTGCCGATGCGGGGTTCACCCGGCCCAACGAGCGTTATTTCGCGTATGTGGACGAAGTGGTCGCCATGGCCGACTCGCTGGGGTTGGTCATCGGCCTGCTGCCCGCATGGGGCGACAAGTTCTGCCTCAAATGGGGCCCCGGGCCCGAGATCTTCACGACGGAGGGGCGTGCCGAGGCTTTCGGGCGCTATCTGGGGGAGCGTTACCGCACCCGGCGGAATATCATCTGGATACTGGGCGGCGACCGTCCTCCCGAAGGGCGTGAACCCATACTGCGGGCCTTCGCCCGAGGCATTGCCTGCGGTGTCGCCGGCCGCGAGGATTATTCGGCCTGCCTGATTACCTACCATCCGTGGGGGAAATCCTCTTCGGGCGACTGGCTGCACGACGAGCCGTGGCTCGCGTTCAACATGCAGCAGAACGGCCATGCCTACGATTTCGACCTTTGGGAGCGCATCGCCCGCGATTATGCCCGGCGGCCCGTCAAACCCGTGCTGGACGGGGAGCCGATCTACGAGGAACATCCGATCGACTTCGACCGGGAAAAATACGGCACTTCCGAAGCCCTGCATGTGCGGCGGGCGTTCTACCACGAGGTCTTTTCCGGGGCCTGCGGACATACCTACGGCTGCCATGCCGTATGGCAGATGTGGGAACCCGGCCGGTATGCGCCTGTCACGGGGCCCGTGCGGAGCTGGCGGGAATCCCTCTTGCTGCCCGGGGCCTACCAGGTGTGCTATGGGCGGGAACTTATCGAGAGCCGTCCGTTTTTCCGCCGTATTCCCGACCAGGGCGTTATCGCCGGGGATGCCGGCCGGGGGCACGGGCGTTGTACGGCTACCCGCGACAGCCTCGGCACCTATGCCATGGTCTATTCCGAGAGCGGACGGCCGTTTGCCGTCGACCTGGAACGGGTTTCCGGGAAGCGGATCGTGGCCTGGTGGTACGATATCCGCAGCGGGCGCCCGCTGCGGATCGGGGAATTCCGCCGCCGGGATGCCGGTGCGACGATGACCTTCACGCCCCCGACCTGCGGCAAGGGGAACGATTGGGTACTGGTGCTCGACGATGCGCGCATGAAATATCCGCCGCCCGGGAGATGCCCGGAAGCCCGCTCCGGGGCTGCCGGGTAAGTCCGCCTCCCGGGCGTTTTTATCCGGCGGCGTACAGGGTTTCCTGCCGGTGCGGATCGTGTCCCCGCTCCGGGCGCTCTTTGCCTATTATGACGACACACCCCGCACGAAGCCGTGCGGGGTGTGTCGGTGCGGGGTACCCCCCCCCTACCTGGTCAGGTATTTACCCTGCTTCTTGAGGGCGTTGTATACCGAGCCGGCCCAATAGTTGCGCAGGCCGAACCCGCCGGGCTTGCCGGCCATGTCCATCTGGAGGATGACCTCCTGCGTGGCGGGATCGAACAACACGGCCGTGTAGTATCCGATGCCGTTGCCCTTGTCGAGCGTCGTGGCTATCAACACCAGCCCCTTGTTCCCCGAGCCGTTGTCGTAGCGGGCGAGGATTCCGGGGAGCTGCGCCGCGATGTCGGCCTTCGTGCTGCGGGGCGTGAACTGCTCCGCAGCCAGGCCGCCCAACGCCTCGTTGGCCTGTTCGACATTAGTCGAAAGGATGTCGATGCCGGTGAATCCGGCCACGTCGTATTTCTTGGGTTCGCTGAGGAAGAGCCGGTTGATGGCCTCGAACGCCTTGATGAACTCGGCCGGCTGCTCGTTGGCCCCGATGACGCTCACGCAGCTGTAATCCACGCCGTAGAAGTCGGCAGCCATCTTCGTCTTTCCCTTCTGTGCGAAACCGCCGACGGCGATCAGGCACAGGGCTATGCTCAGTAATTTTTTCATGGTTGGGTTTTATTTGGTTTGTTCGCGTAAATCTACGAATTTTATTTGTTTCCGGCTCATTTGGGGCATCTGTTTTTTCGCAATGTACTCCACCGGTTCGAAGACCACCTCGGGTGCTACGCGCACTTTCGAGCGGAACGTGTCCTTGATCTCTTTCTCGAACGCCTCGTCGCGGCGCGTGCTGCCGATTCGCAGCACGATCTGGTCGGTGCCGAGGCTTCCGGTGAATACCTCGATGATGTAGTTGTTCACGCCGGGGATGTTCTCCAGCACGTCGTACAGCGCGGGCGGGTAGAGCGTCGTGCCCTTGAATTTGATCATCTGCCCCCGGCGTCCGATCACCGACGAGAGGCGCATCGTCGTGCGGCCGCAGGCGCAGCGTCCTGTGCGGGCGATGCAGATGTCGCCCGTCTTGAAGCGCAGCAGCGGCATGCCCCGCACGCCGAGCGTGGTAATGACCACCTCGCCCTCCTGTCCCTCGGGCACGGGGTTGTTCTGCTCGTCGAGCAGCTCCACCAGAAGCATGTCGGCCGGAACATGCCCGCCGCAGTGGTGCCCGCATTCGGTGATCGAGGTCTGCATCTCGGTCGAGGCGTATGTCGAGAAGAGCTCCAGTTCGGGCCACAGTTCGGTGATTTTCGCTCCCAGCGTGTTGTTGCTGAAGTCGGTGTCGCGCAGCGCCTCGCCGATGCAGATCGCACGGCGCAGCGACGAGCGGCGGTAGTCGATCCCGTGCTCCTGCGCATAGCCGACGAGTTTTATCAGGAACGACGGCACGACGATGCAGCCCGTGGGGCCGATGCGCCGGATGGTGTCCCATTGCAGTTCGGGGATGCCGTTTCCCACGCGGATCACGCCGCATCCCAGCTCCCGGGCTCCCATGAAGTAAGCCAGCCCGGCCATGAAGCGGCGGTCGATGGTCGTCATCAGCTGCAGGATGTCCTCCCCGGTGCATCCCGCCGTGGTGAACGACACGGCCTCGTTGTAGGCCAGCCGGGCCAGGTCTTCTTCCGTGAGGGCGAACGTCACCGGGTCGCCGAGGGTTCCCGACGTGGTCACGTAGTCGATGATGCGGTTGCGGGGTACGCAGACGAACTCCCCGGGGTGCAGTTGCAGATCCGTTTTGGTGGTTACGGGCAGGCGCCGCAGGTCGTCCGTTGTGCGGATGTCGCCGGGCTGCATGCCGCAGCCGTCGAACATGCGCCGGTAGTAGGGTGAATTTTCGTACAGATAGGCGATCTCTTCG